>Ga0256829_1001148_pt1 | contig 22771 bp, 16 predicted proteins | sample 131447metaG_FD_185979 | JGI IMG/M metagenome (GOLD analysis project Ga0256829, IMG submission 185979) | Hydrothermal vent microbial communities from Lau Basin, Pacific Ocean - 131-447 | ecosystem: Environmental > Aquatic > Marine > Hydrothermal vents | place: Pacific Ocean: Lau Basin | collected...
CGGTGACGATTGACGAAATTTCCTCGCTTTATTTGAATAGCGTCCATATCAACACCTACAAACATGTGTTGATACTCTTCAACCGACTGAAAAACTTCTATCTTGTTCATCACTCCACTCTAAAGCACTGCACATTCAAGGGTGCGCTTAACAAAACGCACCATTAAATCACCACTAACTATTAAGTTAATTGATATGAATCAACAAACATACATGCAATGTTAGAGTGGAACAAGATCACCTTAATTACTCGTTGTTTGCAGACTGATAGTCACCTTGAAACACTTTTTTGAAAAACGCACCTTGTTCAGTAGGTTCATATTCCCAATTTGAGATCATTTGCGGTGACCATTCAGGGTCGAACACCCAGGCTATCCAAGAAATGCCTCGCTGTGTCATAAAGTCAATAATACGAGGGCCATAAGTGCCATCGTTATTAATTGTAGGAACATGAGCTCCGGGCGCTGACTCGTGAGACCATCCTAACTCAGTAGCAATCATGGGCGCTCGGCTTGCTACAAAACCCCATTGCTGTTGCCAAAGCATAAAGAAATTTTCAGTTGTCTGTTCCTTTGGCTTCGCTTTTTGCGGGTAAGGGTGAATAGCGTAGGCGATATTCTCACGCTGAATTGGCATTTGCTTAACCGGTGACAAATCATAAGCCCAATTGAAACCAGCCACTAGTGGAATAACTTTAGTGTCATAGCTGCGAACCAGGTCAATCAAATCTTCCATCATGTCGCGCCAAACACTCCAATCTGCCCTACCCAAGCTATTGTTACCATTACCAATAAAGTCATTGGTGGGCTCGTTAAACAATTCATACACGGCTATTGTAGGAACATTTTGATACCTAAAAGCAACCTGCTGCCAAAACTGTAAAGTCTCTTTAAACGATGTGTTATACATTGGATGTTGATACAGATCTGCTTGCATGTTTCCAATAGAATGCCAATCAAGGATAAGGTACAAATCAAGCGCATTCGCCCAGACCACGGCTTCATCTAGCATCTTAAAATAATCGTTTTTTCCAACACTCCTCCACGCCCCTGGATGAATGGGGAGACGAATGGTATTTGCGCCCCACTCGGCCACTTCTTCGAATATTTCCTTGGACCACTTGCCCTGCTGCTTTAGCTTATCGGGGTCGGCAATACTCACGCCTTTGAACTCAAAAGTTTGATTGTTTTCATCAACAAATACGGTTCCGCTGACGGTAATATGTTGTTGAGTTTTCAACATCGATACATCAAACGTCGACGGATAAGGTTCAGACCACCATGGTCTGTCGTCGGCAATGACAGACCATGAGCAAATCATTAGTAGAATTGTCGCGAGTTTATTCATCTTTAGTTCCTTAGCTTAGTCTCACGGGCTTGTTATCGTTCATTAAGAGGTTGCAGTGATGCTCTATCGATAAAGGTAGGCTCAAACGCGCTGTCCTTTTCAGCGGTATCAATGTCATAAACCTCATTGAGAATTTTGCGGCCTGCGGCTTGGCCCATTTCAAAAATCGGATAGTCAACGCTGGCTAATTTGGGATAGGTGTATGACGCAATATTAGTGTTATCAAACCCAACGATAGAAAGCTCAGAAGGCAATGAGATGCCGGCGTCACGAGCAGCAGACATAACGCCACAGGCGATTTCATCGTTACCACAAACTACGGCAGAAAAGGCCACTTTACGCTGAAGTAATAAAGCAAATGCTTCAGCACCACTATCTTGAGTAAACTTGGCTTCCACCACTAATGAGGGGTCATAGGCAATACCTGACTGGTGCAGTGCTTTGCAATGACCTTCCCAGCGCTCCCTAGCATCATGCTTTCTCATGGGACCACTGATATAGGCAATATTCTTGTGTCCTCTGGCAATAACCGCTTGTGTTGCAGTAAATCCGCCTTGCTCATTATCAAGACTGATACAGTGTTCAGGACACGTCGGCAGTTCACGGTTTACAATGACGACTGGCGTTTTTCCTTGGCAAAGTTCGGCAAGATATTCATCACTCACCGCTTCTACGTGCAGAACCAGCGCATCACAGTTCCTATCAATGAGAAACTCAATACCGTCTTTTTCTAGTGTCGCATCACCATGACCTGCGGTGACTATGATGTGTTTTTTATGCGCCCGTAATTGTGTTTCAACCGCGCCGGTAAGGGTTCCAAAGAACCCGCTGTGAAGCTCACTCACTAAAACACCCACGCAATCTGAGCGTTGTGACGCCAAAGACTTCGCAATAGTATTTGGGCGATAATTCAGCTGATTCATGGCATTATGTACTTTCTCTTTGGTTTTTGCTGACACATTTGGGTGTTCATTTAGCACCCGAGAAACCGTTGAAACAGCACAACCTGCCAATTTTGCAACTTGATAGATAGTAGACATTAAAAAAGCGCTTCCAATAATTTACTGTAACATCAAATTAATACTTTAAATCACATTACCAAATTTACCCACCTTTACCAAGCCAACAAAATTAGTAGACTTGGACAAGAAAGAGTTTTATCAAACATCATTGTTAATTAATTGTTGATCATATTTGCGTCTTTGTATAGATTAAACTGGAACCGCTTCCAATAAAAGAGCAATTATGAATATTCAGTCAAATTCACAACACGAAGTGCTATCGGTAAAGGAAAAAGTAGCCTACGCATTGGGTGATACTGCTAGTAATCTTTACTGGCGTCTGTTTGATGTATTTCTTTTCATTTTTTACACCGACGTTTTTGGCATTCCCGCAGCCACCGTTGGTACCATGATGCTCGCGGCTAGGCTTATTGACGCGTTTTCCGACCCTTTTATGGGTGCTTTGGCAGACAGAACAAATACGCGTTGGGGTAAATTCCGCCCTTATTTGCTTTGGGGAGGAATTCCTTTACTTGCCGCAGGCATACTCACTTTCACCGTGCCAGACTTAGGTGATTCAGGAAAAGTAGTATGGGCTTACCTTACCTATATTGCCATGATGCTCGCCTATACCTTTATCAACGTTCCATATGGCGCAATGATGGGGATAATGACAGGCGACACTCAGCAACGAACCACACTGAGTAGCTTCCGTTTTATTGGTGCCTTCAGTGGGGGGACTATTGTCGCCTATTTTACTCCTTCACTTGTAGAGTGGTTAGGGAACGGCGACGTAGAGAGAGGTTGGCAGTTAACGCTAGCGGTTTACGGTACCATTGCACTTATCATGTATACCCTGTGCTTCGCTGCGTGCAAAGAGAGAGTGCATGCCATTGCCCCACAGTCTCATTCACCTTTAAGAGATATCAAAGATCTGCTGGGTAATAAGCCGTGGCTAGTACTATTCGTGCTTGCGTTAGTCATTATGCTAACTATTTCGATTCGAGCGAGTTCAGGTACCTTCTATCTGAAATATTTCTTAGAAAGAGAAGATCTGATCAGCAACTACATGACCCTTTACATGATATCGCTTGCAGTCGGAGCAGCTAGCACTCCCCTACTCACACGCTTCTTCGATAAACGTGTGTTGCTCATTGGTTTGATGATCACTGTCGCAATTCTCGCCTGTGCTCAGTACTTTGTTGGTAAAGATCAGGTTACCCTTCATTTTGCTATACAAGGCTTAATTGGTTTGTGTTTAGGACCTAAATCACCCTTGGTATTTTCCATGTATGCCGATACCGCAGACTATTCTGAATGGCGTACTAATCGCCGTTCCACCGCCATGGTATTTTCAGCAGCGGCCTTTTCACAAAAGCTCGGCGGTGCGTTAGCAGGATACATTATCGGTATGGTGCTGGGGAGTATGGGATATATGCCCAATATGACCCAATCTCCAGAGTCTCAACACGGCATCATTTTACTAATGACGGTCATCCCTGGCGTATTTGCTCTGGCGGCAGCTGCATGTATTCACTTTTATCCATTGTCATCAGCTCAGCTTGAAAAAGTACAATCTGACTTGGCACAGCGCAAATTAGAAGGCCAATATGACACCTAGCTCCTCTATTTTCGACATTATTTCTGACAAACACGAAGTGAGGCTAAATAGCCCCACTTCACTGCCTGACGCCTGTGGCTTTTTGTGGAATCATCATATGATGATTCAAATGAATTGTCGTGGCTATGCAAATGCTCAACACATGCAACCCGAGCCTGCCAAGTACAGTAAGGGGCCATCGCTGGAAGCAACTACTTTCATGCAACCCGAGCATCATTATCACAGTGAGCACCCCGGCCGTTTCTTTTACGTCAAAATTGATGATAAGCCGCTATTTTCATTGCCGTATGAACCAGTGCGAGCGCCCTTAGATTCCTTTCAATTTATTCATGGCAAAGACAAATTAGCTTGGGAGATACACCAACATGGTGTGAAATTCTTTATAGAATTAAGTCTAGGTGAAGGTGTTGCCGAGCACTGGCAACTGTGTATTGAGAATACAAATTCAGCGCCAGTATCCATTGAGATAGTCCCAATGTTTTCTATTGGCTACTTGAGCTGGATGAATCAATCTGCGTACTACGACAGCGACTTGAACAGTATTGTTGCTACCTCGGTAACGCCTTATCAAAAAACCAAAGACTACGAAAAAGTACGTCACTTAAAAGATATCACCTATTTTGCAAGTGATACTCCACCGAAGAGTTGGACATGTAACTACAAGAGCTTTATTGGCGAAGGGCACCTAGCAAACCCCGAGGGGCTCAAAAGTGATCGCTTAAACAATAAGATCGCTAACTACGAATTCCCAGTAGGTATTTTCCAATACAAAACTCAGCTTGATGCCAATGCATCAGACTGTTTTCGATGGAAATTTGGGGCGGTAAATAAAGTAGAAGACATTGAAGCGCAGCTGAATTTTGACTTTACCAACCAACGGCTTGATATCACGAAAGATGTGCCTCCCACCGTCGCTATCAACACGCCCGATGACGCCTTTGACGATATGGTTAACCGGTGGCTCCCAAGACAATTGGCCTATCACGGACAAATGCATCGCCTAACCACTGATCCCCAAACACGGAATTTCTTACAAGACAGCATGGGGTTAATCTACTTGGCTCCTGATGATGCAAAGAAACACTTTGTTATCGCTCTCTCTCAGCAACACACAAACGGCGCTATGCCAGACGGCATTCTGTTGCACGAAGAGGCGACATTGAAGTATATCAATCAAGTGCCACATTCAGATCATAACGTGTGGCTGATTTGGTTTATCGAGGTGTACTTGCGTGAGACCAATGATACGGCTTTCCTCAACTACTCGGTTGGTTTTGGCAACAGCGAGGAAACTGCCACTGTCTACACCCATTTATCACGGGCAATGTCCCACTTACTGGAAAATCTAGACCACAGAGGGCTCAGTCTTATTAAAGAAGGAGATTGGTGCGACCCTATGAACATGGTGGGCAAAGATGGCAAAGGGGTATCGGCTTGGTTAACTATGGCTACCAGTCGCGCGTTATCTAGTTGGTCATCTATTTGTGCACAAGTTGGTCGAGATGAGGATGCCAAGCTATGGTTAGCTAAATCCCAAGACCTCAATAAAGCAATTGAGGATCACTTTTGGATTGGCGCGTGGTATGCCCGAGGCATCACTGATAAAGGTCGTCCATTTGGTACTCATGCCGATGAAGAAGGAAAGATTTATCTCAACGCGCAGGGTTGGGCCATGCTTAGTCTTACACTTTCTTCCGACCGAGTGGCATTGTTGAATAAAGCCGTGAAAGAGAATCTGACTACACCTTATGGCCCAATGATGCTGGCGCCTTCCTACACCAGAATGCACGAAGATATTGGCAGACTCACGCAAAAATCTCCGGGGGTTTCTGAAAATGGCTCTGTTTACAATCATGCCGCAGCCTTCTACGCCGCAGGCCTTTACCGCCAACAGCAAAACGACCTAGCGTTCGACGTATTAAAACGCATGATTCCAACATCTGATGACGTTTTACAACGTGGCCAACTACCCGTCTATCTTCCCAATTACTACCGTGGGGCCTATTATCAACTTCCTCACACCGCAGGGCGTTCAAGTCACTTGTTTAATACAGGCACTGTTGCTTGGTTTTACCATTGTGTTATCGAGGGGTTGCTGGGCTTAAAAGGTGGTATTGACGGCCTATATGTTTCGCCACAACTACCCTCTGATTGGACAAAAATAAGTGTTACGCGAGTTTTCAGAGGCCATTGTTACCATATTGAATATATCAAACATAACGCTGCCACAGAAAACTATTGGGAAGTAGACGGTGAATCCATGCCCCTATCAGCCTCACTACCTAAAACTGACAAGGTCATTAAAGTGTTCTTCTCATGAGTAAAATAGTAACTCAAATATTAGTAATAGGCCCCAGTGGTTGTGGAAAAACAAGCTTGGGAAAAGCAATTGCCCACGAGTTGTGTTGTGATTTTGTCGACGCTGATGATGTTCATTCACAGGAGGCCAAAGCCTGTATGAGGGCTGGTATACCTTTAACAGAGGCACAGCGAGCGCCATGGTTACAGCGCTTGTCAAATGTGCTTCGCAATTCTGAAACCAATGGCAAAACCACTGTGCTTGCCGTATCGTGTTTAAAACGAGCCCATCGAGTGCTATTAAGGGCATCGGTAAACCAAGCACTTATCTTGTTTTTAGATTTACCAAAGGACGTACTTCAACAACGTTTAGAAAGTAGAGAAAGTCATTTTTTCCCTCCTGCGTTACTAGAGAGTCAACTTAATACTTTGGAAAAGCCGCACTCAGAAGAGGGCGTAGTCACATTAGATGGCACTCTGAGTGTAAAAGCATTATGTGCCTGTAGTTTGGAGATAATAGATGAAATTAATCACTAGTGGACTGTCTACCTGTTTACTTTTCGCAGCCACAGCTTACGCAGATATCGCATTGTTTTCTCAGAAGCCACCTACAATCGACGGTAAAATTTCTACATCAGAGTGGCCAGAAAGCCCTTGGTATCCTATCGATCAATTACTCATAGGTAGTTCTCTTTCACATGAAGACTTTTCGGGAAAATATCGACTCGCGTGGACTGAAAGCGCTATTTACCTTCATGCCGAAATAAACGACGACCACTTAAGCGATACCTATCCAAACCCGGTGGAAAGTTATTGGGACGAAGATTGCTTGGAGGTGTTTGTCGATGCTGACAAATCCGGGGGCGACCACACCGAAAATTATAATGCCTTCGCTTATCATTTAGCGTTGGATAATCAAGTGGTTGATATTGGTCCTGATGCCAGTGGTCAGGTTAAACCTATGTTGTTTAACGACCACGTTACTAGCCGATGGACGCGACAGGCCACTCCCCCCTATTCAGTGGTATGGGAAGCTGAAATTCGTGTATTCGGTGACGACTACAAATATGGGGAAAATGCTGAGCCAATAGTATTAAAGGAAGCCATGGAGTTGGGGTTTATGCTGGCATACTGTGACGCAGATGGTCAGAACAGAGAACACTTCATTGGCTCGCACCCCATCACGCCAGTGAACGGAGATAAAAACTTGGGGTACAAGGATGCTTCAGTGTTTGACACCTTAATACTCGCCCCCTCAAAGTAGCCTTTATTACTCACCACATCAATTCGCAATACGCATAAAGCAAAACAGGCTTCATAAGAAGCCTGTTACTTACTAGGGTACTCGGTGAGTAGTGTTGTTTTTATTCCTTGAGTTCTTTTACATCGAAAACATCGTGTTTAGCGATAAAACGTGACACACGTTTTGTATGACCAAATTTATTACCAAAGAAACAAATTGTCAACCATTTTGAAAACCAAAATGATTACCAAAAATGCAATACTTATGTTTTCTAGCTAGTATCTTGCTTTTAACACATCCCAGAGCCATTCATCTTGATTGAGTGACAAGAACTGCGTGAACTTCTCATAGTCTACTTTCCCCATGGCCATTGCCACAGTTTTGAGCTGAGACTTCGCTCTAATCGCTTTCGTTTGTAAAAGCTCCAAGTACTTATCAGAGTGGCTGTCGAAGCGTGTGGTGAGGATAGATTGAATTTTTGCATCAGTGGTTGTAAACGTCTGAATATATTCAATAAGTTTAAGGTGAATGATTAACATTTGCTTAGAATCAACAAGCGTATTCAACACTGATTTTTGAATCAATAATTTAAACGCAGACTCAGTTTCTGATGATGCTAGCTCGTTTAATTTAGCCAGTTCAGACTTATAGCGCTTGATGAGTTGCAGGTGTTCATCATTCATCAACTCAGATTCATCCAACATACTGATATCATCTGCAATCATTTCTAAATTGATAAGATGTCGTTGGAGAGGAGACATAACACCGTCCTGAGGTTTAGATAACGAGCAGATCCAATGGATAAGTAATAAAATACTTATCACAAAGTGGTTCAGTCTACCTTAAGTAGATTTTTGGAGTAAATAAAAAAGCGCCGGAAAGCTAAGCTATTCCGGCGCTTACTGACTAATGTATTTGCAAAATTAGTTTAATTCAGCATTTAGGTCGTGGCGTAAATCAAAGCGGTCTAGTGTCATTACTTTAGTCCATGCTTTAACAAAGTCAGTAACAAACTGCTCTTTTGCATTGTCGTAAGCATAAACTTCTGCGACAGCACGTAGCTCACTGTTTGAACCAAAAATAAGATCTACTGGTGTGCCTGTGTACAATACTTTACCTGTGCTGCGTTCAACACCTTCGTAAATGCCCGCTTGATCTGTTTTTCTCCACTGGATTGACATATCAAGTAAGTTCAGGAAGAAATCATTGCTCAAGGTTCCAGGTGATTGAGTTAATACACCATGTTTAACACCATTGGTATTGACGTTTAGTGCGCGCATACCGCCAAGTAAAACCGTCATTTCTGGTACCGTAAGATTCAACTGATCTGCTTTATCAACTAACATTTCAGCAGGCGAACGATAGCTTTCAGCTTCATTGAAGTAGTTTCTAAAAGCATCGGCTTTCGGTTCAAGTAATCCAAATGAGTTTACGTCGGTTTGTGCTTGTGTTGCGTCACCTCGACCAGCCACAAAAGGCACAGTTACTTCAACACCCGCATCTGCAGCCGCTTTTTCAATTGCAGCAGCGCCGCCAAGTACAATCAGGTCAGCCAAAGACACTTGCTTGTTACCGGGTGTGCTTTGATTGAAACCTTGTTGAATTGATTTGAGCTCAGCAATAACTTTAGCAACAGTTTCAGGTTCGTTTACCGCCCAATCCATTTGTGGAGCAAGAGCAATACGTGCACCATTTGCACCGCCGCGTAAGTCTGACGCTCTAAAGCTTGATGCCGCGCCCCACGCTGTTTTCACCAAATCCTGTACTGACAAGCCAGAACTAAGAATAGTGCGCTTAAGAGATGCAACATCGCTGTCTGAAACTAGTGCGTGGTCTACTGTAGGCACAGGGTCTTGCCAGATGAAATGCTCAGACGGAACATCATTACCCAAGTAACGGTTCTTTGGTCCCATGTCACGGTGAGTTAGCTTAAACCAAGCTTTAGCAAAAGCCGTTTGATATTCTTGTGGATCTGCCAAGAAACGTTCCGCAATGGCACGGTAGGCTGGGTCAGCTTTTAAAGCAAGGTCAGCAGTGGTCATTACAGGTGCGTGGAACTTACCATCGATATGAGCGTCTGGCACAGATTGATGCAAAGATTCCTCTGTAGGGATCCATTGAATAGCACCCGCTGGGCTACGAGTTTGTTGCCATTCGAACCCAAGTAAGTTTTGTAAGTAAAGGCTTGTCCAACGAGTGGGAAGCTGAGTCCAAGCTCCTTCTAGACCACTGGTAACCGTATCTTCAGAGTGACCTTTACCACAGGTATTTTTCCACCCTAAGCCTTGTTCTTCGAGCGCTGCACCACCAGGCTCTACACCAACACAATCAGAGGGTTTGTGAGCGCCGTGCATTTTACCAAAGGTGTGTCCACCCGCGATAAGCGCTACGGTTTCCTCGTCATTCATTGCCATGCGGCCAAAAGCAACGCGAATATTCTTTGCCGAACCCGCAGGATCAGGTACACCTCTAGGACCTTCAGGGTTAACATAAATAAGTCCCATATGTGTTGCGCCTAGCGGACGTTGTAATTCTCCATCACGTTCTTCACGATCACTGGCTAGCATTTCTACTTCAGGACCCCAATAAACTAAATCAGGTTCCCAATCGTCTGTACGACCACCCGCAAAACCATAGGTATCAAAGCCCATATTCTCCATGCCTACTGTACCAGCAAGAATCATTAGGTCACCCCATGATAACGCTTTCCCATACTTTTGCTTGAGAGGCCAAAGAAGGCGTTTAGCTTTGTCCAAGTTACCATTGTCTGGCCAACTGTTAAGTGGGTCGAATCGCATTTGTCCGCCGTCACCGCCGCCACGGCCGTCTAAAGTACGGTATGTACCAGCGCTGTGCCAAGACAAACGAATGAAGAAGGGGCCGTAGTTACCATAATCTGCTGGCCACCAATCTTGTGATGTGGTTAGCAGCGCATTCAAATCTGCTTTTACAGCGTCTAGGTCAAGAGTGGCAAAAGCTTCAGCGTAATTAAAATTTTCACCAAGTGGATTTGAGCGAGCGTCATGATCACGAAGTGGAGATAGATCGAGTTGGTTTGGCCACCAGAACTGGTTGGATTTTGCTTGGAATGGCTGAACATTGCCACTCCCAACCGCACCTGAGGGTTTACTTATCTCATCGTTTGCCATTGCACTGGTTGAGCCAAGCAATATAGCTATAGCACTCGCTACTACGGTTTTCTTAATACTCGTCATTATTGTGTCCTGTGTTAGTTGTTCGTGTGGTGCGTACAAAAATCTACGACCTAACCAACCTCTTCGTTAACATTTTGATAACGTTGGTTTGAACACAAAGATAGACTTAGGAAGTAAAATTCGACAGTGAATAAATTGAATGAAGGTGATAGGAATTTTTCATTAAGAAAAGTGAGCGATACCCTATAAGGCGCATATCACCACTACAATTTTTTATGAACTTAGAGGATAGAGAACGCCTTATACCGTAGCTAGCCCACTTAACACGCTAGTATTTACAGCGGATAACGTGCCTCTCCAATGGGACAAGGCCTGTTCTTTTTTCACCGTTGACTGGATTATTCTGAGCATTCTTAATACTGAATCACCTAACGGCGATGTCTTATTGGTTGCTGCAATAACGAGCCTATGCATTTGAGGTTCGACAATTTTAATTGATTTTAACAAGCCGGCCTCTTCGAGGTGAAAAACAGCGGATGATGGCAATATCATGACACCTTCGCCTTGCATCACTTGGCGCAACCCAGTCATTAACTGTCCCGAGTATGCCTTATCATGTTTAAGACTGACGCCAGTGGATGTCTCATATTGAGCTATGAGCTTTCCGAGCGCATCTTTTGTTCCAGGAGAAAGTAACGGCAGTTGGCTCAACTCCCAGAACGCTATTTGCTCTCGACCACGCAATATGTCGTATTCCTTACTTATAGCATTTGGGGAATACACCAAATGAAGGTCCTCGTTAATGAGTGGCGTTACCGTCATAAAACGAGTATCAATATCTTGTTCGTAGGTAAGAGCAATATCAACTTGCTTAGTATCTAGCCATCCTTTCACTGAATACGATGGCCCAGTACTGATCTCCAACTTGAGCTTTGAACTTTGCTGATTAACTTCTTCAATAAGTGGCATCGAGAGCACATTGCCGATAGAAGGCAACATAGCCACTTTTACTACACCAGCTTTTTGTGCCCCAAAAGGCTGCATTGCTGACTTAGCCAAATTCATGGCTTCTATCAGGTTTGTAGCATGGGAAAAGAAAACCTCACCCGCTGGCGTTAAAGATACTCCGGAAAAACTTCTATCTAAGAGTTTTGCCCCCATCTCTCGCTCAAGTGTTGCCAATTGTTGGCTCACTGCCGGTTGTGCAATATCCATTTCTCTTGCTGCAGAGGCGATGCTACCTTTGTGCACAGTCGTTAGAAAGTACTGCAATTGCTTCGAATTCACGCTCCATGCCCCTCGTTAAATTGTGAATACTTTGCTAGTAGCAAATTATTCACTAATATTTAGAGAATAAAAAATAAAATCAGCAAGTTACATGCCACTGAAGTTAAACTTTAAAAGTTTTAATGTGAGCATTTTGTAAACAAACTAATCGTAATTTTTTTTTATTTTTATTTAAAATTTCAAAAACCCAATAAAATTAAGGCGCTGACCACAGGGTCAACATTTTTCTTATACCCCTGAATATTCTTTTTTCTTCCGCTGAAGCTCAAGACTTTTTAGCCTGAACACGAGCATAGGTACTTCCACAACTCAAACAATAAGGTGCAGATTGCATCAAGGTAGTGCTTATGTGCGCCATGATCGCCGGCGAGACACAACCCTCGCAATACACTGGAAAACAAAAATCTAAATTGCACGTTTTAGGGAACACCCATGAAGAAAAACAAACTATATTCCGCCATAACATCGGTCTTAACAGGATTGTCCTTGTCGTGTGCAGTACCTGCTGCATTTGCTCAAGAAACAGAAACTGTTGACGAAGCTAATGTTGAAAAAATTGCTGTCGTTGGTGCTCGTGGTGCGCCTCGCTCAGTAACTAGCTCACCAGTACCTGTAGACGTACTCAGTGCAGAAGATATTGAAGCTGTTGCTTTTACAGACATGAACAATGTTCTAATGACGTTGGTTCCTTCTTACTCAGTATCTCGTCAGCCAATTTCTGACGGTGGTACATTCATTCGTCCTGCAACATTACGCGGGATGCCTACTGATAAAACACTAGTACTCGTTAACTCAAAGCGTCGTCATCGTGCGGCACTTGTTCAAATCGGTGGTTCTGGTACTCAAGGGCCAGACATTGCAACAATACCTACCGCTGCAATTGGCTCAGTAGAAGTACTTCGTGACGGTGCTGCTGCACAATACGGTTCTGATGCTATCGCTGGGGTTATCAACTTCCAGCTTAAAAACAATTCTGAGGGTGGATCTTTTACTGCTGACTACGGCTCATACTTCGAAGGCGACGGTGATACAGTAACTCTAATGGGTAACAAAGGTTTCGCACTTGGCGAAGACGGTTTCATCAGCATCTCTGCAGAATACTCTGATCAAGAAGCCACGTTCCGCGGAGAGCAATACTGTGAGAGCTGGTTCTGTGTTACTGATCAATCAGCAGAATACCAAGCCGATGCACTTGCTATGTCACAATCAGTGCATGGCTCTGACCAAGTTCAACCTTGGGGCCAACCAAACGCAAGCGGCACTCGCGTATTCGTAAACGCAGGTTACACGCTCTCAGCTGATATGGAACTATACGGCTTCGCGAACTACTCAGAGAGTGAAGGTGATGGTTCATTCTTCTATCGTTACCCAGGTAACGGCACAATTGAAGATATCCGTTTACAAGACGGTTCAGTATGGAGCCCGTTAGAGTTCTTCCCTGGTGGTTTCACGCCACGCTTCTTTGGCGACGTAACAGACTACTCATTTGTAGGTGGCTTGAAAGGAATGTCTGGTGACTTAAGCTATGACGTGAGTGCTCGTTACGGTAGCAACGAAATTTCATATACTTTGGCAAACACCATTAACCCATCAATGGGTAACATGTCTCCTACTTCGTTCAATCCAGGTGATCTGACCAACGAAGAGACACAGCTACAAGCAGATTTCACCTATGACCTTGAAGAGTACGTATTTGCGTTTGGTTTAAGCTATCTTGACGAGTCGTATACTATTGAGGGTAACGACCCTGACTCGTATGAAGCTGGCCCATATGCTACACAAGATCCATGGGGATTCTGTAATGATGATGGCACAGCGACAACACTAGGTGCAGGAGTTGCAGGCCTTGATTGCGCAGACTCTGATGATCCTGTTTACACTGTAGTTGGTGTTGGATCTAATGGTTTCCCGGGTTACTCTCCTGAATTCTCTGGAGAATATTCTCGTGATTCATACTCAATTTACACCGATATCTCAGGTGACATTACTGAAGACCTATTCGCTCAAGCAGCGGTTCGTTACGAAGATTATTCAGATATGGGTTCAGAGCTAGTTTACAAAGTCGCTGGTATTTACCAATTCACTGACGATTTAGCAGTTCGAAGCTCATTCGGTACGGGTTTCCGTGCGCCTACACCTGGTCAGCAAGGTACAACCAACGTATCGACGCGTCTTCCTAATGGCTTCCCTGTAGCAACTGGTTTGTTCCCTGCGGGTAGCGCAGTAGCACAAGCATTGGGTGCTGATGAGCTAGGTCCAGAAACATCGACTAACTTCACCCTTGGTTTAACTGCAAACTTAGGTGACATTACGCTGACAGTTGATTACTACAACATCAAACTTGAAGATCGCGTAAACGCTGTTTCTACTATGGACGTATCAACTACAGTGGTTACTGACCCAACTGCAGACGGTTATCAGGCGTACCAAAACTTCTTAGCACTTGAAGGAGCTGGTGTTACAGGTGCCAACTCAATTGGTGGTGTATTCTTCTTCCAGAATGCATTTGATAGTACTACCGAAGGTCTTGATATTGTAGCCACCTACACTGTTCAATCAGATGTTGGTGATACGCGTTATATGCTTTCATACAACCAAAATACCAATGAGCTAGATGGCGATCCGTCAGAGTTCTTCAACGAAGAAGATAAATTTGACTTCGAAAATGGTCTTCCCGAGACAAGGATTGTAGCCACAGCAACTCATAGCTATAAAGATTGGACGGTTATGGGTCGCGCAAGCTTCTACGGTGAGTACCAAAACGCGCAGAATAGCTCTCTTGAAGAAATTCAAACCTTCGGCGCAGAGATCATGTTTGACGTAGAGGCTACATACGCACTTAGTGAAAACCTTTCACTTTCAGCTGGCGTACGTAACTTGTTCGATAACTACCCAGATCCGGGCACTATGGGTGAGACATGTTGTGGTCGAATCTACCGCTCAGATTCAGTAGTTGACTGGCAAGGTAGCTACTACTACACCCGCCTTGTAGCACGTTTCTAAAAAAACATATATAGAACAAAGACACCGGTTTACGCCGGTGTCGGCGTTTCTGGGGTTTGATTTAATAAATTTAAAAGGTGTATTCATGTTTTCGGTGGTTGTTACTAAGGTGAGTCAGTTATGGAGATAGAACTGATTTGGTTCGTACTAACCTTGTGTATTACTGGTGCTATCGCAGGTATAACCGCTGGTCTGTTTGGCAACGGTGGCGGTTTTGTAGTTGTTCCTGCGCTCACTGCAGTATTTCCATTCTTTACCCCACAATCAGAAGAACTCGTAAAAGTAGCAATTGGTACTTCGCTGGCATCGATAGTCGTGTCTAGTGTGCGCTCTGTTATTGCTCATAAAGCCAAAGGCGCAGTAGATTTTGAAGTTTTGAAATCTTGGAGCCTATGGATAATTCTTGGCGTATTCGGCGGTCTTTATATTGCAAACACAACCAGTGCATCTGGGCTAACCATTGTTTTTGCTGCGGGTGTAGCACTTTACTCTATTTACTTCCTATTCCCAGATATTGTTCATAGACCGGGCCTGTCACTGAACATGCCTACTGGCGCTGGAAAAGCTTTACTTGCTTTCGTACTTGGAGGGTTTTCAGCACTACTAGGTATAGGTGGTGGAACACCAACAGTGATCACTATGGTCATGTGTAGAAGAACCATACAACAGGCTGTAGCTACCGCCGCTGGCGTTGGGTTTCTAATAGGTTTACCTGGTGCTATCGGTTTCTTGTTTATGAAGCATTCTGAAACGGCGGTTTTACCCTTCGGCACCATTGGGTATATCAATATGCCATCGCTAGTCGCAATAAGTATTGGCTCTATTATGACTGCGCCGATCGGGGCAAAAATGGCGCACAACTTCAGCGAGAAAAAACTTAAGCGCCTGTTTGGCGTCTACCTAGTCATTGTATCTGCAACCATGTTCAACAAAGTGTTTTGATGCAGTGCTACGTATAACCAAAGGAAATAACCATGACACATAACCCTTCAAGAAGAATATTTCTAGGTGGTAGTCTAGCCGCATCGGCGGTTGGCGCCTCTGGATTAATCACCAGTGCGGGATTGCAAGCAGCCCCGGTAGCAGCAAGTGAAGTTCGCTATGGCCCAGCGCCCGGCATAGCTAAGCTCAACGCTAACGAGAACCCATTTGGCCCAAGCCCTAAAGCGTTGGAAGCCATCGCAACCGCTGCGTCACAAGGTGGTGCGTACTACGCCTACCCTGCTGCCATGTCACTACTTGATATGATTGCTGAAAGGCACGGTATTACTCGCAAAAATATTTCACTAAGTTCCGGTTCTAGCCCAATACTTTCTTACGCTGCACTTGCTGCAAGTAAGAAAGGTAAAATTCTAGGCCCTGATCTTTTCTGGGATACCACTTCTCGAGCACCAGAAAAGCAAGGCGCACCGGAAATTGTACGTGTGCCTAATACTGCCGACTTAGGCATTGACCTAGACGCCATGTATGCGGCCATAGACGACACCATTGGTATGGTTCACGTTACCAACCCTAATAACCCCACAGGTACAGTATTAGATCCGGTTAAACTTAAAGAGTTCTGTATTAAAGCCTCTAAGAAAACACTGGTATTGGTTGACGAAGCATACAATGAGTTGACGGATGATCCACCTAAGCACTCTATGATCCCACTGGTAAAAGCAGGTCATAACGTGATAGTTGCTAGAACATTCTCGAAAATCTATGGATTAGCGGGTCTGCGTGTGGGCTATATGATTGCATCAGAAGAAAACACTCAGTGGATAAACAACTACGGCATGGGTGGCTATACACTAAATCAGGCTGGATTGGCAGCAGCTATTGCTAGTTACGATGATTTCCCATTTTTAACTTTCACCAAAGATAAAATAATCGAAGCGAAAGGCATGGTCATGGATGCCTTAAAAGTTAACGGATTAACAGCGCTAGAATCATCGACCAACTTCATCTTTGTAAACCTTGGTGATGGCAATGCTGACGCCTTCCGCCAAGCAATGGCTGACAAGGGTGTGCTCATCAGAGGTATTTATCGCGATTACACCAATTGGTCTCGCGTAAGTATGGGGCGTATTGCTGACGTTCAACGTTACGTTGATGCAATTCCTGAAGCACTAGAAACTATGTACAAAACACAAAACAGCTAGCAGCTATAGAATTTTAAGCAAAGTGTGACAGTCTAAAGTCACACTTTGCTTTTGTAGTAGTACTTATTGTCCTCACCAATACTTCTCGTCAACTTTCCTTCACCCAATAAGTAATTTAAATGTGACATACATTCAGCAATAGCGAACATTTGTGTTCTCACGTTTAACTCTCGTTTGAATAACACAGGCAGCAAAGACATAACACAAGACGGTTTGTCACACGCTTCAACTAAGCAATGCAACTGTTCATGATGGTGATTAATTAACTCTGACACCCTTTGCTGTATACCAATAAACGGTTGCTTATGCGCTGGTAGTACGAGTGTTTCAGAGGGTAACTCGGCAAAAACGGGTAGTGTTTCAAGGTAATCTTTTAATGTATTTCCTTCCGGTTCAGTGGAATAAACACCTATATTTGGTGTAATGGATGGCAAAATATGATCGCCAGAAATCAATACATTCAGTTGTTCACAATACAAACACACATGTTCTGGAGAGTGGCCTCGGCCAATCATGACCTTCCATGTATTTCCATTTATGGTCAAACACGAACCTTGCCGTAATCTTTGATAAGCAACAGGGACAGAACTGACGACGCTACCGAAGCCTTTTCCACCAGATGTTAGCATCTCTATATGCTCTGGCGGTAACCCTGCCCGTTCAAAGTAAGTCTTGTCTGGTAATGATGATGCACCGTTTCGTCCCGCAACCAAACTCCTTGCCATAAAGTATTCCAATTGGGACATATATAATGGCACATTGTATTTTTCAGTAAGCCACCCCGCCAAGCCTATGTGGTCTGGATGTAAATGTGTGACAACAATGCCAATCACAGGCTTATCCAATTGTTCAATAATTTGGTCCCAAAGCCCTTTGGTTTTATTAGTGCCCAGGCCAGTATCAACTATGTACCATCCACTGGAATCTTCGAGTAGATACAGATTGATATGATCGAGTTCAAAAGGTAAAGGCATTCTTACCCAGTAAATACCGGAGGCAACTTGGGTCCAATGTCCTTCATTGGGTAACGGAAGATCGGGGTAATGCATACATTCCCACCTATAGACTGATATACTTAAACGTTTTATACCTCCGGAAATGAAATAACAAACTCATCTGCTTAATATTCAACTATACAGAGAATGAATGCAGACAAAAAATAGTGATCAGGCGTGGTAAAACAAGGCTTTATTTTAAGTAAAAGGGTTATTCAGCGAGCTCGAGATTTATTTGTAGAGCTATGGGTAAAAACAGACGACGGCCCTGTAAAATTGCTCTCTGAAAAACAAAGGCCAACGTGTTTTGCCGCATCCACTCATATTGACCGCTTACTTATTTTGGCCAATCAAGCAGGGCTGGAGCTTGAAGTTTTTAACGACGGCATGAAGACCCTAGAACAAATTAAAGTCACTACACTCAAAACCCATACAGAAGTTGAATTTCGCTCACTAAAAAATATTGCTGAGGCAAATCACATTACGCTTTTTGAAAGTGATATTAAGTTAGCAGACCGATACTTAATGGAGCGCTTTATTTATGGGAGTTTGGAGTTTTTAACTCCTAATCATCAATCAACTTCCATTGCTAAAACAAAAGTGCGTCCCGCAAATTATGCGCCTACCTTTTCTGTAGTTAGCCTAGATATTGAATGTGACGAGTTTGAAAACTTGTACAGTATTGCCCTAGCTAGCGATTGCTTCCGTATAGTTTACTTGGTTCGTCATTCGACGCATGAAAGCTTGATCTCTCAAACAGTAAGTCAAGAAAACCCACCTTTTGAACTCAGTGTGGTAGATAATGAATTGTTGCTGTTAAAGGCGCTTGAACAAGGGATCAGAACACTAGATCCAGATATCATCCTCGGCTGGAACATCAAACAATTCGATTTTTCCGTATTGAATCGACGAGCTAATTCATACGGGCTTAAGTTAAAGTTGGGGCGGGACAACACGGTACTGAATGTCCGTGAATGGGAAAGTCAAACCTTAGTTGAAATACCGGGAAGGGCAGTAGTCGACGGTATTGAGTCACTCAAAACAATGACTTACCAATTTGAAAGTTTCGCATTAGACAAGGTAGCAGATACGTTATTAGGCGATAGCAAACTAATTCAGTCGGACAACAAACTAGACGCCATTAAAAGAATGTATATTGAAGACCCCATTGGTTTAGCAATGTACAACATTAAAGATTGTGATCTAGTCAACAACATTGCTAAGAAAACAGGATTCATAGACTTCTTGCGACTAAGAGCAACCCTTACCGGTTTAGATTTAGGTCGTCCCGGAGGTTCTGTTGCCGCATTCCTGAATGTATATCTCCCACGAATGCACAGAGCCAATTATGTCAGTGGTGTACGACCGGAAAATGGCGGCTTAGCTAGTCCTGGAGGTTATGTTATGCGTTCGTTGCCTGGTTTGTATGACAACGTTCTAGTACTTGATTTTAAGAGCCTATACCCTTCGATTATTCGGACCTTTAAAATTGACCCAGTAGGGTTAGCAGAAGGCTTGATCAACAAAAAAGGGGCTATCGAAGGATATCAAGGCGCTTATTTCAGCAATACCACTAATTTCCTCCCCAAGATCATTGCCGAGCTTTGGAGTGAACGTGACGAAGCTAAAAATCAGGGCGATGGGGCTAGGTCACAAGCAATCAAAATATTAATGAACTCTTTTTACGGCGTACTCGGCAGTGGAGGGTGCCCCTTGTACGATCCGCGATTGGCTAGTTCTATTACACTACGCGGGCATGACATTATGCAAAGAACTGCCAAATGGATAGAAGATCAGGGCTATAAAGTCATCTATGGAGATACTGATTCAACCTTTGTACACATAGGCGAAGACAATAAGCATGGTTCCCCTGACCAAACAGGCAAATTTCTAGCATCGCATATTAACCGTTTTTGGCAACGTGAACTTCGTGAAGAATTTAATATTGAGTGTTTTCTGGAACTTGAATATGAACAACGCTTTGATAAATTTTTTATGCCAACCATTCGAGGTTCATCAGTGGGGAGCAAAAAACGCTACGCCGGTTTAGTAAAGTCTAACGACGGGTACCATCTTGTATTCAAGGGTTTAGAAAATGTTCGTTCAGACTGGACACAACTTGCCAGAGATTTTCAATATCAACTGTATGAGAAAGTCTTCACAAACCAACCTATATCTGAATTCATAAAACAAACGACGCATAACTTACTAGCTGGTAAAGAAGACGAGCGCCTTGTTTACGCTAAAAAGTTAAGGAAGCCAGTAGAGTCATACACAAAAACCGTCCCGCCTCACGTAAAAGCAGCAAAACGTGCTAATGAACAACTGAAAAAGTCTCGTACTGTAAGCCGCTTGAGCAAAGGCGATATTGTAAAATATGTAATAACACTTAATGGACCGGAATCGATTGAAATCAAAACATCAAAAATAGACTACCAACATTACATCGAAAAACAATTAGCCCCCATTGCGGATAGCATCCTACCGTTATTCAATACAAGCTTCGAAGCAGTGCTAGAACAGCAGCTTCCATTATTCACTTACTAAATAGTGAGTTAAGTGTCAGTTAACTTTACAGTAAAGAAGCAAACGGCCGTTTACATTTCATTTACCTCGTTGTTTTTTAAATGATTTATATAAGAGGATCGTTTTTTGCTTAAAATCACGACACACATTCATAATCTGAATTAAAACAATGTATAAACACTATCTTTTAAGTCTTGTAGCTGCACTATTCCTTCCGTTAAGCGCGCATGCAGGTATCTTTAGTATCACCTTAGATTACGACGCTGATGGTGATGGTACAGATAATGTAGATGCAATTTATCAATCCGTATTTGATGATGCACTTGATTTCTGGGAGTCAGTGATAATAGGAACGCAAGATAATATAGACGTAAACCTAGTTATCGATGCCGAGGTTGCGGCAATTGACGGCAACTTTGGAATATTAGGTAGTGCAACGAACTTCCGTGCTGGCGCTGAATCGCCCACGAGTGATTATCTGTATGCTATCGAAGGTTTCATGAATTTCGACTCAGCCGACGTGAATCGACTAAATAATGATGGCTCATTGTATGAATTAATTCTTCATGAAATGGCTCACGTTATAGGCTTTGGAACCCTCTGGAATGCAGATCGATATGGGTTATCAGGTCAATTTCAGGATATTTACACTGATGGGAGCGGACAATATACCGGCGCCTATGCCCTGAGTATCTATGAGGACACTTTTAACACCAATGACGGTTATATTCCCATTGAACTTGATGGCGGAAGTGGCACTGCTGATGCCCATTGGGATGAAGGCTGGGAAGCGGGCTCTGGTGAAATTATGACTGGATACTTAGCAAGTACTACTTTTATAAGTGACATCACTTTGGCATCATTTGCAGATATTGGTTACATAGTCGAGCTTTCCGATGGAACTATATTAGGCGCTAGCTTTTCAGAAGTATCTTCTCCAACTTCTGCTGCATTAGGTTTACTAACGTTAGCTTTTATATTACTTCGCCGTAAATAATAGGAAGGAAGCGGTGTCTCCGCTTCCTCCAACTACTTGTTTTTCTGCATTTCCACGAGCTGTTCTAACAGTAATTCTATCCGTTTTACGCTATTAGTTAACTGTTCTAGGCCACTTTGACTTTCTATTGCAGCCATCGTGTCATTAGTTGCACTTACAGACATAACGTCTTTTTGCGCTAGAATTGCTTCTCTGAATTCTGATGCGTCAACTATTCCTATTAAAGAAACCAGCGCACCCGGCCCTGATTGTCCAGCGGTTTCGAAACTCAAGCGATGAAGGTTAAACAACCGCATTAACGGTCCTTGGCTCATTGCTACGTCAGTGATCTTTTCCAGGGGTATTGATTTCTCGACTTTAAACAAAATCCCCCTTTTTACGACGAGCTTACGATCAGTTAGCTTCGCTGACATCGCCTTGAGCATGCGCCCACTGAAGAAAAGAAAAAGCGGAACACTAATTAGAAGTATAGGAATACCAATTAGAGTAAGCGTTGATACAAGTAACCAACTCACTAACCAATATTGTTTTACTTTGGGATTGAATTTTGCACTTAACAGTATTTTCTCGACCATGAACAATGCTTCCATGAAAAACGTTGAACGTTAAAATCCCATAGTTGAGCATATATAGCAATGGATTGATGAAATTGAAAAAGCAAGCTAGCAGAAAGCAAAAAACCCGCCGTAAGGCGGGTTTCTTTAATAGGGACCTGGCAGTGTCCTACTCTCACATGGGGAAGCCCCACACTACCATCGGCGCTAATACGTTTCACTTCTGAGTTCGGAATGGAGTCAGGTGGTACCGTATCGCTATGGCTGCCAGGAAAAACTTTTCGTGCAAAATCGTTATGCGTAGCATCTCGACTTTTGCGCAAGGAGGACTCACAGTACGCTCAAGCGTGTGTTAAGTCTTTCTTGCTATAACAACAAGGAAAATCTGATATCAATTCAATCGTTTGAGTAACTTATCTACTCTACTTTCTACTTTAGCTTGTCTACAACACTCAAGAACTTAAAGCCTCTTGGGCGTTGTATGGTTAAGCCTCTCGGGCAATTAGTACAGGTTAGCTTAACGCCTTACAACGCTTCCACACCCTGCCTATCAACGTCATCGTCTATAACAACCCTTCCAGACCTTAAAGGTCAGGGATG
>Ga0256829_1001149_pt1 | contig 22747 bp, 23 predicted proteins | sample 131447metaG_FD_185979 | JGI IMG/M metagenome (GOLD analysis project Ga0256829, IMG submission 185979) | Hydrothermal vent microbial communities from Lau Basin, Pacific Ocean - 131-447 | ecosystem: Environmental > Aquatic > Marine > Hydrothermal vents | place: Pacific Ocean: Lau Basin | collected...
AAAGTACAAAAATTTTAGAAAAACAACGAAATACAAATAAGCTACTTCTTATCATTAGTGATGGTAAGCCAAATGACGAAGATAGATATGATGGAAGATACGGTATAGAAGATACAAAAAAAGCTATTGAGGAAGTTCGAAAAAAAGGGATTACTCCTTTTTGTATTACTATAGATTTAGATGCAAAAGAGTACCTCAATTATCTTTTTGGACACAATGGCTATGCCATAGTACGAAATGGAGAAAAATTACCGAAAATATTATCAGAAGTTTATATTAATTTAACAAAGTAACGAAGGAAAAGATATGTCAAAAAATTATTATTTACCCCAGTCAAATGAAGTGGAACTCTTTATAGCTGCTGCACAAATGAACTTACCCATTTTAATAAAAGGTCCAACAGGTTGTGGGAAAACCAGATTTATTGAAACGATGGGTGAAAGACTAGGCAGAGATGTTTATACCGTTGTTTGCCATGATGATTTAAGTGCAGCTGATTTACTTGGTCGTCATCTTATTAATGAAAATGGTACCTATTGGCAAGATGGGCCACTTACCAAAGCTGTAAGAAACGGAGGTATTTGTTATCTTGATGAAATTATAGAAGCAAGAAAAGATACGACAGTAGTACTGCACTCGCTAGCAGATTACCGTAGAGTATTACCGATAGATAGAACAGGAGAAGAGATAGAAGCACATCCTGATTTTATGTTGGTCGTTTCTTACAATCCTGGGTATCAAAATGTTTTAAAAGGGATGAAACCAAGTACAAAGCAGAGATTTATTTCGCTTAGTTTTGATTATCCGAAAGAGGATATAGAGAAAGAAGTACTTATAAAAGAGAGTGGTGTTGATGAGTTAACAGCTAAAAAACTTGTTCTAATTGCAAGTGAAATTCGTCAACTTGATGATACTGATATTCAAGAGGCAGTCTCAACCAGACTTCTGATATATGCAGGAAAACTTATCACAAAAGGTTTTGATCCTTACCAAGCATGTATGCACTCTATTGTAGAATCTCTTAGTGATGAAGATGATGTTTTAGAAGTGCTTGAAAAGTTGATTGCACTTCATTTTACAAATAATTTGAATGTATAAAAATCTTGTAAAAAAAGAACCCTATCCTCCGGGTGATTTTGCAGTTTGGATTATAATATATGTTGAATTAATTACGTTTGCACTTCTTTTTTTAGGGTATGCCTTTTCAAGAAGAGCAAATATAGAGATGTTTAATCACTCTCAACTCATGCTAAATCAAACATCCGGTTTTATAAATACTCTAATTTTAATAACAGGTAGTTATTTTGTGGTTAAAGCAGTGAATAGTATTAAGAGCATGAATCAAGATACATATAAAAAGTTTAATATTCAAGCGTCTAAATGGCTTTTATTGGCTATTTTATGTGGAGTTGCTTTCTTAATCAATAAAGTATTTGAGTTTTCTCATATTTTTACAGAAGGTATCACCCTTAGTACAAATAATTTTTTTATGTTTTATATACTTCTTACAGGTTTTCATTTTATGCATGTACTCTTGGGGTCAATAATTCTCTTTAATATTTATAAAAAGACAAAAATTTATGGTTATAGAATCAATGACTATGCAGGTATAGAATCTGGTGCATCGTATTGGCATATGGTGGATTTATTATGGATTATACTATTTCCTCTTGTTTACATAATTAGGTAAAAAGGAAAAATATGAAAAAAACTGTAGAAATTGTTTGGTTGATTTTGATAGGGCTGAGTATATTTGCCTATTTGTTAGGATATTTAAAGTATATAAATTATTATGTTGTGGCTCTTTTGCTTATAACTACTTTTATAAAAGTACAGTTAGTTATTTATTATTACATAGGGTTAAAAAATGTCACATTAAAATATAGACTCATACCAACTGTATGGTCTATTACTGTTATTTCTTTAATTGCCGTGGCATATTATTTGCCTCTTGATAAAACTTTTTAAGACCGGCTTTTGCTTTGTAGTCTAATTTATAAGATATCAATTTAAGATATTTTAAAATATCTTTTTCTTTGATAGCCGTTTTCTTAGAAGCTTGCTTCAGAAGATATTGGGGAATTTTTACTTCTCTTTTTAAAAATCCTTTTTCTATTGTTTTATAAAGATTTTTATCTTTGTGATAACACAAAAGTGCAAATACAAAAGGGAATCGATATTTTTTATGCCATAACTTAGCTAAATCTATGTAGTCATCATGACTCAAAGCGTAGCGAAGGGCTTTATCTCCAATAAGGATTTCTCCTTTTACATGTAGAATATTTGCCAATATATTTGATGAGGCGGATGCTACATCTTTTTGATGTTCTTTTGATGGAATGACAATTACACTTTTTACATCTTTCTTTGCAATGATTCCAAGATTTACATATTTGCTTTTTTGTGCTTTGATGCTCGATATAAAAGCGGCATCCACACGTCTGTTTAAAAAAGCATTATTAATTTTTTGGGGAACATTCTTTTTATGTTCCATACTCATCTGTTGTTGGTTATTTTTTGTAAAACGTTTCATAAAAATATGAAAAGGTAAGAGGTTAAGGTATTCTATTTTTCCAAAAATCATGTGCAATTATACATCACTTAACTTATCTTAGATATAATTAGTCTAACAAAAATGAGGATGCTGTTTTGGTAAAAGTAGAATTTTTAGGACCGATACAAAAAGAGGCGTTGGAATTAGAGATAGACAATCTCAATGAAGTGGCAGCTATTTTGCAAAAAGATGATGCAATGAAAGAGTGGCTGGATAATTGTGCCGTTGCCGTAAATGATACACTGGTTACATCTTTAGAATGTGCACTTAAAGACGGAGATAAAATATCTTTGCTTCCTCCAGTTTGCGGAGGATGAATCTTGCTTAGTTTATACAATGGAGCCTTGGATGTACCAAAAATTTTAAAAGATTGGTACGAAGCTGAAGCAAAAAGTAATTACGGTGCTTATATTCCGTTTGTTGGAACTGTACGTAGCGAGGACGGTATAGACGGACTTAGTTTTGATATATATGAACCGATTTTAGAGTCATGGTTTAAAGATTGGCAGAAAAAAGCAAAAGAGAAGGGTGCTGTCATAAAAATGGCACATTCACGGGGTGATGTGATGCTGCATGAATCTTCTTATATAGCAGCTGTATTTTCACCAAAGAGACGTGTAGCATTAGAATTTATAGATGAATTTGTAGAAGATTTTAAGGCATCTGCCCCTATTTGGAAGTATGACTTGAAAAATGGACAAAGAATTTATGCAAAAGAGCGTTCCACAGCAATCAAAGGCAGTGGAATTTTAGCTTAGAAATAATATGAAGGATAAACAGTTGAGTTTTTTATCGTACGAAACAAGCAAAAATATGCTTGAATTACTTGAAATTAATGCAAATAGATTTGAGAGAGTTCCTCTGAGTGACTCTTTGGGCAGGGTGTTGGCACAAGACATTGTTGCGAAATATAATGATCCTCAATTTCCAACGGCTTCTATGGATGGCTATGCAGTAAAATATGAAGATTTAGAACTTGCTCAGTTGCAAGTTTTGGGTGATAATCCAGCAGGACATGACGAACATCGGGTCATTCATACAGGTGAATCAATCAAAACTTTTACAGGTTCTATGATGCCAGAAGGTGCTGATACGTTGATTCAAATAGAAAATGTCAGCTTTCATGAAGGGATAATCACTATTAATGAAACAGTACCTCAAGGCTCATCTGTTCGTCCGATAGGCGAGGGCTATAAATCTGGTGATGTATTGATTCAAAAAGGTACAAAAATCGGTTTTGCAGAGGTAGGCGTGATGGCTGGCTTAAATCAGGTCATGGTGAAAGTTGCCGTACGTCCTCGGGTTGGGGTTATAGCAACAGGGAGTGAAATTCTTGATCTTGGCGAGCCGAGTGATAATCCTGCACAAATTAGAAGTTCAAACAATTATACACTCGCAGCACTTTTTGAACAAGCTGGGGCAGAAGTGATTCAGCTTGGAACAGCACCTGATGACAGAGATGCAATTATGCAGACTTTTGAAAATGCACTCTCATGTGCAGATATAATTGTAAGTACCGGAGGCGTGAGTGTTGGAGATTATGACTTTGTAAAAGACATTGTACCGCGTTTGGGTGCAGAAGTAGTTTATAAAGGTGTTGCCATTAAGCCGGGACGCCATATAATGGTTGCCCAACGTGGGCATAAATTTATTTTGGCACTGCCTGGATTTGCTTACTCTTCAACGGTAACAGGTATTTTATATGCTCTACCAATCATTGCAAAAATGCTTGGAAAATCTGCTCCATATAAAACTGTTGCAGCAAAACTGCAAGAAGATTTTAAAAAAAGAAGCCCTTTTACTGAATTTACTGCTTGTAATGTTGTAGTGGAAGATGGGGCATATTTTGTAAATTTTGAGGGTAAAAAAGTCGGTAGTTCCGCAATTCTTACAAATATGTTACATGAAAGTGCCTTAATGGTAGCAGGTGAAGACGATAAATTTTTAGAAGCCGGAACATATGTAAATGTAATATTACTGGATACTTTTTAATGAAAGCATTTAGTATAGAGCATGAGACAAAAGAGATACAAGAACTTGATATTACCATGGCGGCAAATAGTGTTTATACATTTTTCAGCTCTATTTTAATTGACGAACTGCCAACTCTGAACAAGCACATAATTTATACAGATGCAAATGCTCTGAGTGAAAAAAAAACACCTTATTTTCTGGGAGAACAGCTGATTGTAGGTGATGCTTTGATTCTTGGAAGAGAAGATTTTAATGATGTTGATGCGCTCATTACTCAAGAAGATTTGAGTGCCTTACTAAATCTACATGTAAATGATTTTTATACAGAAGTTTTAGCACTCCTTTGTAGCAGTGACATTAATTTATATAAAACATTTACGGTAGAGAAAAACGGTGAAAAAATTGCATTGAACGTTGAATGGGTACTTTACACTTTTAATATTGCAGATGAACGAACAAAAGAGTACTTTATTAATGAACTTAAAAAAGTCGTTAATGCACATGAAAGTATTGAAGCCTATATGCAAAAAATGGCACAACTTGCTATGAATGTGGCAGGATAGTAAATGGTTTTAATTACTGGTGGTGCAGGGTATATAGGCTCTCATACATGTGTGGAGCTGAGTGAAGCAGGCTATGACTTTGTCGTATATGATAACCTCTGTAATTCTTCTATGGAAGCTCTGCAGAGGGTCGAAAAGATTACAGGCCGAAAGATTCCTTTTGTTGCGGGAGATATTCGGGATAAAAAAGCACTGCAAAAAGTTTTTGATACATATAATATAGATTCCGTTATACATTTTGCAGGGCTCAAAGCTGTTGGTGAATCAGTGCAAAACCCACTGGAATATTATAACAACAATGTATATGGAACAGTGGCTTTATGTGAAGTAATGCAGAAAAATGAGTGTAAAAATATAATTTTCAGCTCTTCTGCTACAGTTTATGGCGACCCAGCAAGCACACCGATTAAAGAAAATTTTCCATTAAGTGCAACCAATCCATATGGCAGAAGCAAACTTTTTATAGAAGAAATACTACGGGATGTTTTCATAGCTGATGCTTCTTGGAAGATTATTTTACTGCGTTATTTTAATCCTGTAGGAGCACACAAATCAGGCTTAATCGGTGAAGACCCTAATGGAATTCCAAATAATTTAATGCCGTTTATTGCGCAAACTGCAGTTGGCAAGAGAAAACATTTAAATATTTTTGGGAATGATTACGATACACATGATGGAACAGGCGTGAGGGATTATATACATGTAGTAGATTTGGCTAAAGGTCATGTCAAAGCATTACAAAAGATTTCAAAGATAAATGATGTTTTGACGGTGAATCTTGGAACAGGCAAAGGGTATTCTGTTTTAGATATGGTACATGCATTTGAAAAAGCTTCAGGGAAAGATGTAGCATATGAAATTGTTCCAAGGCGTGCAGGAGATATTGCTGCGTGCTATGCCGACCCGTCATATGCTAAAGAAGTTTTAGATTGGGAAGCTACACAAGGGATAAATGCAATGTGCGAAGATAGCTGGCGTTGGCAGAAAAACAATCCTAAGGGATATAAAATATAAATAATAGTTATTCTAATGTTTTTTTAAGTTATAATATACTTAAGGGTATATAAATGAAATGTTTTTTACGAGAAAAGTATAAACAAATAGCTTTTGTATCATTGAGTGTGTTTATCATATTTGTATTGGCTCTGAAGTTTGGAATATTTGATAATATGAACCAAATATTCTATAATTTCACAAAAGAGTATAAAAATAATAATATATATAATGTTGCGATAGTTTTTAGTGATTTATTTGGTTCTCTCGGTTCATTATTACTGTTTTCAGCATTTATACTGATATTGTTAAAATTGCATAAAATGCAGGAATTATATTTTGCTTTGATATTTGCGGCTTTGAGCGTTGGTGCAACATTACTGTTAAAATATACGCTTCAAATTCAGCGACCATTGAATTTCATAAATGGGCTTACAGGGTATTCATTTCCCTCTGGACACGGTGTTCTGAGCATTGTACTAGCAGTAGTATTGTTTTTGCTGGTATCGAGTCTAGTGAAAAATAATTTTATATTGCAAGCAGTGAAATTTATTTTGCTTCTTTATATTTTTGTGTCCATGTTTGCAAGAATATATGTTGGATCACATTGGGTGTCCGATGTATTAGGGAGTATTTTACTGGTTGTATTTTCTTATTCAGTTTCCTGTTTATTGTTTGATATGTTGAAAAGTAGAGTAAAATTATAAAAGGAGTTTCCTATTAAAACATTAGTGCAAAGTTTTATTCTTCTCAGTCTTGTGGCATCTATGCTGAAAGCACAAACAGATAACGTGGAATTGGATGAACCAAGTTTTGTACAAAAGTCATCTCATATACAAGATGTAAATGCAAGACTATTTAATGTCTCAAAAAAAGATATGAAACCTACTCGTGAAGATCCTAAGATACTAGAAAATTATCAAATTCCTAATACCAATAAAAATGCATTCAATAATAATTATGATATTTTAGGTTTTAAGCAGTATATTGGAACATTATTTGAATTCAATGAAAATGCACAAGAACTTTTTTATCAGAAAAAGATAGATTATTTATTGAATGAAATTAAAAAAGACAAATATGGTTTCGATATTTTTCTCAATGCTTATGCTAGAACAGGTTCTTATATTTCAACACAACAAACAAAGTTGCCTACTACCCAGCCAGGACGCTTTGATGAGTCTGGTGTCGGTGCTTCAATAAATGCAAATAAATTATTGTATGATGGAGAGTATGCGTTAATACATAAAAACTATGACATTTTAAATAAAAGGCTTGCAGATATTAAAGCACTCAATGCCAAAGAGAAGTTACTGCTTTTTGGTGTAAATATATACTCAAATCTTTTTATCTCACAAGAAAAGTTAAAACTTTTTGAACAGATGTATAACCAACAGGCCGAGATGCAAAAAAGCATTGAAAAGGCATATAACCTTGGTTCAACATCTACATTAAACTATATAGATTCTAAAAATGATTTGCTGAATTTAAAAAAAGCTGTTTTGTTGTTAAAATATACACATTTACATAATGAATATATTTTAAGACATAGTATCAAAGCCAAAGGAGAAAAAAGATATAAGCTCATGCCAGAGAAAATAAATTTTACATATGATTCTTTGAGTGATTTGCAAAAGCAGGCGATACAAAATAGTAGTGATATAGCATTAGAATCAAACAAGCTTAAAATAAACCAGACAGATTTTTTTGCACAGAAGAGAAGATATTATCCGAGTGTTAATTTTAATTCACATTTGGGATATGGTGCAGCAAATGATGCATTGTTTTTTAAAAATCTCAATAATACAGGATTTTCTTCATACTGGGAATTAGGTTTAAATGTAAATATTCCTTTATATAATAGAGGTGATATATTATTAAATAAAGAAAAAGAACTACACTCAATTTTATTACAAAAAAATGTTCTTTCACTCAAAACAAGAGAAATTTTGATAGAAGTAGAGCGTTCATATCATTCTTTGCAAATGGTACGTAAGGAGCAGGATATATTGCAAGAGCAAGTGGCACTATTACGTAAAAAAATAGAAATTACAGTAAAGTTGTATCATGCCGGAGCTGTACAATATCGAGATTATTCAGATGCTGTAAAAAATTATTTAGAATATAAAAGTCAAGAAATTGACTTAAATGAAAAATATACAAAAGAGATGTCTTTATTGGCAATATTAGTAGGTAAAAGAGAGTTGTATGGGCAGAATTAAAATAGTATGGACAGGTGAGGGGACTTATCCTTATGTCACGGGTGGAGTAAGTACTTGGGCTGATATTTTAATGCATGAACTCAAAAATATAGATTTTATTCTTATACCTATACAAATGCATCCTTATGTCAAATTAAAATTCGACATCCCTCCCAATGTTGTGGATATTTTGAATGTGCCACTTTGGGGGACGGAAGAACCTATAGAATACATACGAAAAATAGAATTTTCCAAAATATATGAAGCAAAAATAAAAACACAAGTTGATAAAAATATTGAAGATATAGAGCCAATTATAATCTTGGTTTTAGATCATATCTTTCAGCATAAGCATGACTTGGATGCATTAGGTGATGCACTCTACAATTTTTATGAATATTTTCATATTTATGATTATTATGAAACTTTTCGTAGTGAGGCTTTGTGGAATGTTTATAAAAATTATATTTTAAAACATTATGAAAAAGTGCAAGAAGATATACCAACAGTATTTGATATGATAGAAGGATTACGTTATTTGTATAGATTTTTGATATCTTTATTGCCAACACTGCCCAAAGCACATATATATCACTCTTCTGCTGCTGCTTTTTGTGGACTCTCTTGTGTGATAGCCAAAAAAAAGTACGGGAGTAAATTTTTACTTACAGAACATGGTGTTTACATACGGGAGCAGTACTTAGCAGCATCAAGAAATCAAATGCCGTTTCGTACAAAAGAGTTTCTTATGGGGCTTATTACTTTGGTTTCAAAATTAAACTTTCATTTTGCCGATATTGTCTCTCCTGTATGCGATTACAACTCAAGATGGGAAAAAAAATGGGGTGTGGATGAAAAAAAGATTCATACAATTTATAATGGCATAGATACAAATGTTTTTAAACAATTTAAGGTCCAAAAAGAAGAAGATAGACCGACAGTTGTTATGGTTGCAAGAATTGATCCGCTCAAAGATATAGAAACGTTTATAAAAACTGCACAACTTGTTGCCAAAGAGATACCTGATGTACTTTTTAAACTCTACGGTCCTATAGTAGATGAAAAATATTATCATCTCTGTCAAGACTTGGCAAAAGAGCTTGAGGTGGAGGAAAATTTTGTATTTTCAGGACTAACAAACAGTCCACAGAGTGCTTATAATGAGGGTGACGTTGTTATGTTGACAAGTATTTCAGAAGCTTTTCCTTTTGTTGTGATTGAGGCAATGGCTTGTGAGAAAGTGGTTATATCATCGGATGTAGGAGGAACAAAAGAAGTGCTTGAAGGGTTTGGATTTGTTATAAGACCCAAAGCATATACTGAGTTTGCCGAAAAAGTAATTTATATATTAAACAATCCTGCTATAGCTTTGGAAATGGGACATGATGCAAGAGAGTCCATATTAAATGGATTTACCATAGAAGATATGGTTGAGAACTATGGACGTTTATATAAAAATTTGTATAATGAATTTAAAGAGCAAAAAGGGCAACAGTGAGCCAAGAACACAATGAAGATTTAAGCACTTTATATGATGCTATAACTAAAGAACGGGGCAAACCACTGGATTTTTGGGAAGTGTCAGCTTTATTGGAAGTGTATGGCATTCGTGATATTGATGCACAAAATGATTACGGTTTTGAGAATGTATTTTCAATGGCAAAATATATGATGCGTTATGAAAATATGAAAACATATCCTGTAAAATCCTTGGTGAACTTTGAAGAACTGCCGCCGTTTTGGATACGAGTGTTCAAAAACTATTTACGAGGCTTGGCATTTGCTATGCCGATGTTTGTGCAAATATTTTTTACACTTTCAATCGGTTATGCGATTTGGTCAGGAATAGATATGGATCAGATGAAAGCGACTGTTATTGCCGTAGGAACTTTTTTGGCTCTTATTGTAACGGGAGCATCAGCTCAGGCAATTGGGCGAAAAGGACTTTTTTATTTGAAACAGGGAGAGGTGATTTTAGCCTCTAATATTACAAAGGTATTGCTCAATGTTGGGTATGCTTTTGTAGTTATCATAGGTATTGTTCTTATAGCATTTAATCTTTTTTTTGAAGTATTTCCAACCTATTATTTTTTTATTATGATTGCATTTTATTTTCTTTTGTCCTTGCTATTTTTAAATATTTCAATTTATTACATGTTTGAAGAGTATAACAATATTCTTTATTTCTTTCTTGCTGGAATTGTATTTGTTTATATTGCACACGGTATATTTAAAGTGCGTTTACCTGAAGCACAGTTTATTGCATTGGTGGTTTTAGATATAGTTATCAGTATATTGGCATATAGAAGATTAAATGATTTGAAAAATAAAGATTTAAAGTCGGAGGGAGAACTCTTGCCTCGGGCTTCAATACTTTTTTATTCTCTTATTCCTTTTTATATGTATGGATTTTTGTATTTTGTATTTTTGGTGACGGATAGGTTGGTTGCCTGGAGTGCCAATGTGGAAGCAAAGCCTTACTTTATTTGGTTTAATGTTCCATATGAATTAGGGCTTGACTGGGCACTCATCGCATTGGTTTTATTAATGGGACTTACTGAGATAAGTATTCATGAATTTATGTATAGAATCAACGATATGGTCGTAAAATATAAATATAAAGAGTATAAAAACTTTAATAATGAGATATATTATTTTTTTAAGAAATTCAATATAGTATATGCAGTTTTATCTGTTATAATTATATTGTTCACATATTATGTTATATATTTTGTGCATAATCATACTAATTATGAATTTACGAAGAATTTTTTTGATAGTTTTACCCCTTTTGTCTATTGGGTTGCTGCGATTTCTTATGTCTTTATGGTGAACGGGTTGATGAATGTGTTATTTATTTTTTCGTTTTCAAGACAAAATTTTTCTCTCAAAGCAATTGGCGTAGCTACAATAGTGAATCTTATCGTCGGTGTTATACTCAGTCGTATGTTTGGACTGGAATATGCTGTATATGGATTGTTAGTTGGAAGTATAGTCTTTTGGGCATATAGTTTTGCCTATTCAGTAAAAATGTTCAAAAAATTAGAATTTTATTATTATTCATCATTTTAGGGGTTACTTATGAAGCGTCATTATCTCTTTGCTTTGTTATTATTTGGTTTATTTATTGTGGGTTGTAGTACTCAATATGAGCATCAGCTGCAACAAAAGATTCTTACTCCCGAATCGGTTGAAGTTTATGATGTTAATGTGAAAAATGTGTATATGCATCCAAATAATAGAACACGATTACTAAAAAAGTTCCCTTTTATTTCTAATCAGCCTGTTATAGATTTTAGAGGAAAATTTTCTAATGAATTTTATGACAAAATTGATTATAGATACAAAGCATCTCCGCTTAAAGATGTTGATTTTTGGAAATTACGTACAAATCCCTTCTCTCAAGATTTTATTTATGTTTTACCAATATGGGTAAATAAATTTCAAAGAGTTTCAAACAATCTCTTTGAAAATATAGCATACAGCTATAACCTTTCTCTCAAAGAACAGGAAATTTTAAAATGGTGGATAGGTCAAGGCGGCATACTCTGGGTAGAAGGAGGTATATACTCCACGCGTTATGATACCTTTAAAAGAAATGGAGAAATTGCTTCTAAAGAGATAACAAAAAAGATTATACAAAAAAGTAAAAATATGAATTTCTTTGATAAAAAAGTAAAAACATATATTTATAAAAGTAAAACAATTGATTTCGTGAATTATATACCATTAAAAATGAGTTTTCAAACAAAAAATAATTTTGATTATTTTAAAGATATTAAGAACTTAAAAATACAAACGCAGAATTATTTGAGTGTCGATTTTTTACCTCAGGGGCAGGTACTTGTTCGTGACAGTAAAAATAAACCTCTTGTTTCTTTTGTCTCTTACGGCAAAGGAGGTGTTGTATTTATCCATCCTTTTGAGTTTAAAGATAAGCGTTATGATGGAGAACTGCTACGATGGAAATTATTGTATTTTTTACTTAACAAGATGTATGTAAATGCACATAAGGCAATACAAGATGAAAATACAACGGTTGAAGAGCTAACTGTAGAAAAAACTGATAGTTCTGTAGAAAAACTTGAAAATGAGCAGCATCTTGTGTTGAATAATTTAGAATTTGAGTATAAATCATTTCACATTAAGCCTGATAGTCTGAAACTTTTAAAACCTGTAGCACAATTTTTAAAAAAGCATTTACATGTACACTTGCTTGTCGCTGGTTATACGGATAATATAGGCTCGAAACAGTATAATAAGAAACTTTCCGCTAAAAGAGCAAAGAGTGTCAGGAATGCTTTAGCTAAAAGGGGTGTTGAACTAAAGAGAATCTCTTCTATAGGTTATGGTGAAGAGAATCCGATTGCTTCAAATGGTACGTCCGAAGGAAGGGCTAAAAATAGAAGAGTAGAGTTTCTAATTCTACAAAGATAATTTAAGATGTTACCTCAAGATGTCTATTTTGTTGATTTAAATGTAATTTATACGCTATTATATAAAAATCTTTGGTATTTGGCAAAATTGCTTTTAGTAGCCTATGTCCTATTTTACTATCTGCCCTCAAAAATTTTTCCTCAAGAGCACATCAAAAGTGGGGTGCAAAAAGTAGTATTTAATTTTATTTATATGACGGCGTATGTAGAAATAGTTGTTACTTTCTTGATTTTTATAAAAGTATTTAGTTTACTCTTTTTTTTACTTATCTTGATACTGACAAAATTAGCTTTTATGAAGTTTTATTATAAGCAAAATATCATAAAAATTATGGATGATATGCGAATTAAAATGATGCTCAAGTCACTGGACATTCTTGATAATACTGATGGATTTAAAAAGAAAATAAGTCATTATATGCATGAAAGAATTGTGCGTATACAATATTCAATAACCGTTTATTCATTCCTGAAACAAATTCTTTTTTATTGGGTCTTTATCTATATCTTTGTTGTTCTTATAGCAAGAGGTTTATTGAGTTACAGTGACCCAGTTCCTGATACCGCACAGTTTATGGAGTGGGTATCTTTTTTACAACAAAATATTTTGTATGCAGATAATAAAACATTTGGTGCAGATTTTTATGGTATATCAGTACTTATATTTTTTGTAAATATTTTTACGAATATCGACCAGATTATACTCTTTAGTCTCTATCCTCTTTTATTGTTGATTGCTTTGTATCTATCTATTTATTATGTAGTAAAAGATTTTACATCTTCAAAATATGTCGCTCTTTTTGCCGTTATGTTTCACGGAATCGTTTTAATGAGTCCTTTGTCAAATTTTTTATTAGGATTAAATGTTGTAACAGCACATCCAATGATAGTCGATATATTAGGATTAAAATTTTATATGCCAAAAGCTACCGATGTTCTTTTAAATGGTAATTATATAGGATTTACGCCTTATATTCGTTATATTTCAGGAATGGCATATGAACATGCTTCGATATTTGTTTTATTAAATGCATATTTTTTGATTAAAACTTTACAAAAACATACCCTAAAATATTTACTAGTATATTCATTAACTCTTATGCTTGTCTTTATATTTCATGGGGGAGGAGCTATTGTTTTAATATTTATTAGTATTTTAATAGCTATGAATGCCTTGTTATTTAAAAAAATAGACAGAAATATTTTGAAAAAAGGTTTTTTGGCTATTGTTATTTCCGCAATATTAGGTAACTTATGGATTCTATCTATGATAAAGTACGGAATTCCTCAAGATTTCGGTGCGGCAGCACCTATTTTAGATAAACTCCTTGGAACGCAAAAAAATATTGAAAATACAGCAAAAACAGGATTTTCTATCGTTTCTATTATTGATATAACAAAAGTACATATAGTGCTTTTTGGAGCTTGGTTGTTTGCTTTTATATTTTCTTTTCTTACAAAACGAAAATTTTTAAATACTTCATGGCTTTTGATAGTATTAGGTGTATTTATACTTTATTTTGGTCCTAATGCAGGTCTACCACTACTGACAAAACAAGACAGATTGGGAGAGTATATGTTTTTTGCACTAACTCTTCTCAGTTCTTTTTATCTCTTTTATTTTTTTTATAAACCTCTATTATCTCTATTGAGAAAGTATTCACAAATAACTATTTTATCACTATTTTATGCCGTGTTTATTATGTCTATATTAGGTATGCCAAGATGGACAGAGACAAAATATTTTTGGAAAAATATAAATCAAACACAGTACACTTCTATTCCTGAAATAATTTTAAAAATTAATAAAGAAAATCGACCTTTTACTTGGACAGCTGTGGCTTATGTCCAAAGTTATGGTAAAATAAAAAATAAGGCATACCATATAAATACACAGAATTTTCTTTTGAAATATAATCCTCGAGCCAAGTTTTTAGAGATACCAACGCAAAAGGTTTTTATATTTGTTGAGAACTTTCCAAATAGCTATAAAGGTATGGATGAATGGTTTTACAGATGGAGAAGAGAGATTCAGGATAATTTAAAAACATGGGTCAGTATTTACACAATGCAACATTCAAATATAAGAGTATATGATAAAACAGGAACAGTGATAGTATATGAAATTGACAATAGTAATTATATAAAATACTTGATAAAAAAGGAAGGCAAATGAGTATATTTGAGCAAAGTAGATATTATTTTAATGATATTTTACCAGAAATTATTTTTTCAAACATCGCTCAAATCAATAATTTTCTAGCCTCATTTTGGTTTGTTTTTTTGTTTCTGGCAGGTATATTGTTTGTTATTCTTTTGAATGTGTTTAGAAAAAGATTATATCTGCAGAGTAAATCTGAAGATTTTAATAAATTTTTACAAGAACTTAGCCTGAAAACTCAAAAACGTGATGTTGAAGATAAACTGTTAGAGTGTGCCGGGCTTGTACAGGCAAAATATGTAGCAATATATGAATTACGAGGAGAAACGTATATACTCATAGAATCAAATACTACCGAAAAAACTGATGTCAACGCACCACTTCGCGTCGGACGAAAAACTTTGCAAACTTTTAGTAAAAGTGGGAATTATAGAGTAACATCTGTAATGAATAGTAGCCAAAATAATATGCTACTATTTTTTAGCTACCAATTAATTGATATTGACAACGATTATGGTTTTTTTGACATAATATTGAGCTATTACGAGCAAATAGTGAATAAGTTTAAAATAGAAGGTGGTGAAACGCAATCAAATTTAGGTAAAAGTACTTCTATCTCATTGATGAAATTGCAAATGGATCAAAACGAATTTTTTAAGTTTTTTATAGCACTGGTGATAAAGATTACAAAGGCACAGGGTGCAAAGCTGTATACAAAAGAGGGTAAACTTGTTTTTGAATATGAAACAAAGACTGCAGGTAGCTCCCTGCAAAAAGTTTTTTATATAAGAAACACTCCCTATAAACTTGAATTTTATGACAGCAAACCTCTAACTCTACAAAGTGTGACACAAGTTGGTTCTTTTTTGGATATGGCGGGAAGTTTTTTAATTAATATGAATCAAAATAGTGAAATGGTACAAAATTATCTTTCATTTTTAAAATTTACGAATGAGGCAATTGAGTTAGAAAACAAATACTATAAAAATCACTCTTTGATTGTGCAGACTATTTCTGTAGAATTAGCAAAATCCCTCTTTTTATCTGAAGATGAGATTGACACTATCTCACTTGGTGCTTATTTGCATGATATTGGAATGATTGGCGATTTACTAGCGGTTATCAATAAAGAGAAGTTTGAAGAACAAGATATGAACCTGATTAAAGAGCATCCTCTTATCGGCGGTATAGTGGTTGAACCGATTTGTCATCTGTATCCTATTGAAAATATTGTGAAATATCATCATGAAAGGTTTGATGGCAGAGGGTATCCTTTTGGTCTGAAAGAGTCTCAAATTCCACTTGATGCACAGATTGTTGCAGTCGGTGAATTCTATGCGGGTATAACAAGTGACAGGTCTTATAAACAAGGTAAAACGCATGAACAGGCAGTTGAAGAGATTAAAAACTTGAGAGAAAAGATGTTTAGTGCTGTTATGGTGGATGCGTTTTTAGATATTGAACAGTCAATAAAAACAAAAATAGATAAAATAAAAATGAAAAAGGATGAAGTTGAAGAATAATCCTACTCCTGTGGCTATCGTTATTCCTCTTTATAACGAAGAACGTGTTATAAAAGGTGTTTTGCAAGAATTACATCAAAAATATCCTAAGTATGTTCTGATTGTAGTGGATGATAGTTCCATGGATAACAGTGCTAAAGAAGCCTGCTTAAAAGATGTTTATCTTTTACATCATAGCGTCAATCTCGGACAGGGTGCAGCTTTACAGACAGGGATAGAGTATGCAAGAGAGTTAGGGTGCAGTTATGTGGTAACATTTGATTCTGATGGACAGCATGACCCTGCGGATATTGCTTTGTTTGTACAGACACTACAAAATGATGAAACAGATATTGTCTTAGGGTCACGTTTTTTAGGAAAAACAGAGAATATGCCTTTGCGTAAAAAATATTTACTGCAGGCATCAAGAGTTTTTACATGGATGACAACAGGAATATGGCTGACAGACTCGCATAATGGTTTACGAGCTATTAATATAGGAAAATTTCCTCAATTTGAAATTACTCAAAACAGAATGGCACATGCTTCAGAAATAATCAGTATAATTAAAACACTTAAAATGCGTTATACTGAGAAACCGTGCAATATCCGTTATACAGAGTATTCTATAGAAAAAGGACAATCCATGTTTAACAGTATCAATATTATAATAGACTATTTTGTCGGGAACATGATGAAATGATTTTTATTAAATTTTTACTCATTGCGATTCTTACGCTTGCTTTTATTATATTTTCATTCTCTTCCAAACTAAAGATTTTTCAAAAACTTGTAGTGATTACAGGATATGGGGTTGTTTTCTTTTTTATTCTATATCCCTCGTATGCCGATCATATAGCATATTTGGTTTCCATTAAAAGTGGAACGGATCTTATTGTATACATAGTACTGGCATTAATGGTTTTAATGACAATGATTTTATATGTAGGGCAAAATAATAGTAGTAGAATGATAACGAAAATTATAAGGGAGTCCGCGAAAAAAAATGCAAAAAAATGTTAATAATCCTGTGCTCCTTACAAAATATTTTCTTGATAAATTTAAAAATACTTTGCAGTACCACTACGGATATGATGCATATATGGATTTTTTGATTGTTCCCTCTTTAAGTGGGCATAAAACACTTGCATACCTGCCTTTACTCAATTATACCGATAGGGGACATGATGAGGTGGAAGATTTATTAGAACTTGCAAAAGAGAACAGCTACCAAATAAGGACGCTGAATTTTTCATATAATGATTTTAAGCCAAATGATACGGTAACGATGCGTTTGGATATTGAGGGGAAATCTAGTGAAGAGCTTTTTAAGGATGCCGTAAAATCACGATGCAGAAACAAAGTGAGAAATGCATCTAAAAAGTATGATTACAAACTTGTATATGGGCATGATTCCAAAGATATAGAAGCTTTTTATCAAATTTTTAGCGAGACAATGTATAAGCATGGAACTCCTGTGTTAGATAAAAAACTTTTTTATACGCTCACAGAAGCATTTGCGGATGAGATTGTTTTTTTTAATGTTTATGAAAATACAGAAGTGGTTGCGAGTATGTGTATTATACTTGATGAGGAGATTGCCTGGTATCCTTGGGGTGGTGTGAAAAGCACTTATGCTAATAAACTGGCGGGATATTATATTTACTGGGAAGTGCTACAGTTTATATGTGATAATACGGACAAAAGGATTTTTGATTTTGGTCGTTCTTCATATGAGGGTTCAACGTATAGATTTAAATCACAATTCGGTGCTAAACCGGTAAAAATAGATATCCTTACATCCCAGAAAATTGACATCTACTCCAAATACTCCTTTGCATCACAAATTTGGAAAAAACTTCCTAAAAATGTTGTGGACTTTATAGGTCCTAAACTTTGTAAATATTTGGTTGACTTATGATTTGGCTGACTCTTGATGTAGAAGAAGTGACTGATATGAATTTTAAAGTAAAATGGAGAGAAGAGCCTCCATTGGAGTATGAAACATATATAGAGAGTTTTATAGAGTTTAGCAAAAATCGTAAAGCTACTGCTTTTGTGTTGGGCAGTTTTGCAAAAAAGCACCCTCAAATTGTACAGAAACTTGCACATAACGGTATAGAAATAGCCTGTCACGGGTTGCATCATAATCTGGTATATACAGAAGATTTCGAGCAGTGGAGCCAAGACTTAGTGGAGGCTAAAGAGATTATTGAAAAGCTTACATGTAAGCCTGTTGTAGGTTACAGAAGTCCGAGCTGGTCTCTACCTTTTGAAAAAGGATATTATGAATTTTTGGCAAAAGCAGGCTTTGAATACTCCTCATCTTATTTTCCGATGAAGAACTACATGTATGGCAACTCCATTGATAAAAAAACTCCTTTTATAATTTATACACGATATGGCAAGGTGCAAGAGCGTCCTATAACGAAAAAAATTATTCCTTTTAGCGGAGGTTTTTATTTACGTGTATTGCCTTTATGGCTTTTAAAACTTCTTTTTAAAAAAACAGATAATGCGGTTTTATATGTGCATCCTTATGAATTGATGGATGCAAACTTACTACACTATTTTAAAAAATATGCGTCATATAATCTGGACTACTTTTTGGCATTTTATGCTTCATCTCCGGCCAAAAAGAAAATAAAGGCACTGTTGGATGAGAAATAAAATCATTCAAATTGTTCTATTAACAGCACTATCCATTTACCTTTTTTATGGATTTGATACTACAAAAATAGATTTCTCAAAATTTTCTCTTTTTGGGATTTCAGCTACTTTTATGATGATACTTTTTTCACAACTTGTGCTGAGTGTTCGGTGGATGAAAATGTCTCAGCTCTCTTTTAAAATCTCTTTTGAGACTATTATTGTATCGAGTGCTTTAAATATGATTTTACCGGCAAAACTTGGAGAACTCTCAAAAGCATTTTATCTGAAAAAATTTTACCAATATAATTATCATAAGACACTTTCAATTATATTTGTAGAGCGTTTTTTTGATATTATTATGCTCTTTTTACTCCTATGTATCTGGGTATACGATTATACTGCAAGCGAGATTATTAAATCTTCTTTACTTATACTTGGGGTTGGAATTTTGATGATTATTTTTTTGTTCAATACGTCAAAAACCTTGCAATTGCTCAAAAAAATCCCTTTCCAGTTCTTGAGAGTCTATTTGCAAAAAATCTATAAAGTAGTGCATAAAATGTTTCAATCTCCTCTTTCTTTATCGTTTTATACGGCAGCATTATGGATGACATATTTTGTTGGTACCTATATTCTTTTTACCTATGGGGTTAGATTTGATTTAGATATTACAACTATTTTGGGTTTGTTTATTTTTTCTACGGTTGCATTGTCTTTGCCATTGGCACCTGCAGGCATTGGCACCTATGAAGCTGCTGTTGTGTTTTATTTAAGTGGATACGGTGTTAGTAAAGAGGACGCTTTACTTGCTGCTACACTCTATCATCTTTTATTGTTTAGTGTTGATTTTTTACTTTTTTATCTGTTTTTGTTTTTTAAAGATATAAAATTTCAAGAGTTGGTAAAACGATGAAAAGAATAGGCTTACATGTAAGCTTGGTATGGCTTTTACTAAGTGTTGTTTTGGAGGCAGAAAGTATTGATAACTCTGTGCTTGTTAATAAAGATACGTATAAGGCTTCTCCTGTTACACATAATTTAGAGATAACGAAAAAAAAAGGAGACTACGCTCTTGCTTCTGTGTTTGGTGATAAAAAAGAGATTGCATGGGCAAAAAGATTTAACATAGTTGAACTTGGTAACGTTGAAAATCCGGATGTTACGTATGCACTGTTACATGAAAAAGGTCTCTTACATGTAACGTATCCAATTGCTTATGACTGGATGCCAGCCTTATATTATTATACTGATGGAAAAAACAGAGAATTTATTGAGTGGCTCTACAAAAATAGGCAAACCACGACATTAAATCCAAACGGTCCTTTTGTACATTGCAAAGAGAATCATTATGATTGGTGTCAAGATTATTATTATAATCTTTCAAATAAAGAGGTTTCGCAAAAAAGAGTCGATGATTTACTTGCAAATATGAAGAAACGAGGCTTTAGAGGTCTCTTTTTTGACTGGGCATCAGGCAGTTATATAGAAGAAGAGGCATACAAATCGATGCTACAAAATTTCAATAAACTTAAAACGGGGAAAAGCTATTTTGATTTTGTGAGCAGGTTTTATCAAAAGCTAAAAGATTTAAATATTTTTGTTGTGACAAATCAGGGGTTTAGACAAGCAAAGCATGTTCTTCCTTTTGTTCAGTATGATATGACAGAGAGTTATATAACAACTGATGTACGTAAAAAAATAAAAATACAGCTAACACAAAAGGGCTGGGTTAATTCTGTGCCGGTAACAAATTATTATCCGATTTATGATGATTCAAAAGAGTTGAAAGACTCTTTGAAATTTATTGATATGCTTAGTGCATATAAAAAGAAGTATAAAAAATTCGGTTTTAAAAATTTTATCTATTTGAACTATCTTGCACCGGCATATAAAAAAATATATGAGAGCAGTTTAGTTTACAAGCCTGTAAAGCCGAAAAACGGCATATATTTTAGTTATGCAATGGCAAAGTTGGCAGACAGTATGGTTTATGCAGAAATTTCACAAAACAGAGAACTTGAAAGAGATGAGGTCTATTTTTATGACTTGGGGCATGTTCTTGGCAAGAAGTATGAAAAGCTTGATGCCTTAAAAGGATATATCCGTTTTTATGAAAAAGGTTTCGTTCTAGTCTCGGAGCCTTACACAAAAGAACTTTATCTTAAAATTAACTCTAAATATTTGAAAAAAAATACAAAAATATATGATGCCTATGAAAAAAAAGAATTACGCTCTTCTAAAAATAGCGTTACTGTAGATTTAAAATTTGAAAAAGAGAGCTTTACACACAAGTACCTTCCTTTGGGAAGGGTCTATCTATATATTTGATTGTATTTGAACGACTCGTTCTCTTTTGTTGTGCATAAAGTATTTTTTGACACTTTCTTGTCCCTCTTTGGGAAGTTTAATTGTTACTAAAGCACGCGTCCCCTCTTGGAGAATATAGTGCTTGTTTGGGATGATAATGTTAAGTGTCATACTTTGAAATTTTGGATCTACTATTGGAGTGATTTGTTTAATCGGAGCTTGCAAAGCATAGGGAGGTGTCGTAACAAAACTAATGTCAACCATTTGATTAACATGTAAAAAAGGCAGGAGTCCTGTCGCAAATCCTGCTTTTAGTATAACCTTGTCTAGATTTACAATAGTACATACTTTTTTATCGCTTTGTATGGTTTGTCCCTCTTGAACTTGAATATCTGCAATAAATCCATTAATGTTCGCATATCCGTCGGCATGCTTGAGCTGATATTGCAGTTTTTTCAGTTCTAACTTTTTTTCTCGCAAAGAGCTCTCAAGTGTTTTTAGTCTTTCATAATGAGTGGTATTTTGTGATTTTTGTGAATTAAGCGTAGTGATGTAATTTCTTTTATAATTATTTTGTTCATAATCTTGTATATATCCTTCTGCTTTGAGTAGAGCTATTTTTTTAAGTTCCATAGCTGCTAAATTTACATCCGCAACATTATGTAGGTTATTCATATTTTTCATTACATAAGATTCAATTTTTTTTATAGAAGCAATTTCTCTCTGTTTATTTTGAATATCTAAATGAATAAGCTCTTTATCAAGAGAATATATAGGTTCGTTTTTTTTGACTTTGTCGCCATATTTTATGTATAAATGTTTAATTTTTCCAGATACACTGGATATAACATCTTGACGTTGTAGAGGGTAAACTGTACCTTCTATACGGATACTAACATTGTTATCTGATACTTTGAGCTCTTTTTCTTCTTGAGATTTTGCACAACCGCTGACTATGATGGTAAGAAGTGAACTGAGTGTAAATAATTTAATCACATAAAAATTCATTTGTTTTGCCTTTGTGTGCTGAAGAATTTTAGCATAAATTTATTAAAAAAGTGTAGGTTCCAAAGCTTTTATTTTATAAGTTTTTCTATGAATTTCACAGTATCCATATTTTTTAATCATTTCTACATGTAGCTTTGTTCCATAGCCCTTATGTTTTTCAAAATGATACTGAGGGTACTTCTTTGCAACGGCTATAATATCTTTGTCATGGGTGACCTTTGCCAAGATTGACGCGGCACTTACTTCGGCTACTTTACCATCGGCTTGTACCATTGTCTCAAGATTTTTGACGCCATAGGTTTGGTTTCCATCAAAAAGATACTTTTGTGCTGTAAGGCTTTGCATAATCTCTTCAAGCCCTTTTTTTAAGCATGCCGATATGCCATTGTTATCTAT
>Ga0256829_1001150_pt1 | contig 22733 bp, 32 predicted proteins | sample 131447metaG_FD_185979 | JGI IMG/M metagenome (GOLD analysis project Ga0256829, IMG submission 185979) | Hydrothermal vent microbial communities from Lau Basin, Pacific Ocean - 131-447 | ecosystem: Environmental > Aquatic > Marine > Hydrothermal vents | place: Pacific Ocean: Lau Basin | collected...
TGAAAAAAGAGCTTTATTATGCTGGTGTTGCTAACATCATCATTGAAAGAACAGTTAAAAGACTTCGTGTTACTATCGTTGCTGCTCGTCCTGGTATTATTATCGGGAAGAAAGGTGCGGACATTGAAAAACTTAAAACTAATCTTCAAAAGCTTATTGGTAAAACAATTTCTGTAAACATCAAAGAAGAGAAAAAAGCACAAACATCAGCACAACTTGTTGCTGAAAATGTTGCAACTCAACTTGAGCGTCGTATAGCATTTAGACGTGCTATGAAGAAAGTTATGCAAGGCGCACAACGTTCTGGTGCAAAAGGAATTAAAGTTGCAGTTGCTGGTCGTCTTGGTGGTGCTGAAATGGCTCGTACTGAGTGGTATTTAGAGGGACGTGTTCCACTTCATACTCTTCGTGCTAAGATTGATTACGGTTTCGCTGAAGCACATACTACATACGGAATTATCGGTGTAAAAGTATGGATATTCAAAGGAGAAGTTCTTACGAAAGGAATTCCTGCTGAAGTTGCTGAAGAGAAAAAAGAGCGTCGTCCAAAACGTGCTCCACGTCGTGAAAATAGTGAAAAGGCTGAATAGTTATGTTAATGCCAAAAAGAACAAAATATCGTAAAGTAATGAAAGGTCGTAACCGTGGTTACGCTCGTTCAGGTTACAAATTAGCATTTGGTGACATCGCATTTAAAGCTGTTGAAGCTGGTCGTATTAACTCTCGTCAAATTGAGTCAGCACGTATCTCTGCAACACGTCATATTAAACGTCAAGGTAAAATGTGGATTCGTGTTTTCCCTGCGAAACCATTAACTGCAAAACCGCTTGAAACTCGTATGGGTAAAGGTAAAGGGGCAGTTGATCAATGGGTAATGAACATTAAACCAGGTCGTATCATTTTTGAAATAGCTGGTATTCCAGAAGATATCGCTCGTGAAGCTTTAACTCTTGCTATGCACAAGTTACCATTCAAATGTAAAATTATCACTGCGGAGATGAGCAATGAAATATTCTGATTTAGCAGATAAAACAGCAGCAGAGCTTAATGCTATGCTCAAAGAAAAAAAGACTGAACTGTTTACTCTTAAGATTAAACAAAAGATGATGCAACTTCAAAACACTAGTGAACTTAAAGTCGCTAAGAAAGATATTGCAAAAATCAATACTGCACTTACTGCAGTAGCAAAGTAGGGGCGAGTAATGGCTAATAAGCGTGAAATTCAAGGTAACGTAATTAAAATTGCAGGCGATAAAACAGTAACTTTACTTGTTGAACGTCGTGTAATGCACCCACGTTACCACAAAGTTGTTAAACGTTTCAAAAAGTACTTAGTACATGATGAACGTAATGAAGTAAAAGTAGGGGACGAGATTGTTGCAGTTGAATGTCGCCCACTTTCTAAGACTAAATCTTTTAGACTTAAAACAGTTGTAAAAGGAGCGTAGTATGATTCAAGGTTTTACTCGTTTAAATGTAGCTGATAATACAGGTGCTAAAGAGATTATGTGTATCAAAGTGCTTGGTGGTTCTAAACGTCGTTATGCTTCAGTAGGCGATGTTATCGTTGCTTCTGTGAAGAAAGCGACTCCAACTGCTAAAGTTAAAAAAGGTAAAGTGGTTAAAGCTGTTGTTGTAAGAACACATAAAGAGATTCAACGTGAAAACGGTTCTCTTATTCGTTTTGATGACAATGCAGCTGTAATCCTTGATGACAAGAGAGAACCAATCGGTACTCGTATTTTTGGCCCTGTTGGTCGTGAAGTACGTTATGCTGGTTTCATGAAAATTGTATCTCTTGCACCGGAGGTTGTTTAATGGCAAAATTTAATTTCAAAAAAGGCGATACTGTAGAAATTATCGCTGGAGATGACCGTGGAACGAAGGCAACTGTTTTAGAAGTTATGCCTAAGAAAAACAAGGTTATCGTTGAGGGTTGTAAAATCGCTAAAAAAGCGATTAAACCAACTGAAGAGAACGCTAAAGGTGGGCATATCAATAAAGAGATGCCAATCGATGCTTCAAATGTACGTAAAGTGGAGGCATAATTAGATGGCACGCTTAAAAGATAAATATTTAGGTTTTAAATCTGAATTACAAGCTGAATTAGGAATCAAAAATCCTATGCAAACTCCAAAAGTAGAGAAAATAATTATCTCTGTTGGTGCTGGTTTTGCGATGAAAGATAACAAACTTATTCAGAACATTGAAGATACAATTACTAAAATTGCTGGTCAAAAAGCAACGACAGTAATCACGAAAAAATCTGTTGCAGGTTTTAAAGTACGTGAAGGTATGCCAGTTGGTATTCGTGTAACACTTCGTGGTGAAAATATGTATAACTTTCTTGACCGTTTAGTTTCTATTGCACTTCCACGTGTGAAAGATTTCCGTGGTGTTGCTAGAAATGGTTTTGATGGTCGTGGTAACTATAGTTTTGGTCTTCAAGAACAACTTATCTTCCCAGAGATTAGCTATGATTCAATCATGCAAATTCATGGTATGAATATTACTATGGTAACAACTGCTGATTCAGACAAGGCTGCATTTGCTCTTTTAGAGAAAATGGGTATGCCTTTTACTAAAGGGAGCAACTAATGGCTAAGAAGTCTATGATCGCAAAAGCGGCAAGAGAACCTAAGTTTAAAGTACGTGGTTACACAAGATGTCAAATCTGTGGTCGCCCACACTCAGTACTTCGTGACTTCGGAATCTGTCGTGTATGTTTTAGAAAAATGGCAAACGAGGGATTAATCCCAGGTGTTAGAAAGTCTTCTTGGTAGGCATAAGCCTCTCCATGTAGAAACTCCTAACAATAGCAGGTGCTTTTAAAGCACCCACATTAAGGAAAAATAATGGCAATTAATGATCTAGTATCAGATGCGTTAACACGTGTTCGTAATGCAGGTATGAGAAGATTACCTGTTACTACTTTAGTACACTCTAAGAGTGTTGAAGCTGTAGCAAATATCTTAGTAGAAAAAGGTTACCTTGAATCTGCTAATATCGTTGAAGACGGTGTTAAAAAAACAATCAAAGTTGTATTGAAATACAATGATGAAGGTAAAACTGTAATCAATGAAATGAAAAGAGTTTCTAAACCTGGACGTCGTGTTTACAAAGGTAAAGAAGATATCAAACGTTTCAAAAATGGTTATGGAACTATTATAGTAAGTACATCACATGGCGTTCTTTCTAATGACAAAGCTTTTGAGCTTGGCATTGGTGGTGAAGTTATGTGTACGGTATGGTAGGAGTATAGCATGTCAAGAATTGGAAAATTACCAGTAGATTTTGGTGGCGACATCAAAGTGACTACAGAGGGCAATGTTATTACTTTTACAAAAGGGAAAGTATCTATGGATTTAGATACAAAAGGAAATGTAGGTTTTTCACTAGAAGGAACTACTTTAACTTTCAAAAATTTATCAGAGTCTCGTGAACATAGAGCATTTTGGGGAACTTATAGAGCATTAGCAAATAATATTGTGATTGGTCTTACTACAGGTTACACAAAACAACTTGAGATTAATGGTGTTGGTTATAGAGCTGCTGTTAAAGGTAAAGTACTTAATCTTCAACTTGGTCACTCTCACGATATTAACTTTGATTTAGTTGATGGTCTTGAAGCAAGTGTTGAGAAAAATGTGATTACTTTAAAAAGTCATGACAAACAACTTCTCGGTGCAGCCGCTGCAAAAATCAGAAGTTTCCGTCCACCAGAACCGTACAAAGGTAAAGGTGTGAAATACATGGAAGAGCATATCGTGCGTAAAGCCGGTAAAACTGCTAAGAAGTAAGGGAGGATATTAGAAAATGAATGCAAAAGTATTAAAAAGCAAAGTAGCTAATCGTCTAAAGCGTAAGCAACGTATTCGTGCAAAAATATCTGGTAGTGCTACACTTCCTCGTGTTTCTGTATTTAAGTCAAATCGTTATATTAGTGTACAAGCTATTGATGATGTAACTGCAACTACTCTATGTGCTGCAAACTCTAAAACACTTGCAAAAAGTGGTAATAAAGAGGGCGCTATTGCATTAGGTGAAGCATTTGCTGCAACACTTAAAGCTGCGAACATTACTAAGATAGTATTTGACCGTAATGGTTACCAATACCACGGCGTTATCGCTGCATTTGGTGATGCACTTCGTGCTAACGAAATAAAGTTTTAAGGAAGACTAATGGAAATTAACAGAGATGATTTTGAAGAATCAATCGTAAATATTGGTCGTGTTACGAAAGTTGTAAAAGGTGGTAGACGTTTCCGTTTTACTGCTCTTATCGTAGTTGGTGACAAAAATGGTACTATCGGTTATGGTATGGGAAAAGCGAAAGAAGTTCCTGATGCTATCCGTAAAGCTGTTGATAATGCATTTAAAAATCTTACAACTGTAAGTATTAAAGGTACAACAATAGCACATGATATTGAGCATAAATATAACGCTTCTCGTGTTTTATTGAAACCAGCATCTGAAGGTACAGGTGTTATCGCCGGTGGTGCTATGCGTCCAGTTCTTGAGTTAGCAGGTGTACAAGATATTCTTACTAAGAGTATTGGTTCAAACAATCCAGGTACAGTAGTTCGCGCTACAGTTGAAGCACTTGGTAGATTAAAAGGATAGATGATGGGTATTGAAAATTTAACACCTTCTGAAGGTTCTACTGCTAATCGTAAACGTGTTGGACGTGGACAAGGTTCAGGTACTGGTAAGACTTCTGCTCGCGGGCAAAAAGGTCAAAAATCTCGTACAGGTTACAAGAGAAAAAGAAACTTTGAGGGTGGACAACAACCACTTGCAAAACGTATGCCTAAAATCGGGTTTACTTCTAGACTTGTAAAACCATATGTTATTAATGTAGAAAAAATCAAAGCCGTTGCAGAGCTTGAAGAAATTACTATGGAAAGTATCCGTAGTGTTCATAAAGTTGCAAACTCAGTAGCTAAGATTAAACTAGTAGGTGCATCTGCAAAAGATTTAGCATCGAAAATTAAAGACGAAAACGTTACTACAACAGGTAACTAGTTGTGAATAAAAATCTAGTAAATAAGATTCTTATTACTATTGGTTTTTTATTTATCTACCGCCTACTGGCTTATGTGCCAGTACCAGGGGTAGATACTTCAGTTATTGCTTCCTTCTTCGACTCACATCAATCAGATTCTTTAGGCCTATTTAATATGTTTAGCGGAAATGCTATTCAAAGAATGTCTATTATTTCACTTGGTATTATGCCTTACATTACTGCTTCTATTATCATGGAACTTCTTGCTGCAACTTTTGCACCATTAGGACAAATGAAAAAAGAACGTGATGGTATGGTTAAGTATATGCAAATTATTCGTTATGCGACGATTGTTATTACTATTATTCAAGCGATTGGTGTAAGTGTTGGATTACAAAGTTTAACGGGACCAACTGGTAATAGTGCTATCTTGGCTGATCATAACACATTTATACTTCTTTCTGCAGTTTCAATGCTTGCAGGTACAATGTTATTGATGTGGATTGGTGAACAGATTACTCAAAGTGGTATCGGTAATGGTATTTCACTTATTATCTTTGCAGGTATCGTTTCGGCTATCCCTCGTGCTATTGGTCAGACTGTGACAATGCTTAACACTGGAGCTATGAGTTTTATCGTAGTACTTGGTATTTTAGTACTTGTGTTAGGAACGGTTGCAATTATTATTTATGTTGAATTGGGTGAGCGTCGTGTTCCAGTAACTTATGCGAAAAAGACGATGATGCAAAACCAAAACAAACGTGTTATGAACTACATTCCTATCAAAGTAAACTTAGCAGGTGTTATTCCAGTTATCTTTGCTTCAGCGATATTGATGTTTCCTATGACTGTTTTATCAACAAGTACAAACCCAACTGTTCAGGCTATTACTGACTTTTTACACCCTGGAAGCTACTTCTTTAACTTTTTAACATTTACATTTGTGATTTTCTTTGCATTCTTTTATGCGTCAATTACATTTAATGCGAAAGATATTTCTGATAATCTTAAACGACAAGGTGGATTTATCCCAGGTATTAGAACAGGGAAAGCTACAGAAGGTTTCTTAAATGAAACAGCTAGTAGATTAACTGTGACTGGTGCAATATATTTAGGTCTAGTAGCGACTTTACCATTTATGATTATAAAAGGTATGGGTGTTCCATTTTACTTCGGTGGAACAGCAGTTTTAATCGTTGTTCAAGTTGCACTTGATACAATGAGAAAAGTGGAAGCACAAGTTTATATGAGTAAATACGAAACATTAAGTGCAGTCGGTCTTTAAACATGGCTATCTCTCTTAAAAAACCTCAAGAAATTGAAAAATTACGTGCTGCTAACAAAATTGTTGGTGGCGCTCTTGAGCTACTTCGTGAAAATACAAAACCGGGAATGACACTCAAAGAGATGGATGCTATGGCTGAGGATTATATTCGCAGTCATGGTGCTACTCCTTCTTTTAAAGGACTTTATGGTTTTCCAAATGCAGTATGTACTTCCCTTAATCAAGTTATTATTCATGGTATTCCATCAGATTATAAGCTCCAAGAGGGTGATGTAATCGGGTATGATATAGGAACAAAACTTGATGGTTGGTTTGGTGATGCTGCAATCACTATGCCTGTAGGCAAAATTTCGCTAGAAGATGAAGCTTTAATTGCATGTGCAAAAGATACTTTGTATTATGCAATTGATAACATCAAACAGGGTATGCGTTTTAAAGAACTTTCTCATCTTATGGAAAAGTTTATTTTAGATGCTGGCTATGTTCCTTTGAGAAATTTTTGTGGGCATGGTATTGGAAAAAAACCACATGAAGAACCTGAAATTCCAAACTATCTTGAAGGTTCCAACCCAAAGGCTGGACCAAAGATAAAAAATGGAATGGTTTTTTGTTTAGAACCTATGATTTGTCAAAAAGATGCAAAACCTGTTATCTTAGACAATAAATGGGATGTTGTTAGTGCCGATGGTTTACGCGGTTCACACTACGAGCATACTGTTGCAGTTATCAACGGTAAGGCTGAAATACTATCTCTTGCTTAAGAGAAAAGGACTTAGAAAATGGCTAAAGCAGACGTTATTGAAGTTGATGGCAAGATTATTGAAGCCTTACCAAACGCAACTTTTCGTGTAGAATTAGATAATGGACATATTATTTTATGTCATATTGCTGGAAAAATGAGAATGCACTACATTAAAATTCTTCCAGGTGATAAAGTGAAACTTGAGTTAACTCCATACTCATTAGATAAAGGTCGTATCACTTATAGATACAAATAAAGAGAGTTTCTCTCTTTATTTTAAGAAAACTCTATTGTAAAAGTTGAACCTTGATGTTCCTGACTTTCTATTTGCAGTTTATATTGATGTAAAGCAATAATATTATTTACAATAAATAGTCCCAATCCTAAAGAATTATTCCAAGTATTTTCATGTACTCTATAAAACTTATCAGTAATTCTCTCTAAATTCTTTTTACTAATTCCTATCCCTGTATCAACCACTTTAAGACTCTTTTGTGTAAGGTAAATATGCACTTCATCTTCAGAATATTTAAAAGCATTTTCAATAAGGTTCGTGATAAGGACACAAAAGAGTGACCTATCTGCTTTTATCATGATAGCTTCCTCAGCATGAATGAAAATCTCTTTTTTAGGATAACTGAGCTTGAGGTTTTCAGAAGCATCTTCTACAAGTTCTAAAAGATTTAGTTGTGTAAAATGAAGCTTCATTTGCCCATTGTCTAACTTTATAGAGAGTCGTAATGTATCGATAAGTTCGCTGAGTTTATTGCCATTATTTAGAATCTTTTGAAGAAATTTATTGCGTATTTGTTGGTTGATGTTGGTATCATCAAGGAGCGTTTGCGAATAGCCATTGATGACGGCTATAGGATTTTTAAACTCATGAGAAATTGCAGATATGATATCATCTTTTTGACTATTTGCTGTTTCAAGCTTATGGGTGTATTTGGATTTTTGTTTTTCACGTTTAATGAGAATTTGAGATATTTTAGTCAGTAAGCCTGTTATGAGAGAAAACTCTTTTGAAAAGTCCGAAGTGATATAGTTTGGCTTTTTTTTGCCTGCTAAATCACGCAAGAAATTTGCAATCTTTTGTGTTTCGTATTGGATTTGGATATTTATTTTATAGGTCATATAGAAAATACCTATGAAAAAAACGATTAAGACAGCAAATATATTTATCCCTAAAGATAAGATTTGTGCATTGATGTTTTTTAACTCTTTAGCAAGCCGAATATAGATAGTTTGATTGTTAATAGTATATTTTTTCGCAATGTATATAAGATTTTCATGGAGTGTTGCAGAGTATCTTATGATATAGCCATAGGCCTCTTTTCGTGATTGTATAATTTCTGGACGGTACTTATGATTGTCCATACTCTCTTTTTTCTTGTGTGATTCTGCAATGATTTCCCCATCTGCATCTATAATGGTGATTCTTGTATGTAGCTTTGTTTTGATTTCTTGTGCGAGTATTGCTAGGTCTGTATTTTTGTTGATTTCAAAGGAGATGATTTCTATATCTTCTATAAGGGATGCTTTGGCTTCTTCTATGTAAAAATCTTTAACCCAATAGTATGTGATAGCACCAATAAGTAAAAAAAAAGTGAGAAAGAGTAAGAAAAATTTTCTCAGTACTAACTGTTGAAAACTTAACACAGTATATACCCTTCACCTCGAATAGCTTGGATATAATTTTTTTCGCCAGTCGGGTCAATATGCTCTTTGAGTCTCTTAATGGCAACATTGACAGTCTTTGCTTGCTTGTTGACACTGTCTTCCCAAACACGTTCTAAAAGTACATCTCTAGAGAGGAGTATATCTTTATTTTTAAGAAATTCAAGGAGTAAATCATGTTCAAGATGTGTCAGTTTTATCTCTTTCTTGTCGATAGTGAAAGTTTTATTCGATGTATTATAGATGATATCTCGATGTTTGATAATATCTTGGATGTTTTGTGTGCGTTTAAGTAGGGCTTTGACTCTCGCTTTGAGTTCATTGAGATTAAAAGGTTTTGTGATGTAGTCATCGCCACCTCGTTCAAATCCCTCTAAAATCTCATCCGAAGACTCTTTTGCACTTACATAAATAACAGGTTGATTATAACCCTCTTGACGGAGTTTAGCGATAAAGAGACTTCCTTCTGTATTTGGCAGATTTCTATCCATTAAGATAAGTGAAATATCTTCTTCATCAAGCATATCTTTAACATTAGAAGTGTCTATACAAGTAATTACATCATACCCTTCTTGAGAGAGTGTGTACTCCATTAAGTCAAGTATATCTTCTGAGTCTTCTACGATAAGTATAGTATTTTGCATAAAATATTATAGCACTTAGTTGTGGAAATTTCCCCCAATTTTTGCATAAACAAGTAAATTTGCCATGCTGATACTCCGTGAAGCTATCTTGCCACTTTTTCTTAAAGCTCTCAGCATTTTATGAAACTTTTCAAAACTTTGTTGGTCATTGGCTTGGTTTGAAAGTTTTCTCTCTACCATTTCATACAAGTCATCTGTTTTACTCTCTTCAATGAGAACATCATTATAAATTTCTTGAATTTCATCTTCATCGTCACAAGCAATCATGCTTAGAGTATTTGTAATGGCACTTACCGTTGCTGTCTGCATAGGAACGGCATATTCTGTGACGGTTACTCCATCTAACTCCTTACATACACCTGTAAAACCACGGATAAAACTGCGAGTGTTTGAACAAGCACGAGCGAGTTCATTTGTGATTTTCAGATAGGCAATGACTTGGCGTAAGTCTCTTGCCTCTGGAGTATAGAGTGCAAGTACTTTAATGATTGCATTGTCTATTTCATCAGCACGGGAGCCAACATTTTTGATATGTCCACGGGCTTGTGCAAATTTTTCTTGGTCACAGTCTGTGAGTGCTGCGAGTATTAAAGTATTGGCTTCAAGTAAGCCATTGGCAATATCTGTAATCTTGAGTTTAATGTCATCTAAATTTGTTTTAAAGTTTGGTAGCATTCTGTTTTCCTTTTTTAACCAAAACGGCCAGTAATATAATCTTCGGTTTTTTTCTCTTTTGGATTTAAGAAGATGTTTTCTGTTTTGTCATACTCAATTAAATCACCGAGATACATAAATGCAGTAAAGTCACTAATACGTGATGCTTGTTGCATATTATGCGTAACAATGGCGATACTGACATCTTTTTTCAGCTCCACAATAAGCTCTTCAATCGCACCCGTAGAGATAGGGTCTAGGGCAGATGTTGGCTCATCAAAGAGGAGTACTTCTGGTTTTACAGCAACCGCACGAGCGATACATAAACGCTGTTGTTGTCCTCCTGAGAGTCCCATGGCAGATTTGCCGAGTCTATCATGTACCTCTTTCCAAAGGGCAGAGCCTTTGAGTGAAGCTTCTACTCTATCTGCGAGTTCTGTTTTGTTTTTGATACCTGCAATTTTGAGTCCATAAGCAACATTATCAAAAATACTCATCGGAAAAGGTGTTGGTTTTTGAAAAATCATCCCCACTTTTTGACGTAACTCTATAAACTCATTCTCTTTTTTAATCTCTAAAATATTTTTAAATTTTTCAGTTTCAAGGTCCAATAGCTCGATTTTTCCATCATATTTATTCCCAGGGTACAAATCATGAATCCTATTCATAGAACGAAGGAGGGTTGATTTTCCACAGCCACTTGGTCCAATGAGTGCCGTGATTTTATTTTTTTGGATTGGCAAGCTTATATTGTGAAGTGAAGGGATTTCTGCTCCGGCATAGGTAAATGAAAACTTTTTTATATTCATTACTGGCATTGTATTGTGTCCTTTATTTTTTATTTCTTGTAAGATATCTACCAAAGAGGTTGATGACTAAAACCATAACGGTAAGTATAAATGAAGCGGCCCATGCTAAATCACGGCTTGACTTTTCAGGTTCATTGGCAAGGTTATAGATACTTACAGTCAAAGATGGAAAACTATCTGTTAAGTCTAGGCTAAAGTAGTTACTTGTTTCTGATGTAAAGAGTAGGGGAGCAGTCTCTCCTGCAATGCGAGCAAATGCAAGTAAAATACCTGTCATAATTCCCACTTTTGCTGCTTTAATGACAACATCTAAAATAACTCTGTATTTGGATGCACCCAGTGCCATACCTGCTTCACGTAACTCTTTTGGAACGAGTGAAAGCATAGAGTCTGTTGTGTTGATGATGATAGGTATCATCATGATGGAGAGTGCGATGACTCCTGCAAAACCATTCGCTCCACCAAAAGGGGCAACAGCAAAGGAGTAGACAAATGCTCCAATGACGATAGAAGGTGCAGAAACCATAATATCACTTAAATCTCTAATGAGTTCAGGGTATTTTCCACGACCATATTCACGGATATATATCCCAGCAACCATCCCAAGTGGAATCCCAATGAGAGCTGCGAGGAGTGCTAAAACAAGCTGACCTACGATGAGGTTTCTCAGACCTCCATCTACAAGGTCATTGAGGAAAAGAGAGAGATGCAAAGACGAAAAGCCTTTGATAAAAAGTGTAACTAAAATCCAAGCTAGAAATCCAAGACCAATAAGTGCAGAAATGACGGAAAATGCTAAAAAGATTTTGTTGAGTGTAAGTCTCATACTTTAGTCCTTTTAAGAAAGTAAAATTTTGCAAAGGAGATGACTGCAAAACTCAAAATAAAGAGTATAAGACCGAGATAAAAGAGTGAACTCTCTCCTAATCCACTTGCTTCACCAAAGTTTACAGCCATGGCAACAGGAATAGATATGGTAGGGTCTGTAATCGTCTCAGGGAGTGAATAAACAGCCCCGATAAGAAATGCTACAGCCATAGTTTCGCCCAAGGCACGACCCAGAGCTAAGATGATAGAACCGATAATCCCTACTTTTGAGAATGGAAATATAACATCTTTCACCACTTCAAATTTTGTAGCACCTAAGGCATAGGCTGATTCTTTTAAAACATCAGGTGTTGTGTTCATGGAGTCACGAGTCACAGCCGCCATAAAAGGTAATATCATTACACCCAAAACAAGACCTGCGGTCAGAAGTGAGACTTGATAGCCACCAAAAGTATCTGAAATAATAGGTGCAAAATAGTAAAGCCCCCACATACCAAAGATGATACTCGGAATAGCCGCTAAAAGTTCAATCGCTATGCCTACATATTTTGAGATGTTTTTAGAAGCAATCTCAGCCAAAAAGACTGCAATTCCCATAGCGATAGGCATCGCAAAAACTAAGGCGATAAGTGTTGAAAGCAGTGTCCCTACAATGGGAACAAGACCACCAAAGACCGTTTTTGTCATACTATCATCTTCGTCATCTTCATCTAAAATCATATCGTCTTCATCAGCGATTGCATCGTCATCTTCGAGATTTTGTGCGGGTGTAGCTACTTGTGCTGGTGTTTTAGTTTGGGGGAGTGAGACTTCTTGATTCCATCGTTTATCAGTGATAAACTCAAGACCAAACTCTGCAATGGCAGGTTTAGCGGATATAAAGAGTGTTGTAAAGATACCAAGGAGTAGGATTAATACTAATGTTGCACTACTAAATGAAATCTTTTGAAAGAGTTTTTCCATATTTGAACCTAATTGAAATTAATGGCGATATTATAGTGAAAGTTGATTACAAGTCGATTACAAAATTGAAGAGGGTACCACACAAGGAGAGTTGTGCGGTATGTGAAATTTAGTTTATACCTTTTTCTTTCCAGTATCCACGGATTTTATTTATCAAGCTCTCTGGTAATGGGACAAATCCTAAACTTTTCGCAATCTCTTGACCATTTTTATAAGACCAGTCATAAAAAGCAGTGACTTTTTTATCCATTGCTAGGTTTTCTTTCGGCACAAGGATGAAAGTTGCTGCTACGATTGGGTAAGAGTTTGCTCCCTTAGGGTCAGCGATGACAGAGTAAAAATCTTTTTTCGGATTCAAATTTGCTTTTGCAGCTGCTGCTTGAAAAGCTTTAAGTTCTGGTTTGATATAGTTACCAGCTCTGTTTTCAAGAGTTGCCATAACGATACCATTTTTTTGTGCATCTGCATAGTCGATGTAACCTACTGCAAAAGGAGTTTGCTTGATAAGGCTTGCAACACCTGTATTCTTGTTTCCACCGATATGATGATTTCCTGGCCAGTTGAGTGATTTTTTTGCACCATAAGTGTGTCTCCACTTTTTTGAAACTTTTGACAGGTAGTAAGTAAAGTTAAATGTAGTTCCAGAACCATCTGCACGGTGGACGAAAGTCAGTTTTTTATGAGGTAGTTTGACACCTTTGTTTGCATTTGCAATGACAGAATCATCCCAGTACTTCACACTTCCATTGGCAATACTAACTATAGCTGCACGAGAGAGTTTCAAGTTTTTCACATGAGGAAGGTTGTAACCCATTGTGATTGCACCCACAACACCTGGAAATTGGTAAAGACCATTTTTCTTTAAAACTTTTGGGCTTAATGGTTTATCTGTTCCTGCAAAATCAACTTGACGTGCTTTGGCATCTTTGATACCTTTGGAAGAACCTTTAGAGATGTAATCCACTTTGATACCAGTATCTTTGTTGTAAGCTTTTGTCCATTTTTGATAAACACTATAAGGAAAAGAAGCACCACTTCCTTTGATTACATCATTTGCAGCTAATCCTGATACTAAGAGCGAAGTCGCAAGAGCGATTTTAATTACTTTTGTCATTTTTTTACCTTGTGTGATTTAAGATGGCGAAATTATAATCTGCTTTGGTTGCAACTTGGTTACATTGATAATCTTGATTGTAATCGTTATGTAACCAAGAGTTTCTATAATTCGCTCAACAAACAAAACAAGGACATCACAAAATGAACAAAATCGTTTTATCAGCATTTACAGCTTTAGCACTTGGCTCAACAGCAGCATCAGCATTGACTCTTTATACAAACAGTACAGGACAAGTATTTACAACGGCAGGTGAAGGACGAACTAAACTTGGAGATTTTGTAGAAGCGAAAACAGTTGCAAAGACTGTTAAAAAGCAGAATGCAACTATTGCAAAGATTGAGAAAAATTCTAAAGCAACACCTATTTTTACAAAATCATCAAAGTTAAAATTTAGTGCTTTAACTTACTTGGGTTACAAGTATAAAGATTCTGATGCAAAACTTGCAAATGGAACTATCAATCCTACAAAAGATACATCAGATTTTGAAATCCGTCGTGCATACTTTCAACTCAAAGCATATCTTTTAGATGACCCTAAATCATATTACCGCATAACATTTGATATCTCCAAAGATGTAACAGGCGATGAAAAAGTTCGTGCAAAATATGCTTACCTTTACTTAAATAATGTTTTACCAGCAACTGGTGTAGAACTTGGTCTTGTTCACCGTCCATGGCATGATTATGAAGAGCATAATTCTTGGTACTATCGTAATATCTCTAAAGTTCTCATAGAAGATAAAGACCACGGTCCTGACCTTTCAAACTCTGCTGACTTTGGTGCGATGTTGAAGACAAGAACAAAGTACTTTGATGCAGATTATGGAATCTTTAATGGTGAAGGGTACCATTCTGCTAGTAATGGGAATGGTATGAGTTTTGAGTGGAGAACAACTGCACACATACTAGGTGTAAGCGGTAAAGATAAACAAACGAAAAAAACATACTGGGATGCTTCTTTCTTTGGACAGTATAACCAAGGGCATAAAACTTTATCTATAGCGAATGGTGATGCGGTTAATGAAACACAAGATTTAATTTTTGGTGGATTGCATACTGTATTTAACACACCATCTTATTTACTATCTGCTCAGTATGTCAAGTCTCAAGATACTTCAAATATAGCAAATAATGTTTCAGCACAATCTGGAAAAGGTTATAGTGCCAATGCTGAGTACCGTTTAGGAAATGACTATCAATACAGATTATTAGCTCGTTATGATTCTTGGACTCCAGAACAAATTCCAACAGGTGCAACTTCTACAAAAGAAGATACAGGTTACATACTAGGTGCAGCATGGGAACAAAATAAAAATGTTCAGTGGGTAGGAAATGTAATCATTACAGATAACGAAGCTGGTAGTGCAAAAGAAAATAACAATGGTACTGCATATATGATGACAGCAGAAGTGAAATTCTAAAATAAATCTATAATTTTAGACTATAAATGTTATAATTCTCTTATATAAATTAGGAAATTATAATGATAAAAGAACGTTATCCAGATATCTTCGACGAACTCAAATCAGCGGTTCGTGCGGAGGGGTTACTTGAGCGAGTTCCTGTAAGGGGAACTGTTGAAATGATTGCTATACTTTTGAGTATGGCTCTTGTTTTTTATATTGCATCACAGTGGGAGTTTTTTGCCGCTTATTCTCCTTGGACGGCAATAGGACTTGGTCTATATATGAGTATTATCTTCACTCGTGCAGTGTTCGTCTCACATGACATTTTACATTTACAGTATTTTAAAAATAAGTCCCTCTCTTTTAAACTCTCTTATCCATTCTCTGCCTTTATCATATCAAACTCTTCTTCATGGTGGGATTTTAAGCATAATATTAATCATCATACTTGGTGTAATGTTTTAGAAAAAGATGAAGATATTTGGGCTTTGGATGGTGCATTTACAAAAACACACATGGGCAATAGTCCTTTTATAAAAAAGTATAAACATATCATCTTTTGGGGCGCAATGTTCTTTATGTACCCTGCGTTTATTGCACAGTCTTATAATTTTGCGATTAAACGTAAGCTTTGGGGTGAACTTTTCCTTATGTTGATGCATTGGCCTTTAGTATGGGGAACTATTTTTTATTTTTTACCATTGAGTGATGCGATTATCGTACTTTTAACCCTTAACTTCACACTCTCTCCTTGGCTTGCATTTGGTTTTATTACGAATCATTTAGGCTGTGAAGTTTTTGATTATGAAGAGGGAAAAAAGTTTTCTTGGATGGAGTTACAGATGCGAACATCTCGTTCATTAACAGGTGGCAAATTAGTCCATTGGTTTTATGGTGGACTCAATACACAAATAGAACATCACCTCTTTCCAAAAGCACCACGTTTTAATCTCATCCGTGTACAAGAACTCACAAGAGAATTTGCAAAAAAACATAATATTGTTTACTTTGAGACAACACCGATTGAGGCATATGTACAGATTAATGAGGCTTTAAAAGATTATTGATACTCTTTTGAAGTTTAGTATTTTCTTTTATGAAGTTTCTATTGATAGAAGAAACTTTTCTTTTTAGCTCTTGCACCTCTTGTTGTGTGTAAAGAGTACTAATCGGCATTTTTTCTTGTACACAGTTAATGTTTACAGAGAGTATCACATCAAACTGCTCATAAAAGAGTGTTTGCATTCTGCACATTGCTTGAAAAAATTTCTTTTCATTCTCTAAATAAACACTGTTTTCGGCAACAACAGCATACTCAAACTCTGCTTGCTTGAAAATAACATCTGTGTAGTACTTTGGATGGAGATAATTAGAAATCATAGTGTGTAATCGCTCATCAAGTATTTTCCTCTCTTGAATGATACCCTGCATAAAAAGTTCTTTTTCGATGTATGTTGCATTCATGGTGAAACGGATAATGAGCGGATTAGCTATTGTTTTGAGGGTGTTAATAAGTTGTGGGGTACTCTTACTTGTTGTTAAAGCCTCTTTGTTTACCAACTTTTTTTGAAATGCTTGATACTCGTGTAGTATCAAGCGACTCTCTTCAAGTTCTTTTTCAAAACGAATCAACTTGATTGCTTTTCTAATCTCACGTTTAACTTGGTCTATATGTACAGGCTTTAGAATGTAGCCCGTAAGCTTATACTGCATTGTACTCATAAAATAGAGGGGGTCATGATAGGCAGAAAAAACGATAATAGAAATCGTGGGATTGTTCTCCCTGATGTTTTGAATCATCTCAATTCCATCCATTTGTGGCATACTAATATCGGTAATAATTAAGTCAATATTGCCTTCATAAAAGCGATGTAAACCCTCTAATCCATCTTTGGCTACTATAATCGTGTCAAAAAAATCTTGTAAAATGAGGAGCATCAGTTCACGAGTGGAAGCATCATTTTCAACAAAGAGAAGTCGTATATCTTTGGTGAAATGGTGAACTGTGCAGTTGTTAGCAGACATTATAATGCACTCCTAAAGTAGTTTGTCGCTGAATTATATCTAAAAAAACTGAATGCATATGGAAGTATTGAAGGATTCACAAACACCTCACAAAAAATCGATAAAATACAAATCAAGATGATAAGAGGTAGAAACAATGAAAAATATTATAACACTCACTATGACTTTAGTGATAACTTTTGGGCTATCTGGATGTATGATGAAAAGAATGATGGGATATATTAAAAATCAGGCGAAATTAAAACCAGATGCATATGAAAGTGCGATGATTGAACACTATTATGGTGTTCAATAGCTAAAAAATGTACTCCTTACTCTTTAAACACAAGAAATTACTTTTACATGATAAGGTGTTTGAAGATATTCATTCACTAGCAAACTTGTACTCCATACACCTGCATCTAAAGCGGTTGGGGCAAGAACACTTATTTGTTTATGAGGATTTTTTTGCTTTGAAATAATGTGTGATATTTTTGTGTCATCAATCATATAAAAACTTTTGGAATGCCCTGATGTACAGACTGCAGCCGTATCTAAGTTGATACTCATTAAGTTATTTTCATTTTGATGGGGGTCTTGTATGCCGATATTCCATTTTTCACCATCACAGTTACCAAAAGCAGCAACATCCCCACCAAAATCTACTAGAGCAGATTGGATTTTGTACTCTTTGAGTAATAAAATAGATTGATCGACAGCATACTCTTTTACTAAACCACCAAGATCAAGTTGTGTGTACTCATTGGAAAATTCCACACTATTACCATCTAGATGAATATGCATAAATGAGGCATATGGTAATAATGCTTTTTTCTTTTCTTGATACTCTTTAAGCGATGTTGTTTGAAAACAGCTATACATTGTACCAGCATAGGCAATATCAAAAGAGTGAGATGTCTTTTCATAATAAAATGATGAAATCGCTAAGAAGCCAGCTAATTCATCACTTACAATGACACGATTTTTTCTTCTCTTATTGAGAAAATAAAGTTCTGATGCTTCATTGAAAAAACCATATTTTTGCTCTAATCTTTTCGCATTTTGATAAATAATCTCAGAAACTTCATCTGCAAATGCTTTTGTTGTGGCACTCAATATTAACTGACAGGGAGAATTGAAAATTTTAAAATTATAGTTATACAATTTTATGCTTTTAGATTTATCCCATTTGTAAGCCCGCTGAGTGTATTGTTAGCATATGTTTTAGAAGAAGAAGCATACATGGACTCAATGCTTTTCATCAAAAGAGATTGAAGGTCTTTACTTTGTGTTTGTGTTGCTTGTTGTGTTGTTGGAAACACACTGTTTTGCTGTTTAGTCAATAATTGATTGAGTGCTTGTGTATTTTGAGCCAATGAATTTTTAGCACCACCACCATCATCTCCATCATTATCATTGCCTCCATTTGCTTCACTTCCCTCTAGTCTCTCTGGGGAAAAACCACTTTGGGCGCTTTGTGCTTGGAGGGGTGAGTTGTTTTGCATTTGAGCATAACTCATTTGTGCAAGACTATTGTTATTTACATTCATAATGTACTCCTTAAATTTAGAATTATTTTTTTCATCTATTTGAAATGATAAGACAATTTAATGAAGATTAGATGAAGATTTTACACTCCTTCTACAGTAAGAAGTTTTGTTTTTCCAACCATTAAATCAATAGTCATCAGCGCTCGTTTAAAAACAGAGTCTTGACGGTATTCTAAGTTGTGCTTTTTACAAATCTCTTTGACAATCGGTTGCATCTTTTGGTAGTAACTGTGAGGCATATTTGGAAAAAGATGATGTTCAATTTGGTAGTTTAAAAAGCCATGTAAAAAATCTACTAAATCAGTTCCTGTGTTGTAGTTTACACTTCCCATAATTTGGCGTAGGTAGTATTCACCTTGTGTTTTATGTGGTGTTAAAAACTGGTAAATGTCTTCTGCTGAGTGATTTGGAACTATCACTAAAAATGAGTGTAGATTGGCTGAAAGTTCTGCTATCACTAAAAACATCAATGCCGTTAAAACTGCTGTTGAACCAAGAGGTAAAAAAAGAAGTGGTAAAAAAACAAACTGAAAAAGACCATACGGTAGGTAGTACTGTAGCCAAAGTTCTTTTCCGCGTTTTGTGAAAGGATTGAACTCATAGTCTTGGGAACGAGGATTATCTGTCCCTTGATTCTCTTTGTTCTCTAAAATTCTAAGTGTGTTTGGTGCATAGTAAGCTATCTTCCAAAACGCGGCAAAACTATAAACGATAGCATATTTTAAAAACATTGGTATCTCTTTTTTATGCAACCACTCTAAATTTTTTTCTACATTATCAGGGTCATCTTCTTCACCTAAGTGGTAATGGTGCATGATGTTATGTTCAAATGCCCATGCATCAGGTTTTATCCAATCCAACCAATCAACCCAGCGACGATTACCTGCTGCAAACCCTTTTTTTGTGTATCGAAAAGGGATATTTGGTACCTTGTCGTATGCTCCATGTAAAATAGGGTGTGTAACATTTGCCCAACGAGCAACATTTCCTGTGCCTATGAGAAAAGCACCTATGAGACCAAAAAACCAAAAGTCAAAACTGTTGATACCTGAGTCATAAGAGCTGAGGATAACAACTAATGCAATGATGGCAAAACCAGAGAATGTAGCAAATCGTCCCCATCGTTCGAGTTTGAGAAGATGTTGAAAATCTTCTTCTCCTACTTGTATTGTTTTCTTAATTTCATCAATGTCTTTTTGCAACTCTGCTTGGTCTACATCTTTGTAATCTGTATATGTTGGCACAATCTCTTCCTAATAATATTTATTTGATGATATTATAATGAAAAAAGCTTAGGGTTCATCCTATAATGCACCCCAAAATCAAGACCAGTAAATCAAATATTTTAATTTCACCTCTTTATGATACAAAGGGTAACGATTTTACTCCTTTTGCATCTTAAGTAGAAAGACAAATATAATTTCAATACTGGACTAATAATTGCTATAAAAAGTCCATGATAAAAGAAGAAGAAATATTAAAAGAATTAAGTTATTTAAAAAATTATGGAGCGACTAAGTATACTCGTATGTTCTTTTTTTAGAATTTTTTATTCTATACTAATACTGAGTTTTCGTTAGAAGTAATATATCGGAATTTATACAAAGCAGTTGTATCTAGCTTGTGGGCTAGTCGGATAATTACACTTTAAATTTGAGTGGCGAGTGGATCGGTTTTTATTATTTCACTATTGCAATGGTGAGAAAAAACTAGATTGAATTGAATCACGAGGCAAAGTTATGTGTAGTATTATTGCTTAAAAGTCACATAGGAATTTTCTCCTACCCTATAAAAATCAAACAACAATTTTGTAGATTTTTAGGCAATAACTCATGTTTAGTTGCTATCTCAATTAAGTGTCTTTTTACCTTCTAAAACTTCAATTACTCTCTTGTCTTTGAAGTCTGCACTATATGTTGTTCTTTTTCTGGTGATTGTAATATCTCCAATTTATCTTATATTATTTTACCATTTAGGAATATAAATATTTTTGAAATTGATTATTTTTCTTGGGGACATTATAGAACAAGCATCACTGATTTTTTCCAGTTGTAGTTTAGTATTCATTTTAGCAGTATAGAGTAAAAAAATTATAGGTATTAAAAGTATGGCAAATTGCTATGGAATGGTTGCAGGTTTATGAGAATGATGAAGAAAGTTGATTTTATGTATCGTGAAAAAAGTTAATTTCTGGTTACAGTTAAGTTGCAGTTAGATGTTTTTATGATTTATATCGCTTGGAAGTACTTATTTTAGGGGTTTGAAGTGGTGGACCCTCAGAGATTCCACACCAATAACCAAAATACCCTTGAAACTCCCTTATTATAGGGGTTTTACTCACTTTTTATCCTTTTTAATTTGTTGCTTAGTTGTTGCCTATTTGTTGCATAGTATAAAATAAAACCAGTTAAGACATTCTGAATCTAATTAAAATTATGATAGTTTAAATTATTTAGGAAAATTGATTATAATTGTAGGGGTGTTTTTAGTCAAAAAGTTGAGAATGTGAGCCAATCCTAATTAATACCAGTTCTGTTTGAGTAGTGAAATATATTACAAGTAAATCTCCACTAATATGAAATTCTCTTGTGTCTTGATATTGACCACTTAAAGGGTGGTCTTTTGCTTCAATAGGAAGTGCTTCCTCTTTTAATAGGGTAGCTAAAAATAAAATATATTTTGAGTAATGTTGATTACTCATTTTAACTTTTAGTAAATCTTTGGAGAAAGATTTTTGTCTTCTTATTGTAAGCACTGTTTAGATTCTTTTTCTAAGTTTTCCAAAGTTACTGTGTCTGCATTAATACCATTTCTTGCATCTTCAATAGCTTGGATTGTTTCAGCATTTGGAATTTTCATTTCAAAAGGTAAACCTCTTTCCATTACTGATTGAGTTAAGAACATATTGATAGCATCACTTAAACTAACACCATATTTTTTAAATATATTTTTAGCCTGTTCTTTCATATCTGAATCTAAATATACATTTGTTCTGATTTTTTGAGCAACCATCATTAAATCCTTTTTTACAATTATAACACAAAGGTTGTGTTTTTTTTGTTAAATTTTTTTCATCTAAATAGAATTAGACTTATAATTATCTCTTAAAGGATAGTTATGAACAATTTATACAATGGATTAGAAGATATAAGAGAAGAAGCAGAAACAGTGAAAGAGTTAAATATGCTAAGTGAAGCAAAAATAAAAAAAGCAGTGTCAAATGCTGTATGTAAAGTATTTCCTCAGGAGTTAGCAGAAATAAAAGACATTTTAGCACAGTATGAAAAAATGGTAAATAGTAGTTTGCTACAAAAGATTAAATATTTTGATTTTAAAGGGTTGGAAGACAAATTAACACTACTTGAAGAGATAGACACTATGACAAAGCATTTAGCTATTGGTATGAAGGAAGTAACTAATAGTATTTTATATGAAAAAAATGAGATGAATAAAGTTGGAAAAATATGGATAAAAAAGATAGAAAATAAAGGAATAAATAATTTAAATGCTGAATGTGTAGTTGGAAGAGAGATAGATTCATTAGAAGAGAAATTAGAAAATATAAAGAAAAGTAAAAATGATATATTTAGCCTAAGTAATATGCTTATAGCAGTTATTGGTATCCTCACTGCAATAAATACATATAAGCTATATTACTTAGGCTGAACAATAAAAATTAACTAATTTGCATATCAGGCATATTGAGCTTTTTTTGCTCATACTGTTCAATGAGTACTGCCAAGTCTATGTTCTGAGATTCTAGGTTTTGGTACTTTTGAGATAAAATAGTAAGCTGTTTTTCTCTCTTAATTAAAATTGATTGATAAGCCTTTAAATCTTCTTCTTGGGTAGCGACACTAAAAGAGAGCTTTTTGTTTTTTAGGAGCATATCTTGAAAATGCTTGGGGATTGTCTCATTTTCTAGTGATTCTTGCTTTAAAACAGTCAGTTTTTTAGCTAGTTCTTCAATAACCTTGTCTTTATCTACTATAAAGCCATTTTGTTTAGATTTTGCCCATTTAATCAAGTTATTAACATAATTTTTTGCT
>Ga0256829_1001151_pt1 | contig 22725 bp, 26 predicted proteins | sample 131447metaG_FD_185979 | JGI IMG/M metagenome (GOLD analysis project Ga0256829, IMG submission 185979) | Hydrothermal vent microbial communities from Lau Basin, Pacific Ocean - 131-447 | ecosystem: Environmental > Aquatic > Marine > Hydrothermal vents | place: Pacific Ocean: Lau Basin | collected...
ATTTAAAAACTACAAGATTATTGTCTATTTACTCACTGGAAAGTTGGATTTCTCACTAGTTAATCATAGGTTTAAGGAAATTTAGGTGGAGATTTACCCACACTTTTTTAGAAGGAACCGAAAAGTTGGCACAAGCCATAAATATTGGTATGGCTAACTCTTAATTCTTAACTTCCGAAGGAGTACCACTTGTAGAGGAGACCTGTGTGTCGTCTCGTTTATTAAAATGACTGTAAATATTTACCAATGATTTTAAATTTGATTATTGGATTATTTCTAAAGCCTCTAAAGCTCTTATAACTTACTTTTTTACCCCATTTTGCAGTAATTCAAACAGTTTTTTATTTATAAAATATACATCTCTTCCCATTTTTACACTTTGCAAAATGCCTATCTCTTCTATGGCTCTTAAATGTAAGCTAGCTGTTTTTCGGTTGATGTTGAGTTCTTCTACTAAAAAGTTAATTTTGGTGTATGGGTGTTTAAATAGCACCTCTAGTAAGTCTTTAGAGTATAATTTTGGTAGCTTTTCTCTTAATTTTGTTTTTGTCTGTTGTGTAAGCTGGGTTATTGCTTCTATTAGCTTTATGCTCTCTTTTGAAGTCTCTTCTATTGCTGTAAGCATATACAATATCCACTCTTCCCAAGCATCTTTTGTTCTTATTGCATTTAACAGTTTATAGTAGCTAGATTTTGTGCGTATGATATATGAGCTTAGGTAAAGCACTGGTAGGTCTAAAAGATTGTTTAAGATTAGGTAGAGAATATTTATAATTCTGCCAGTTCTGCCGTTGCCATCGTAAAAAGGGTGTATAGATTCGAATTGATAGTGAATAATAGCCATTTTTACAAGCGGGTCGTAATTGTTGATAGTTGGGTCATTGATATATTGCTCTAAATTGTGCAGTAGGTTTAGGATTGTATTATAATCTTGGGGTGGAGTATAGATAATTTCTCCTGTTTGTTCGTTTTTTAGAGTTGTGCCTGCTTGTTTGCGAATGCCTGCATTATTATTTTCCAATACACTTTGTATCTCTATAATATGTTTTGTTAAAAGCAGGTTATGAGTTTTGATAAGCTCTAAACCTTTATAGATTGCTTCTCTGTATCGTTTAACCTCTTTAGCTGCATTAGAGATATTGCTACTGCTTACCATTGAGCGATAGAGTTCGTCGTGAGTTGTTACTATATTTTCGATTTCAGAGCTATCTTTGGCTTCTTGTAGGGAAAGGGCGTTAATTAGGATAGTCTGATTTGGAATAGTACGTGCTGTACCTTTAAGCTCTGCTAATGCTCTATTTGCTTCGAGTGCTTTTTTTAAAATAGCCTTAGTCTCAATATCTTTTGGTAGTGGTAAAGGTGATATTGTATTATTCATCTCTTTTCTCTTTATATGAGTAATTATGTAATAATTATACACATATTCATTTTAATATGAGTAATATTTTACAAAATTTACTCATATTTTTTAGATATGGGTAATTTAACCATTGTTTTAAAGATTCGAAGAGCATAAGAAAACTTACCATTTCTTGGAAGTGAGACTTTAGTCTCATTTCCATTGTTTACTAAGTTTTAGCACGATCTTAGTAGCTTCGGGGCAAGAACATCAGATATATTTAATTCTCTATGCAAGTTTAATAGCATCTTCTAACAATACAATTTGTTTCATATCAATTAACTCAGTCAATGTTTTTTTGAAAGTTTTTTTGCTCATGTTGAATGTTTTTCTAATATCTTCTGCGTCGCTTTTGTAGGTAAAGGGTAGAGTTCCGCTGGCATCTTTGAGTAGTTGTAATATTTTGCCTTGGGCTTCGTTTACTTTGGCTTTGGCTCCTAGGGGTTGGAGGGAGAGGTCTAGTTTAAAATCTTTTCGTACTTGTTTAATATAGACTTTTTTTCTGTCGCCTACTTTTATTGGTTCGAAGATTTCGTTTTTAAATAGCATACCCTCGTATTGGTTATCGGCTATTACTTTGTAGCCTAGTGGGGTTTGGGCTAGTACTATTGCATCTAGGGCTTTGCTAACATATAAGCCCTTCATATCTCGGTTTATATATTTGCCTATTTTTTGGGTGGCGTATAGTCTATCTGTTTTTTCATCTAAGCATACTCTTAGCAGATATTTTTTACCAACTTTAAATGGCTCTTTTTGTTGTGAGAGTGGCACGAACAAATCTTTTGGCAAGCCCCAATTTACGAATGCTCCGTGTCTGTTGTAATCAACAACTGTAAAGTACCCATACTCGCCAAGTTTGGCGTAAGGCATTTTTGTAGTAGCTACATCTCTATCTTCGCTATCTGTGTATACAAATACATCTATTAGCGAGCCCATTAGCATTTCGTCCTCTATTATGTAAGCGTTTGGTAGTAGTACTTCATCTCTATTTTCAGCTTCCAAGAAAAAGCCGTAGTCTGTGTCGCGTACGATTTCTAAAGTATTTATTTCGCCTATTTTTATGCTTTGGCTTTTGATTTTAGTAGGAGTTTTATTGTTAGTCATTAAGTTGTTCCGTTGTATTTATTTTGTGATGCACTCACAATACTAGACCTATAAAAGTAAGTCTAGTAGTATTATAGCGAAAAAAAATATATTAGAGTTATTTTAGATTTCTATTTTTACGCATTCTAGCTCTTACCTCTTTTATCATATCTTCTGTAATTACTACACTTACTCCAGATGATATCTCGCTATCGTCATTTGGGTTGTAAAGGTTCATTGCTACAGGTTTTGGTTGTTTTGTACATCCTGAGAAGATTACTATTGCCAAAGCTATTGTTGCTAGTTTTAAAGTTTTCATATTATTTCCTTTGTTAATTCCAATAAATATTAGAATAACTTCTTTTCTCATATTATATAATATACAAGTTAAAGTATGCTAAAAAATATGACAAAATGACATATTTTTATTTTAAAGTGCACATTTTATGGAAAAGTTGTTGTTTTAGCGAAGTTGTAGAAAACTAGAGAGTAGTCCTATTAATCCACCAAAAACACCACCCCAGACTACAAGCCACTCTAAGTGTTCGGCGATTAGCTTATTTACTAACTCTTTTACACTTTTAGGACCTAGCTCGTTAAGTCTGCTACTGACAATATTATCTACCTTTGTGATTAAATCTTCGCTTAAAGAGGAGTGCTTTATATGGTGATTTAACTGTTTTTGAAATGTGTTAGAAGATACAATTGATATAATGGAGCTTTTTAACTTTTTGTTGAATGTTACCCTTAGTAACTCTAATGACTCTTCGCCTCCAAACATATTTATAAGTTGCCCAAATTTAGACTCCATTAAGCTCTCTTTAAGTGCATCGAAGGCTACATTAAAGTCTGCTTCTTCTATAATTGGGCTTAAGTCTATTTTACTCTCTTCTTGTTCGAAAAATTGCTCTAGGCGGCTTTTTGTAAAGAATTGCTCCATTATCATACTTTTAATAGAGCTTTTAAATTTTTCTAAATTTAACTCTATAATTCCAGAGCCATAAAGAAAAGGGATTTTGTTAAAAATCATATAGATTGCAAGCCAATTTGTAACTGCACCAGAGAGGGCAAAAAGCCCACTGTAGTAAAGGTACTTAGAGTATTCAGCTGGAACATAAAATGAGCTTGCAATTAGTAAAATCGATACAATATTAACAATGCTAGATTTGCTAATCAACTATATATCCTTTTTAAGTAATCCATTTTAGAGTTCATATTTAAAAGTGCCATATCGGCTAACACTAATGCCATCATCGCTTCGCAAACTACTGCCCCACGAATTGCAACGCATGGATCGTGGCGTCCTTCGAGTTTGTATGTAATCTCTTCGTTATGAATATTTAGAGTTGTCTGCTCTTTAAATATAGAAGGCGTTGGCTTAAACCACACTGTTGTGCTAATTGTATCGCCATTGCTAATGCCACCTAGTACACCGCCACTGTGGTTGCTCTCGAAGCCATTTTTTGTGATGTTGTCGTTGTTTTGGCTACCCTTTAGGCGACAAGCATCTACTCCCTCGCCTATCTCTACGGCTTTTGCGGCATTTATGCTCATCATCGCTTCGGCTAATTTTGCATCTAGTTTGTGGTAGAGTGGCTCGCCAAATCCTATTGGTACGCCTGTTGCTTCTACAAGCACAGCACCACCTACTGAGTCGTGAGATTTTTTAGCATCTTCTACTGCTTTTATCTGTGAAGCTTCTGCATTTTTATCTAGCGTTTTTACAATGCTCTTTTTGGCAAATTCAAAATCTTTTTCGTTAGATTTTATGCCATTTATCTCTAAAATTCCAGCTTGCACTTCTATGCCTAACTCTTTAAGCATAAGCTTTGCTATTGCACCTGCTGCTACGCGTGCTGCTGTTTCTCTGGCACTGCTTCGCCCGCCACCTCGGTAGTCGCGAATGCCGTACTTATTCCAGTATGTAAAGTCTGCATGTCCTGGGCGAAAAAGCTCTTTTATATTGTCGTAGTGTCGGCTTTTTTGGTCTCCGTTAAAGATAACCATAGCTATTGGTGTACCTGTGCTTTTGCCCTCAAATGTGCCTGATAAAATCTCTACACTATCGCTCTCTTTTCTTGCTGTTGTTAGCTTGCTCTGCCCCGGTTTTCTACGCTCTAGCTCACTTTGAATATACGCTAAATCTATATCTAAGCCAGCTGGTACGCCATCTACAATACAGCCAATTGCCTTGCCATGTGACTCGCCAAAAGTTGTAATTTTAAATTTTGCTCCAAAACTATTCACAGCTTAGCCTCTTAACTTTTTGAGTGCAATTTCTGCTGCATCTTGTTGAGCTGCTTTTTTACTTTTACCTTTAGCTTTTGCAATTGTTTTATCATTTAAAATTATTGCAACTTCAAATACTTTATTATGGTCAGGTCCTGTTGCCCCAATTAATTCATAAATTGGTGTTACACCGTGTGTTGCTTGTGTTAGTTCTTGCAGGGCAGTTTTGTAATCTTTACAAAGCGTATCTAAATCGATTACAGGATAAGTATCTTCTAGTAGTTTAACTGCGACTGCATTTGCACTTTCTAAGCCAGATTCTAAATATATAGCACCAATTAATGCTTCGAATGCATTAGATAACAGAGATGGTTTACTTCGTCCTTTATTATTCTCTTCGGCTGGTGAAAGATATAGATAATCTCCTAAATGTATTATCTCTGCTAATTTTGCAAAGCCACCTTCGTTTACTAAAGAGGCTCTAATTTTAGATAGTGTTCCTTCATCTTTTTTTGGGAACTTTTTAAATAAATATTCGCCTACTATTAAGTCTAATACTGCGTCACCTAAAAACTCTAGCCGCTCATTATTGTAAGGCTTTTTGTAACTTTTATGAGTTAAAGCCTCAATAATCAACTGCTCATTTTTAAATTTGTAATTTAACTTATTTTCTAATCTTGATAAGTCTTGCACTGTTTCTCCTTTTGTTTTTTTGCAGCTTGGGTTGCCAAATAATCGCACCGCTCGTTTTGAGGGTGTCCATTGTGTCCGCGAACCCAAGTTGCCTTTATATTGTGTGGTTTGCTAACTTCTAAATATTCTCTCCAGAGGTCAACATTTTTAACATTTTTAAAATCTTTTGCAATCCAAGCGTTTAGCCACTTATTTATTGCATTTGCTACATAAGAGCTGTCGGTTACTACTTCTACGCTACAAGGTTCTTTTAATCGTTTAAGCCCCTCTATAACACCTGTTAACTCCATTCGATTATTAGTCGTATCTGGGTTGCTACCGCTAAACTCTTTTGTATTACCTTTGTACTCTAATATTGTTCCCCAGCCACCAGGACCTGGGTTACCAAGGCTAGAGCCATCACTGTAGAGAATAATCTGTTTTTGCATTGGCTCGTCCTACTCTTACTTCTATTTTTGCACTGAAAGCTCTATGACAATTTGGGCATCTAAAAAATGGCAATGGATAACTATTTTTGCATCTGCTACATAAATAGATATACTTTAGTTCTGCACCATTTAGCCCACTTTTTTTACTACTAGCTAGTAAATTTAGAGCAAAATTTTCGCTATTTTGCTTACAATTTTCTAAATAACCTTTTGTAAAATAGAGCTCTTTTAACAAAATATTTTTGCTAATTATATCGAAATCAATATCTTCTTTTTTTAATTTATCTAAAATATCTATTAAAATATCAAAATATTCATTTTTATAGTAACTCCATGCCTCTTTTGGATTTAACTTAAATAGTTTTCTTAGCAAAAAAGGAGTATGCTCTTTTGACTCATTTAATAAGTTTGCAATTTGAATAAATTTTTGATTGTTATCTATAAAGCTTTTAGAAATTTTTTGGTATTTTAAATTTAATTTTAATGCATCTACATTTTCTCCTTGTGCCTCTAAAACTTCTAAAGCATCTAATGCATTTTCAAAATTGTTTAATTTTTCGTATATAAATTCTATTTGATATAAAGCTTCTTTATCTCTGTGTTTTTTAGATGCAATTTCTAAATATATATCTAAAGCTCTTTGTAAAAAGCCTGCATTAAGATAAGCAAGTGCTAAATTAGAGAGAATAGATATATCTTGAGTATGCTTTAAAAGATATAAATATAGATTTATAGATTTGGAGTACTCACCACTTTTTTGATAAGAGAGAGCAAGTAAGAATAGCGGTTTCTTCATAGAATCTTCAAATGGCATAGACTCTACATCTAGGCTACATTCTCTGGAATCAAAATTTTTTAAAAAGCCCATAAGTTCTTTGCTTCTTTGCTCTTGTTTCCAAATGCTATAAGCATAAGAGAGAACAGAGACTATAAATATAATGCCAAGCAGAAGTAAAATACTTACTATTGGGTCGTTATAGTTTGGAAGAAAGCTATCCATTTGTATCCTATTAATTGAAGTTATATCCATCTAAGACTAAGCTATAACAGCAAATTAGAAAAGGTCAATACAAAAACAGTGCAATTACTGTTATAGTGTAGTTTGGCTTTGGATGAGTATATATGAAGTTATTATATCGTAGAAGAGTTAAAGCATAAAGCTCTAAGCTTAAGCCTAAAGCTTTTTGTGTGAAATTATAGGAATTTTTTAGCAAAATCCATAACGCCATCTAAGCCACCTACTTGACTAAGTAGTTCGCCTGCTAAATTGTTATCGTCACTTGTTGCTTTATCTACTAAATTTGGTAACACATCACTAAGAGCTTGCTTTGCACTATCTACATTTACACCTAACTCATTAGCAAATGCTTCTACTTTATCGCTTCCTAAAAGTTCTGTAACTTGGTCAGTATTGATTGGTGCATTTTCTCCATTACCTATCCAAGAACCGATAACTTCTCCTAGATTGCCTTTTGAAATATTAGAAACTAAAGAACTTAAATCTAATCCACCTTCGTTATTTCCACCAAGAATTGAGCTAAGAGCACCCGTGATTTTATCTGTATCGATTCCAGTTGTTGCATCATCGCTATTACCTTGAATCATACTCGCACCCATTTTTAATAAATCCATCATATCCATAACAGTTTTCCTTTTGGTTTTAGTGGAGCTTGTGCAACTCCTTAGAAAAATTATAGCACAAAATAGTTTGAATTAGGTATAATTACAGCAATGATAGAAGAAGCATCTATAGAGAGATTAAAAACATCCATTGACATTGTTGATGTAATAGGAAGCTACATTGAGCTTAAAAAGAGTGGTGCAAACTTTAAAGCCAACTGCCCTTTTCATGGCGAAAAGACTCCTAGCTTTGTTGTAAGCCCACAAAAGCAGATATTTCACTGCTTTGGCTGTGGTGTTGGCGGAGATAGTGTAAAGTTTGTAATGGAGATAGAGAAGCTTAGTTACCCAGAAGCGATAGAGAAGCTTGCTAGTAATTATAATATTCCACTGCAATACAGCAAAGGCAGAGGCTCTTCAAATGATGAAAAGAGAGTTTTAGAGTTGCTAGAGCAGTGGTATAAAAAGAATCTATCACAAAACCAAGATGCACATAAGTACTTAACCGATAGAGGAATAGAGGAGCGTTTTATTGAGCACTTTGAAATTGGCTATGTAGGAAGTGGGCATAGTGTAATAGAGTACTTAAAAGCAAACCAAATTCCTCTACCAAAAGCTGTTGATGCAGGGGTAATTGCAGTTGGTGAAAGGGGTGAGTATTATGCAAGACTAACAGATAGAGTAATCTTTCCTATATATAATGCAAGTGGCTCTATTGTTGGTTTTGGGGGTAGAACTTTAGGTAATCACCCCGCAAAATATATCAACTCGCCACAGACGAAGCTCTTTAATAAATCTAGGCTTCTGTATGGCTATAATTTGGCTAAGCGAGATATTTATGATAAGGGTAGAGTAATTGTAACCGAGGGGTATTTAGATGTAATTATGCTTCATCAAGCTGGCTACACAACAGCGGTTGCAACTCTTGGAACTGCTTTGACAAGCGAGCATTTGCCAATTTTGCGAAAGGGTGAGCCCAAAATTGTATTAGCTTACGATGGCGACAAAGCGGGGCAAGCTGCGGCATTGAAGGCTTCTAAACTGCTTAGTGCAAATGGCTTTGAAGGTTCAGTAGTGCTATTTCCAGAGGGCAAAGACCCAGCCGATATGGTAAATGGCGGCGATAGAGAGGGGTTAAAAAATTTGCTAGAAAATGGGGCTGATTTAGCGATATTTGTAATCGAGCAGATAAAAAACAGTTTCGATATTCACAACCCGTATCAGAAACAAAATGCCATTGCTGAAGTTAATAACTATTTAAATACACTCAGACCAATAGTGAGAGAGGCATATGCAGGAGAGGCAGCTAGAATTTTTGCCTCTCCGATTGCATACTTTAAAGCTAAAAGAGCTCGAGAACAAGTAGCAGAGTCTCAAGAACAAGTTATGCAACGACCTAAAGACCCAGCTTGGGAAGCTATTTTAAAGAAACTTTTAGAGGCTCCAAGCTTAATAGATGAGTTGCTAGATGTTGTAGATTTCTATTTTGCCAGAGGTTACGAAGATGCCTTTAGGGCATTAGCAGGTGGTAATTTTGAGCACCCTATTCTAAGGGGTATAGAGGTCGATGAAAACATTCCATTATTGAGTGATGAAGAGTTTAAAGCACAAGTATTAAAAGAGTTAGAGATATTCTACAAACAGAGGCTAAAGAGTTTAATGGCAGATAGAAATTTAGATTATAAACGAAAGAGTTTTCTAATACGAAAGATAAAAACAGATATACTTCCAAGAATTAAAAAAGGCGAAATGGTTAGCTTTGAGTTAAACTTATTGTAGCACAGGGGAAATTATGAGAGCAATATCACTTTTTAGTGGCGGATTAGATAGTATGCTAGCGATAAAAGTTATGGTAAATCAAGGTATAGATGTAACTGCATTGCATATTTTTACAGGTTTTGGTGGCAAAAAAGATGTACGAGATGAGTTAGAGCGTCGTGCTAAAAAAGCTGGTGCAGATTTTAAAGCAGTTGATGTAAGAGAAGAGTATATTCAAGAGGTACTTTTTGACCCTAAATATGGGTATGGAAAAAACTTTAACCCATGCATCGATTGCCACGGCTATATGTTCAAAATTGCTAAATATATGTTAAAAGATTTAGGTGCTTCGTTTTTAGTTACAGGCGAAGTTTTAGGGCAGAGACCAATGAGTCAGCGAAAAGATGCCTTAAAACAGGTGCAAAAATTAGCTGAAGATGAAGATGGGCTAATTTTAAGACCCCTTTGTGCCAAACTTTTAGAGCCAACAAAACCAGAGATAGAAGGCTGGGTAGATAGAGAAAAACTTTTAGATATAAGTGGACGAAACAGAGAAGTTCAACTAAAAATGGCAGCTGAATTTGGCTGGGATGATTACGAATCGCCAGCAGGTGGATGTTTGCTAACCGAACCAGTATATAGCCAAAAAATCAGAGAGTATTTAGAGTTCGAAGAGTTTAGTGTTGAGTCTATAGATTTGCTAAAATTTGGTCGCCACTTTAGATTACCAGATGGCTCTAAATTAGCAGTTGGCAGAGATGCTGAAGATAATAAAGCATTAAGAGAGTTAAACAATAGCAATTATATAGGCTTTTCTCTACCGATTATTGGACCATATAGTGTTATCCATAAAGATGCAAGCGAAGTGGAAAAGGAGCTTGCAGCAAAAATAGCAATAACTTACGGAAAGTGCAAAAAAGGGCAAAAATATAGTGTAGAGATTGCAGGTATAAATTATGAAGTAGAGCCTTTTGATACAAAAACAGAAATAAAGCAGTATTTTTTTAATCCAGATATAAAATAGGGGCTTGTTTTTAAACAATATTGGATATAATGCGTCGCATTTTCTATCTCTAGAACTTCTTGTTCTTGAAAATGATTTTTTTAGAAAGGAAACGATATGCCAAAAATGAAGAGCGTAAAAGGCGCTGTAAAGCGTTTTAAAGTTAAAAAAAGTGGTAAAATTAAGCGTGGAACTGCCTATAGAAGCCACATTTTAACTAAAGTAGATGGTAAACACCATAGACAAATGAGAGCACCAAAACTTGTAGATAAAGTTGATGCTAAGCAAATCAAAGAGATGATAGTTTAATTAAAACTATTTAACTGTAAACTCCCCTTATTTTAGGGTAAGTTCAGCTTGTGCTGACACCGAAATTAGAGTTTAAAAATTTACGGTAAAGAAGAAAAGGAAAACAATGAGAGTAAAAACTGGTGTCGTAAGACATAGAAGACATAAAAGACTATTAAAAAAAGCTAGAGGCTTTTATAGTGGTAGAAGAAAACACTTTAGAAAAGCAAAAGAGCAGCTTGAGCACTCAATGGTGTATGCTTATAGAGATAGAAAGCAGAAAAAAAGAGAATTCAGAAAACTTTGGATTATCAGAATTAATGCAGCAGCTAGATTGAATGATATTAGCTACTCAAGATTTATGCATGGTTTAAAACTTGCAGGAATTGAATTAGACAGAAAAATTTTAGCAGATATGGCGATGAATGAGCCATCAGCATTTGCAAGCGTTGTAGAAGCTGCAAAGTCTGCATTGAAGTAAATCCCCTTAATCTTTGTTTATGCGTTAGGTAGCCATATGGCTGCTACCTAAGCTGTCAAAGGCTATTTAATAACCTTATTAATATCTTTAGCTATACTTTCTAACTCTTTAGAAAAATTTTTTAAAACTTTATCTGTTTTATTTACATCTATAGTTATTTTATCTTTATTCGCCTCTATCCCAATATCTTTTTCATTAATATTCTTAACTTTTGATTCAAGCTTTGTAGCCTCTTTTTTAAGTCTATTAGCTAATTTATTTAAAAATTCTTTTGTTTTTTTAGGTTCTATAATGATTTTATCATCTTGAGTAGAAATACCAATATTTGTTAGTATTTTATTATCTTTTTTATTAGATGTACTTATGTTACTTTTTGTAATAGTTTTAGAATTATCATTTTTATTACTATTTTCACACCCATTTAATGAGAGTAATATTAATAAGATAATACACTTATTAGTATATTTAAACATTGTAAATCCTTATTTTATATTTTATTTTAATCAATTATATCAAAAATAATAATAATTCGGTAATTTGTTAATTTTTCATTATTATAAAGTTGCTAAAATAATAAAATAAATTAAATTAAATTAAATAACTTCAGTTAAGTAAAAAAAGAGAGGAATAATGTTTAAAAGAATATATATAGTATTATTTTCTAGTGCTTTATTGATAGCTTCACCAAGTAAAAATCAATTAAACAACATTAGTAATATAAAAAAAATAATAAAAAGTAAAGATAAAATAGTTGTAATTATTAGAGAAAATGGGAAAGATAAAAAGGTGGTATTGGATGCTAAAGCTTTAGAACAAATTAGCAAAAATTCAAAACATAAGAGTTCTAAATCAGCTACTAAACATAAAAAAAAGATAGCAAAAACTGTACAATCTAATAAAAAGTTAGCTAAAAAAGCTACACATAAAAAAACAAAAAAGCTTGCTACAAAAAATAAAAAATCTAATAAGTTAGAGTACAAAGTAACTAGTGGTGATACTCTATTTTCAATAGCTAAAAAGTATAAAGTATCTATTTCTGATTTAGCAAAATTAAATAAATTGGGTGCTAATACTCTTATTTTGCCAGGTCAAGTTTTAAAGATACCAGCTACTGGTTATATGGAAGCTGCTAAAGAGGCTGTTGAATATAATAATAAAACAGTTTATACAGTACGTAAAGGTGATACTTTATACTCTATTGCTAAAAATTATAATATGAGGTTAGATACTTTAAGAAAATTAAACAATTTAAAGAAAAATCCTAAACTTAAAAAAGGAATGGAGTTAACTGTACTTGGAAAACCAAGTATTATTGCTAAGAGAAAACATGTAACTAAATATGCAGTTCAAAAAGGAGATACTCTTTGGTCAATTGCAAAAGAATATGGTTTAACTGTAGCTCAATTAAGACTTTTAAATCCAAAAATAAGAATTCGTGGTTTACAAAAGGGTTCAATAATCAGGGTATCTAAGCTAGAAGCTGTTAAATTGGCTAAGTTAAAATATAAAAGAAAAAAGAGACTTAGCGGTGTTTTAGCTAAGTATCAACGAAGTTATGGAAATGGTAGTTCTAGCGGTGTAGTTAGATATGCAAAAAAATGGTTAGGTTCAAGATATGTTTGGGGAGCATCAAGACCAGGAGCATTTGATTGCTCTGGATTTACGCAGTATGTAATGAAACATGTAAAAGGAAGAGTGATTCCTAGAGTTTCAAGAAGACAAGCATATTATGGTAAATATATAACCAGAAGAAATTTAAGGGCAGGTGATTTGATATTTTTTGATACATCACATAGTAGAAGAGGATATGTAAATCATGTTGCTATATATATAGGTGGTAATAAATTTATTCATGCAAGTAGTGCAAAACATAGAGTTGTAATTACTAGCTTAAATAAACCTTTTTATAGTAGTAGGTTTATGTGGGGTCGAAGAATCAACTAACTGCTTTCTTTTATAGTCACTTCTTTTTTGTTTCCCCTACGGGTAATATAAGAGGCGACTTGACTGTAAACATAATTTAGGGCAAGTTAGCTTTAGCTAATTTTATAAAAAACTATTTACAGTAATTATCCTTAGCTTAATTAAATCTCCAATATATATTATGTTTGGTAAAATACCATAGGGCATTTCTGATGATAGCTAATATCACCCATTTTGGCATCTCTATTTCTCTTATATGCTTAGTTATATCTTCTAATTAGCATAGCTGTACCTAGCTTGCGAATTAAGCTAGAGATGTTACAGGTATCAGCTATTTTTAGAGATGCCCTATAGTTTTTTGGTTTGGTCTGGGATGGGTATATAAGGTCAGAATATAAAATTATATTCAAAATAAGAGGTACATTTAGTGTACTTTTAAGTTAATAAATTTGGAAATTAATATGAAAAAAAGCTTAAAAAATATTGTAGTGGCATCTGTTCTTTTGGGGTTGCCTCTTATGGCATCTATGCAAGATGATATTAAAAATATAGCTAGTAAAAGTAAATCTTCTTTTATTAAAAATAGCTATTTGAATAATATGTATGATTCAATTTGGATTAAAGATAACTCTTTATCTCAATTAGGTAAAGAGTTCTTGGGGCAGATAAAAAAAGATAAAACAGTAGCTTCTGATTTACCATTTTATAAGTTATATAAAAGTGTAGAAGCAGATATAAGTAGTAATAAATACAATGCTAATACTGAACTTAAGATAATGAAGCTATATAAAGCTTATATGGATTATTTAATCAAAGGTGGAATTAATTGGAAAGCTTTTGATAATGACATTGCTAAATTGAAAAAGAAGTATAATTACAATGTTGGCTGGGAGAGAGTTACCCCACCATATTCTGCTAAGAAGATATTAACAGATGCTCTTTTATCTGGTACATTTGGCAATGCGTTTACAAAAGTCGAGCCAAAGAGATTTAAATATAAAAAACTTAAAGCATATTTAGCAAAATATATTGCAATTAAAAATAATGGTGGTTGGCCAATAGTAAAGAGAGTTAGTACTTTAAAAGTTGGTGCTTCTAGTCCAGTTATTCCAAAAATTAGAAAAAGATTAAAAATAGTTGGAGATTTAGGAAATTGTAGTGCATCTATGAATTCACCTATATATGATAGTTGTATGGCGAAAGCTGTTAAAAGATTTCGATTAAGACATGGGTTAAAAGCATCATCTATTATCGATAAATCTACTAGAAGAGAGTTGGCAAAGCCTGTTACTTATTATATTAGAAGAATGCGTCTTAATTTAGATAGAATTAAGTGGCTTAAAAGAGAAGAAGCACAAGTTAGAATTGAGCTTAATATTCCAGCATTTAGATTATATGTTTACGATGGTAAAGGTTTAGTTACTACAATGCGTGTAATTACTGGTAAGCCTGACCATCCAACTCCAGTATTTAGTGATATTATGACAACAATTGTAGTAAATCCATATTGGAGAATTCCAGAGAGTATTGTAAAAAGCGAAATGCTAAAGCACTTAATTAAAGATCCTCATCACTACGAGAGACAGCATAAATATTTGTATAAAGGGTGGGGTCCAAATTCTGAAAAGATAAATCCTGCTACAATAGATTGGAAGCAGTATAAAGATAATAAAAAGCATATTCCATACCACTTTATGCAAGATCCTGGTAGTAGAAATGCTTTGGGTAAAATTAAATTCTTGTTTCCAAACAAGTACTCAGTATATATACATGATACTCCTGGCAAAAGATACTTCTTTAGAGATGTTAGAGCATTTAGCCATGGTTGTATGAGAATACAAAAGCCAAGAGAACTTTTAGAAGCATTGGCTTTATATAATAGTAATCTTAATGTTGATAATATAATGAAGCGTTTAGGTACAAACGATAATAAGCAAATTGGTTTAAGAAGAAGAATACCAGTAGATATTACTTATTTAACAGCATTTGTTGATGATTATGGTAACTTGCACTTTAGAAGAGATATTTATGGATATGATAGATTACAACTTAAAAATTATTTAAAAAACACTACTGTTGCTAAATTTAAAAAAAGTAAAACATCTAAATTAAGTACGAAGAAGTCTAAAGTATTGAAAACTGATAAAAAAACAAAAGTTACTAAAAAAGTGCAAAAACATACAAAAGTAATAAAAAAACATAAAGTAGTTTCTAAAAAACCTAAAAGTGGTTATGAAGTTATAGAAGTAGGGTATTAAGCCTTACTTCCTTAATATATTTAATCTATAAAGTTGTCTTTTTTTAACTCTTTTTCTTCTAGCAACTCTCTCCAAATTAATGCTACAATACCTATAACAATAACCAATACTCCAGCAGTAATGGTGAGTTTTATAAAGTTAGCCCAATCCATCCATGAACCCCATAATTGACCGATAAGTAAAAATGTATATATTAGCAAAATTGTTGCAGTTGCTATACCTGCTATTTTCATCGCTTTCATCTTTTCTCCCTTTTTAAAATAACAACATAGGCTTCGCGTTTCCAGAGTAGAAGCATTCTTCGCATATCTTTTTCCATTGTAACTACTTCCCAACCCGCTCTTGCATTTTTATTTAAAAATTCTGTAAATTTTAATGGATCTATTTTTGATTGCCCCAAAAGTAGCGAACCTAACATACTTTCTTGATATAGTACAGCTTTGTATTCTAGCATTTATTACCTTTCTTGTCTAAAACTTTATTATTTTACAATAGTTATGATATTATACCAATATATTTGTGGATAAATCATAAATCATGAATTTGTTGTTTGAGGGTAACTTCAGTTATAAATTCATATACAAAGGGACATACAGTGACAAACGAAGATATTAAAATATTAATTATAGAAGATGACCCGGAACTATTAATGGTTCTTAGTATGTATTTAAAAAAGTATGGTATGCAGACAGCTTGTGCTGAAGACCCATATATAGGTTTATCTATGTTAACACAAGAGAAGTTCGATTTAATAATTTTAGATTTAACACTGCCTGGTATGGATGGTTTGGAGGTTGTCCAAAAAATTAGAGAGCAATCTAATATTCCAATTATTATATCATCAGCAAGAAATGATTTGACCGATAAAGTTATAGGTTTAGAGCGTGGAGCAGATGACTATATGCCAAAGCCGTATGACCCACGAGAATTGGTAACTAGAATAAAGACAATCCTTAGAAGAACAACTGCTTCTAATGTAGTTAAGGAAGAGGGTAAATTTATAGTAGATAGAGCAGGTCATACCATTAAATTTAAAGGTAAAACTTTAGAGTTGACAGCAGCTGAATTTGATGTATTAGAGATACTGATACTTCAGAAAAACTCAGCACTTTCTAGAGAACAACTATTATACGAAAGTGAACATATAGATGATAGTAGTTCAATTAAAAATATAGATGTAATAATATCTAGAATTAGAAATAAATTATCATTGCTTGATGAAACAAAAAGTTATATAAAACCTGTTAGAGGTGTTGGATATATGCTTGTTGATGAGGATTAAATTTGAAAAACATCTCTGTAACCAGTTTTATACATACAATATTTATACTCGCTATTTTAGTAGTAACACTTACATTTTACATACTATTTAGCTCTACACAAGAACAGAGAAATATTCAGAGAATTTTACGTTATAAATCTATTGCAAATAGCTTTTTGTTACAAAAAGATTTTCCTAGAAATGGCAGTAAGGTTAAAGAGCTTTTAAAAAAACAGTCTTTAAAAATTGTACCATTTGAGAGTGTAAAAAAAAGTATTGAAACAAATGGAGATACAAGATTAGATGCTAATTCTATATATGGACGAGTAAGGGTATTTAAAGTAAAAGATAATTATTATATTTATATACAGAGAGCAGATTATAATTTGATGCTTAAAGATGAGCATATCTTAGATTATACCACTCAGTTAATTTTTACTATAGCTGTTGTTTTATTGTTATTTATTATTGCTTTGTATATTATGATTATTAAAAAATTGTTACCTCTAAAAAAATTACATAAACAGATAGAACAATTTGCGAGTGGTGATATGAATGTTAAGATAACTTATGAAGGTGATGATGAAATTGCAAGAATTGCAAAAAGTTTTGATAAGGCGATTAAGTATATTAGACAATTAATATCTTCTAAAAACCTGTTTATGAGAAATATAATGCATGAGTTAAAAACGCCAATTACAACTAGCCGTATAGTTTCAGATACGGTAGAAGATGAAATGGCAAAAGGAGTATTGATTCGCTCTTTTGACAGAATGAATGAATTAATCGAAGATTTGGCTCAAATTGAGAGAATTACAATGCATAGTTTTAATCCCAAAAAGAAAAATTGGTTATTGAGTACAATTTTCCAAGAAACAGAAAAAATGCTTCTAAAAGATAAAAAATATTATAAATTTAATTATATAGATAATAGAATTTATACAGATAGAGCCTTATTGGCTTTAGTGCTTAAAAACTTAATAGATAATGCCATTAAATATAGTGAAGATAAATTTGCAACTGTGGATGTAATAGGAAATAAGATAATGGTCAAATCAAAAGGTGATAAATTAAGAGAGGATTTATCATATTATATAGAGCCATTTTCCCAAGAGGAGAAGCGTTCAAGTGGCTTTGGATTAGGTTTGTATATTGTTGTAAATATTAGTGAAAAGCTTGGCTACAAGTTTAGATATAGGTACAATAAGGAGAGTAGAGAGAATATATTTGAAATAGTTATAGATTAAGGGCAGCTGTTTTTAGAGATACACTTAATGAAGTTACACATTATATACATTATTTAACAGCATAAGAGGGTACTTAATATGAATAGTTTTTAATAAAAGCTAGCCAAAGCTAACTTGAATTTGGTTATAACGAGCAATTTGATGATTTAGTAAAACTATTTTCATAACCACAGCTATTACATACATATGTCATAATTTTAGGTGAGCAACCGCTACCTCGAATATCTACAAGTTCTATTGTATTATGTTTACATTTTGGACAGAAACCTTGCTCAATTTTTGATAGTTCTTGATTCTTATCTTTTAAATAATATGTATATCCAATAAAAGATGCAACTAAAATAAATATTAGTAAAATAATAGTAAAAATATCTATGTTAACTCCTTTTGTAGTTTTTTATTTTAGCATAACTCTCCATGGTTTACCATATTGATTTTCTTTTATTTGCTCGATAAGCTTATTAATGAGTGCTTTTTTTTCAAAATTTCCTAAAATATATGTTTTTATGTTGTTATTACTCAATGCTTTTTCCATTTTATAAGAAGCATTATCAAAAAGTAGTGGGTCACTTTTTGATAAGTAATCGTAATCACAAGATTCTATATCTGTATTTGTTTGAGCATTATTATAGCAATTTATACTATCTTGCTCTAAAAATTTTATCATTGGCTGTACAACTTTATCTAATTTAATATTTAAAATATTTAATATTTGTGCTGTTTTATTAGGATTTTTCATAGCTTTAAATTTTAATCTTCTTAGTTTCATAAATAGAGCCATTCTATTAGGAAAATTTTCAAATAATGAACAATCAAACTCTTCAATGCCTTCACGATCTTCTGGTGATACTTTTTGTGCATGTGGACAGAGAATTAAAAAATCATCAATAGTATTTTTATTTTGATTATACAAAACTTTTGGTGGATTATTTTTCTTATATTTTAATTCTCCATTTTTTAATTTTTCTATTTTTATTGATAAGTATTTATATTGATTATTGCCTGTTAAGATATATAGTCTCTTTAATGCAGCAATTGTTAAGTCTAATTTTTTAATTTTATCTTTTGAATTTATAATTTTTTTAATATTATTAGTTTTTTTTAATATATATTTATAAAGTTTTATTGCTCTTTTAGTGCTTTTATATGTTCCTATCCCTTGTTCTGAAAAAAGTCCTAACATTAGAATAGCTTTTAAACTATTTTCTCTGGCAGCCTGTCTATAAAGTTTTATAGATTCACTATACTGTTTATCTTTATAAGCATTAAATGCTTTATCTTCTAAGTTTGTAGCATATGTAACAGTGATACTTAAAAGTAAAGTTATAATAATTGTAATAGAGTGTTTCATTTTATTTCCTTAAAATATTTTATAAATATTGGCTTTTGTAATAATAATATATTTTGTTCTTTTTATTCGAAAATATGTCATATTTTAGAGTTTTTGTACTATCTTTGAATAGAAGTTAATTTTGGTATAATTTCTTAACTGAAATTACGCACTATATATATTAAATATTGTATATAGTGCATAATTTCAGTTTATAATTTTTATTAAAGGTAATAAATGTTAGTTGCTCCAAGTATATTATCTGCCGATTTTGGCTATTTAGCTCGTGATGTTAAAGCTATTTGCGATGGTGGTTGCGATTTAGTGCATGTTGATGTTATGGATGGGCATTTCGTTCCAAATTTAACTATAGGACCAGTGGTTGTAGAAGCAGTAGCAAAAGTTGCCACTAAACCATTAGATGTACACTTAATGGTGGAGAATAATAGCTTTTTTGTTGATTTGTTTGCACCAATTAAGCCAGAGATTATATCGTTCCATATCGAAAGTGAAAATCACGCCCATAGATTGGTACATAAAATAAAAGAATTAGGTATAAAACCATCGGTAGTGCTAAACCCACATACACCTATAGAGATCATAGAATACTTGCTAGAAGATTTACATATGGTACTTTTAATGAGTGTAAATCCAGGCTTTGGCGGCCAAAAGTTTATTCCGAGTGTAATTGAGAAAGCTATCAGATTAAAAGAGTTAATAAATAAACGAAATTCAAATTGCTTAATAGAAGTTGATGGTGGAGTAAACGATAAAAATGTTACTCTTTTAAAAGAGTCAGGTGTAGATATTGTTGTTGCTGGAAGTTATGTATTTAAGCATCCAGAGGGTGTTAAAACAGCCATAAAGTCATTGAAAGTTTAACTTTGGCACGCGTTAAAATTTGTGGTTTAACCAATTACGACGATGCTATGTATGCATGCGAAGCTGGAGCAGATGCTTTAGGCTTTGTATTTTACGAAAAGTCTCCTAGGTTTATAACTTATGAAAATTGTGCTAAAATTATAGAGAAGCTTCCACCCTTTATTACAAAGTTGGGGCTTTTTGTAGAGCATAGCAAAGAGCAGATAGAGCAGGGTGTCAAGTTAAGCGGTATAGATATTGCTCAAATCCATTTTGATGTAAGTAAAGAATTTCTAAACTCTATAGATTTTAAGACAATGCCGGTTATTCGAGCAAAATCGGCTAAAGATATAGATAAATTTAGTGGCTACCGCCTTGTAGATGCTTATAGTGAAGCTTATGGTGGTAGTGGAAAGAGACTTAATTTAGAGTGGTTTAAAGGCAAAGATTGCTCAAAAATTATAATTGCGGGTGGCTTAGAGCCTAGCAATTTAGAGCAGTTAAGAGGTTTTGGTTTTTGCGGCGTAGATGTAAGTAGCGGAGTAGAAGCTAATAAGGGTAAAAAAGATTATTCCAAAGTGAAAGAATTTATAAAAAATGCAAAGTCTATATGAGCCATTAACCTTGGCTTTTAGAAAAAATAGAGGTTTCTTAGATTACGATACATTTTACGCATTAGTAAAAAAACATACACAACTTAGCGAAGATGGCTTTACAATAGCTCAATTACTTCAAGCTTCAGGCTACCCTATAGAAGAGAAGCTAAATGGCTACTGCTATAAACCAATGAAAACAAGCTATAAAGAACAAGAGTATGTTGTTATAGACATAGAGACAAATGGCTCAAAGCCAGGTCGTTCACAAGTTATTGAAATTGGTGGCGTCAAAGTTAAAAATGGCGAAATAATAGATAGAATTGAAACTTTCGTAGCGTGTGCCTATTTGCCACAAAATATTATAGAGCTAACTGGTATTACCTTGCTAGATTTAGTAGATGCACCAACTCGAAAAGAGGCTCTAAGAATGCTAAAGAAATTTATGGGTGATGCTGTATTTGTAGCCCATAATGTTGGTTTTGACTATACCTTCTTAAGTGCTTCATTTAAACGATTTGGCTTAGGAAGTATAGGAAATGCCAAAATGTGTACAATCGAATTGGCAAAACGAACTATCAAAAGTCCAAAATATGGTTTAGTAGGGCTTTGCGAAACACTAAATTTAGATTTAGGAACACACCATAGAGCATATAGCGACGCAATAGCATCTATGAAAATAATGCATGAGAGTTTTAAACACTTACCAGAGTATGTAAAAACAACAGACGATTTAATACAGTTTTCTAACTCTACTAAAAAAATACGAAAAGCTAAACAGAAATAATACCAAATAAAAATCAAAAGTGTATGTTTTAATTTTAATTTGGTATAAGATATACTTACAAAAATCTTTTAAAGGAGTCAAATATGAAAATATTTTTAACTATATACACTACAAACAGACTCCTTAAATCTTGGCGTTAGCCTGCTTCTTTACTAATTACCGATAAATTTATATTATCATTTTTACTTAATCATATGTTGCGATTATTATCGTACAATTTTTTATATACTCTATAGGAACTATTATGAAAATAGATTACAAATTAAAAACTATTGTCCCATGGGGCAGAAATTTAGAAGAGTATCGGCAGATATTCTCTCTAGGCGAAGAAGATTTAAAAAAGAGAATATTAGGCTGTGGAGATGGACCGTCATCTTTTAATGCAGAGCTAACTACACTCGGAGGGGATGTAGTATCTATTGACTCAATTTACCAATTTAGCAAAGAGGAGTTATCTAGTCGCATAGATGAAGTAGCCATAGAAGTTATGGAGATGGTGCGTAAAAACAGTAGTGGGTTTGTATGGAAGTCTATTAAAAATCCAGATGAATTAGAGCAAATTAGAATGTCGGCAATGAGAGTATTTTTAAATGATTATAAAGAGGGCTTAAAGCAGAAACGCTACCGTTTCGAGATGCTCCCTTCGCTCTCTTTTAAAGAGAAAAGTTTTGATTTAGCACTAAGTTCGCATTTCCTATTTCTCTATAGTGAACATTTAGATTTTGAGTTTCATATAAGTGCTATTTTAGAGATGTTAAGAGTTGCTGATGAGGTTAGGATTTTCCCTTTAAAAACACTAGAGAATGTTTACTCGCCACATCTTAAAAAGGTGCAAGAGGTATTAGAGAAAAAAGGCTACAATAGTGAGATTGTTAAAACAGAGTACGAGTTTCAGCAAGGAGCAGATGAATTCTTAAAGGTATATTATGGCACAAATTAAGATATATGGTATAAAAGAGCAGTTAAATCCTCTAAAGGTTAAATTTTCGGAAACTATTCATCAAGTTGTAGTTGAGGTATTAAATTTCCCAAAAGAGAAACGCTTTCATAGGTTTTTTCCGATGAACAAAGAGGATATGCTCTATGGAGAAGGTCGAAGTAAGGCATATACTATTATAGAGATTATGATGATAGAAGGTAGAACTGTAGAGACTAAAAAAGCACTTATTAAAACACTTTTTAAAAAGATAGAGAAAGAGGTAGCAATAGCTCCACAAGATTTAGAGATTTGCATACAAGAAGCTCCAGCATATCAATGGGGTTTTCACGGGATGAGTGGAGATGAAGTGTTGCTTAAGGGCACCTCTAAAAATAGGTGATACCCACAACATCTCTAGCTTTTCTCTAGGCTAGACACTCTTTCGCAGTCCTAGCCGAAGCTAAGTCAAGAAAGAGTAACGACGCATAGAGGAAAGCTAGAGATGCCCAAAGGGTGGGCAATGCAAACGCAATCTTGCACAAGATATTTAAGTCATCTTAGCAA
>Ga0256829_1001152_pt1 | contig 22713 bp, 23 predicted proteins | sample 131447metaG_FD_185979 | JGI IMG/M metagenome (GOLD analysis project Ga0256829, IMG submission 185979) | Hydrothermal vent microbial communities from Lau Basin, Pacific Ocean - 131-447 | ecosystem: Environmental > Aquatic > Marine > Hydrothermal vents | place: Pacific Ocean: Lau Basin | collected...
GGTTATATAATATGAAGAAATTCTCTTATGCTCTGCTTGTAGCATTAGTGCTTGGATCCTCTGGATGCGCTGTAAAAGACTACAATTACTTTGAAAACAATGTTGGTGGAGAAACAGTTTCAACAGCAAAACATACAAAGTCTACTCCTGATATTTTTGGAGACAAAAAGCAAAAAAATGTATCTAAAGAGTCTTCAGAAGATGTAAACGCAAGTGGTGTAAAAATCATAACAAAAGTAAGTGATGCGGAGTATAAGAAAGAGGCGATGTTTGAGTGGAAAATCTCTAAAGGTGATAGGATAGAGATTCAGGCATTTAACCAATCTTCAAATGCAAACAATGGACAACTTACACAACTTTTAAGTAATGGTGGGCAACAGCTCATTACACAAAGATATGGCGATGAAGGAATTTTAGTTCCTGCTGATGGTCGTGTCAATCTTCCTCTTATTGGTTCAGTAAAACTTACAGGGCTTACAGAAAAGGAGGCTTCAAAAGTTCTTATTAAACATTATAAAAGATACCTTAGAAACCCTTATGTACATGTAAGAATTTTAAACCAAAGACTTTTCGTTGTTGGAGAGGTAAAAAATCCAGGTACAGTACTTGTTACGAATGGAACTATGTCTCTCTTTGAAGCATTGGCAAATAGAGGTGATGTTACAGACTACGCTGACAAAACAGACATCATGGTTATACGCGGTAGTTTAAGAAATCCTCAAATTAGAAAAATTAATCTTACAGACTTAAATGCTATACGCTATGCAAGTTTAATCCTGCGTCCAAACGATATTGTCTATGTGCAAGCGCGTGACAGTAAAGCTTCAATGGTCGGTGCACAAGAGAAACTACCTTTCTGGCAACTCATAGGTGCAATACTTGCTCCGTTTAATACTGCCATAGTATCTTACGGGGTGGTGACTAGATAATGAGTACACAAACACAACATAATCCTGATGAGATTGATTTAGGAGAGATTTTTAAAGTTTTAAAACGCTATAAGTATTCCATTGTCTCTTTTGCAATTATTGCCACTTTACTTGCTGCTGTTTTTGCCTATTTTTCACCAAATATATATAGCAGTTCAGCAAGTGTATATGTAAAAGATAGTGGGCGAAATTCACAAGATGATATAATCAATAAAGCTATGGGCATGCAGAGTGCGAATATTGATAATGAACTTGCAATTTTACAATCATATACCATCGCATCAAAAGCATTAAATCATCTAAATATAGGAACTAGATATTTTAAAAAACATAATTTACGAACAGTTGAGCTTTATCAATCAACTCCTTTTTTAGTGGAACATTCATATTTATCGCTAAAAGCAACACAATCCTTATTTCATCTTATACCAATTGACTCAAATAGTTTTAGACTGATTATACAGCCTTCTTTAAAGAGCAAAATTATTTCTTATATCAAATCTAAAATCATTCCTTTATCAAAAAAAGATCTTCCAATTGTATATAATGCTGTCCATAATTATGGAGAAATCATTAAAACAGAATGGTTTACTATTAAAATACAAAGAATTTATAATTTTAAAGATGAAGACTACTCTTTTAGAGTCGATGACAATGAAAACATGGCAGGTTTTATTCTAAACAATCTTTCCGTTAATACAGCCTCTCAATTTGCAACCATCATAGATATTAATTTTCAAGATACAGTAGCAAATAGAGCCGCAGATATAGTAAATGCCTTAACAAATGCTTATATTGATGACAAACTTGACATGAAAACAAAAAGTGCAAAGAAGACTCTACAGTTTTTAGATTCACAAATTGAAGCAATCAATAAAAAACTACAAATGTCTGCAAAAAATCTTGAACATTATAAGATGAAAAACCTTGTCGTCACACTGAGTGACAAGGCATCGCTTACCGCAGGAAAACTTTCAGACTTGCAGAGTAAATTGTATGAACTTAATATGCATGAAAGCTTCTTTCATAATATTGCAGAGTATATTAAAACACATAACGATATTACAGGTCTTAATTTAGGTGGTTTAAAAAATATAAGTCCAATAATAAGTACCCTATTAATTAAAATTCAAGAGCAAAATGCACTAAAAAAATCACTTTTAATCGACTATACGGAACAGCATCCTGATGTTATAAAAGTGACACAAAGCTTAGCTTCTATGAAACAAACACTCTTAGAAACTATTAATTCAAGTATTAGAAATATAGAAGAACAAAAAGTAAGTCTTCAGCATACAATAGATGAAAATAAAAACAATTTAAAAGCTCTTCCTGCACAAGAGAGACAACTTACTAGTTTAACAAGAAATTTTTCCGTTAATGAAAAAGTTTACTCCTATTTACTTCAAACGAGAGCTGAAACAGCAATTTTAGAATCATCAACTGTCTCAGATACAAGGGTTATTGATCCAGCAATGGTTTTTGATCAACCTATCAAACCAAAAAGACTTATTATTATAACTGTTGGTTTTATACTTGGACTTATTTTAGGAATTGTTCAAGCCCTACTCCGTGCAAAACTTGACAATACCATAAAAACCATAGAAGATGTTGAAAATAACAGCTCTTTAGCAATGTATGGTGTTGTTCCGAAATTTGACGCTAAAAAACAGACCAACCATGCTTTCGAAGAAGCACTTCGTGTAGTAAGAACAAATATTGAATTTCTCCAAAACAGTAATAAATCTAAACTTATTACTGTTACTTCTTCTGTTCCTATGGAAGGTAAAACTACTCTCATTTCAGAAGTAGCTAAAATCTTTGCAAAGACACATAAAACTGCTATTGTACTTGATCTTGATATGCGTCGTGCAAGACTCCATGAAAAGTTTGAACTCTCCAATTCTAAAGGTATGAGCACACTTTTGGCAGGCAAAGATACTATTAATGATGTCATACAACATACAGACCAAGAAAATTTAGATGTCATCACAGCAGGTCCTACTCCACCAAATCCATCAGAGCTTATAATGTCAACGAAGATGAATAAGATTATAGAATTTCTTCTAACAAAGTATGACTATGTATTTTTAGACACACCTCCTATAGGTCTTGTAAGCGATGCAATGATGCTTCTAAAAGTGTCTGATTTAAATCTTTTTGTTGTAAAAGCAAATTTTTCGAAAAAAGAGTTTTTGGGAAGCATTGAGAGAATTGTTGAAGATCATAAACTACATAATTCAGGAATTATCTTAAATGAAGTCATTTTTGATAAAAAATCTGGATATGGTTATGGATACGGTTATGGCTATGGTTACTCCAATGAATACTACAAAAATGAAAGCTAAAGCAAGCTTTCATTTAAAATAGTGTTATTTTTAAATATTTTCTCCATCACTTTATGAGAATGAAGATTCTTTTCTAGGTGATTTAACTGTCTCTCTTTATGAGTATCACTCCCTATAAAATCTATTAGTCCCTCTTGAGCGAGTCGATTTGCAATTTTTTGTACATCTTTTGAGTAGTACCCACTAAATGAATTGAGGTTGATTTGAAATAGTAAGCCCTTACGTTTCAGCCATTTATATTCATCGAAATTTTTATGTAAAAACAAATAACGCTCAGGATGAGCAAGCACTGGCTTATACCCAGCAGAGATCATCTCAAAAATTGCCGATTCTAAAGATATTGGCTTTTGTGTATAAGAAAGTTCAAATAAAAGATAGTTATTTCCAAAAGTCAATAAATCTCTTTTAGATACTAACTCCAAAAAATACTGATCTAAAAAATACTCTGAAGCGACCGCAAGTTCAATACTAATGTTTTGTTTATGAAGTTCATTTTTTAATTCTTCAAATCCTGATAGAATGCGTTCACTTGTATTTGGATACTTATCTCTCATTATATGTGGTGTAATAACAAGTTTTTTAAAACCTAACTCTTTTAATTTTTTAATAAGTGAAATAGATTCACTCATACTCTTCGCTCCATCATCTATGCCAGGAATTAGATGCGAGTGAACATCAACAGTATAATAATCCACATCTTTATGTGGCTGAAACAAAGCAAATATATTTTTAAACATATACTTTTATATCCTAATTTCTGTTTATTATATTACTTTTTTACTAATCTTAAAGAAACTGATAGGAGTTTCTTGTAACTATGATTAATTTATGTTATAATATGAGAATTAAAAAACGGAGGATTGATACATGAAAACGATTGAAAAAAAATCGCTAGAAGTTGATGATACAAAGCGTCAGTTTATGAAAAAATTCGGAGGTTATGCAGCAACAGCACCAGTTGGTATGTATATGTTAATGACCCCAAGTAGTTCAGCTGCACAACAATCTGGCTGTGGTCAGCAAAAGATGAGTTGGAAACAAACAAAGCATATGTATAAGCAACACCTTTTCAATGAATATGGAAAGAGTAAAGGTAAACAGATGTGGAAAGAGAACAAACACTGGTTGCATAAACAGTACAAAGCTAGCTTATAATCATAAAGCTTTATCTCAGGGCAAGTATTTCAAATATTTGCCCTAAAAATTTAAGATTATTAAATTAAGGATTACATATAAAAATTGTAAATATTACGTTACAGTGTAACTTTTTAAGTGCTTATGTGCTAACAGATTCTCTATTGGTATTTTCAAAAATGACTGAGTTTGTATATGGATTTGAGAAAAATGATGCCGCACTTTTTTTAGAGATTGATGTTTTCTTAAGTAAAGGATATGCTAAAAAAGATATATTTCAAAAATATTCTGAAGTTCCAAAAGAGTTGTTGCGAAGGGTTTACGCTTTGCTCTCTTGTCAAGAACTTGACAATATTGTTGAATACCAACCAAAAAAGGATTTTGGAACTTTTATAAAAAGTAATGTTTCTCGTATCACCTATACTGCTAATCATGTAAGTTTTCTTATTCACTACCCAAACAACGACCTTTATAACACTATTCACCCTGTGATTTCACACTTACAAGGCAAAGACTTAAAGAAGAGATGTATTAATGTTGATTTTAGAAAAAAAGGAAAGAAATGGCAAGTTATTTTTAATGACATTCCAATTACAGAGTTTAATAAGATTTCAACTTTAGCACTTGGTCTCCAAGAAAATATGCTTATAGCCCTTTATCAATCCAAGCCGCACCTCATTACCATACATGCAGCAGCTGCTCAATATAATAATAAGTTATTTATTTTACCTGCAGTGAGTGGATCAGGAAAAACGACTTTAACAACAGCTTTAATGCATCATGATTTTCGAATTTATTCAGATGAATTGACCGTAATAAGCCGAAAAGGAAAAGTTTCTACACTACCTTTTTCTTTAAATATCAAAGAAGGAAGTTGGAAAATTATAGCAAATATGTATCCTGATTTCAACGCAACAGGTTATCATATTCGTTTTGATAAACAAAGAGTAAAATTTTTAAAGCTTAATCAACAATTTCCTTCACATAAAGGGAAAAGACCTACACATCTCATTTTTCCTCAATATAAAAAAGGAGCCAAAACAAGACTAATAGAATTAAGTGCGTGCGAAGCCTTAAACCGCATTAAACAGGCAGGCTATCAGTTGGACAAATCATTAACAAAAGGTACCTTTGAAGATATTTTAATTTATTTACTAGCTCTACCGAAATTTTCATTAGAATATTCTTCGTTAACAGAAGCTGTAAATGTTATTAAAAAGCTGTGATGATGAATAGAAAAAATGCTTTATTGCTATTTTGTACATTCTTAAAACCTTTATCGAAGAAAGAGGTATTGGAATATAGACAAAAAATTATTGATGATAAAATTCCTTGGTTACAACTTATTGCGATTGCAAATAGTAACTATATGATTCCACTTCTATATATGGCACTACAGAAAAACTGCCTCTACGATGATATTTTAGATGAACAGTTAAAAGAGTATCTTTACACAATATATACTTTTAATTATGAACGAAATAAACAAATACTACAACAGTTAGATGATTTAGTCTCAACACTTTCTCCTTTGGGCATAACGCCTTTACTATTAAAAGGTTCAGCTGTTTTATGTGAAAATGATTATGATGATTTAGGCGCAAGAAGTTTAACAGATATTGATATACTCATTAAAGAAGATGCACTTAAAAATGCATTTAATGCATTAGTTGCAAATGGATACCATTTTACTAGAGAGGAAGATAAGCGTACACTTACAAAAGATTTTCATCACATAGAACCAATAAGTAAAGAAGGCTATCCTTCATCAGTTGAACTACATCGTACCATACTAGGTAAAGGAGTATCAACTTATATGCTTGATTATGAGCAACATATGACTAAAAGTACTCATAAAGATTTTACAGATATTAATATATTAACACCAACCTACCGCCTATACCATGCATTTTTACATACAGAACTACAAGATGCAGATTATAAGTTTAAAAGATTAGCTTTAAGACATTTATTTGATTTTACTGTACTAGTGAAAAAATATGAACAAGAAATAGATTGGAAACTATTAGACCAGTTGGTCACTAAAAAAGAGTGTAAAGAAATTTTAGAAGATTATCTTTATGTAGTAAATCAACTATTTTCCCTCCAAACACCACTTACTACGACAACAAAAAGGGCACGAAAACATTACCGTATGGTTTGTAAAGAATTTGAGCTTAGAAACTCATGGTTAGGTTATTTCTATCCTTTATCTGCACAAATTCCCAAACTTTTACAAGCATATTCTTATAAAAAACTACAAAAAATTTACTCTTTTAACTCTTATAACGGATATATCATAGCCATTTTCAAACACTTTTATTTTCATATAAAAAGTAAAATCTTCTAAAAAAGTAAATCTATGTTACAATATATAAACATAATATAGAAAGGGGAATAAAATTATGATTTTTTATAAATTTTCAAGAAGAGTAACTTACTTTTTTGTATTTATGCTCGCAATTAGTATATCTGGATGTGGTGGTGGAAGTTCAGATACATCATCCTCATCTACACAAAACACACTTCCTTCCACCAACAATGTTGAAGAACCATTAGTAAGTGCAATTCAATACAAAGATCTTTTTAAGTTAATAGATACTCAAAGTGACCAAACAGCACTTATTATGGATGCATACGGAGTCGAAGGCTTACATATAGTTTGTTCATCTACTAATGTACTTAGCAAAAAAAATGGACTTTTTAAATGTAATGGCATACCTCTAAATATATACTTAGGTAATTTTAAAATTGGAACAATTTCAAAATTACCAACTGATAAAATAATCTACACACAAGATATACTTAATCTACCAAGAGCGGCTACTGTACATCCTGATGTCACAAAACTTTCTATGATTTTACAATCACTCGACGAGAATGGAAATTTAGATGATGGTATAAATATTACCCAGGAGAGCATGGAGTTACTTGACAACGAACTAGCAAACTTTACAAGCCTGCAAAAAATGACACTTAATAATGTAAATAATGCAATAAACAATGTTATAGAAGCACGCAAAGCAAATGATGTGAATATAAAACTAATAAAAGTTTCACCCAAAGATGCTCAAATAAATCTCACTAATGCTCTTGCAAATACACCACCAAAAGGATAGACAATGAACTCAAACAAAAACAAAATTATATTTTCACTCTCTACCCTACTCTTAATTATAATGGTGTCTTTTCTTGTATATCAAAAAGAACATAAAAACTTAGCAGCACCCACGCAAACAATAACTAAAAAAAATAGCATAAAAGCCACACCATTAAAATATACCGGATACACACTACTAAATAAGTTCAATAAAGCAACAATAGAAAACTATCCAACCGCTGCAGGTACTTATGACCTTGCAACTATGGCATCAAATATAACATCTCAAATGATTCAAGCATTTTCAGATACAGGTACAAGAACTTTACCTCTTGTAGCAAACTGGAATGTTGGAATACCAGAATACAGTGACGGACTTGACCCACTTTACATGATAAACAAGCTAACAAACGGAGAGAGTCTCATTCCTACATGGAAACTTGACCCTTACTACAATGACAACATCGGACTGAGTTACTATGAAACTTCCATCAAAAAAGCTGCTGCACTTGGACTACCTCTTGTATTTATCCTTCCTTCTCCAGAATCGGCACTAACAAAAGATGATGTGTACTTTACTATGGACAAAACAAATAACCCAAATGTCATCACACCTAAAGGAATTGTACTACCAAAACTAAGCCCATTTGGACCCGATAGTCTCTGGAATGAAGTTGGTGGGCAATGGAGTACAACCTCTTTAATGGCACAACTACAAGAGTGGTACCCGAACCCTCCTTTGGTTATTTTCATAGATGAAGATAGTGCCTCCAAGCTCTCTTGGAGCGAACTTAGCAATTCATCTCGCTACCAAACGCAGTATCCATCAGATGCAACTGATGAATTTAAACGAACACTCGTCAATGCTCAGTGGGTGGAAAAATACCGTCAACTGCATCAAGGATTTGTGCAAGGATTTACAAATGATGCATGGAAAAAGAATGCAAAATTTATTACCCGTAATCAACTCGCAATCAACATGGGTACATCAAGTGATTGGAAGCAAGATGCAACAACTACAAATTTGCAAGCTAATGTTTGGCCATTAACAGCTAATGGTCTCACCATAAATTTTGATATTAGTGAGGACAAAGAACTACTTAACAATCTCCCTTTTATGCTAGATGAGGCAAAAAATATTAATCCTAACTTCGTTTCCCAACTCAGCATAGATGCGCATCAAAAAATAACCAACCCAAATACTTACAGAGGCTACACACAACTAGCACTTTGGTTACTACGACCAAATATAATAAGACAAACATCTTACGGAACAACTAAAGCAGATATAAATCCTCTTTTTCAAGAGGTAGTAGATTCGGTAGAACTTATTAACAACAACGATATATTTGCTGACTTTTGGAAAAATGGGAAACTTGTACAAACAGGCAACAGTCCTTACACTAAAAATATTCCTGCTGCATATAAAAATGTACCCAGAGAATTTTTACTAAAAACTAATGCAAACTCACCAGTATGGGCCTTTGCACTAATGCAAGGTACAACACCCAACCGTGAGTGGTTAGTTTATGCACAATCACCAGAAGGAAATTTAAGTGACATATCAGTATCTATACCAAATTACAATAATATTGATATTAATACAACTAGTAATGGTAATTTTTATACTCTACATGAAAATAATAAAAGAAAAACAAATATAAATACACACATCCCACTAAATAATTATATTAAGGTATTTTCCATTAGTGGAGCTATAAATATTAAAGATTTTGGTGCAATAGGTGATGGAATTACAGATGATTCTGAATCTTTAAAAAATGCATTATCATCTTCTTCTAAAGTTTATATTCCAGCTGGAAATTATTTAGTAACACAGAAAATTTTAATTCCAAACAGTGTTCATCTTATTTACGGCGAAGGTACACTTATAGGAAAAAACAATCAGGGTATTTTATCTTCTAGAGGACTTAATAATTTAATAATTGATGGATTATCATTAAGATTTTCTCCAGATAAAAGTACAATATTTGGAGCAATATATCTAGACGGTATTACATGTACAAATATAACTATTCAAAACTGTACATTTATTGGTTCGTCAGTATTATCAAATGCAATTCTATTGGTAGGAAAAGATCAGCATCTTATTTCTAATTTTACAATAGTTAATAATAAATTTATCAATATTACAAGAGCAGCAATAGAAATTTTGGAAAGGAGTATTAATTCAGATCCAATGCAAATCATAATAAATACAAATATTATTGATAATAATTTCACATATGATTCGAATGCAAAAATTCCAACAGATTTTAACCCTGCAATCAGTTTATCAAGTCGTGTAAATAACACACTAATCCAGGGAAATATAATAGATAACTATATATGGGGTATTGAAACAGCACATGCTGCCAACACAAATATAATATCAAATAAAATTACAAATGTACGAGATCCTATTAATAGTAATTCTGGTTCAATTAATAACAATATTACAAATAATTTTTTTCAATTTACTGATCGGGCACAATTTAAAGATGATTATAATGCAACTATTATTTCTAATACATTTGATGGAGGATCTTTATATTTACTAAAAGCACATAATGCATATATTAAAGATAACAATATTATATCTAACGCTCATACGAATGTGTGGCTTGATAATTCTCAAGATTGCACAATCATTGATAACTATATTGAAAACAACAACATTGAAGCATGGGATGCAATAAGAGGTTATGGTGATAAATCCGATTCTAGCAATAGAGTGACCAATAATACAATATTCATGCAAGCAGGGCATAGTCTTGTAAGAAACGTCAATAATTCTAAAGTATTTTTTTCAAATAATATAAGAGTACAAAAACCATAAATATTTAAAAATGTTAAGCACAAGCACTAGCAAACTTTCAATAGCTCTACTAGATCATAAAACCTTTTAGGATTTTTTATAAAGTAATTATAAAGAAAAAATAAATTTACTTAAACAAGCTTACCAAATTATTTTCAAACTGTTCTAGACTAAAGTTATTTAAGTATCGTTGTCTGCAATATTTTGCTGTTTCTTTATTTACAAAGTTGCCCAGTATATTTTCAAAAGCATTTGGTAAATTCTCTAAGTTAGAAACGACAATGCCACTCTTCTCATTTACAATACTTTTAAGAGATCCTTCATCTGTTGTTCTTACGGGAATCCCATAAGAAAATGCTTTCACTACAACTAGCCCAAAGGATTCTTTCTTGTATCGAGTAGGAAAAATCAATGTGCTTGCTTTTTCAAAAAGTTCTTTTTTTTGATCACTATTAATAAAACTGTGAAAAATTACTTTTGACTTCATCTTAGGCTTGACTCTTTCTTCTTTATGTCTTTCTAATATTAACATTCTAGTTGTTTCCTTATCTCATCACTGTACTTATGTATAATAGTTTCCCACTTAAATCGTTCAATATTTTTATATCCATTATTAATTAAATTATCTCGATAGAATCGATCAACATCAATTTGAATAATTTTTTCGACAATATAGTTTAAATCATTAGGGTCAACTAGTACTCCACCTTGTGAAACAACTTCAGCTAAAGATGTATTTTTTGAGCATATAACAGGTACTCCTAAGTTCATTGCCTCTAAGGGAGGAAATCCAAATCCTTCAATTAGTGACAAAAATAAAAAAACTCTAGCATTTTCTACTATTTTTATGTATTCTGCATCAGGTATAAATTTATATAAAACTATATCATTTAAGATAGAAGGTTTAATATGAAAGTTCAATGAAGACAGAGATTTAACTCCAAGTAAATGTAACTTCATAGGATTATTAACTTTCTCATGATATAAAACATATGTTTCTATAATCCCTAATAGGTTTTTATGTTTATACTTATCTGAACTAACAGCAACAATATATTTATCACCTTGAAAAACTGACTTAATACTTTCTAATCTGTTGTATCCATTGTAAATTACACTAATCGAATTATTATCTTGCAAATATTTTAATATCTCTTCTTTTGAATAATTTGATATAGTAATAGTTTTATCACTATTTTTGATAGAGGAGAGAAGCCTATGTCTGATATAAAAGTTTTCAAAATAATTAATTTGATCTCTAAAATTTTCATAATAATATATAGGTATTAAGTCATGTATGATGTTAACAGTTTTCGATAAAGAAAAAAGAGGAATATATCCCCTTGGAAAGATTGTTAATTCGATATTATACATATATATATATTTATTTACTAAAAAGAGCTCCCAAACTAGATATGTTAATTTATTCCTTAGTTTAATATCAATATCAATAAATATTACACCCTCGAAATCGAAGTCAACTTGATTATACTTATTCCCGAAAATATAGATTTTAAATTTGTTAAGATGAGCAAGGTTTTCAACAAGATTTTTAGTGTAATTATAGATTCCTATACTAGCACCTTCTCCTTTAACAAGTTTAAAGCAATCAATTGCAATTTTTTTTTTCAATTTAATATCCTACTAATATAATTTTCAATTCTTTTTAAAAGTTTATTTCCATAACTATAGATATATTTAAATTCTTTTACTATCCTATGATCAATATTAATATCCTTTATAAACTTAAAATTATTATTTTCTCCAGAATCCAAATTTGTTTGATATATATCTATCCCAGTACAATTTGTTGCATCCTCTCCAAAACCTATATTTTGAATTTTTGATATCTTTGGATATACACAATATTTATCTTGTTTTGACATTGCATATGACCATCGTATAGCCCAAGAATGGTTTTTCCCTTGCATGCAATGTTTCAGCATACGAGCCATATCTATACCACCACGATTAAATTTTTTGACTGCTTGTTTATTGTTTATGAACTCATCAAAATCAGTAACATTCCAATCAATTTCACTCCATTGATCTTTCCATGTTCCCCATCCCCACGATGAAGGTCTATAAGACAAATACACATCTTCTTTTAAATTTTCTAAGCTTTTTAATTTTCCTGTATATCCAGAGATAGAAAATATTTGTTTATCTTCTTCATAAAAATCTAATGCTTGATTCATATAAGATATAAAATTTTTACTCGTCAATAAATCATCTTCAAGCACTATAACTTTTCCATATTCATTAATTATATCTGACACACCTTCTATGATGTTTTTTGCTAAACCGTAATTTTCTTTTCTTTCAATTATTTTAATGGATTTAAACCCTTTGATAGAATATAAATATTTTCTTATATCTAACACATTTTCTTTATCTTTTTCATTCCGCCAAGAGTCAGAAAACATTATAAGATCAATATACTCTTTATCGATATTTTTTGACAAGTATTGGATAGTTTGAATTAATGAATCAAGTCTATTATAGGTAAAAATAATAATTGGAGCAAATTTATTTTTATCAATCATTATTTACCCATTAACCATTTTATTGGGTAGCCAAACACTCTCACTGCTACACCTTTAAGTAAATAACTAAACATATACTGTTTTGGTGCATTTTTAAAGGTAAAAATGATAAACCATTTCAAATTTCCACCCCCTCGCATACTAAACAAATGATTATAATAATTTTTCCAACTTCTATTTTTCACTAAAGCCACTCCTCCGCTCTCTTCTGTATATATCCCTATCTTTGCATCGTAGTTGCAAAAAATCTTATATCCATAATGATATGCTCTACATGTAAAGTCTAAATCTGCAACAGTTTGAGGAAAGTTTTTAGAATCATAAAAACCAATATCAGTAAATACTTTTTTTGGTATAACTAAACCTCTTCCTGGAAAAACATTTACTTCTTTTAATCCATTTCTATCATTTTCAGATATTTGATCTAATAAGTCTTCATATTTTCCTGTTTTCCAATTTAAAATTTCTCCTCCAAAAACTGGTTTTCCAGTATCTACATCAATTGCAAATGCACCCAACAAAGCATTTGGCTCTTGTTTTATTCCAATATACATTTTTTCAATATAATCAGGTTCTGGCAATGTGTCATCATTCAATGTCATCACATAATCAGCACCTTTTTCAAGTGCATATCTAACACCAATATTTGTGGCTTCTGCCCACCACAAATCACCTTTTTCTTTTAATAGAATAACTTCCGAAAAATTAGATTCTATCATCTCTGATGTGCCATCTGTTGATCCATCATCTACTATAATAAGTTTAAAATTTTGGTTTGTTTGCTTACGCAATGCAAGTAAATAATTTTTTGTAAATTGTTTTCTATTAAAAACAGGGGTTACAATGTATATCATATTGTTGTACTCTCTTTTTGTGGTTTATAAATCAAAAATATAAATAATAAACTCCAATACATTGGATAATTAAAATATACTTCTGACATTAAAGTTATAAGTACTGTTAGAAAACTACCAATACAATAAATAGTACCTTTTTTGTTAAAACTATTCTCAATAACAGCACATAAAGACCTATAAAGCAACATCATCATATATAGAAAAAATGGTATACCCATTTTTACAAGTATATCTGTTAATCCAACCGTGCGTATTTGTTCTTGGGGTCTATAGGAGTACCTTGTATATGGGTTGAAACCTCTGCCAACTATTTCATGCCCTTTAAAATCTTTTACATCTCTTAGTATATTCATAAATCTTTGTGTATTTTTATCTGATCCATATACATGGGCACTTTTAGCCATTCGTAACTGCAATTCAACTTTTTTACCTAAAAAATCAAGGTTAAAAAATGCATAATACATCCCATATGCCATCACTAGTACTACTAATATTTTAACAAAAATATTTTGAATTGATTTATAATAATAAAAAAATAAAAAAATAGCTAATGCACTAAAAGCAGTCGTTGAAAGTGTTGTAAGTAAAGCTATAGTAAAAACAAGTAGTTTTTTATTCTTATCTGCAATATCACTTTTAAAAAAAGTAAAAATTATTGCTAAAATTAAATAACCACCAAAAGCGCCTGGTTCCCAGAATGGACCAGAGTTTCTAAACTCGTCTAAATGTGCAAAATTATAAACAATCAATGTTTCTAACTGAGTGCCTGAAATATTTAATATATCAAAAGTTGGTACCATTGATTTCAAAACAGGAACACTACCAGGAACAACAATCAATACAATATAAATTGGTATTGCTACAATTGACAAGGAATACATTATATTTATATAGTAATCTAGAAATTTTTTATTTAAAATTTTAACAACTAAGTAAGCTAATATTATTCGTAAATATACTCCTAATGAATTTTGAAATGAAAATATATCAAAGACAATAGTTTGAGATACTGTAATAATGGTTAAAAATAACAATAAATAAATAAATTCTTTATCAACTTTATATCCTCTCATCAAAAAAGATATTAAAAAAATTGCAAATAAAGGTATATATAAAACAGTTGTTGAAAAATATGGTATTCCAGATACAGCAAGGAGAAGAAATAAAAAAGTATAATCTACAAAGTTTCTTTTGTCAATTGTCATTTATTTTCCGTATCATTTGAGCTGGGTTCCCTGCCCAAATTTGATTTTCAGGTATATCTTTTGTTACGACAGAACAAGCACCAACTATAGAATTTCTACCAATTGTCACACCCTTCAATATTGTAGAATGTGCACCGATAAAAGCGTTTTCTTCTATTAGAACTGTTTTTGTAATTATATTTTCTTTATCTAATTTTCCATCTTTTCTATATTCTGTATTTAATGAATGGAAATCTGTATCATAAATACAAACATTACCACCAATTTTCACATAATCTTTTATAAGAATTTCTTTTTGACAGACTATTGTTGTACCTGACATTCCAACATTATTCCCTATTGTTAGTTTAGCATTTTCTCTAACAACAAACATACATTTTTCACTTCTTCCTATAGGATTATTTTTCACTGTATTATTCATTTTAAATTGATCCCCAATTTTAAACTGCGCAGTAATATGCATATATAAAAGAGGAATACCATTAGATTTTAGATTTTTTTTGATAATCACATTATGAATATAAAATAAAAATTTAGTCATTATAATTGAAAATATTTTAGATACCTTACTAACAAAATAATTATAAACTCTATATATAAACAACAACATCTAATTTTCGCCTATAATAGTTGTATACATATCTATAGTTTGTTTCAAAATTTTATTTGGATTATGCCTTTGTCTTGCAATTTTACGACTATTTATAGATATACTATTTCTAAGAACATCATTATTGAAAAGCTTTTTCACAGCCACTTCAATATCTGAGCTTTTACGATCTATTAACATACCTGTCTCTTCATCAAAAACCAATGATGCTAAACCTCCAACATTTGTAGCTATCACAGGCAACCCTGACAATTGAGCTTCACAAACACTATTTGGACTATTATCTATATATGTAGGATGAACTAAACAATAAGAATCCTTATATGCCTTTACCATACCTATAGAATCTTGCATTCCTCTACAATCAATGTTATCTAATTTTATGTTACTTAAGTTATTTTCTGCAATCAATTCTTCTATATCATTTTTAGTACAATTACCTAATACAATCAAGTTTAAACCAAAACTTTGAAGTGAATTATTGTAAGCGAATAGTAATTCTTTTAAACCCTTAATCTCATTCTTACCACCAACAAATAATATATTTTCTTTTTTTAATGAAAAATTATCAGCAAAAAATTCTTCTCTTATCATTTCCCAAATCATATAAATATTAGCTTGAGGATTATGTTGTTTAATATATCCACTATCCCAATGTGTTCTACAAGAATAATTATTATTTTTTACAAGATATTTTGTTTCATAATATGCAGACAAATTCCATTCTAAAAACTGTTTATATCTTTTTATAGGAACATATTGTTTACATTCATTCATTATACCTTGAATGGATATTACTTTAGGTATTTTAAATCCATAAGACATTGCCTCATATTGATGTTCTGTACCATGAATATGCAAGATATCAAAATCATTTACTATAGTTGCTAAATAGTTATGTACAATTTTAATTTTGAGTTGATATAAAGTTATAAAGTCAACTTTTAATTTAGGAGTTTTAAGATAAACAAGATTGATATTATTCCATCTTGTTTTTAATATCTTATTTTTAATACTATTATTATTGTTTACAATTGTAAGTTCATGCCCTTCATTTTGCAAAGCATTTGCCAAAGTCATAATCCATGGTGCAGGATGTGTTTCCTTATTGTCAATTAAAGGAATTGGAGCAAGCCAAAGTATATTCATTATTTAGTTCCTTCAGAAAATAATTTTTTCTTTATAAAATTAGGTAATTTTGCTTGCTCTTTTTCAAGTAGAAAAATTAATTCATCACTTATAAAATATTTCATATATTTATATAATAATATACTTAATATTATGGATGCGAATAACACATCAAAAATAAGCACTAAGTACACATTTATATTACTAAAAATAAATCTATCAAATAGCATTGTTCCTATGGCAATTATAGCACTTAATATAAGAGGTTTATAAATTGATTTTCCATATTCTAACCAACTTAAATGAAGAATTTTCAGTGCAACACTATTAACAAAATAAAGTCGAAAACAAAAGGCTAGGGTAATTCCCCACGAAGCATACAAGAGCGATATTTGGGAAGTGAAAAATAAGATTACCGATAAAATAATAAGAGAATAAAACTGTGCTATAACCTCTTTCTCACCCTTATTTTTTCCCCAAACTAAAGGTCCACTCATACCTGCAAATATTCGGATTATAATAGCTATAGCTAAAGGAGGAATCAATTCACTTAAAAACATCCAATTTGAACCAAATAGAACTAATACAATGGTTTGTGGAACTAATGCTATTGTTAAAATTAATGGAATAATTGCATATCCAATTGCAGTAATAGAACCCAAATAGATTTTTGTAAGAAGCTCAGTATCATCTTGCATCTTAGAGTATAATGAAAAAAGAACACCTTTTACACTTCCTACAACAACTCCAGTGGGCATTGCCAACAGTGCATTGGCACGATTATAATACCCTAAAGATTTTACACCAAAAAAATGTCCTATTAAAAATACATCAACATTAATAATAGCCCAATTTACAATATTATTAACAATTGTTTTTCCACCAAATTTCAAAATATAGTTTTGATCTTTATATTTATAAAGAGGTATTACATTGTGTCGTTGCATTACATAAACCATCATTGCCGTTAAAAATGACTGCATAAGTTGTGCCATTACTAAACTCCATACACCAAAAGACATATAAGCCATTGGAATAGCTATGAAACCATAACTTACCAAATAAGCTATAAGCTGAACAATCTGAATTTTTTTAAAGTCCATGGACCTTCGCAACAAGCTTGTTGATGTCAAGCCAAATGCTTGAATAATAAACATAAAAGACATTACATTTAATATAGGTTCAACTTCTGGATTATGAAAATAATTTGCTAAAAAAGGAGATGTAAGAAAAACAAACAATGTTACAACAATAGCAAATGACATTTGTATAGTAAATACATAACGAATGTCATACTTACCTATCTCTTTTTTTTGAATAAGCGCTTGGCTTAATCCAAAATCATTTAACATATTTCCAAAGACAACAATACTCGAAGCTACTGCAAGTAATCCAAAATCAGAAGGTAAAAGAATTCTTGTTAAGATTACAGTCGATCCAAATTGTAAAATAATTTTAAGGATTGCACCAATTATATTCCACTTAATGGATGTAATGAATTTATCTTTCATTAACTACTGTCTTTTTAAATAAATTTTATAGTTATGTATTGCTCTTTCCTTTTCAGGTGGTAATTCCATATATGTTGAACCGTAAAATCGTGTAAGAAAATTATGAGAATTATTTGGAGTCGGGAAATAACCACCTGCAAATTCGCGTTGAGTAAGAGGAAAAACATCATTTTTTTTGACATCTTTCAAGTTATTATCTAATGTATCTAAACTTTCTATTAATACATCATTATTTTTACTATGAAATAAATTAAGTAACCTAATAGCATCTAATTTTAAATCTCTTTGTAAAAATTTACTATAAAATCTTCGGTTTGATAGAACACCTCCAACTAAGTGTTGTATTTTTGGATATAAAAAAAATATTTTAGTATCTAAAAAAATTCCTTGATGATATTTTATATCTCTTCCCAATTCTTGATTTTCAATATATAACGAATCATCTAATCTAATTTTTGTCCAATATTGCTTAAAATTCGAATCTGTTTTTTTATTTTGTAAAAACCAATTTGAAGGTAGTTCAATCATCCTCAATCTTTCATAGTCATCCCTTGGCATTGACAAGTCAATATCATCATCCCATGGAATAAAGCCTTTATGCCTAATAGCTCCGAGCATTGTTCCACCAGTCAGCCAATATGTTAAATTGTTTTTTTTACATATTTTATCAAATTCTATTAACATATTAAACATGACTTTTTTTGCTTCATCTAAGCTTATTTCTTCATATTGTTCCATATCTATAGCCATATTAAATACTCCATATTATATATTTTTATTCTCTTTTAAAATCATCACAAACCCTAACAATACCATCTTCCCCAGTATACTCATCAACCTGAGCTTCTATAAGTATGACAGGGATCTTTCCTTCATTGGAGAGTCTATGTAAGTCTCCCTTCTTAATGTATCTTAATTCATTTGGTCGTATAAGTTCTGTAGTCTTATTGAAGATCTTCATTTAAGTACATTCCTACTATTTTAATTTTTAAGTTTCTAATATTTTTCAATCTTATATCATTACTAATCAAAAGGCTGTTATTTACCATAGCTGTAGCGCATATAATAGCATCAGGTAGTTTTATCTTCTTCTCTCTTTTTAATTCTATTACTTTCTGTGCAATAGTTTCATCAATATAAATGATAGTTAAATAAGAAAGTAATTCCTCAATAAACTCTTTTTCCTTTGTTGATTCAAAGTGATAGCCTAAAACTTCCATATAAGTTATAACCGATATTCCATACTCTTCATTATCATCAAAAACATCATCAAGACAAATAAGTTCTTTTGACAAATAAACAATTGTATTAGAATCTAAAACAACCATTACCATTCATCTCTTTGTTCTTTTTGCCATTGCATTGGATCATCTATAGTTTTAAAAGTATCTACTTTTTTATTTAAGAAGAGCTCTTTCATTTTTGTTTTAGTAGATTTATTCTCAGGTATCTCTTCTATTTCTAAACCCTTGTGCTGAAGATTTTGCAATATAAACATGACATTTTCATAGATACTATCTTCCATTTTTAATTTTATTGTATGCATGTTCTGTTCTCCCTATTAAGTTTATTAGGAATTGTGGCATATTCGCCATAATTAAAATCTTCGTTATTTGTCTTAGCCATTAAATATCCCTATTAAAATCATCACTAACCCTAACAATATCATCTTCCCCCGTATACTCACCAACCTGAGCTTCTATAAGTACAACAGGAATCTTTCCTTCATTGGAGAGTCTATGTAAGTCTCCCATCTTAATGTATGTTGATTCATTTGGTCTTATAAGTTTTGTAGTATCACCTACTGTTACAGTTGCTGTTCCACTTACCACTATCCAGTGTTCATTTCTATGGTAATGTTTTTGCAGACTTAGGCGTTTACCTGGTTTTACTTCTATGCGTTTTATCTTATAGCCTGGTGTATCTTCTAGTACTGTGTAAGTTCCCCATGGTCTATAACCTGTTAAGTGAATGTTATGCAAGTCAGATACTTTCTTTATCTCTTTTACTACCTCTTTTACTTTTTGAGAGCTTCCTTTTTTACTTACAAGGAGTGCATCACCTGTATCTACTATTATAAGGTCTTCTACATCTACTGTTGCTACATATTTATCTTTTGCATAGACTAGGTTATTTTTAGAGTCTATGGCTATATGTTTCTCTGTTACAGTATTGTTGTTCTCATCTTTTGGCAGCTCTTCAAAGAGAGCATCAAAGCTTCCTACATCACTCCAGTCTATGTTAGAAGGTACTACTTTTACTTTTGTACTCTTTTCCATTACAGCGTAGTCAATGCTGTCTTCTGGAATGTTGAGCATATCTTCATGTTTTATACGTATAAGGTTTGTATCACTCTCTTTGGCATTGTTATAGGCTTGTAATGAACTCTCATAGACTTCAAGAGCGTATTGTTTAAGCTCTTCAAGAAACACGCCAGCTTTAAAAAGAAACATGCCAGAGTTCCAGTAGTAGTTTCCTGCGTTTAGGTACTCTTGTGCTCTCTTTGCATCTGGCTTTTCATGAAAGGCTTTTACGTCGAAATTATCAGCTTCAATGTAACCAAACCCAGTCTCTGCAAATGTAGGAGTAATGCCAAAGGTTACTAGGTTATCTTCTTCGGCTAGCTCTTTTGCTCTTTGGAGTACTTGTTTGTAGGCATCTTCATCTTTTATAAGGTGATCTGATGGAGTTACAAGTACTAACTCTTCAGGGTTAAGTGCCAAGCAAGCAAGAGCTATGGCAGGAGCTGTGTTTCTTCCTACTGGTTCTAAGAGGTATTTGTTATTGTCTTTATGTAACTCTTCGAGTTGGTCAAGTGCCAAGAAGTACTGCTGGGCATTTGAGACTATAAACTGAGAGTCGCATACCTTAGAGTTTCTCTCTACTGTGAGTTGAAAGAGAGATTTGTCGTCAAAGAGTTTTACGAATTGTTTAGGCATAAGTGTTCTACTTATTGGCCAGAGTCTTGTGCCGCTTCCTCCGCATAGGATTATGTTGGTCATGCAGTTACCCCTTTTTTAAAATAATTTTTCGTATATTTATGTACATCATCACTTTCAAGCAGCTCTTTTTGAGAGAAAAGTTTATATGCTTCGTGTTGGTTGTTTAGTGATAATTTTTCATCACTTATAATTTTATGTCCAAGGACTATATAATGTGTTGAAAAATTATCATTAAAGACATTATTTGTATAAAAATGCTCATATACACCTAGAAACTCTGCATCACTGCGTTTAGCATTTAGTCCAAGTTCTTCTTTGGCTATTCTCTCAAACGCAGCGTCTAGTGTTTCATCTTTAAAGACTCTTCCACCAGGTACAAACCAGTACCCTTTTGCAGGTTCATTGATGCGTTTACCAAGGAGCACTTCACCTTGAGAGTTTTCCACCACTAAATCTATAGATATAAGTGGTGTATGCTCTATTGTTGATGAAAAAAGTTCTTGTTCAAGATACATCTTATGCCTGCTGCGCTTTCAGATACCACTCATACACTCTTCTTATGCCCTCTTCAAGTTCTACGGTATGTTGCCATCCAAGAGAGTGGAGTTTACTTGGGTCTGTGAGTTTTACCATTGTTCCATCTGGTTTAGAGCTGTCGAAGTAAAGTTCGCCCTCATAGCCTACTATTTTTTTAATAGTCTCTGCTAACTCTTTTATGCTTACATCTACACCTGTTCCGATGTTTATGTGGGTGTTGCGTATCTCTTTTGTATTTGCATCATATGTATCTTTAAAGTCTCTGTTCTCAAGAAGAAATACACAGGCATCTGCCATATCTTCTGAATATAGAAACTCTCTTCGTGGTTTACCACTTCCCCATATCTCCACTTTTGGAGTGTTGTTTACTTTTGCTTCATGCATCTTTCTTAGGAGTGCCGGAAGTACATGCGAAGTTTCCAGGTCAAAGTTGTCATTTGGTCCATAGAGGTTTGTAGGCATCACAGAGATGAAGTTTGTACCATATTGAATGTTATATGACTCACACATCTTTATACCTGCTATTTTAGCTATAGCGTAAGGCTCATTTGTGTACTCAAGTTCACTGGTTAGTAAGCTGTCCTCTTTCATAGGCTGTGGAGCATTTTTAGGGTATATGCAAGTACTTCCTAAAAAGAGAAGCTTTATCACGCCATTTAAGTAACTTTGATGGATGACATTGTTCTGAATTTGGAGATTTTCATAAATGAAATCTGCTCTGTAAGTGTTGTTCGCGACTATGCCACCCACTTTTGCAGCGGCAAGTATGACATACTCCGGCTTTTCTGCTTGAAAAAACTCTGCTACTGCGTTTGCATCTAGTAAGTCCAGTTCTTTATGAGTTCTGTATACTAAGTTTGTATAGCCTTTAGATTCTAGGTTCTTTACTATGGCAGAACCGACTAAACCACGATGTCCTGCTACATATATTTTACTATTTTTATTCATGCGTATGTCTTTTTTCATCTATATGTGTAACAATATAAACTACATATGTCATAGTGGCTAAACCAATCGTTAATCCTATAATTAATGCTTCCATTACTCT
>Ga0256829_1001153_pt1 | contig 22710 bp, 19 predicted proteins | sample 131447metaG_FD_185979 | JGI IMG/M metagenome (GOLD analysis project Ga0256829, IMG submission 185979) | Hydrothermal vent microbial communities from Lau Basin, Pacific Ocean - 131-447 | ecosystem: Environmental > Aquatic > Marine > Hydrothermal vents | place: Pacific Ocean: Lau Basin | collected...
AAAGTTCTTAGAACACTATGACTCAAATGCTGCTATCAATAGACTTGGTAAAGTTGGTTTTGTAAACTGTACTGACTGTCATGGTGATAACGTTTCTGGTAACCTTCAAGAGCCAAGAGTGACAGCTTCTGGATACAAAACAGTAAAAGCAAAACCTCTTTCAGAAGCAGTGCACGGATTCCACCTTGCGATGGTACCTATGCCTGATGCAGCTGGTCGTACACAAGCATGTCAATCATGTCACCCTACGCACTTCCAAAACCCTAACATGAATGATGACACGAACCCGTTCCGTGTGACAGACAGATATGGTGAAGCAAGATTTGCTAAAGGCGATATCAGAAAATCTGGTGGTGGTTGTTATGTAAGACGTGATGCTCACTCTAACCCTAATGCTAAACCTCCATTCTTCCTAAACAACTATGGTAAATGGCAGCTTGAAAATGTTTCAACTAAAGACGAGCATGGAAAAGATGCTGGTGAGTTAAGAGGTCTTTACTGTACAAACTGTCACTCTAAAGTTGCACAAGCACTTTACAAAGCAGATGACATTAAAAATGCCAACCTTATGGAAGGTAAAACACTGAGAACTAAATCTCTTAAAGAAATCGTAGCTGCTGTAGCTGGTGGAGACATGAAGAAATTTGCTTCAATCGCTGATGCTAAAGCAACAGGTAAAAACGAAGTACTTTCTTACTACATGGATCACAAGTCTGCGACATTGGTTAAAAATGCAGGTAAAAACGGTAAGTTAGACCTTAAACCTTGGAACCATAAAACGGGTGGAGATGTACCATATATTGCAGCATCTGCTGGTAATGACTGGTGGTTATCAGCTTCTGAGCCTCACTGTGCGGATTGTCACATGGCACCATTTGCTGAGCAAGTAACTGGTGGAAAATACTTCCCTATCGACCAACCAAACAAACTTTCACTCTACAGATACTCTAAAGCGCATGGAAACATTGCATGTCAAACATGTCACGAGTCAACTCACGGTCTTTACTCTACACGTTATGATGGTGATGAAAGATCAGTAGACGTTACAACACATGAACAAGCACTTCAGTACTCACCAGATGGTAAGTATGCAGGTCCTGTTACATGTTCAGCATGTCACACTGTAAATAAAAATGGTGTACCTGTACAACTAGAAGGTACAGAATATGCAAATGATTACTGGGCTTCAGTAACACTTGCTCACTTTATGAGAGAAGGCGACCAAAAACTAGATGTTAAAAAACTAGTGAAAAAGTACCCTTACAAAAACTCTACAAAAGTAGTAACGGATGGTTGGAAGTAATTCCTCCCTTGCGTTATCAGTAATCTGAACTTTGTTCAGGTTACTACTTCAATAGTAACCTCATACAATTAATCGTATTGAGGGCTACTGTTTTCCTCTTTATTTAAACTTTTTCAAATCTATTTTTTACGCAAGAACACACCACTTTCAACATGTACTGTATACGGGAACTGGTCATACATAGCTGCTTCTTTCACTGTATGAGTTTGAGATAATATTTCAAGGTCTCTAGCCAATGTTTCAGGATTACAGGATATATAGATAATATTTTCTATTTTAGAAATGAGATCAATCGTTCCCGTATCTAATCCTGCTCTTGGCGGATCCACCAATACAGTAGAAAAGTTGTAAGATTTTAAATCAATGTCTTTTAGACGTGAAAATTCTCGAACACCATTTAATGCCTCCGTCATCTCTTCAGAAGCAAGCCTTGCAAATGTAATATTGTCTACATCATTAAGTTCACAGTTTTCCAATGCTGCATGGATGGAACGTTTACTTATCTCTGTGGCTAAAACATTGTCAAAATAATGCGAAAGTGGTAAAGTAAAGTTTCCTAAACCACAGTATGACTCTAAAAAGTCTCCATAGCCTACTTTTTTAGCCTGTTTGATAGCCCATTCTATCATTTTTACATTCACTACAGGATTTGGCTGAGTAAAGCCACTTTCATACTGCACATAAGTAAATGTTTTACTATCGATATCTAGTTTTTCTCTCACAAATTCATCTGAGAGAATCACCTTTTGTTTACGGCTTCTTCCCATGATTTTACAGTCCAATTCACTCTCTAAAAGCTTGGCTTCTTCACTCCAAGTATCATCTAACTTTCTATGGTACAACATCGTGACCAAACATTCATCTGTAGTCGTTGCCAAAAACTCTACTGAAAAAAGTTTATGTTTAAGTACCTCTTGCGAATCATTAATTTTATCAAGTAGTTTCCACATACGTTTTTCAATGGGTTCGATGACTTTGGGACACTCCACTATGTTAATAGCACCATCTTTTGTGATGTTCCCCATAGCATAATCACATCTGCTACCCTCATGCCAGATGCGAAATTCTGCTCTGGCTCTATAGTGTGAAGTGGGAGAATCAAACACTTCTAATTTATCGTTATAAAATGGTGATAAAAGCGAAGAGACTCGTTTTTCTTTGTCTGATAATTGTGTGTCATAACTTGTATCATAAAGCCCACAAGAGCCACAAGTTCCAAAATGTTTACATGTCAAATTTATGCCTTTAATTACAATTAGGTATAATCGCAATAATAATATGTGAATTCCTGTCTAGTCTAAGACACTCATAATGAGTTTTGAAAATGTGAGATTGTGCATAATATTTTCAAGTCCTAGCCATAGCTAAGACGCAGAGAATATTTTGTGCAAGATTGCGTTTTCAAAACTCACCCTTTGGGTATCATTAGCTTTCACCTATGCGTTGTTACTCTTTTTCGACTTAGCGGAGGCTAGGACTTCAAAAGAGTGCCTAGCCTAGATAAAAGCTAATGATATTATGAGTATCTTAGACTAGACAGGAATTCACTGATGCAATTTTATCTAAAAAAGGGAAAATATGTCTATAAGTGTTGTCATACTAGCAGCAGGTCAAGGTACTCGCATGAAGTCAACTACGCCAAAAGTACTTCATGAAATCTCTGGAAAATCAATGCTTTTCCATGCCATTGATGCAGCCAAAGCACTCTCTGATGACATTACTGTTGTACTCTACCATCAAGCTGAGCGTATACAGAATGAAATAGAAAAACATTACGAAAATATACATTTTCATATGCAAGATGCCCAAAAGTACCCTGGCACTGGTGGTGCTATGAAAGGTGTAGAGGTACAACACGACAAAGCCCTCATACTCAATGGTGACATGCCTCTAGTGACAATGGATGCACTCAATGCACTCACAGAGGGCGATGCAGACATCAATATGTCCGTCATTAAACTAAACAATCCTGCTGGATATGGTCGTGTAATCATATTTAATGACAAAGTACAAGAAATCGTAGAAGAGAAAGACTGCATCCCTGCACAAAAAGAGATACAAACGGTAAATGCAGGTGTGTACTGTGTCAAAAAAGAGATAGTAGAAACCTACATCCCCATGCTCAATAACTACAACGCACAAAAAGAGTACTACTTGACTGACATCATAAAAATGGCAGTGGAAGACAGTAAAATAGTGCATCCTGTACTCATAGAAGAGGAAGAGTTTAAAGGTGTCAACTCCAAACTAGACCTGGCACATGCCGAAGAGATATTCCAACGACGCATAAGAACAGAGTGGATGAAAGCAGGTGTTACGATGCGTCTGCCTGAGACGATATATATAGACTCACGTGCTACTTTTGAAGGTGAATGTATGTTAGAAAATGGTGTAAGTATCCAAGGTGCCTCACATATCATTGATTCACATATCAAAACACACTCCGTTATAGAAGATTCACATATAGAAAATTCTGATGTAGGGCCTATGGGACGTGTACGTCCGAACTCTAAGCTTGTCGATACACACATTGGTAACTTTGTAGAAGTGAAGAAGTCAACACTTACTGGTGTCAAAGCAGGTCATTTGGCTTACATAGGTGATGCGAGTATAGAAGAAGGTTCTAACATTGGAGCAGGTGTCATTACCTGTAACTACGATGGGAAAAATAAATTTCAAACCAAGATAGGCAAAAATGTTTTTATAGGGTCCGATACACAACTTGTGGCTCCCGTTACCATCCCTGATGATGTCATGATAGCCGCAGGAACAACTGTCACAAAAGATGCAAACTCCGGTGACTTGATACTCTCTCGCAGTCCACAAAAAAGTATCAAAAACTTTTTTTATAAATTCTTTGGAAAGGCATAACCTATGCAAGTAAACTTAACAGGTAAAACCATACTTCTAGGTGTCACGGGGAGTATTTCTGCATATAAAGCCTGTGATTTGGCACGTCTTTTCATCAAAGCCGGTGCAGAGGTACATGTCGTGATGACAGCTAGTGCTGAGCGTTTTGTCTCGGCACTTACTTTTGAAGCACTTACACGCAATGCTGTACTGACAGAACAGTCTGAGTCTTGGGCAGGAGAGCTAAACCATATAGACATTGGTAAAAGATGTGATGTATTTATCATCGCTCCTGCTACAGCCAATACCCTAAACAAACTCTCTAAAGGGATAGCTGACAACATTTTAACGCAAACTGCACTTGCCTTTAAGGGAGAGATGATTGTCGCACCTGCAGCCAATACACAGATGTTAGCTAACCACTACACCACAGGAAGCCTGAAAATGCTGGGGGTCAATGACTATATCATCGTACAGCCACAAGAAAAAGAGCTTGCCTGTGGAGATGTGGGCAATGGTGCCCTCGCAGACCCTAGTGAAATCTTCTTTACTGTAGCTCAGTCACTCTTGAAAGAAGATTTTTGGGAAGATAGACGCATCGTAGTTACAGGGGGTGGTACACGTGAAAAGATAGATGAAGTACGATACATCTCTAACTTCTCCTCAGGGAAAATGGCAAAAGCACTCTGCTTATCTCTCTACCTTAAGGGTGCAGATGTCTGTTACATCACCACTATGGGGAATGAAGGTTTACCCAGTGGTATCTATACCATTGATGCAGATGATGCAGAAGAGATATTTGACTATACCAAAGATGCCATACGGGTATCAAAAAAAGGAAAGATGTCTAAAGCTTCTATGAATGCTTCTGATAGACACCTCATACAAAAAGAGCCCTACTTGTTTATGGTAGCTGCTGTTGCTGACTATAAACCCAAATACCCACAGGCAGGCAAACTTAAAAAATCTATGATTGGTGAATCTTGGAATATAGAACTTGCACAAACGACGGACATACTTTCGAGTTTAGACAAGACAGATATTAAGACTGTAGCATTTAAAGCAGAGATGGACTCCCAAGAGGGTTTAAACAATGCGGTAGCCCTTCTAGATAAAAAATGTGTAGATGCCGTATGCTACAACCTGCTTGATGATGCCAAAAGTTTTGGAGGAGATGAGAATGAAATCACATTTATCACCAAAGATGCACAGGTTCCTTTAGGACGTGCAGAAAAACTGACACTCTCTGCCAAAATACTGAATGAAGCAAAAAAACTCAGCCACAATGAAAACCAACTTACGGATATAGACTAAATATGCAAAGCTCGACTATCAAACACCTTGCAATCATCATGGATGGTAATGGACGATGGGCAAAAGAGCGTGGATTTAAGCGCACTAAAGGACATGAAGTTGGGGCAGAGACTATTCGGGATATTACGACTTACTGTGCGGCACACAAAACGATAGAAACTGCTACCTTTTATGCTTTTTCAACAGAAAATTGGAAACGCCCTAAACTCGAAGTAGAGTTTCTAATGAAGTTACTTGATAGATATCTAAAAAATGAACTTAAAACCTATCATGAGCATAAGATACGTTTTCAAGCTATTGGAGATACCAAAGCCTTTTCAAAAGCCTTACAAAAGCGTATAAAACAAACCGAAGAAGAAACCAAAACATATACCAATCTGACACAAATCCTTGCACTCAACTATGGTGGGCGTTTAGAGCTTACTATGGCAGTCAATACACTTATCAAAGAAGGTAAAAAAGTAGTTACCCAAGATGATATCTCTTCTGCACTGCAAACACCTTATGAAGATATCGATATACTTATACGCACAAGTGGGGAAGAGCGTATTTCCAATTTTTTACTTTGGCAACTCTCTTACTCAGAATTTTACTTTACACCTACACTCTGGCCAGACTTTACACCTACAGAGTTAGATACTATTTTAAAAAGTTTTACACAACGTAACAGACGCTTTGGAGGTCTATAATGCAAGAAAATCTATCTCTCGAAATTATGATAGCGGTATTTATATTTGGTACCCTTATTGGCTCATTTTTAAATGTAGTTATTTACCGTATACCAAAAGGGGAAAGCATCGCGTTTCCTGCATCTAAATGTCAAAGTTGTCAGACACCACTCAAGTGGTATCATAATGTACCCATCTTTTCATGGCTCTTTTTACGTGGAAAATGTGGCTTTTGTCAAGACCCTATCTCCAAACAATACCCCATAGTCGAACTACTTACAGGTGTACTATTTTTAGCCCTATACATGAAGTTGGGACTTGTTTGGTATTTGCCTTTTATAGCAGGTTCCTTTGCTGCCTTACTGGCACTTGTGATGATAGACTTCAAATATATGGCAGTCCCAGATAACGTAAATTTTGCTGCTCTACTCTTTGCCCTAGTACAACCCAACTTTTTAGATGCCATGATGTATGGAGCCATCGCTGCGGGTGGGCTTTATCTTATAGGTCTTTTTTCTTCATTTATCGCACGAAGAGAAGCCATGGGTGGGGCAGATGTCATCGTGGCAGGAACCATGGGTGCACTGCTTGGTTTCCCAAGCTTCTTCATAGCACTTTTTCTCTCGGCACTACTGGCTATGATACCTGCTATGATATGGAGAGATAAAGGTGTGCCTTTTGTTCCATTTTTAGCCTTAGCTACATTTATCGTCTATCTTTATGACACACAAGCCTTAGCATTATTGGATAAAATCATCTATGGTTAATGTAAAAGGCTATATCTCATCAAACTTTACAAAGTCTTTTTTGACGATATTTTTACCTTTTTTTCTTATTATATCTCTGGTATATTTAGTGAAAGTAGCTACACTGACGGCACAGATTCAGATTACATTTGTAGAGCTTTTAACTCTCTATAGCTACTCAGTACCGGACATTATCTTTTACACCTTACCTTTATCTTTTATCGCAGCACTTGCCAATGTACTTGTCCGTCTGTCTCAAGACAATGAGCTCATTGCCCTTTATGCGTTAGGTTTAAAATCAAAACATATCTTACGTAGTTTTTTACTCTTGGGGTTTTTATTTTCTTTTTTACTTTTAACCATCTCTTTTCTTGCGATACCTCTTAGTAAACAGCTCTATAAGTCTTTCAAAGAAGAGAAAAAATCTGAAACCAAACTGAACATTGTGCCGGGGAAAATCGGACAAAAATTTGGTAACTATTACATCTATGTAAAAGAAAAAAAAGAGGGTGTTCTTGAAGATATTGTTATCTATAACCGTACAGACAAAACCAATGAACAGTTTTTTTCCTCACAAACAGGTCATATGAAATACAAAAATAATATCTCATCCTTACTACTTAACGATGGTTATGGATACACCTATTCTAAAGACAAACTTCAACAAGCACAATATAAAACTCTAGAAGTATATGACAACATACATAAACAAAATTTTAAGTTTATAGCTTTACTTTCTCACTGGAAAAAAGCACTTACAGAAAAAAATATGATGCACCGCGCGCTCTTTTATATCTTTATTAGCCTTATCCCCATTCTTTCAGTATACCTCGTTGCCGCCTTCACCATGATAAACCCACGGTATCAGTCAAATAATGCGTTTATCGTCATCTTTACAACGACACTTTTGCTCTATTTGATAGCCTCTTCGTTGGAGAAATGGGGAAATCTTTGGATATTGCTTTTAAGTATACTCGCTGTCGTAAGCTTGGGAAAATGGCTCTTTAACAAACGTGTTTCCAGGTATTTCTAATGGGTTTTTGTAACGGGCTTATTGTCATGCGTGTAAAAGCTGTTATCACTTATGATGGGAGTCATTTTTTAGGCTTTCAGAAACAAACTTCTACCAAACAAACCATCACTACAGCTATTGAAGAAGCCCTGCAATCATTACAGATACCTTGCTCCATAATAGGTAGTGGCAGAACTGACACAGGGGTACATGCTACTGGACAAGTAATTCATTTTGATATTCCAGCGTATTGGCATGACCTGAGGAAACTCACACTCAACCTCAATCGTAAACTCCATTCCATACATGTCAAACATATTTCCCAAGTCTCAGATGACTTTCATGCACGTTTTCATGCAAAAAAAAGAGTTTATAGGTACATTTTTAAAACAAAAAAGCCTTCTGTTTTTGAACAAGATTATATCTCTTACTATCCTACATTTGATGTAGAAAAACTACAAGTTGCATTGTCATACTTTGTAGGAGAACATGATTTTGAGTACTTTAGAAAAACAGGTTCTCAGACACATACAACTGTAAGACATGTTTATGAGGCACAGTATGAAGCACGAAAAGGCTATCATTTCATCTATTTTAAAGCCAATGGATTTTTACGTTCTCAGGTACGCATGATGGTAGAGATGTCTATGCAGTATGCCCAAGACACTTGTACCTTACAACAACTACAAGAACAACTAAGTGTTACGCAAAAACATAGTACCAAACTTGCACCCCCTGAGGGTTTATATTTGGCTCGGATACTTTATTAGGTATTTTGAGTTACAATACCCATATGAAAACACTATTACTTTTTTTACTACTACATACATTAAGTTTTGCTACTGATCCCATGGAATTATTTTATCTCTCAAATGCCTGTAGCTCTTGCCATGGTATTTATGGTGAAGGGATAGGGGCAAACCCTAGATTACAAGGTATCAAAGCAGATAAACTTTTAAGACGACTCAAAAATTTACAAAAGGGTAAAACACGCTTGGATTATGGTTCTGTTATGATATCGTTTGCCAAATCTTTAGATAAAAATCAAACCATAAAGATGGCAAAATATCTTTCAGATCTTAAAACAGTTATCTCTGAAGATAGGTATGATGAAGAGTATGACCCAGCCGGAGATGGTGGGTCGTAGTAAAGCGTTTATAAAAAATTATTGTACAGGAGGAATGGTCTGGGCAGGTACAAGTACTTCTGCTTTTTTGGCTGTTTCAACCACAGCAGATGCAGCTGTATTGACCGTCTCTACACCTGTCTCTTCTAGTGGTGACTTAGGTGATGTTGGTATTGCTACACTTGGTGTAGTAGATGTTGTCTGTGGAACTTCTATGCTAGGAACAACAACTGCTGGTTTTGGTACTTCTTTTACTGCAGGAGTTACAGCTGTAGGTGCTGTTTTCTTTGCTGCGGCTAACGCATCTTCTAACTCCTCTTTTAAGTCAAATATTTCGTCATCCAATGTTTGAACTTGTTCTACATTTAGTCCATGTTCATAGACAAGCTCTCCACCCTCTTCCCCTTGTTTAAACAAGACTACTACAAAAGCGATGAGGGCTAAGATATACAAACCTTTAAGGATTTTATTACCCGTCATAGCAAGAAGTTTCAAAAGTAATAATACGCCTGAACCCAAAAGTAAGTATGTACCTAAAAGTTTATGTTCAGACAATGCAGTTTTGGCTGCATCTGCCAAGGTGGGGTATGCTTCTTTACCATCAGCGAGTCCTGTAAGGTATGCACCTGCAGCCGCAAGCACTGTTAACACAATAAGAAAAAATGAAACCCCACCCACAGCTTTCTTTTTCATGATTAGGTTCATCAATTCGAGTAATAATACTACCACAGGAAGGGCGATAAGAAAATGATCTACTATAGGGTGTAAAAGTATAGGCATCTCAAAAGGAAGCGTGATTTTAGGTAATACAATTTCTGGTAACGTCATACGTCACTCCTTAAATTTTAGTGCATGATTATAGCACAAATGGGTTAAAAAGGTTTAACCACAACCATGATGACGATAAAAATCATAAGTAAAGTCGGTACTTCATTGTACATACGTAACCATTTTGACGTTTTATAATGAGGTGTATCTATGAGTATCTTTCGTATCTTCTCTAATGAAAAATGATACGTGATAAGAAATACCAATGCCAAAAGCTTTGCATGTATCCACCCACCACTTGAAAAAATAGCCGTATTGAGATACAACATCGATGCTCCTGAAAGTATAGTTGCCCACATGGCTGGTGTACCTATGTACTTAATGAGTTTATACTCTTGTATCTGTACGATGTCTGTAAATGCCTTTGTATCTGCATTTTCACGGTGATAAATAAAAAGTCTAGGTAAATAAAACAACATTGCCATCCAAGACACAAAACTCATCACATGAAATGCTAAAATCCAACTATAATACGCCATTTAATTCTCCAATATTTCAAAATCTTTTTTACTATAAATCACCAATTGTAATTTTTTATAATACCCAAGGTGTGCATAGGCTATCTTTAGTTTAGAACCATTTTTAGGGGTGAGTTTCCTCTTTTTAAAATATATGGGGATTTTTTGACCACCCACATATAAAAATCTATTTTTATATACACCATTTACTGCTTTCAACACTTCATTTTGTTGCAGTTTACCTTTCCAAAGTTTTTTTACCTTGGCATAATACTTTTCCATATCATATGCTTTACCTTTTTCTTTAAGCACATAAGCATGTGTTACTTCTTTAAGTCCCTTATAGGTTTTTATACTCTCGACAAGCAAATCATAACGATACCCTTCTTTAAGCTTACCCGCACAACCATAGAGCATGACTCCTCTACCTGTAGTAGTTTGTTTGACGATGGCATTATTCCCACGTTTAAGTAAAACTATCACATCATGAAGTGCTATGGGGTGTAAAAGTGTCTCATGCGTATAAAAGTACGCTATCGTTACTACACTTGTGGGTGCTTGTGCTTTTTGCGTGACATCTTTTTTATAAGACCTTGTATCAAAGTACGCAAAAATGGGCAAATGATCGGAATAACCTTTTGCTCTATGCTTTCCCTTTTTGTAGCGCCATCTGTTTATGTATCCTCTTTTTGTAAACAGGTAGTCTGCTTTGTAGACGTTAAAAGAGTTGTTAACATAGTCTATACCTCTACCATCAAACATCTTCTGAGACACGACAATCTGGTCTAAAGAGGATTTTTTACCATAAAATTTATGACTCCACCTCTCATCAATGGGCAGTTCTAACCATAAACTATAGTGCGTTTCCCTCTTCGCTTTTTGTATCGTCAGTTCATCAACTAAAACGCCACCCATCTTTGTTTTTAATACATCATTAAATGCTGTACGTCCTTGTGTATCATCTATCTTATCTTCCAAAGTCAAGTAAGCATTATAGTCTGAGTTAAAATCACCTAAGATGATGTACTCTTTGCTTATGGAGAGTTTTGCAATACGTGCTTGCAAGGCTTTGGCATACTTGACACGTTTACTCTCGTACCCCTTATAGGCTTTTGATTTCCAATGATTTACAAATAGCGTTAAAGGCTTTCCCTGTAGCTCTACCTCAACTTCCAGTATGTTTCTTACTCTTGGCGCAGAACTTACTTGGATGTCTTGTTGTCTTTTTATCGGAAAACGTGAGAGTAAGGCAACTTGTATAGATGCACCTTCTTTTTCTGTAATGGCACTATAGGTATAAGTACAGCCTACATTTTTCAACTTCTCTTTAAGTACGTTGAGAATATTTTCATTTTCTATCTCTTGAAGCCCTAAAATATCGGCATCCAAATCACAAATGACTTCGGCTGTATGGTTTAGCTTGATCTCTACCATACGTTGATTCCAATTATGCTTTCCAGGAATATACTCTTCATATTCTGTCCCTTGAAAAGAGGCATCAAAAAGATTTTCAACATTATAACTTGCTACTTTAAAGGGTTTGGAAAATAAAAACAGGGGTAAAAAAAATATTAAAAACAATCTCAAATTTCTCTTCCTTTTTGGTTTATTCAAAAAATATACAGACGATAAGATAAATATATAGCTAAGATGCTATAATAATTTCAGGTCAAGGTTTTGGTTTAACTTAAGAGACTTAAGTTTTTAATTTTTATAAAAAAGGAACATATCATAATGAAAACAACAATGATGAAACTATTTACAACACTTACAGTAATGACAACAAGTATCTTTGCAGGTGGAGATATTGAGCCAGTAGAACCAGTTATGGATCCAGTCGTAACAAGTAGTGGTGATGCTATGACCATGACAGCGATGATTGCATTTATGGTAGTCACTACAGTGGTAGGACTTTACTTCGTAAAAAAACAAAACGCAGCACTTTAATCTCTTTTAGTTGCAGATACACATGTATCTGTAACTACTTCTCTTCTTATTTATTATCTAAACATTTTTCCTAGCATATCCATAGCACCTGCTGGTCCACCGACCTGTGCCAACATCTCATCCATAATGCCACCTTCTCCTGCTGTTGCCTGATCTACCACTTGAGGTAAAGCATCAACCAATGCACCTTTTGCACTCTCTTCTGAAAGTCCAAGGTTAGAAGCAAATTCAGAGATTTTGTCTGAGCCTAAAAGATCGGTGATTTGGTCTACAGATATAGATTTGTTTTCACCATTACCCAACCATGAACCGACTATTTCACCCAAACCGTTTTGAGACAATCCCCCAACTAACGATGCCAAATCAAGTCCACCTTCACCGTTTGAGATCAAACCACTCAAAGCATTGGCAATGTCTCCAACGTCTAGTCCTGTCGTTGCATCATCGCTATTACCTTGAATCAGTTGTCCACCTACTTTTACTAAATCCATTAATTCCATATTACACTCCTATATCATCTTATTTTCATTAGTATATCACAATAATGTTTCCATTTATATATATGGTTTTACAGTAACTTTATAGCATCATCTAGTAACGCAATCTCTTTTTTTTCTATGAGTTGTGTCAAGGTACGCTTAAAGTTCTTCTTACTCATATTAAACACTTTTTTAATCTCATCCGCATCACTTTTATAGGTAAACGGCAAAGACCCCTCTGCCTCTTTTAAGAATTGAAGCACTGTGCCTTCAGCTTCATCTATGCTCGCTTTTTTTCCTATAGGCTGTAAAGATACATCAAGTTTAAAATCTTTCCGCACATTTTTCACGTAGACTTTTTTCTTATCACCGATACGTAGGTTTTCAAAAATCTCATTGTTAAAAAGCATACCTTCGTACTGGTTATCAACCACCACTTTATACCCCAATGGCGTTTTTGCAAGCACTATCGCTTCAAACACTTTATTTTGATGCAATCCTTTCATGTCACGGTTAAAGTATTTACCTATCTTCTGCGTGGCAAAAAGCCTACCTGTCTGCTCATCTAAACAAACACGCAAAAGGTACTTTTTACCGATGGTAAAATGCTCTTTTTGTTGAGACAAGGGGACAAACAAATCTTTCGGTAATCCCCAGTTTATAAAGGCGCCATATTGTTTATAGTCCACCACGGTAAAGAAGCCATATTCCCCTAGTTTTGCATAAGGCATTTTGGTGGTAGCTACGGGTCTATCTTCAGAGTCGGTGTAGACAAAGACATCGATGAGTGACCCCATAGGCATCTCATCTTCCATGACATAGACATTGGGTAAAAGCACTTCACTTTCATCTTTTGCTTCTAAGAAAAAACCATAGTCGGTATCTCTCATAACTTCCAGAGTATTTATCTCACCTATTTTAATTGTTAAATTTTTTGATTTTGTTTCCATATTGTGTTATTCCGTTTCATATTAAATTCTGTGATGCACTCACAGATTGTTACTGACATTATAGCTAAAATATTTTTAGATATAATTCATAAAACAAATCATTGAGGATACATAATGCTCCCTAACGTACTGACAAAAACATCGACAACAAAATCTGGTAAAAAAGTTACCCACCTTGCATGGTGGGTCACGCTTGTACTCTCCTTAACACTGGCACTTGGTACATGGAACCCAACAGGACACCACTTCATACACTACATTTCAAATGTAGATGACATCCTTTCGGGCTTTAAACCTTTTGGAATTCTCATTATGATGGCACTATGGTTACTTGCTATTAAGTCTATCTTTCAAAGTCTTGGTATGTATGGTGCTATCGTGACTGTCATTATCATCGGGGCATTTATCTGGGGTCTTCAAGAGTACAACATCATTAACGTTGCTGAGTTTGACCAAGCAGGATGGGCAGTGACCATTGGTATCGGGCTACTCATTTGGTTTGGGCTGAATGCTTCTATCATCTGGAAAAAGCTTACAGGTGTGTACACCACTGACGCCACATCTGAAGACATCTAAATACTGTGAGACGTAGATACAAAGCCCTTTTAGCCATCGCTATCCCTACGGCTGTTGTCTATACACTCAAATACACCCATCAAGCCTCTTACTAATGGCTTATGGGGTATATGTTTGCCATTGCACTCATCTTTAAAGCCAGTATTGTCTCACTTTGATTGGTTGCACAGTTAGAAAACATATCTTTTCAATATAACATAAAGGTGTGTTTATGTATTTATAACCTATGAAATGGTTATCTTATTAATCTATTTTTTCCTGTTTTTCTATTAAATAATTTTTACAATCGCTCACAGATAAAGGTTTGGAAAAATAATACCCTTGTATCTGAGTACAACCTGCTTCTACAAGAAAATTAACCTGTTCTTTTGTTTCCACTCCTTCAGCAAGAATACTTAAATTTAAACTCTTTGCTAATGAAATAATTGAATAGATAATCTTTTGACTACCTTCATCTTCTATTAAATTTTCAACAAAACTCCTGTCAATCTTTACCTTATCAATTGGTAATCTCTGTAAGTATGATAACGATGAATACCCTGTTCCGAAATCATCAATAGATATGGATACACCTAAAGATTTTACCGCTTCTAAAATCATAATTCCATGTTCCATATCTTGCATAATTTGATTTTCTAATACTTCTATTTCTAAATATTTTGTTTTGATACCTGTATCACTAATGGCTTCCTCTAAATTTTCTAAGAATAGTTTATTCTCTATTTCTTTTGTTGAAACATTTAAAGACAGTACACCCGTATCTATACCCTCATCCTGCCACTTAAGTATTTGAGTAAATGTCTTTACACGCATATATCTGTCTACCTGTATCATAACGCCCAACTCTTCGGCAAGGCTCATAAACTCATCAGGCTGAAGCTTCCCTCGTGTGGGGTGGTTCCAACGTAAGAGGCTTTCAAGACCCAATACCTTACCAGTGATTACGTCTATCTTAGGTTGATAATAAATTTCAAATTCATCTTGTTCAAGTGCTTTACGTAAATCTCTTCCTAACACTTGTCGTTTTAATACATTTTGAGTCATAACACTGCTATAAAACGTATAGTTGTCTTTTCCACTTTTTTTAGATATATACATTGCAGTATCTGCCTCTCGTAAAAGTACTTTTGCGGATCTACCATGCTCAGGAAACACACTAATACCAATACTAAAACTAACAAATAGTTCTAAATGTTCTACCATAAAAGGTCTTTTCATCAATAGCACAATACTGTCAAGTACAAAGATGGTCTCGCTTTGTGTTTTCTTATTTAAAACAACAACAAACTCATCACCACTTACACGTGACACCACTACATTTTCATCAAGTATCTCTTTTAAACTTTTACTTACTTGCATTAATAACTTATCTCCAATCTCATGTCCATAAGTGTCGTTAATTTCTTTAAATCTATCTAAATCTAAGAATAGTACATAGATTGAGTGATTAGTCTTTTTAGCTTCTAAAATATTTTTTTCTAAAATATCTAATAAAAGTACTCTATTGGGGAGCGTAGTGAGTGGATCATGAAGTGCTAAGTATTGTAATGTTTTTGTTTTTTCTTCTACTGTAGTGGACAATAGTTCATTTTGCTTACTAATAAATTTTTTGTATTTCACAACATATAGATTATACAAAAGTCCACTAACAATAAAAATGATAAATAATATTATGATTATTATCATAGTACGTGTTTGTGAGATATCACTCATATCAATTTTATCTAGGGGATAAGCTACCAGTATATACCCTAGATTTTTATTCTGTTTATTTAAAACTGTAACCTTAGTTAACAATAAACCATTTTTTTTATCAATACGATAATTTTTAATATTTAAGATTTCTTTCACTGAATGGGTATGCAAATAATTGAGTAACGTTGCATCTGGGTTTACCGTTGCAACATAATAGTCTTCATAAAACATATCTGGAATAGCTTGAGGTAAGCTCTCTTTATATGCTTTATCTACTAACACAAGTGACGAATACCCTTCTTTTTTCAACAACTCAACGAGGGAATCAAAGTGTAAAATAGACTCTATGCTACCTATTAATTTCTTATCTTTAAAAATAGGGATAACCGTTCTAAAAACCATTGAAAATTCATCTAATCCAGCTACAGACTCTACTTCATAATCTCTAAAATTATTTATATTTATAGGCTTTTCGTTCTTTTTCCTGTTTGCCGTTGTCCATGTGGTATATACACTTTGACCTTGAATATTGTATAGTTGAAACCAAATATCATAATAAGCTGTATACTTGGCTAAGTTGACAATGATATCATTCAAGTTAATGTTAGAATTTTTCGTGAGTATGATTTTTTTTACATTTTCATTAAAAGAAAGCGAAAAGGTAAGAAGAAGGTTCTCTCTCTTTTTTTCGCGTATCGCACGTTCCACTTTATTCTTGATAGTAGTGGAATATTCTATATATTTTTTATCTTCTAGTTCAGAAATATTTTTTACAATATATAAATACCCTACAAAGATAAATACTATCAAATAAAAAACTATTTGATAGATTGCTTTTTTATTTATCGGCATATATCCATTCTTTTTTCCCTATTTATATAGAAATATACAATAAAACTACTTAGCTACTTCTTTTAAATGTTTCGCAAAATCTTCTGGTTTAATAAATCCAGTTAATGACTTCTCAGGTAAGTATTTATTGTCTTTGTCAAAGAAAATGATATTTGGTGTACCAAAAAGTTCAAACTTTTTAAGTAGTGCTTTATCGTCATCACTATTGGCTGTTAAGTTAACTTTAATAAAAGTAAATTTCTTCAACTGTTCTTTCACTTTAGGGTCAGGGAAAGTAATGTGTTCTAACTCTGCACATGCCGTACATGAATCTTTACCAAAGTCAACCACTACAGGTTTATCTGAAGCAGCTATCTCTTTTTCTAAACGTGCGATGGAGTAACCTAAGTGACTTGATTTGTCCACTTTTTCCACAGTCACTGCAGCACCTCCACCTGATGTAAACTTCTCAAACGGTCTAAACATAGAGCTTGCTCCTGAGATAGACCCTATAAAGAGTGCTGCACCATAAAGCAAGAAGACCAAACCAAGAAGTCTAAAGAGCTTTTTTGCCCCTTCAAACTCTTTGTTGTCAAAGACACCCATAAAGAGTGCCACACCCATAAAGAGAAGTGCCCACAAGAAGAGTGTCATCCCCTCTGGCAAAAAGCGTCCAAGCATCGCGATGGCAACGGCAAGCATCGTCACACCAAAGATCTGGGACACACGTGTCATCCAGCCTCCAGGTTTTGGCATAAATTTACCAGCCCCTAGACCAATGACAAGAAGAGGAAGCCCCATACCAAGTCCCATAGCAAAGAGTGCAAAACCACCTAGCACTGCATTACCGGTAAGCGTGATAAAAAGCACTGCTCCACCCAAAGGTGGTGTCACACAAGGGCCTACGATAAGTGCTGAGAAGAAGCCCATAATCGCTGTGCCTATGATGCCACCTTTACCTTGCGCTTCATCAGAAGCTTTGGTAAGTTTAGACTGCCAAGAAGCAGGTAGTCCTATCTCGTAATACCCAAAAAGTGAGATAGCAAGTGCCACAAAGATAATGGCAAAGATAGTAAGTATCCAAGGGTTTTGCAAAGCAGCACTTACATCTATGCCTGAAATACCCGCTATCACTCCCACTATGGCATACGTCACAGCCATCGCCAAGACATAGACAAGTGAAATCAAGAATGGATTAGACTTTTGAGCTTCCTCTTTTCCTTCTTGCGCCATAATAATAGACGACAAGATAGGAATCATCGGAAAGATACAAGGAGTGAGGGAAATAAGAATACCAAGTATCAAGAAGATAAGTATAATGAATATTGGGCTTTCGTGTAAAAAGAAATCGACTATTTTTTTAGGATTTCCCTCTTTTACGACTGCGGAAATTTTATCTATCATTCCAAGTTCTGTCCCTTTAAACTTGAAGCTTTTCTTAATAGGTTGATAACAAATCCCTGCATCAGAACAGCCTTGAAACTCTATCTCTAAGGTATAGTCACCTGCCACTTTAGATTCTATCTCAGAAGTAGGGATATTTACACTGAGTAAATCTTGATAGACTTTGTCTCCATCAAGCTCGTGTGGCTTTGATTTTATGACTGTCAGTTCCACTACCTTTGGTGCACTAATTCTGTAGTGTAGTGAGTCATCATAAATATGAATTTTCTCTGCCATTTTTAGATTGGTTTGAATGACACCATCTTTTAATACAGCGGTTACTGTAAATGCTTCTTCAGGTGTCAAAAATTTCTGTTTCTTTAATGCCGAAGAAAAACCGCCAAAAACAAATGTGGAAAAAAGTAGACTCACTAGAAGTAACTTTTTGATTAAATTTTGCATATTTACTCTTTTATCTTAAATTTTTATTGTATTCTATACTACTATTCGTGTATAAGCTGTGTAATGTTAACGAAAAACTTGTTAGCTTTATGTTAATAAAGTTGCATAAAAAGTCAAAAGGTACGTCTATGGCAAACCATCTTAAAAATGAACACTCTCCCTACTTACAACAACATGCTGACAATCCTGTAGATTGGTACCCTTGGGGAGATGAAGCTTTCGAAAAAGCACGTAAAGAAAACAAAGCTATCTTCCTTAGTATCGGGTATAGCTCATGTCACTGGTGTCATGTGATGGAGCATGAGTCTTTTGAAGACGAAGCCACAGCAAAGATACTCAACGAACACTTTGTAGCCATAAAAGTAGACCGTGAAGAACGCCCAGATATTGACAAACACTTCCAAGAAGTCTACCAACTCATGAACCAGCGTCCTGGCGGTTGGCCTACCTCTATCTTTTTAACACAGGAGCAAAAACCGTTTTATTCTGCCACTTACATACCTGATGAGCCACGGTATGGGATGATGTCATTTTCATCACTCTTAGAGGTCATCGCAGACAAGTATAAAAATGAAAAAGCACTCCTCACGGAAAAAGCAGATGAAATCTTACGTTTTTTAAACCCCAAAGAGGACAAGATACAAGCAACCAAACTTGATTTGAGCATCATCGACCGTGTCAGTGACCAAGCCAAACAACTTTTTGACTCTGAACATGGAGGGTTTAACAAAGCACCCAAATTTCCTCAAGCCTCTACCCTTGACTTACTTATGGATGTCTACAAAATCACTGGAGACAAAGAGACACTGAACATGGCATTCTTCTCACTCTCCTCTATGGCAAAAGGTGGACTGCGTGACTTGGTAGAGGGTGGATTCTGTCGCTACTCTACTGACAACGAGTGGCTAGTACCGCACTTCGAGAAGATGACGTATGACAATGCCCTACTTTCAGAAACGTACCTCAAAGCCTACCATATCTCGGGTAATGACTTTTACAAAGAGGTGGCTTTTGAGACTTTAGACTTTATGTTGAAGAAGATGAGCCAAGACCATCTCTTCTACTCTGCTTCAGATGCAGACACCGAGGGTGAAGAGGGAAAATACTTTGTCTACACCTATGAAAAAGCCCTAAAGTCTTTTGAAAAAGCAGGCATACCAAGTAAAGAGCATGAAAAACTTGCCAAAGCTCTACACATTACCAAGCATGGAAACTTTGAGGGTAAAAACATCGTACGTGTCGATGACCCTACCCATCCTGACATTCCCTACTACAAAGAAGCCCTTGAAGCCTTAGCCAAACGTAGAGAAAAACGTCTCTATCCGTTCATAGACAAAAAGGTACTCGTCTCATGGAATGCCATGATGATAACCTCACTTTTTAAAGCATCGCGTGTGGACAAAGCATACCTCAAACCTGCCATAAAGTCTCTTGATGCGCTGCTAGAGAGTATGTATATCAACTCTGAACTCTTCCACTCTACCCTCATAGGTAAAACCCCTAAAATCAAAGCCTTTTTAGAAGACTATACCTACCTAACAGAGACACTCATAGAAGCCTATGAGAGTACACTCAATGAAGTCTATCTTGTCACCGCACAAAAACTGGCAAACAACGCCATAGAAAAATACTTCGACAAAGGCAAGTGGAAGTTCAGCCGTGGAGAGTTTGAAACCAATGCAGACATCTATGACAGCTCTTACCCATCGTCTGTAGCGACCATGCTCTCGGCACTTTACAGCATCTCATCGCTTGTGGATGTTGTTTACAAAAAGTTTGTCTTTAAAACCTTGGAGATCTACTCCTACGACGTCATGAGACAACCCATCTCCACCCCACGCATGACTCGTATGGTCATACGCTATCTAAAAGATGATGTCATCATCAAAGCCCGTGAGGAGAAACTCAAACCACACATCATAGACCTCGACACCCTACCTCATCCGTTTAGCCTACTCAAAAATGACACCAACGATGGCTTTATGATATGTAACTCCAATAGCTGTTTTGGACATGAGAAGGATTTTGCTGGGGTGTTGGAAGTTTTGGAGAAGAGGTAGAGATTTCTCTTTATTACACACCCAATTTTATATAAAATACTAATGAGCACTACAAATTATTTTTATTTTATTGCCATATATATTTTCAAAAAAACTCTTTATACCATTCTTGACTTTTGGTTCTCTACATCTATTTAGGAAATTTTCTAATTCAATTGTTTCTTTTGCTTTTTCTTCTTTTGTTATAGAGCTATAATATGATTTAAGAATATGATCTTGTACTCTTTCAATAATTTTTTCCTTTTTCTTTAAAAAAAAGTTTTCATCCATATTTTCTTCAAAATTGATATTATCATAGACATTTCTATATAGTATTTTTTCATATTTTAAAGTAATCTCAAGTATAGTTAAAAACCAAATAGACTGTTTAACTTTTAAATGCATAAAAGGCTTTAATTTTTTTATATATTCTTCTTTATCGATTAAATATTCATAATTTGTCTTCTTTGAAAACAATTCACTAATTTCATGTTGAAACTTTAAATCATGTTCTATCAATTTACTTATGATTGGTTTAGGTAACAACCAATCTTCTAATAAAAATTGCAATGTTCCTATATCAAAAAGTTCATTACTATTAATTAAATTATCCCCTCTATTTGTTGAAGAAATTATCGTAAAATTATACAAATCATGAACTGTATTTAATTGCTGAATATCACTAAAATTATACTCAATACAATTATATTCATTTACTGTTCCTAGACTACCTATTGCTAACTTCACCAAGTGTGGTTCATAATAACCTTCTATAAATAGGTTTTCATTTCCACAAAAATCATTAAGAATTCCAGACATACTAACATTGTTATTAGATTTTACATATGACAATAAATTATATTTTAGCCAAAATGTAATAGTATTTGGTATGCATGCATTATCATATTTTTCATTACAGCCAGCATTTGAAACTACTAAAAAAATATTTGGATAATTTATATTTTTTCCTGTAAAACCTTGCCTATACTTAACATTAGCAGGACTATGATTTCCCACATATGGTGGTATTATTTGAGAATATTTTTTTCGCAATCCTAATTTGTATAATAATAATATATCACTTGATGTTAAATAACGCTCGAATAAATCTGGATGCAATGGTAATAATTCAAAAAATCTTATAATACTGCGATACCCTTGTGTTGAAATATTATAAAATTTTTCAAAGACATCTGATCCCTTTATATTACTCTGAAAATTTGTTTTTAATGTATTAAATTTTTCTTTTAAATGACCAAATTCTTGTCTAATATCATTCTCATCAAATTTCAGTTTATTCATTAGTGCTTCAAATAATAAAATACGGCTTTCCATTGTTTGTTTAGCTGTTATTTCAGGTTGCGATTTAATTTGATACACTATAGATTTTTCCAATGTTCCCTGAGGAATATTCCCTAAATTAAATGATATTAAGTGTGTTAAAACATAAGGTCTAAGTGCATATGTAATGGATACAACTTTAGCATACATATCTAAATCTTTAATAACCCGTTTTACTTTATTCACACCTATATTAAAATCTTCAAACCCATCTCCATCCAAAAACATATATCGTTCATCTGTATAAGCAAATGAATCTAAGTTATCTAAAATAATTGAAACAAAAACTTTTTTATCAGTTAAAGCTTTTAATATATCTAATAAATTTTTGTCGCTTATATCTTTATCTAACCTATGTCCTGTTGCAAGATAGCAAAAATCATCTATTTCTAATGAATTATTATTTGAATTAAGTTTTCGTTTATAGTATTTTAGATCTTTTTTACCTATTCTTGGATTCATTTCATCAATACTATATTTTATTGGAATCTTATATTCATTAAGCCTTTCTAATATTTTTTGTTTCAATTTAAATTTAAATTCTTGATAATTTCCATTTTGAGCCAAATCATTTTTTATAGAGCCACTTGCAGATTCCCAAAGACAACCCACAATTTAAGCTAAATTGAATTTCAAAAAAGCCCTTAAACCCTCATAAATGTTATAATTATCTACCAAAAAAAAACAACACTACAAGAACAA
>Ga0256829_1001154_pt1 | contig 22676 bp, 30 predicted proteins | sample 131447metaG_FD_185979 | JGI IMG/M metagenome (GOLD analysis project Ga0256829, IMG submission 185979) | Hydrothermal vent microbial communities from Lau Basin, Pacific Ocean - 131-447 | ecosystem: Environmental > Aquatic > Marine > Hydrothermal vents | place: Pacific Ocean: Lau Basin | collected...
CATGCCTGGCCGCACCTTCACCTGAAGATGGCGCATACGCCCATTCAGGTTTGGCGGCGCGGACAACCCGCTCCTTGAACGCTGGCGCGCTCACGCATAGCCACCCTCAATTCGCCTTTGAATATGCGCCCGCAACGCATCAAACTCGCCATCTTTCACGACCCGATCAGGTGTCCGGCCGCCAAAACCAACTAGTGGCTCGGATCGGAACCAGGCGTAAGCCATAATGAAATTTCCGACCAATGGCTTTACCGCGATCAGAACCTCAACCAGATACCGCAATGTTCTTTGAGTTGCAGGCGATTTGATACGCTCCTTGCGCGACAAGGACGGGCCGGGAATGCCCATCGTCTCACCGATCTCTTTTTTGGTCGTCAGCAAGGTCGAAGCCACCTTATCGGGGGAAATCAGATCGCCTTCAGTGAAATCTAGCAAAGCCATATGTCAACTCCATTGACTAAAATATAGGACATCCGGATTGACAATACAAGCACTAGCTAGCGCTCAAGATCCCGCTGGCGTTGCAACATTCGCTCCAAACCAGTCTTAAGTGACCCCGCATCTGCGTCGCCATCACGGGCCAAGCGGTCAACTTTACCCCCCTGCCCCGCTTCAAATGCCTCTAATTGTTTCAAGATGGCAGCCTGCTTGACCGGAATAACAACACGCTTCGACTGACCACGATCACTCCTCTCCGCACGATAAAGCTTTGCGAGCACCACAGCCGCTTCCTCTCGATCTTCGACCTGATCAAGCTTTGCCGCTTTGGCAATTTTCTCCATTTGCCCACGCCGCGTAATGATCGTCCGAAGCGCCATTGACTGCTTCGATAGAAGCTTAGATGTCGCCTCGATAACACCATCTGGATCCTCATCCATCCGCGATGAAATCCTCTCAAATACCTTTGACAGGGCTTCATACTCAGACCGCTCTGACATAGCATTCGACTTCATGGCAGCAAACCAGTCGTGCTCCTGCCCATCGGCACCAGACCGCAATCCAGCAAGCACTTCCATGGCGGCGCCCTCATCGGACATCGACGAACCCAGCCGGCCCCTCGCCCGCCTGGCGCTCTGCTTCTCAGAGCGTTCCGTCTGACCTCTGCTGAAGCGCGGCGTCGCATTGAGATCGAGCCCTTCTTCTCGAGCAAACTTCGCGAACTGCGTTCTAAATTCATCGAGCTTGGCCCGGCTCCACCCAAGCCGCTTACCTCTCAATCCTTCGCGCACAATAAGGAAATGAACATGCGGATGCGGCTCATCTGTATGAAGGGTGAAAGCATAATCATAGTGAGGTGCAAGCACCTCCTGCCCCCACCGCCGCGCAGCCTTCAGAACGGCTTCTGAATTCATACCTTCCGGCGTGGAAATGATCAGGTGGCCCGCATTTCGAGCGTCCTTCCGATCGCTAAAATTGGCGCTCCATTGCTCCGCAAGATCGTCGAGCGCGGCGCCGCCATCATCCTTTGACAGAACTGTTCCATCTCTCAGCTCAACGTCTAAATCACTGTCTCGGCTTTGATACGCCAAAGCCTGTTTGACCCGGCTAATCGTCCGGTAGAATTTCGCGACTTTTACAACCGCTTCAGGTGTCCCGGCCGCAGCCCTAACCCGCGCTGACAGACTCGGCTTACGGCGTACACCACCATAGGACGGAACACGCCGTCCCTTCGATCGATCATCTGATTGCCAGAACTCTCCTTCACGTTTCACGTTTCGACTTCCGAATTCTGCGCTTGGAACGCGCCCTTTTTATCATCCTTCGAACGGCCCCTTTTTGAGCCTCTACGGCCGACAGGACATCTTCAAGATCACGCGAAACAATCGGCTCAACAACAATCGCCCCTTGGTTGATTGCGCGTGCGATCTGGTTGATATTCCGCCCGATCGCGCTCAGCTGAACATTCGCGTCGAGCAGCGCTGCGAGCTCTTTTTCGAAGACTTCAGGTCCTTCATCGACGGCCTCCTTAATCAGCCGTCTGTGCAAGATCGAGGGCTTCACACCGAGCTTATCAGCAAGACGTGTAAACGCTTCCTTCTCGTCTTCATCAAGACGGACACGCACCGCCTCGGATTTCGATTTTGACCCTGACAGCGGGCGTCCTTTTTGACGCTTTACAGGTTCAGATTTAAGGGCTGAGTTCATGCAAAAATCCTGGCTCTACTTTCTTTGGTAAAGGTCGATTCTATCGGCCTCTGGCCCAGCCCTGTTCGGGCTGCAGGTGCGCTTGCGCGGTTTTTTGTACCACAAAACACGTATCCTGCCACTCTCCTTTAATCAACAACCAAACCTAAATTGAAAAACTCTACTTGTGTAGACACCGACGTAATTTTTATGCCGCAAAAGACTTTGCGGCTGGCCTCCGGCGGGGAAATTTTTAAGCGAAAGGTTGAAGAGTTTGGGACGGTAAGCCGATCGCGAAGTTTGATCTCACGCCGAGAGTATATAAGGCTGTTCAGTGGAAAATTTTTTGCTGGGCCATACAGGCTCATAGAGAGGCGTAATCCTATTCGGGTGGGTAGGTGGCCAAAATTCCGGCGAGCCCCCTCAGCGACGAAATTTAGGGGCGTTGTGGCGATCTTTTGCGGCGGTGTTCGGAAGGCACTTCAAATTCTGTTTTCCAGAGCCCACGTCGGTTCTGTTTCGCTAGTGCCTCAATCTCTTCATAGCTTGGATTCGAGACCGTCCCCTCCCCGGATCCTCGATAACCAACGGCGAGACCTTCTTGCACCATGATCTTATTCAGTACGAGGTCGGTTCCATAGATATCACAGATCGCGAGCGCGCGGTCATACAGGTCGAGCTCAGACCAGATACAGCGAATATCTGCCCCTGCTGTGAGTTCAACTAGACGCGCCTTCGCGAGCGTTCCGCATGGCCAAGTCTCTGTCACTAGTTTCGCAACCTGATCGAGCTCACAAGCGTCAATGCCGGCCAGACGAATTCGCACCCCTTCAAGGTCCAGCGTATCGCCATCAAAAATCTGAGCCGTGCCCCTTTTGCCGTACTCAATCGCTTCCGGTCCTGGATCAAACGCTCGGCGATACTCATAATGGAGAAACGCGGCGAATACAGCGAGCAGAATGACGCCGCCAACCATACCGAAGAAGACTTTCACCGTCCCCTCCCCTGGTCACTGAAGCCGGCAGAGCAACTATAACAAATGGGTTCGGTTGCGCTATGATTTTGATGCGAGCGCGCCGCCGCGCTTACGCACCAGAATCAAATGATCGTCTTCGTCGAGTCGCGCTGCCATATTCAGACATTCAACAATATACTCTGACAAAGAAATGCTTCGGCCGAGCACTTTCATCTGCAAGTGACGCTTTGAGGCAAGCGGCAGTTTCAACGAAATCGTCGCGTCACAAACTGGAAAACGATCTTCCGGAATATGCGCTGCTTGGGTCTGCGCATTGAGACGCGCCAGGGCGCCCATTTCTTTGAAGCTCTCGCCCGCCAAATCGTGATTGGTCGCCCCCATCAACTGATCTTGGATGTTTTTCAACAATGCGTCCGTCCCGCCTTCTCCGGCCGCCTTCTTTCGCTCTTCTGAAACCCATTCGCGAATATCGCTCGCCAGGCGCACTTTGGCTTCGTGCGAGAGCGAGCCGAAATCAATAAAATCATCTGGTTCGGTCTCCGCGGACGCGTCCTCGACCAATTTGATGTCTGTCGTCTCGCCCGTCTCGAGATCGCTTGAAACAGCATCGACGAGGCTTTGAATATCTGGCTTTGGTTTTGACATCTTCAGGCCGCCTTCAATAGATTTAGTCGTTTCAGCATTTCATGTATCAGGGCGAACAGTTTGACCGTCTCTTTGCCCGCCGCCGTCTTCGGTGCATCGAGCGGCGGGAACAATCCATCGCCAACATCGACATACTCTGCACGGTCAGTGATTTCGACACTTGAAACGGCCGCCCCATCATGCGCCGCGAGGCTTTCCAAAACATCCTGGTACTTTGGATACTTCTTATCCGATTTTGAGGTTGGGACCCGAGATGGAATTACGAGTGACGTGACCCCAGCGGCATTCAAAACATCAACAGTTTTGAGTGTCGATTTCAAATCCTGGTTGGAAATAAACATTGGAACCAAAGTTATGTCCGTAATCGTCGAGACGATGTGCTCTTTCGAAACGAGTTTTGGCGGCAGATCCAGGATCAAGAAATCATAGCCCTGATCGCTGAAAATCTGACAAAGATCTCGATACGATTTGAGATCCGCATCGCGGCCATTGAAACTGGCCACGAAGAAATCCTCTTTCTTGAAGCGACCTGGCTCGACCTCATCTCTAAAGATGCCGTGGCTCGCCCCCTGCTCATCGAGATCCAAAACCGCGACCCGGTGGCCGGCAGCAAAAGCCGCCGCCGCCATGCATTGCGAGAGAGTGGTCTTACCGCACCCGCCCTTTTGATTGAGAACCGTGATGGTGAACATTCGAACACCCTTTCTTTGAATGTTCGAAATTTAGCGTCGCAGCATTAACACAAAGTTGCGGCTTCTCGATTTCCAATCATTGCGACTTCCCACCTTCTAATTGTTCAGAAGTTTGACCTTCGCAATGTCGCGACCTATTGAAGTATCTAAGTTTCAAAGTATGAACTTTGAGACTTTGCGATCTTGCATCCTCGCGACTTTTTATCCTTGCAATATCGATACTTACAAACTTTCAAACCAATCGACTTTGCAATTTTCCGACGTTTGGACCTCTGGAAATTAAAACTTCACAAGCTTTCGAAGTCCCGACCGCTTCGTTAAAGCAGGCTTAACGCTATGCGGCTAATTCTCGGCCCATGTCGAGTAAGAAAAACCAAACCGGAAAACTGCGCGCCATTCAGGGCGTGTCCCATCTGATGGCACTAGCGCTAGCAGGGCTTTCACTTGTCACGGGCTGTCTTTTTTGGGCCAATGCCGGTCCGGACGCAGATTTTCTGACTGGGGCGCTTATGGGCGCGCTGCCAGAAATCCTGGCGGTGGTTTTCATCTTCACCATCGCTGCCATGGCGACCTCCAATCATAAACGCATTGGGACATATGCCAGCATCTTAGTCGTCGCCGCTGCGATGCTTGCCTCCTGGGGCGTCTCTTATGTTGGATCCTACATGTATTGGGAAACAATCGATGACCGCGCCATTAGCCAATCTCAGAATACAACAAACTCGACCCTCAGAAATACACTGCAGGCTGACCTCACTCGTTATGAAAGCGAGCTCAAAACCTATGAGGGGGTAGGGCGTGAGGATGTCACAACGCTCGAAGCTTTGCTCGAGCGATGTCAAAAAGTCTCAAGAGACGAGTGCCTGACCACGGATGTCCAGGGCCGCCTCGCCACAAACAAGGCGATCAACGCTTTAGAGGCCAAGAAAAAAGACACGATCGACGCCTTGATGACCCTGGCGACGTCTGAGCAAACAGCTATTGAATCGGGCGTCTTCTCACCAGCGGTCTTCTTCACCAGCTTCTCGATGAATTCGCGCGCGTTTCTTCACACATTCTACGCTGAAGCCATCAAAATCGTGCTCTTCCTGATGGGGCTCTGGGCGACCGTGCAGCTCAAGCGCCTCAGCGACCAGGAGCAGGTTGTGCTCGAAGACAAGGTGGCTGAATTTGCCGAACAACTCTCACGCGCCGAAGCCATTAAAGCCGACCTCGAGCGCCAACTTGAAGAGTTGAAAGCCAAACAGAAAAAGCCAAAGGTGGCTTCTAAACCCAAGCAAGCAAATCAAAAGCCTAAGCCTGTAGCGCCCGCCGAAAAAGTCGCGGTGATGAAACCAAAGCCTGTCCAGGCGCCGGCCACGCCGGCTGCTGGCAACTATATTGAAGTTCCGGAGATCCAGGCAGACGGGACAACGAAAATGGTTCGCAAGCAAATCGCTTAGCGTTCGGCTTCAAAATCCCGTCCTGTTTGCGCTTGCGAGCTCGCCTCGCGGTTCATCCCCATTTTGGCGCCCATTTGCTCAACCAGTTTTGCCATTTGAGCTTGCCGGGCAGGGTCTTTCACCTGCGCTGTCAGGCCCCTGAGCTGATCGACATAGGCCTCACCCTTGCTCGGGTGAGCGCGTTGATTGGCGGCCACTGTCAGGCGTTGCTGAGCCGTTTCAGAGCGGGTGCGCCCCAATTCTTCGGCAAGGCCTGGATCAATCTCAGCTTCGCGTGAGAGCTGCCGCGCATCCTGTTCCAGACGGGTTCGCTCATCAGGCCCGATATTTGGCTTCGACACTCGTTCTTCAAAATCGCGCGCCCGTTGTGCGTCGTTTAGGGCTTCCGGGCGGGTCTCGTTTTCTCTGTCGGCCATTTTTGGTCCTCTTTTGTTAGTTCTTCTAACAAAACTTGCGCAAATCTACCAACCAAAAGCGCGGTCTGCAACTTATGCAGGTATAGGCAAAATCGATGGACCAGGAGCGCCGTGGAGCGCGATTCAGGCCTTTCGATGCAAAATGCTCCTCAATACCCTTCAAATCGCTCTCACGGGGACGCTCTGGCGATTTAAGATGGCTTTTGCGGCCGTTCGCGGCCCCCTTTGGACCTGTTTTCTCATCCTGGACCACTCTGAGTTGTGAAGAAATGAGCTTTCGACAGGACTTCTTTGAAGGCCAATATCCTGTTCTGTCGTCTTGGCGGGTATTTTCGGTTGGCTTGATGGCTGTTGAGTTGGATCTCCGCGCCAGTGCCGCTTAGGCATTGGCGCTGGATGAGAAATCGCTTTAGCGATTCCCTTTTATTGGACCGTAGGTCCTCTTGGTGTGTGTAATGCCGAAGGCATTTCCTTTTTTTAACTCATTGAACTTGGAGCGGATTATGTTGGTCTTTTGGTTTCTGCGGAGAGAGTTAGAATCTGAGTTATATATGAGTTACGCGTTCTGGCGAATCTTATAAACGGTTGAAATAACGAGATAAAAATGGCCTTTTTGACCACCTCTGGTGTGTAAAGTGACGAATAGCGGTGTGTGAAATGACGTGTCAGGGTGTGTAAAGTGACGTGTCACTATAAGCGGAATCCTGCCCATATTAGGGGTGGGTAAAATGACGAAAGACTTGACGGGGGGTGGGTAAAGTGACGAAAGTGCGATCAATCAGGATTTGAGTCCTTCAGGGCAGCGTCTAAGCACGAGCCTGGTGGGTGAAATGACGAATGTTTTAGAGTGGGGGTGTGTGAAATGACGAAACTGTCATCCCCGCAAACTGGATCTGCATCGAGGCGTGTAAACGGCTTGAGGGTGGGTGAAATGACGAACAGGTCGGCATGATGCAGTTAAAGCAATCTGCAATGACGCCGGGAAGTATGAGGTGTGTAAAGTGACGAACGAATCGGTGGGTAAAGTGACGAAAGAACGAAGTCCGCTTTTGCCTTTGCGGCATGAGCCAGACTTTTTTGTCTGCGATGTTCTAGACGCGGCCTTTAAGGGCGACCGGGCGTCGATGGAACACCCGATGTTTTCGCTGTCCAAGAAGCCTGATATGAACACGCGCCGGTATCAGAATGGCGAACAATTCATTGAAGTGCGGCCGTCCTCTAAGGGCCTTGCCACAGTGTTCGACCGGGATGTTCTGATTTACTGTATCAGCCAATGCATATCGCGTTTGAATCAAGGCTTGGAAGTCCCAGCGACGCTACGTTTCAAGGCCTATGATCTGCTTGTCGCGACCAATCGCCAAACCAGCGGGCGCGGATATGACCTCCTTAAGGAAGCCTTTGACCGCTTGCAGGGCACGCAGGTTGAAACAAACATTGCCACCGGCGGCCGGGAACAGATGGATATCTTTTCTCTGGTCGATCGGGTTCGGATCATCCGTGAGACCCGCGACGGCCGGATGCTCGATGTCGAAGTCACACTCTCAGATTGGGTGTATCAGGCCATTCAGGAGAAAGAGGTTCTGACCCTCGATCGCTCTTATTTTCAGTTGGCGCGGCCTTTGGAGCGCCGACTGTATGAGCTCGCCCGAAAGCATTGCGGGGATCAGAATGAATTCCGGATCTCAATGGCCAAACTTCATAACAAGTCTGGATCTCAATCGACCTTAAAAGAGTTCCGGCGCCTGATCCGCTCAATCATCGAAGACGACTGTAATCACGATCATTTTCCGGGCTATCGGCTTCATATCACCGATGAGGACATTGCGGTCTTCAAACCCAAAACCGACAATATTGATCTCTTTGCCAGCCAAGCCATGTTCCTTTCCGCCGATACGCGGGACCGCGCCAAAGCCTTAGCGCGCGGCTGGGATATTGATCAGCTCGAAATTGAATGGCGCAACTGGGTTGCCTCCAAAAAGATTAAGGTCACCAATCCGGACAAACTCTTCTTGTCGTTTTGCAAACAGCGCGGGCCCTGGAAGCCCGGTCGCTAAGCCTGATCAGCGCTCACGATCAAAGTCTTGATCGGGCTGAGGGCCGTTGTCCTGGTTGAGATCCGGGCCCTCGCGCATTTGAGTTACGAGCTCGCGCGCTTCTGCTTGCGCGGGCCCGGGCGTCATCTCATTGGTCAGCTTTTCGGCCCGGTCTAACCATTCGGCCCGCGATCGCGGGGGCAGGGGGCTTTCCGGGTTTGATTTGAGATCAGCACCCCTCGATCGCTGAAGCCCCTCGAGCGCCTTGTCGGTCCACTGAGGCTGCGCCTCACGCTGATAAGTGATCTCACCTTTTCTAATTTCGGCGACGAGCTGGTGCCCGTTTTGGCCATTGTGGTAATAGTGCGCCTCGTCGGCAATTTTGGCTGCGATCGGGGCATTCGCCATCGAGCGGTCAAAGCGCCGATCCTGAGCCTCTTGCGGGATATCATGGCCCCCTAACGCCGCGCGGCCTTCAACCCGTTCTTTAGACTCATCGAGATTATCGACGCCGACATAGACCATTTTGACCTGAAAACCTGCGGCTTTGGCATCGCGCATGGTTCGCAAGATTTCCTTGCTCGTAAGCGTGCTTTCTCTCGCAAAGCTAGTGCCGCTCTCGATCATATCTCGCGTTTGCCGGATCGCTTCACGCCCAGCGGCGACATCGAGGTTTTTTGGGGGATTAGGACCATCTTGGAGGTCGCGTGCGATCACGTCTGGATTGATAAAGGGTCCGGTTTTCATGCCTTCCAGATGAGCGCGTTCAACAAATGTGGATTTGCCGGCCCCATTAGGGCCGGCAATCACTGTAAACACTGGTGCTTTGTCGTTCGACACAGCGGTCTTATTCAGCGGCCACAGGCGCAAAAATGGTCATGCGCTTTGTCTTACTTCCGTCCGGATTAAAGACGGGTTGGATCGTGCCATCTGCGTATTCGCGCAAAAGCACACCATCATCATTTGTGTAGGAGACGGGCTGACCGGCTTCAAAATGCTTGCGCCGGGCGTCTTCAACGCCCCGTCGGCCAATCGCAGCCATATCTTCGCCGCTCAGGTCTGAAAGTCGTGTCTCACTCATCGGTAAGCTCCTTTGATTGTGGTTATATAGCACTTCTGTCGCCAGGCGCAAAGCGCCTAGCCCTCTGTTTCATTGGGAAGTTCCGGCGTCATTGGCCCTGCGCCGCAAGCACAATGGGGCGGGCCTGGATGCTCGATGGCCTTACGGGACATTCGCGCTATGGTGCCACACGACCCGCAAACCAGTTTAATTTGCCGATTGGTTTGAGGTTTTTTCGCCGCAACAGCTTTGCGCGCATTGAGTTTGCGATGCGGATAGCCGGGCAGGGTGGCTAGAAGTGGGTTCGCCCAGTCCCAGAATGCCGGTGTTGGAACGGCTGTCGTGAAGGGGGCCTCATGCCCTATCTTTCCGGCCGCCGCTTGGAATGTCCGGTTATGGCCCGCATTTGGAAGGGCGGCATGGATAAGTTCATGCGCCAGAATGGGGGCGACGGTGTCAGTCGCATCCTCGACTGGACTGATAAAAATTTCAGCATGCCCGTCTTCGCTCGCCTCGGCGCTCCAACACTGTCCGCGGACCCTGGTTTTGCCTCCCATCATCCCGCCTTGCGAGGGAAACCCACACGTCACCCGAAACGGGGGCAGGGTAAGGCTTGCCAGCGCTTCTATCTCCGGCTTCATCAACAGGGCGAGCTTTAATAACCATTCTTCGCGCGTGAGATTTCTGCCCGTGTAAACGCTCTTATCATCCTTGCGCATGAGCCTAGTCCTCCACCAACAACCGGCTCATGCAGGCCTTGCCTGCTTTGCGCGCTTCGCCAGCGAGATATTGCTGAGCGGCCGCAAGCGCATCGAAATTGGTAACGATCCGGCCGGGGCGCCGCGCCGCTTCGGCATAGACGCTCAATGTGGCTTTTGGTTGCCAGTGCAAATCACGCTCAATGGTGAGCCCCACCGGCCCTCTCAGCTCTTCGAGTTCTTGCAAGCTGACATAGCCAAGTTCGGCGCAGCCTAATCCAAGGTCACACAATCCAAACAGGATCCCGGTATCTTCGTTCAGCTCGGTTAGCAGCCAAGTCGCCTGCGCCCACGGTGTGAACAGTTTGAGCACTGGCGCATAGTCCAATTCGGCCTGTCCAATCTCGGCATTCTCTTGTCCATCAATCCAGTTTGCACTGAGCTGGTGTCGCAGGTCTGCGGTCATAAGTTCCATTATATTTTCCTCAAAAAACGCTTTCGGTAGAAAGGGATAGCCCTCGCTATCCCTTCTGCCTTCGTGGCGAACAGCCGGGAGGAAGGGGTCAAGGAAAATCGACTTGGGGGGTGCGGCCCGCAGCCCGTCAGGGCGAGGACACGGCCATGTCTATTTTACTTGGCAGGGAAGGAGGGCGGCGCGCCTCCTTCCCCGGCCGGCACGGCCATCCAAAAACAGGATCGCTCGCTTTCACTTGAAGCTCGGCAGACCCTAGCCTATATTCATTTTGAATATTGGAGGTGTCATGGCGTCAACATCGCTAACGCTAGGAGCACATTGGGAAGCCTTTATCAAAGACCAGGTTCAATCGGGCCGATATTCAACCGCGTCTGAAGTTGTAAGAGCTGCACTGCGAACCCTTCAGGATTATGATAGCCAAATCGCCGCGCTACGGAGCAGCATTCAACCTGGCATAGACGAAGCCAATTCCGGTGAGTTTATCGAAACGAACCCAGATGAAATTGTTAGCCAAGCCAAGCTCCGCACGAGACAACAGACTTGACCGCCTCATATCGCGTCACGCCTACAGCCAAAGCTCATCTCAACGACATTGCCGACTATACACTTCAGGAATTTGGCTCAGGTCAGATGGAGACTTATCTACGGGCACTCTTTTCCAGATTTGAATGGTTGAGTAAAAATCCGCTTCTCGGAAAAGCGCGCGATGAAATCTTCGGTAATCTACGCAGTTACCGGGAAGGGGCGCATGTCATCTTCTACCGCATATCCGGTAAGTTCATCGATATTGTTGCCATCCTCCACAGATCCCGCGACGTGGATCGTTTCTTCGGCAACTAAACGCACGGTCTCATGCTTGGACTTTGGACACCGCCTAGCACATTTGTGGGCGTTCGCCTGTCGCTGATACGAAGCGATGATAAGAGCGCTCTATTGGTGGATTGCCCCTAAGCCTGCTGCAAAAAAATGAGCCCTTCGAACCCGAAGGGCTCATCATTATAGAGTTACCGGGCCTCTAACGCTCAATTTAGGGCGTTAACGTCGAAGGCTAAATGATAGTGATTGTCGTGCCCAGGCCAGGGCTGAAACAAAGCCGCAAGCCCAGTAGACATGCTTTCATTGATGTCCAGGCGCACCGTTCCTGTCGTGTCAGTCACAGTTCCGCGTTCCCAGAGCTCAGTTGCCCAACCTCGCGGAAGAACCACTGGCTCTTCGTTTGGACCACCTTGATCGTTGATGGCTGGGCCAATCGTACCATAAATCAAGCTCAACACATTCTCATTTTCGAGTGCTTCCAAGCCAGCGTGTTGCGCGGCAATAAAAGCCCTAACTGCCTCTCTTGCGGCAATGTCGCCGCGGATCGCAGAAATCACATTTGCCTGATTTTCGTTGAACACGGTCTGCCCACCACGAGCGTCACCGAACCAGCGCATGTCCACATCCGTCCCCAGGCGGTGTGTTTCATGTCTTAAATCAACGCCGTGTTCGCCAGATATGTCATTCACTAATGTTAGCAAATTGCCGTTTGTTTCCAGCCAGTTATAGAGTAGTTCATGCGTCCACTTATCACCGCCTTCATCCTGAGGACGATTGATGTAAGCAATCACATCATCGCCAGTGACATACAAACCAATAAGTGAGTCAAAGGTAAGGCTCGCTTCTAACAACTCGCCGTCAACATCCGCCGTCAACTCAATATTGTAACGAACATTTGTTGCCTCTGGCGGCGAGGTGTCTGTTGTCGACGCGGGGTTGGGATCCACAAACGCGGCTTGGATTTCAATTTCGTCCGGATTGTCTTCAGCCGCGGTCACCTGATCCGTGGAGTCTGTGAACAGAACAATTGGATCGACCCCAAACGCATCGACATATTCCAGCTCCAAATTCGCCGAAACGACATCGGATGCGTTGATGATTGCCTCAGTGTCCACGCGTTTCAATGTGACCGGCAAACGAAAATCAAAGGTGTTTCGTAACGTATCGTCGGGAAGTGACACGGTATCACCGTCAATATCCCTGCGGCGGACGCCAACAGCATTGGAGCGTGGAACCGCAACACGTTCGAGTTCTCCTTCGATAGGTGGTTCAGCGACAATAAAAGGCACATCAACCAATGAGAACGTGACTTGGCCAAAGGTCTCATTGATGGAACTGCTATTCGCACGAACGGTTACAGTAATAGTTCGATCTTGCGCTGGGTTAGGGGAGGGCGCCAAATTAATCACTTCACCTTCGATCCCGGATATCCAGTCAAAGTCGCCAAACTGGGTAACACCAGGACGTAGTCTGGTCGCAGAGAAAGTCGCGCCATCATTGAACAATGGTCCGATAACGTCATCCCGCACGTCCAATGACCAACTGCTCGTGCCGCCTCGGCCTTGAACGCCAATAAAGACTGCAATCTGGTAAGCGAGTCCAATGGACTCATCAGTCCCGGGCACGGTAAACGTAAATGATTCTGTTACACGCTCTCCGTCCGAAGAACTTACACGGTTTTCATTGGTTCCTGGGACAAGTTGGCGCGTGGCCAAGGAATTTGGGTTCTCAGTCCCTTGCGACTCGCCGAGATCGACTTGCCGACCAGAAACAAAAAGGTCACGATCAGGCCATCCATCTAGCGCCCGCTGCAACAGCTCACTATGGTCTGAATTCCTTGCAGACCTCAGAGAATTTTGCGCTACGTTAAGGTTAACAGCCGACGCAACAACAAAAATTTCCTCTCCTGCTTGAGATTGAGCCGTGGTCAACGGAGTCATTTCAACAACCAAGTCTCCAGTCAGCTCGATAAAGCCGAAGCTGGCGATAACTTCGCCGCCAGTCTGAAGCGCCGTTTCCAATTTGTACTCGCCAGCAGGGAGCAAGCCAAAATCGAACATCCCGGAACTATTGACGGACGCCGTGGCCGCAAACTCAGACCCCGGTGATGTCAGCTCAACAACAAGATCCGCAAAGTCGTAGGCCGGGCTGTTGGGTAGCCTTAGGATCGAACCGTTTAAACTAAATCGGGCGATGTCAAATTCGATAGACCGCGCTAATGGGAGCTGTGCAGCCGCATCAAATCCCGCGACACTAAACATGTAAGGGCCTGAGCCTAGAGCCTGGATCTCTGCGATTACGCTTTGTGGGTTAGTCGCTTCGATCAACCCGTTTTGCGATACCGTGAATTCATCGGTTAATTCAACAGGAGCGCCAATTGTAGTACCATAGCCATCTCGAAAAGTTCCCGGTTCGATGCGGTGAACAGTTACGAATGCGCTGCCCTCAAGATCGATGAGCGACCCATCAGGGCGATAGAAGCCAAGAGAAATATCACTCGTTGTTGGGTTTACCACGCCATCTGAATCACTGACCAGGCGCGCCTCATGTTCAACGACGTCCGTTAAGGCTTCGCCTTTTAAGCGAACCTCAGCTTCGATCACCCCAGATGAAGGCGTTATGAAGCTGAGTGTTCCCGCCGCAAAATTATCAACAATCGCGACGAGACTATGCTCCCCCGGATCAAGTGAGAGTTCGATTAAGCCCGTCTCCGGAATAGGGCCGACCTCAACGCCATCAATGGAATAGCGCGTACTTTCAGAAGGCAAAAAGTCGCCCTCATCATTGATCAACTGTAGGACGGTGTTGATCTCGCCTACTCCGCCGCTCAGATCTAGCGTTTCAACCGTAGATCTTGAAATCCTTGCTCGCTTTTCGCGGCCCCGAAAAAACCAGATCAACTCGTCAACGGTCGGCTCCACAACGACTATGAAATTAAAGGGGCGATCCTCTGGCTCAGTCGATGGAGAGATGTTCAGTGTTTCGGTGACGCCGTCAAAAAGCCTTTCGGAAGGAAGTGTCCGCCCTGCAAAAGAGGGCGTTCCATCACTGAGCGTGGATCCGTTCGAAAGAAACCCTAAGACTGGCTCGCTGAAACCATCGGGTATCGTGTTGAGAATTACAGGGACATCAGATTGATTGGCAACCCGGAATAGATATCCGCGCTTACCATCAAACTCGCCGCCAACAATGTTGTAAACAACGCGCCCTTTTCGGCCCCTGAGCAATTGGCTGCCATCATAGACTTCTGCGGTTTGAGCAGAACTCGCAAGTACCACACCGTTGGGCATCAAGAGCGCCACTGAGAATAAAAGAGCGAATAAAATCTGACGGTACATCATTGTTCCACCATCCTATATTAACTTTTGGTTAACGCGGGAATTCGGAAATGAACGAAGCGCATCATCAGGTCAAGACCAATAAACAATCTTCATTATTTAATATTTTAAACGTCAGAAATAAGGAAACATCTTGACTTCGATTTTGCTCAAATTTGTCAAAGACATGCAATGCTTTGTAAAGTACAGGCAGCATTTTAGAACATCGAGGAACATGATGGGTTTTCGACTACCATTTGGCTTCTTCCTTGCACTCGCGCTGATCGCGCCGGGCGCGACCACTCTGTCGAGCAATGCCCAAACCACCGAAATCCAGGATGGCAACAACGTCATCGTAGGTGGGAAGGACAGGGTCAGCGGACCGACCATGATCAATCTTACTTTTGTGATCGAGGAATGGGATTCGTTGGATCGCTCTCAGATCCAAGTGACGCTTGACGGCTCACCCATCGCATCGCCGCAGACTGACGGCACCTTGGGACTGGATCTTGACCCCGGCCGGTATAAACTGAAATCGGTTTTCCCAGGCCGGGCCGGATCGCGAGACTTCCTGATCGTCGAAGACGGAGAGCCGCTGAACCAGAGGATCGTGCTGAAGAGCGAAACAACGAATGTAACCGACTATAGATTGGCCGAAGTCGGCACCGATCAGCCTTCGATCTCAATCTCAGATACAGGACTGCGATTTGAGTTTATAGATGAGGCGACCAATACCCGCATACCACTTGATGCCCTGCAATATATAGATGTCGTCATGATTTCTCCTGGTTCATCTACCGATTTCGGTGGCGAACCTCAGAGCAAATATCTGCCGGTCGATGACCTGTTTACCATGCTGAAAGATGGCACCATCCAAGCCACGAACGTAGCGGATCTTTTGACCCGTCTACAAACACTTGGAACAGGTGCCTACCAGTTTGAAGTCATGGGGGGTAGCTCTGTCACCGGACTAGACTATCGGGCCATCATAGAAGTCGCGGTTGAGCGTTTCTCCTCCAATGGTTCACCAAATGACACCAAGAGCACCCCATAGGGCTCACAGCCAAATTCCTTCCACGACTGGCAATTGATTGAGGCGACAGCGCCAAACCGCGCGCTCTTCCGATCAACCCCGCAAGGGGGTGACGCAGGGCGTTGGTGATCGTCGCGCCCGGCCCGCCTTTTAAGGGGCCTCAAACGCCAGACGAAAGGAACAAGGCCATGAGCATTACAGGAACACTTCTCGCCGCTAATGATACATATGAAGGCTTCATCGCAGACCTGATGGTAGACGCTGACATCACGCTTGAACCAAATAAAAGAAAGACCGTTGAGAAACACCCAGACTTTACCGTCACTGCCAAAAGCCCCCGAGGCCGTGTCATCCAGATCGGCGCGGCCTGGTGGAAGACCTCAGAAGCGAAAAACAGGATGCTCTCAATCCGCGTCAATATTGCAGGCAATACGCTGAATGTGAACGCGGTCGGGAAGACAGATAATGTCGAAGAACTGACCATCTATCCCTGGGCGGATTGAGCCCAGAAAGGCGGCGGGCTCAGCTCGCCGCCGTTTTTACGTTCGCCCAGACCCTCCTTGCATTCACAATCAAACAAGAAGATATAGCTCGCATGCAGGTGCTCCTGCGAGGGAAGTCGCTAGTCCCTTCAATCCCACTGCGTGGCCTACCGGCCCGCGCGATGGCATTCGCCTCCGGTTTTGGCCGGATGGTGGCGGCCATGTCCAGGGTGCGAACCTAAAAGCTCCACCTCCTCATTGCGGTGGGGGGTCTAGCGACATCCGGCTCCCTCGCATAAGTCCTGCGTCATAGTCTGGGGACGCAAAAAACATGGACCATTCAACAGTTGACGGCTTGATCGGCCGGCGAGTCAAACAAGCACGAGAGGCAAAAGGTATGTCGGCTGAAGCGTTAGCCCACGAGATGGACCTGAGTGTGGAAGACCTCTATCGATATGAGTCTGGCCAAGTCCGTATTGATGCCGAGACCCTCTGCCAATTTTCCAAAAGCCTCGACAAACCCATCAGCTATTTCTTTGACCACGATACATCAGCTACTCCAAACATCACACGGAAAGATCTCAACTTCCTATCGTCCTATTTGGACCTCGAAACCTTCGATCGAAAACGCGTCCGCGATTTCACAGCTGCCCTAATAGTTGCAAGAAAAACCTGAGCCAAAAAGCAGGAAAAGCGCTGCCGCGCTCTTCCCATTTGAGAGTCAGGCAGGTGAGAAGAATGAAGCCTATAAGTCGCGAATAACGGTCGCAACAAAAAACGGTTAGTCTTCGCGAATGCACCAGTCGTTAGGGCGAACCGCGACCTTGCCCTTACGGCCAAACTCGACTCGATCCGGAAACTGGCACTTCCGAGCATCTGCAGGAGTCATGTGTCTGACGAAAGAGGCCTGGCTTTTGAGCTTTTCGGAGGGTTTGTTTGCCGGCGTAAACAATCCCACCGGCTTGGCGATGTCTTGCGTCACAATCCTCATCGGCTCGAGAAGATCTGTATCATTCGTCACGATGATTGCTTGTTCAAACCGGCCCAAATAGGCGTCTTGGACCAAGTGCACGCCAAGATTTACGTCGCTCCCCTTTTCCTCATTCTTGAAAACGCGAACCATAGCGGGGTAGGGCGGCGTCATGACATTGTCGGCGTCTCTGGGGCGGATCTCTGGTGGATGGACAAGTCTCATCCAAGCTCGGGTGGTTAGAAACTTGCCAAAAGTCGGCTTGACGATCGGCGTACTTCTCAGGGCGTTCAGATAGGACTGCTGGTCGACTGGCGCCGTTGGATTAATTTTAGCATCGATTTTAGCAGTATAGTATCTGATTTCGATGAGCTCTGATTCTGGGTCGAGATACATTCGAATCAATGCTTCGACATTTAGCCATCTTGCTTCCGGGTGGCGCTTCAGCAGCTGATAATAGAGATTAAAGCCATCAACATAGGCGATTGTTTTCATGTGAAAATAAGTCCACTTCGCCTAGAATAGCAAAAGCCGCTCCGTGAAGGAGCGGCCTTTGTACCGAAATTGGAGTAAACTCCCCTAACGGCCGGTATGCAATTTGTGTAGCAAAAAACGGTCAAAAAATCAAGATTTAAAAAAGGCCAAAAGCACCTCTAAATACCGACCGAAAAATTAGAGCGAAAAAACTCCCCTAAAAAAATCACGCAAAAAATGTTAAAATTAGATCGCGCACCAGTGCCGTAAACGGGATCATTTCAATCGTCCCGATCTCAATCGCTGTTTCGGTTTTAGTCTCAGTCATCGTCAAATCCTCAGTTAAGTAACCCTTTCGGCAGAAAGGGGATGGTCCCGTCATCGCCTTCTGCCTTCGTGGCGAACAGCGGACAGGAAGGGGCCAAGCGGAATCGACCGCGAGTGGTCCGGCCGCAGCCCTCCAGGGCGAGGCACGGTCGCTGTCTATTATGCTTGGGGGAGGAAGGAGGGCCGCGCGCCTCCTTCCCTGGCCGGAACGGCCAGAAAAACCCCATCGCTTGCCGGACGCGGTCAGATGATCTTTATGAGATGACACGCAGTATCAGGTACGAGCTCGGTCATGGCTGACGCATTCAAGGTTTTTAAGAACAAAGAAACGGCTGACTTGGCGGCTCAAATTGCAAAGCAAAAACGCCCTGATATTTCCGCCTCAGAGCCCGGCATCATCGACAACCAGGGCGACAAAGGCATCACTTTGCTGATGTGGGCATTGCTCCACGGCAACCTGGAAGCCATGACAGACTTGATCAAATCTGGCGCGGATCCCTCTCTCGGAGACGAGGACGGCTACACGGTTCTGCACCTTGCAGCCAAGATCGAAAATCCAGATGGCTTGCTGACGCTTCTTGAGAATGATGTCTCGGCCAATCTTAAAAACACACAGACGTGCGCGTCGCCACTGTTTGATGCCATCATAAGCGATCGCAAAGACCACTTTCGCTATCTCTTAGCCCACAAAGCCAATTTGAAAGCGCAGGATGATTTGGGCGATACGCCTCTGCACATTGCCGCCGCAACAGGCGTTCCTGGTTATGTTCCTTTACTCCTGCAGGCCGGCGCAGATCCGTTGCAAACCAATAATCTCAACCAAACCTTCCTGCCACTCTACACGCTGACGCCCACCGAGAATTTGACACAAGAGGCACAGGAAGAGCGCGCGCGTGTACTCACTCAATTAGGCGTCATTGGCTACAGCCCAGGCAGTAGCGGGGGAATGGGTGATGGCGAAACGCATTGATCCGAATAGTTTGACCGCTGCGAAGGCTCAGTACCTTCGCAGACTGGCTGAAATCGCATCGGACGTATATGAGCCGGGGGAGGGGGCCGGCCAAAAACCCGATATCGCCCCGAGCTGGGCGCGCCTCGATCAAGTAGAGCTCCGCGCTTTAGGCGTCCGTCCTCGCGATACACGAGATGCAAGTGACAATCTTTTTGGCCCAAATACAGACTTCAAGGCCGGCGTTTACAAGACCGATAAGGGCGACATCGTCGTTGCTTTCGCTGGCACAGAAGGTTCGAAAGACTGGTATCACAATCTAAAGCAGGGCGCGGGGTTTGAATCCGGTCAGTATAATCAGGCAGCCGCGCTCGCACGTAAAGTCGCGGTCGCTGGGAAGGATTTGAGTTTTACAGGGCATTCCCTAGGCGGTGGATTGGCAACTTTGGCATCGGCCGTAACGGACAAACCGGCTGTAACATTCAATCCCGCAGGCCTGCATTCGAACACGCTTCAGCGTCAGGGCATCGATCCAGGCAAATTCACTGAGAAAGCGGAAAATGGGCTTGTCGTGAACGTCACGACCAAAGGCGACGCACTCCAGATGGCCAACGCGCTGCCTTTGGTGCCATCACCCAGAGGCGAGACCGCCAAGTTTACCGGCGCCGCCCTGCAAGGGAAGAATCCGATTGCCCGCCACAGTATGAAATCGGTCATTGCTGTCCTTGATGAGCAGATTGAAAAAGCACCAGAACCGCAAACAGCGCCTCCCACATCGAAGCAGGAATATTTTGCGCGCGGGGAAAAGCTCGTCAATCAATTGCCTGAAGGGCCGGCGAAAGAGCGAATGCGCGCTTCGCTAAATGAAATGCAGGGAAAGTCCGCTGACACCGCGCCGCCAAAAACTCAAGACTTCGACCGCGGCGATTAGGTCCAGTTGGTCCGTAACACCACAGAACGGGCGCCAAAAATGCCTTCCGTATCCCACATGTCATGCACTGAAACGTTGGCAGACACCGCCCAGGCCAAGGCCGTTCTAACAACCTGGGCAACGGAAACACCATCTTCGTCGGCCACGAATTTCAGCATCTTTACTGTTTCGTCCTTTAAATAAAATGACCGCTGCGTAGAGGATTCTTTTCGCGCGCCCAGATAAACGCGGGGCACCCGTTTTTCATCTCGCGCACTAAGCCATTCTAAGATCATCGTTTCATAGCGGGCGTGACGTTCGCCGGCCGGAATATCGAGAGCCGTCAGCTGTTCATAGAGCGCGTCTTCCATGAGCGCGCCGGCCAAGCCCATGCCCTTTTTCATCTGGCTCAAATGACTGCTCCCACGATCGACCTTCTTTTGAGGTGATTTCAATGGTTAACAGAATACCACATCGACGAGGAAGTTGCCATAAACCCGAGGTTTTGTAAGATAACCGGGCCGGTGAGCGTGGAATGCAAATCCGGTAAGCGTGAGGTTGACGGTGACGTTGACAGCACATGTGCCGGGGTCAAAACCCCGGCACATTTCTATACTCATTCAGGATTTGCGAACGGCCGAAGGAAGAGCTGGCCTTCCTTGTCGCCATCAGGCAGAGCGTTGACCCGAACCTGGTTGCCCATGATGCTCAAGCTCATAGACAAATACTCATTGTCATTCTGGGAAATCCTGCTCCAAGCAGCTCCAATTTCAACGCGGCGCCCTCGAGGACTTTTTCCGTAAATAACAAATTTTGGATGTTCTTCCTTCGATTTGCGAGGGTTTGGAACAAGTTCGATGTCGGCATCAAATGCGAGATCTGAGATATGGCCGATAAAGCCGGTTTTGGTTTCAGTCAGTGTACCTGCGGTGGTCATTTCATTCTCCTTTGCTGTGCCGTTTGGCCGCTTCAGGAAAAGAGGGGGCGTGGCCGCGCTTCAGCGAAGCCGGCACGCAGTCGAGAGACCCTAACGGGGTTGAGGGGCGGCCAGGACCTCTCTTAGAAGCGGGCCAATAAAAAAGGAGCAGCAAGTGGAGCATGAAATCTTGTTCAGTCACGGCTCACAAGAAACCGTGTAAACGGCTTTATCTATATTTCGCCATCACTATTGAAGTCCGCTTCAATAAAAGTTATATGCCAGCATAAGTATAGGGGACACAAATGAAGCCACAGCTTGTCATCGACAATGATGCCGGCCAGCGCCGCCGGGCAAAGGGGCTCAAGCTGAACTTCGGTCCAATTGGCGCGGCGATCGGCAACTTCCTTGACGCGCTCAATCTTGGCCAGGTCGTTCTCCTATTCGCGATCTCAGCCGTCTTTTTCGCAATGGCGGCCTACTTAAATACCCAAGTTCCGGCCGAAGATCTCTCACCTTTGTACAAGGGTTTGATTAGTCTCGGCGTCTCTCTCATGGGCCTTTTCACCGCAGGTCTTGCCGGACGACGCAGCTATGCTGCGAGCCCAATCATCGCGATCGCCCTTGTTGGGGTCCTCGAAATCGACGCTCTTAGCCTTCCGTTTCCCAAACCGGAACTAACGCAGCTTCTATCGATGGTGCTGATCGCGACGCTGATCGGATCATTCCTTCGCATCGTATCACCTAACTATGCCGCCCATACAGAGGCGCCGGAACAATGGCACTAAGAGCGTACTCGCCAATCCGAGCGCTGTTGCTTGGGGCGGCAGCGGCAATCGCTGTCCCGGCGCCGCTGATAGCAGCTGCAGACGTGTTCGAATATTCGAAAACCGGAGACGTGGTTGAGCACCTTATCCGAAAACCAAAGACAGCTCTAACACCTCGAAAAACGCTGAACCCCGCCCACAAGGCCTATCTCCCCATCGTGGCCGAAGCTTCGGCTACTCATAGTGTGCCTGTGGATCTTATCTTAGCGATGATCCAGGCAGAGTCGGACTTTCAGCCAAATGTGTATTCTGTCGATGACAATGGCGAGCCCTTGGGACTGGGGCTGATGCAGCTCACTGCGCCAACAGCGGAACGCTTCGGGTTGACTGATATCGAAGATGTATGGTTGCCATCAAAAAACATCGATACCGGCACGAAGTATCTGGCTTGGCTGCTCGATCATTTTCAAGGCGATTTTGAACGCGCCGTTGCCGCCTACAATGCCGGGGAAGGCAATGTTGCAAAGTATGGTGGAATCCCTCCCTTTCCCGAGACCGTGGCCTTCGTGGCGCGCGTGGAACGTTTTTATGGAAAGCCATTTGACCGACCAGCGCCACCATCTCCAACTAGCTTAGCCCCCTATGGTTTGGGTTCTGAACTGCCAGACACTCGGGACCAAGAACAGCAGCCGACCAAAGTAGCAGGTGAGAGTCAGCCAGAACCGACACCAGAAAACGCCCAAGAGCATCCAGCGCCCTTCTTGGTTTACGACGCCTATGCAAATCCGGAAGAGCAGGTGAGACGTGACGACTGAAACCCTCTTCACCGTATCTTGTACGCCAGATCAAGTTAGGCAGGCCACAATGGTCTTCGCAAAACATTGTCCGCATGAGCTTTCAATTTCAGCATTAAAACGCGAAACCGAGTTCAGGGCGCAATTGACCTCCGACCAGTGGACCGCGGCTCTTTTGCGTGCACTCGCTTTGCTGGATGCGTTGATTGTCCAGGCTGAACAAAAACAGATGGATTTCGAAACCGCGCTAGGTCTCTTGGAAATGGGTATCATACCGGATGCGGTTTATGATGCCGCGGCAACTGAAATCATATCGATCCGTCGAGGATTAGATCAATCCCTTCCGGCGCGCTTCAGGTC
>Ga0256829_1001155_pt1 | contig 22654 bp, 26 predicted proteins | sample 131447metaG_FD_185979 | JGI IMG/M metagenome (GOLD analysis project Ga0256829, IMG submission 185979) | Hydrothermal vent microbial communities from Lau Basin, Pacific Ocean - 131-447 | ecosystem: Environmental > Aquatic > Marine > Hydrothermal vents | place: Pacific Ocean: Lau Basin | collected...
CTACTCTCTGTTACCGTTCGACTTGCATGTGTTAAGCACGCCGCCAGCGTTCATTCTGAGCCAGGATCAAACTCTCCATAATTGGAAAGATAAATAAATTTAATTACTGATCTTTTGCCCAAGATTATTCATCATTGGCTTTGTTTTTACTCGTATTAAAACTGCTTAAAGTCTTTAATCAGAGCTTCTAATAGAAGTTAATCTATTAGAATATAGTTATCTATTACTATAGGGAAACCAAACAAATAAATGTTTGGATTTCAAAATAGAATAGACGGTTGTTGTTTATTAGTTATTTCTAAGTAATTTATCTCTCTATCTTTGGATAGAAAATATCTTACTTGCTTAGTTTTCAATGATCTCAAACACTTTCAAGTGGCTTCAACACGAAGTCTCTCTAGGCCTTTTAAACAAGGTCTCTCTGTTTGTGGATGGGAATTATAGGGGAGTGTTGCTTAGAATTCGCTTAATGATTTGGGGAATTGGGTGTAAAATTTAAAATATGTATTTTTATAGAAAATATGGCGGATTATGATTCTATAATCCAACCACCGCCTATGAGTTTATCATCATCATAGAAAACTGCTGCTTGACCAACAGCAACACCAAAGACACCTTCTTCTAATTTTAAATATGCTTCATCTCCTATAATATTGACATGACACTTCACCGCTTTCGTTCTGTATCGTAGCTTTACAGTTGTATCAAATTCTTTTCTATCATCAAACATGTTTAAATTATTTAACTTTACATCATAACATGCCAAGTCTTCTTTTTTACCTACAACAATTTGATTTTTTTCTGGATTAATGCTTAAAACAAAATGTGGGTCATGTGCACCATGAACTGTAAAACCTTTACGTTTTCCAATTGTATAATGCATATATCCTTTATGTTCACCGATAACATTCCCTTGCATATCGAGGACGTCACCAATCTGATCAACTTGTACATAATCTTTTAATAAGTCCGTATAGGTAGTTTCAACAAAGCATATTTCACTTGACTCAGCTTGTGATGAAAATGATTCCAACCCTTTTATAGATGCAGCTAGCTCTTTTATATCTTTTTTATGTCTTTCTCCCAAAGGAAACTTCAGTCTTGGTAGTATTTCTCTATTAATATAAAAAAGAAAATAACTCTGATCTTTCGTATCATCATCTGCTGCATATAAATATTGTCCATCAGTTTTAATATAATGACCTGTTGCAAGATACTGTGCGCCCACTTCATCCGCAAATTTAATCATTTCACCGAATTTCAAATTTCTATTACATAAAGCACATGGGTTTGGTGTTTTTCCTTCAGCATATGTATTAATAAATGGTTGAAAGACTTTTTCATTGAAAATTTCTTGCAAGTCAAGTACATGGAGTTTTATCCCAACAAAATCTGCTGCTTTTTGAGCACGTGCCTGATGTATTTCATGATATCCCGGTTTTGAATGAAGTTTCATATATAAACCTTCTACCTCATAACCCTGCTCTTTTAATAATAATGTTGTAATAGTAGAATCTACTCCACCACTCATACCAACTAAGACTTTTTCTTTCATTAGTTCCTCAAACTTGATAATGATTTATAATAACCTGTTTTTTGTAGACCCGCATCTATTTAAGATTTGTAATTGATCTTGCAATGAGATTTTCACTTCATCTGCAACTATTTCCAGATTATCTGTTAACCTAATTATATCAAAATCATCTTTAGACATTGTCCCTTCTTTCAATAAGATATTATTTATAAAGATTAACAATGGTTTATAAAAATCCGTTCCTACAACAAACACTTTTACACCTGTTACTTTTTTATGTTTACCCTTTAAGCTGTGTCAATCTTTCTTTTTTTGTTCCAATTGTAGTGACTTGTATACCAAAGTTTCCATCAACTATCACAACTTCACCCTGTGCAATTACATGATTATCAACTAAAATATCTAAAGGATCATTCGCTAATTGATTTAACTCTATTACTGAACCTATATCCATATTTAAGACATCTTTAAGCAACATTCTTTTTTTACCAATCCGGACTCGTACAGGGAGTTTCACATCCATGATCAGTGCGATATTTTTCATTTCTTCGTTACTTAACACTATATCTTCCTGACAAGCTGATGGAATATAAGTCTGTGCAGAAGATGTATCATCAATATGGACTTCAGCTATTTCTGGAACTTCTGAAGTAAATAAAATATTTTTTAGTTTTTCATCAATAATAAACATAAGAAGAGAATTAAGCGAGTCTAAGGAAAATTTATATACATACATTCTGCTAAATGATTCTAAACTTACTTCATCATTGTCTCCGATGAATTCTATATTGTCTATACTGAAAGATAAAACTGGCAACTCTTTTTGTGCAGAAAGGCTATTTGCAATTGCACCAAAAATATTTGATATTATTTCTTTCGTTGCATCAATATCATCATCACTTACATCTTCTCTCTCACTTGCTTCTTCACCCATCATCATATCAGAAAGAGATGCTGCCAAATTTGGTGGCAAAGCAACCATCACATCTGCTTCAACATCACCACTCACTTTTATTTTCACCAAAACTATAGGAGGCACAATATTTGATATAATACTTAATTCTTGCTCTTCTTTTAGTTCTAAACTAGGTGCAGTACCTATAAGTGCTTCAATAGTACCAACTGTTTCATCTTCAAATAGTTTCATAAAGTCACTCATATGCTACTCCTCATCTTCATAATTTTTATTTTCATCTTGGTGTATTATATCTTTAACACCGGAAATTTTATCATGTCTCTGTTTTTCTAAGTTTTCTAGGGCACGTTTTACGGTATCTTTTTCTGTTTCTATAATTTCTGTTACACTTATAGATTTTCTAAATCTACGCAAACCTATTTCACCATGAAAACGTTCTTTTCCATCTACAGAAACAGTAACAATATCATTTGCTGCACTTGAGAGTCTAATCACATCCCCAACTTTTAATTCAAGTATTTCATGCATATCCAAATCAGCATTCCCTAAATTTGCTTCTAGATTAACTTTTGCACCACCAAGCAGTACTTTCAATTCTGTATTTCTACTTTTTTTAGAGCTTGTTTCATTAAGCATCAAATCACGGCTAGCAAGCTTGGGCAATACAGGTTCCAAAGAAATTACAGGATAACAAATATTCATCATACCTGAGCTATGTCCAATGATTATTTCCATAACAACCATAACAACAATTTCATTTTGGGCAACAATTTGTACAACATTAGGGGAAGACTCTTTTGATTCTATTGTCGGGTATATATCCATAACCGGACCCCAAGCTTCTTTTAATGTGCTCATCATTACACGTAAAATTGTTTCAAAGAGGCTCAACTCTATATCTGAAAATTCACGACTTGCATCAAAAGGTTCTCCTTTACCACCAAGAAGTCTGTCAAGCATAGGAAAAGCAATTGACGGATTAATTTCTATAATACCACTTCCTTCGAGTGGTTTTACAGAAAACACATTAAAACTTGTAGGATTTGGCAAAGACATCAAAAACTCACCATATGTCATTTGATCAACAGAATGCAGTTGTATTTCAACAATCGAACGCATTATAGAAGAAATTTGAGAAGCTAAACTTCTTGCCATTTTATCATGAACACCCCGAAATGCACGAAGCTGTTCTTTTGAAACTCTGTTTGGACGTTTAAAGTCATATAAAGTAACCTGTCTTTGAGGAAGTAAATTCTCTTCATCGCTTTCTAAAACATTATCACCCTCATCTTCAACAACGTCCAATAGAGCATCTATCTCTTCTTGTGAAAGTATATCTGCCATTTTATGCTCCTATACTCTCTTTAATTTTTTGTATAACTGATTTATGAATCTGTGATATTCTTGATTCCGTAATATTTAGGATACTGCTAATTTCTTTGAGCGTTAATTCTTCAAAATAGTATAGCTGAATTATCATCTGTTCTCTCTCTTTATAAGAAGAAAGTACCTTTTTTATAACGTTTATAAGTTCCTCTTTTTCAATTTGTACAAGTGCTGCACCTTCATCACCAACTTGGAGTTGATCATGAAGAGGCATAACAGTATAAATAGATGAAGCGACTCTTGCTTCATGAACTTTTTCTACGCTTTCATCCAATTTTTCTGCTAATTCTTCATCACTTGGTTCTTCATCATGCACCAATCTATACTCTTCCACGGTGTAATCAATTGCTTTTACAAGTTTACGGCTTGCCCGACTTAAAATATCCAAACTTCTTAAATAATCAAGCATCGCACCATATACACGTTTTTTGGCATATCCCCAAAAAGAGTCATTTAAAGTTTCATCATAACGTCTTGAGAGTTTAATTAGCTCTTCTGTACCAATAGCAGAAAGATCACAAAAATCGACTGAACTGGGGAGCCTTTCTTTTAAACGAAAAGCCATAGCCCTCACTGCAGGAAGATAGGCAAGTGCTAATTCATCTTCTTTATGTTTCAAATCTTGTATATATGCATTTTTTGTCATAATTTTTTTCCGGCTATATCTTCAGAGTTCATTTTTATTGCAATATCTGTTATTTTACAGGCAGAATCTATGAGTTTTTCTCTTTTGTTAATCTCTTTAACAAAAATATCTAATTCTTTTTCATGTATATCTTTTGGAAAATTATATACCTTTCCTGTTATAGTTTTGTAATAAAATGCAATTATTAGATGTGAAAAAAGGTAAAAGAAAATCGTAATAAAAAACGTATATACCAAAAGACCTTCAGCATCAAAAGCTTTAAGCACACCAAAAATAATTCCTATAAAGAAGCCCTGAACAGTAAAAAAATATACAAAATTTTCGCCAAGCATATATACCCCAGATTAAACTTAAAAATGATCCATTAATCTTCTAAACAGACCTGATAAACCGCTTTCATTTGATGTAACCAGCACATTCCGTTCCAGCTTCTGCATAATTTTATTTACAATTGAGGTAATATCTTTACTTGGCTGTGATGCAGGATAAAGCATTGTAAAAAGTGCACGTTGTTTTACAGATGATGAAACTTTGATATCTGCATTTATTTTTCCAATTAACTGTAAATCTAGATTTGTTCCAATATTTGCACGAGCTACCTTCTTAATTTTCTCAAAAACACCAATAGCTTCTTTCTCACTCTTAACCTGATTCATAATCATATTAACATCATTTCTCAATGTAGCAATCGTTTTAATTGTTGCATATGCATCTGTAATGGCAGCAGGGTCGGGAACAGTAACTACTATGACATCATCAGCAGCATTTAAAAACATTTGAATATGTTCTCCTATTCCGGCACCAGTATCAATAATCATCACATCCAGTTTATCTAAAATCTTTGCTTCTTGCATAAATCTTTCAAAAAGTGCCATATCTGAATACTTTAAAATTTCATCTCCACTCTCACCAGGAATTAAAATAAGATTACGCGTAATCGGAATCAAAATATCAGAAACTGTTGCTTCACCTTTGAGTACATGTAAAATATTTTTTTTAATTTTCACATTAAACATAACATCTAAATTTGCCAAACCAATATCTGCATCAAAAATACCGACATTTAGGCCTTGCTGTGATAAACTATAAGCAAGGTTAGAACTAATTGTACTCTTTCCAACACCACCTTTTCCACTGGTAATAGCGATAAAACGTGTTTTTTTTGATTTCTGATTTTTAGTACTTGATGCAACTAATTCTTCAAGCTTTTGTGCTTGATTTCCAATCATACCTTACTCCTGTTAAAACCATTAAGTAAGCACTCTATTAAAAAATCACTACTTGCACATACTAAATCTTCCGGAACTTCCTGACCTACTGAAAAGTAACTTATAGGTTTTTTACTCTCATAAGCTAATGAAAAAATATTTCCAAATCCCATAGTCTCATCCAATTTTGTAAACATCAGGGTATCGACACCTAATGTTGAAAAATTATCATATGTAGTTTTTAAATCTTCATATTTTATAGAACTCGGCATAACGAGGACTACATCAACATTGTAACCAGTACTATTTGCATTAAGACATTCATATATTTTTTCAATTTTTATCTTATCATAGGGGCTTGAACCCATTGTATCAATCAAAATATAATCACAATATTTGAGTGATTCTAAAGCATTTGAAAATTCAGGGGGGTCAACAACAGTTTCAATACCAAGTTTCATCATTCTAGCATACTGCATAAGCTGTTCAACTGCTCCAATACGGTACGTATCGAGAACGACAAGTCCAACTTTATACTTTTTTTCCATTAAAAAAGAGTATCTTGCTGCGAGTTTTGCAATAGATGTTGTTTTGCCAACACCTGTCGGTCCAACCAACATAATAACTTTTTTTGTTCCTACACTTGGTATTGTTTCTCTTCTTATTGGAACCATTTTTCGTAAAATTGTTTGAAAATATCGTTTCACTGTGGCAGAGCTTTCACGCATTTTTAAGGGCATATGTTCCAGAGTAACTTGCATCAAAGTATCTAAATGCTCTTTATTCATACCACTTTGTGAGGCAAGACGATAAATTTCTGAAAATTCAGGAGGAATCTGAGAAGATAAATCCGGTGATTTTTCATCCCAAAACATATTTTGAATGATTTTCACTTTATCAGTCAACTTATTAATTTCAGACTTTATCTCTTTAAGCTCTTTTGGCTCAGCTGCTACACTAGCTTGTTGCGAGTGTGGCTGATATAAATTATCTATAGAATTTGTAACATTTGATATTTCAGATATTTGTTGTGCTGCATTAGAAATATCAAATAAAATTTCTTGACTTTCTTGCTTGATTGGCTGTTGTTTTGAAAGTGGTTTTTTTCTTTTTTTATAGCTAGAAGGTATTGTTTTTTCATCTATTCCAATGACAATTTCATAAAGTGCTTCTCGGCCCAAGGCTTTTTTTTGCACCTCTTTTGTCTCTATAAGCATACCTTCATCGCCAATTTCCATTTTCGCTCTTTTGAGTGCTTCAGAAGGTGTACGTCCTGTAAATGTTAATATTTTCATAAGTGAATACCAGCTAACGGAATCATTACACTTTCTCTTTGTGCATAAAAAGGATGCGGAATAGTTAAATCTTTTGTCTCAATTTTACGGTTATCAAAAAATATAATATCCAAATCTAATGTCCTTGGTGCATTTGCAAAACTTCTACGTCTGCCAAATTTTTTCTCTAACCTTAATAAATACCTTAAAAAACTTTTTGGCTGCATCGAAGTTCTTAAAACAATTATTGCATTAAAAAAATCATCTTGCTTTGTATAACCAAAGGGAGGATTTTTCAAAATCAATGATGTTTTTACTAACGATACTCTTTTGTCTCTTTGTATCTCAAAAAAAAGATGCTCAAATCTACGTCGAACATCTCCCACATTTCCGCCAATACCAACAAAAGTCTCATAACGATGCGTACTTTTACTCTTCGATACGAAGGGATAACGCATGCTAGAAAAAATACTCAATCTTTCATTTAGCTTACGTTTTAAATACATATATTTTCTTATGCTTGTTGTTGTGCTTGTGCCTCTTGAGCAGCTTTTATTTCATTCATAATTTGTAACATTCCCATCATAGCTAAATGGTAGCCAAACGGTCCAAAACCAACAACAGAAGATGTGCATACTGGAGCAATCATATTTTTTTGTCTAAAATCTTCACGTCTGTGAATATTACTGATATGTACTTCAATAGCAGGTAAACTTACAGCAGAAATTGCATCACGAATTGCAATTGATGTATGTGTATATGCTGCAGCATTAATAATTAAGCCATGTGCCTCGCCATAACATTCTTGAATTTTATCTACAATTTCACCCTCAAGATTACTTTGAAAAAATTCTATCTCAACACCATTTTGTGTTGCTACATCTTTCATTTGAGCATGAATTTGCTCTAATTTCATTGGTCCGTAAATATTTTGTTCACGAACGCCAAGCATATTTAGATTTGGACCTTGAATTACTACTATTTTCATTTTTACCCTTTAATTACAATTATTGTATCTTTTAAAAGGCTATTTTATCTAAACTAATATTAAAAAAAGTTGCGTTGAAACTAAAGTTTCAGATTATTGTATAATTTCATTAAAACTACAAATAAGAAGTAACTAAATGACTATAATATCTCCTGACTATATCCTAACACCAAATAAACTGCTTCGAGACAGTGCCGTTGCATTTAATAAAACAATTGAAGCAATTGGTACACTTGAACAACTCAAACAAAAATTTCCACAGGCAAAGATAATAACATTAGAAAAAAATTCTTTACTTATGCCTGGTCTTATTAATGCACATGTACATGTAGAATTTTCAGCAAATAAAAATCAACTCAGTTATGGCGATTTTTTAAATTGGCTTTATAGTGTGATTGAAAATAGAGAGGAGCTTATTAATGAATGTGGTCTCCCTTGCATGAAAGAAGCCATTGACTCTATGCTTGATAGTGGTATCACCACTTTTGGTGCTGTCAGTTCTCATGCTATGGACTTACAAGCATGTGAAGAAGCAAAGCAAAATGTTGTGTTTTTCAATGAACTTATAGGTTCACAAGCATCTATGGCTGATGCACTCTTTACTGATTTTCTTGCACGACTAGATGCATCAAAAGCTGTTATAAGAGAAGGATTTTATCCAGCAGTTGCTATTCACTCACCCTATTCTGTACATCCGATACTTATAAAAAAAGCTTTAGAAATTGTAAAAAATGAAAAATTAAAACTTACTGCACACTTTATGGAAAGCGAAGCTGAACGCAACTGGCTTGATTCAAGCACTGGAGATTTTAAAGGATTTTTCAGTAAATTATTAAAGCAAGAAAAGAATGTAAGTGATGCAAAAGAATTTTTGAGCTATTTTGACGGATACAAAACACTACTAACCCATGCAGTAAAAACAAATAAAGAAGAACTAGACACCATAGCAAAACAAAAGCACACAATTATTCATTGTCCAATATCAAACAGACTTTTAGGAAACCCTACATTAAATATTAAACAGCTCAATGAAAAAAATATACAATGGGTTGTTGCGACTGATGGATTAAGCTCAAACTACAAACTTGATTTATTTGAAGAGATGAAAATATCATTATTTATGCATAGTGATGCACCTCTTTTAAAATTTGCCCAAGAACTTATAAAGGCTGTTACAATTAATGCGGCCCAAGCACTTGGACTCAATACCGGAGAAATAAAAGAAGGGAAAAATGCAGATATGTTAATTCTTGACTTAGATACCCAACCTAATGAAGAATTAGCCATTCATTTAATACTTCATCGCTATAATATCTCAAAAGTTTTTATTAATGGAAAACTTGCAAAAGGAAAGAACTAAATGGAATTTATAAAAAAAATATTTTCTCCTATTACTGTAACAATGAATTATATACAAAATCATTTCAAAGCAATGATTTTTTTATTGATTTTAATTTTACTTTTCGCACCTACAAGTGAAAAAGAATTTACAAAGTATAATCTGGAAAAAATCAATCTTAGCGGTCCAATTATGGACTCCACTCAAATCGTTGAAAAAATAAATAATGCTGCAAATAATCCTGCAGTTAAAGGTGTTTTATTTTGTGTTAATTCTCCAGGTGGTGCAGTTTCGCCTTCTGTGGAAATATCTTATGCCATAAAAAGACTCAAGCAAAAAAAACCTGTTGTTGCTTACGCAAAAGGAACTATGGCAAGTGGTAGTTATTATGCAAGTATTTGGGCTGATAAAATTATTGCAAATCCTGGCAGTATGATTGGTAGCATAGGTGTGATTATGGAAGGTGCCGATTTAAGCGGGATAATGAATAAACTTGGTATAAAAACACAAGTTGTCAAGGCAGGGCGATATAAACAAATAGGAACACCTGACAGACCATGGAAAAAATACGAAGTAGCCGAACTCAATAAAGTGATTATGGGAACTTATAATATGTTTACCAAAGATGTTGCAGATGCGAGAAAACTCAACTTCAAAAAAAGAAACATATATGCAAATGCACATATTTTTACAGCTGCACAGGCAAAAAATGTCGGATTAATTGATACGATTGGTGTTGAATATGATGCTAAAAAAGAGTTACTGAAATTAAGTGGTGTGACTCATCCAGTTTGGAATAAAGAAGATAAACTTGATAAACTGATAAAGAAGTTCACTGCTTCTACAGCAGTTGTCTTAAATACATATTTTCCAGCATTAATTCTCAAATAAGTTATAGAGCTTTACAGCTCTGTAACTTTTACAACTTTATCTAAATTTTCAAAAATTCTTTTAACTCTATCTTGCCATAACTCTCCAAATTTTTCAACTTCTTGAGCTGTTGCAGCACCACTCATTAATTTTTGCATAAGTGGCATCATTTTAGCAGATGCTTCAATACTCGCAGGATTATACTCCACATCTATACTTTTTCCATTATCTATGCGTGTAAATCGAGCAGATGAATTTATATTTGAATCAAAGAACATTAAGGAGTGGCGTGCAAACTGACCATTTAGACCTTTAAATCCACTTTTATCTGTAGCACCTGTAATATGAGAAATTACATTTCCTATAACACCGGCTACGCCTTCTTCCAAAGACTCCTTGAATTCAACTTTTATATTTCCTCTTATGGCTCTTTCATCTGGATATAAAGCATTAAGTGCTGTACTTGCCATTATATAAGCCCCGGCAACGGTAGGGCAAGAATGTCCTGCTGCCTTTACAACTTCAAGATAAGATATTTCATATTTTCCATTTGGAAATACTCCAAGTACCTGAGATAAAGGATCTTGCACTTTTATACTCTCAATCGTATTAAAAAAATCTGGATAACTCATTGAATTTTTTCCTTTTTTAAGACCTTTGCATCCACTATAAAAGTATCACTTTGCGCTTGAAATATATCATTTACATGTAAAGAAGATATATCTGTAACTTGTGAATCCTTAACAATCTGGGCAAAGCCTTTTTTATTTTTATATTTTGGGTTATTGGATTCTAGCATTTTTTGCAGATTTAAAAGTTGATTTTGAGCAATAGTTAAGATACTCTGCATCGTTTGAGGTAATCTTTGTTTAAGAACGTCAACATCTTTTGTATAATTTTGTAATTTAAAAGCAATTGCGTGAGAAAAATCTTCTTGCAATTTTTTTATTTCATTTGTATTGTATTGTAATTTTTTTTCAACTGAATGCTGCATATAAGAATTTTTCACATGTTGCAATTCTTGCCCAAGATTATATATTTTTTGATTAATTTTTTCTATAAATTGTGTTGCAATAGAATCTAAATATTGATATAACTCATTTGTATCTGGGAGTATCATTTCCATGGCGGCACTTGGTGTAGCTGCTCTTAAATCAGCAACAAAATCACTAATAACCCAATCTATTTCATGTCCAACAGCTGAAACAATTGGTGTTTTTGCATAGAAACAAGCATCGGCAACTACTTCTTCATTAAATGCCCATAAATCTTCTATACTTCCACCACCACGCCCGATAACTATAATATCATATGCTTTAGTATCGGCTATTTTTACAGCATTTGCTATAGAAAAAGCAGCGGATTTTCCCTGCACCAGTACATCATATACATCAATTTCTAAAAGTCTGTATCTTGAATTGGCAACGCGTAACATATCCTGTAAAGCCGCACCAGTTGATGAAGTAACAAGTGCAATACGAGACGGAAATTTTGGAAGTTCTTTTTTCTTATCTGAATTAAAATAGCCTTGTGTAGACAACTTTTGTTTTAACTGCTCATACGCCAAAGCTAAAGCACCCTGTCCCGCAGGTTCAATAGAAAAACAGTTTATTTGATAACTTCCACGGGGTTTGTAGAGTGTTATGGCCCCATCTATAAGAACTTTCATTCCCTCTTCAAGACGAAACCTAAGTTTTGAAGCATTCCCCCGAAACATTACAGCACTTATGGCAGAAGAACTATCTTTTAAAGTAAAATAGATATGTCCAGAGTTGTGAAAAGTTATACGAGAGAGTTCACCTTCTACAAATACTCGTTCAAATGTACTCTCTAAAACCGTTTTTATCTGCTCATTTAGAGCGGATACACTGAGCGTATTCATAAAAAACTACTTTTTACGTGCAATCATCAGCGTAGAAATATCCATAGAAAAACTTTGTGTGTGAAGCATTTCAAAACCTGCTTTTTCAAGTTCTTTCTGCATTCCTTGAATTGTGACAAAATTTTCTATGGAATCCGGTAAGTATGTATAGGCTGCTAAGTTTTTAGAAATTGCTCCTCCAACATATGGAAGAATTTTATGCATATAAATATCACGTATTTTTTTCAAAATATTTTTATTTTCATCTTTCATAAATTCTAAAATAACAACAAGCCCATCTTTTTTGAGAACACGATTGAACTCATAAAAAGCCTCTTGACGCTCCATAACATTACGAATTCCGTAAGTGATACTGAGTATATCTGCATTTTCATCTTCAAGCGGAATTTCTGTTGCTTTAGATATATGATAATCAAAATCCGGAAATTTTTTACGAGCAACGTCTACCATACCATTTGAAGGGTCAACTCCAACAAGAGCGTTTACATGTAAGCCTGCTTTTTGTGCCTGTTTTTTCCAATAACCCATCATATCGCCGGTACCACATGCAACATCAACAATTTTTTCTATATTTTCTTTGCCATAGTACTCAAATGCTAAATCACAAGCCTTTTTTCTCCATGAAATATCTACACCCATACTCATAACACGGTTTGCAGTGTCGTATGTAGGAGCAATATCATCAAACATTAATACAATATTTTCTTGTTTTTGTGCCTTTGCATTACTCATAATTTTAAATCCTTTTCATCCACATAATTATATCTTCATCTGCTTTGTCTGCATTTAAAATTCTAAACTTCTCTTCTATATTTTCAAATCCATTATGTCCTCCAAAACTAGGTGCTACATAACACAAATAATAATCAACAATATCACGAGAAAGTGCATACATCTTTTCACTGCCTTCAATCATAATATTTTTATATTTTTTTAGTAATTCAAAATTGTTTTCTATAAAGACTTTTCTATTTGGTACGGAAAATAAAGGTATCGATGTATCAAATTCTTCTTCACGTGAGAGTATTAAAATATCGGGTGCTTTTCCATTTACCAATCTTGCATCAAGTGTCGGTCTGTCTCTACGGACGGTATTACCACCTATAACAAGTAAATCACATACATCCCGCATAGCATGAACATTTGTTCTTGATGCACTTGAGCTTACTCTACCATCATCTGTTGTACCGTTAAGCCTTTGTGCCCATTTAAAAAAAACAAAGCTGTCTTGCATAAACTTAGAAAAAGGGAAAAGCAAATCTTCACATTTTTGTTTTTCTACATGTAAAGTTATTTTTGCCCCAAAATCATTCAATATTTTATTGCCATTTGCAGCCTCAGCATTTAAATCATTTACCCCTATAAACAAATTTTTAATTCCAAGTTGTGCTATTAGATTTGCACATGAAGGTGTTTTTCCTACATGAGAACACGGTTCTAAAGTAGAATAAAGAGAACAATTTATAAAAATTTTATTATGATTTTGTAGTAAAAATGTATGAATTTCTAATGAAGACTTTAACTCTAATATAGCTTTGTCATGAGTAAGTACGTAGTATGCTTTTTGCAGTGCATTAACTTCTGCATGCGGTTCTCCGGCTTTATGATGGGCCTCAACAGCTAAAATTTCACCGTTTTCACCTACAATAGTACAACCAACTGCAGGATTAGGATAAGTCAGACCTTGATATTTCCAAGCCTCGCTTAGTGCGAGGTTCATATAAAAGTTATGATCTATTTCCATTCAAAATAAGTTTTAGCTTTTTTAACTTGGTTAAAATCAACTTCTTCTACATTATCATCTTTTTCTACAAAAAGTTTGTTGCCCTCAACTTTCAAAAGTTTTCCTCTGAGCTTTTCTTTTTCATCCAAGAGCAAAGAAACATTTTCACCTACAGATTTTTTAAAATGATCAAGTGTAGTTAACTTTCTTTCAATACCGGGAGTTCCGACTTCTAATCTATATTCACCAGATACCGGAGGCGTAACGTCAAGGAGAGGAGATATTAAGTGTGTTAGTTCAACGCAATCATCTAAACTAACACCTTTGCGTTTTCCATTTTCGACTTCATTTGAAATAACGCTGACACGAAAGATAGTCTCATCATTTTCATTTACTATAACAGTATCATACAGTTGTAAATTAACTGATTTTACTATAGATTCTATATCACTTTGCAAACTCATGATTCTTCCTTCTTGCTCTCTTTTTCAATTTGTTTAAACAAATCTTCAATATTTTGTGATTTTTTTAATTGCTCGTCAAATTCAAATGCCAATTTTGGGCATCTGTACCAGCCTTGATCTTTAAGACAAAAATCTTCCACCAAAGGACGTGCTTTTCTCAATTGTTTTAAGTAAGCTTTTTTTTCTTCTTCGCTAAAACTACTTGGATCTATATACACTTTAGCATCACTTCTTCCACGAGAGCATTTTACTTCAATAACATTGAGTTCATGCAGCCTATTATCATTAAGCTGGCTTAGTGCTTCTGGAATTAGTTCAGCTAAAAGCGTTTCCGTTCTTTTTAGCTTAATTTGTGCTTCATTCATTTATAAAGAAATTTTTTGTTCAACTTTTTTGAATGTTTCAAGAACATCACCAGGCACAACATCATCATATCCATTAATAACAACACCACACTCATACCCGTTTCCAATCTCTTCGACATCATCTTTAAAACGTTTAAGAGAAGTAAGTTCACCTTCATAAGTAACAACACCTTCACGAATAACACGAACCATTCCACCGCGAATAAGTTTACCGTCATTGACAATACAACCAGCAACCATTCCTTTAGGAATTTTAAATACTTCTCTAACTTCTGCTTGACCTGTGTTTTCTTCAGTAAATTTCGGTGCCATCATACCAGTTAACATACCAGTCATATCATCAAGAAGTTGATAAATAATTGAGTACGTTCTAATATCTACATTTCTTTGTTTAGCAAGAGCTTTTACTGAACCCGTAGGACGAACATTAAACCCAAGTAGTACACAGTTTTCAGAGTTACCAACAAGTTCTACATCACTTTCCGTAATTCCACCGACACCACTTGAAATAATATCAATTTTTACTTCGTCATTTCTAAGTTCACTTAATGAATTTCTAATTGCTTCTAATGAACCATGAACATCAGTTTTTAGTACAATTTTAAGAGATTTCAGTTTTCCTTCTGCAATCATAGAAGTCATATCTTCTAAAGTTGATTTCGTTGATTTTGAAAGTTCTTTGTTTCTTTCGTATTCATAACGTTTATGTGCATACTCTTTCGCTTCTTTATCACTATGCATAGCCATCATAATTTCGCCAGATACTGGAACTTCGTTAAGCCCTACAACAACAGAAGTATGTGAAGGACCAACAGATTTAACCTGTTTTCCATTTTCATTTATGAGTGCTTTTACACGCCCATGTGAACTACCACAAACAACATTGTCACCAACCTTAAGTGTACCATTTTGAACAATAACAGTTGCAACAGGACCACGACCTTTTTCTAAAGATGATTCAACAACTGCAGCTTTTGCAGGAGCTTCAATATTTGCTTTAAGTTCGAGAACTTCAGCAGTTATTAAAATATTTTCTAGTAAATCATCAATACCCATTCCAGTTTTTGCAGAAACAGGAACAAACTCAACATCTCCACCCCAATCAATCGGACTTATACCCTGTTCAGCCATCTGACCTTTTACTAAATCTGGATTTGCACTCTCTTTATCCATTTTATTGAGTGCAACAATAATAGGAGCGCCTGACTCTTTTGCTATTTTAATAACTTCAAGCGTTTGTGGTTTAACACCATCATCAGCTGCAACAACAATAATAACAACATCTGTAATGTCTGTACCACGCTGACGCATAGAGCTAAATGCCGCGTGACCCGGAGTATCTATAAAAGTAATTGCTTTACCATTTTGTTCAATAGTATATGCACCTATATGCTGTGTAATACCACCAGCTTCACCTTCTGTCACTTTTGCTTTTCTAATTGCATCAAGAAGTGAAGTTTTACCATGGTCAACATGTCCCATAATCGTAATAATAGGTGGTCTTTCAACAGCATTAGGATCTTCCAACTCTGTTTCTTCTACATAATTAAATTCATCTTTTGGATCAATAATAGTAACTTCAACACCAAACTCTTCACTTAGAATCTCAATTTCGTCTGCACCCAAAAAGTCATTCTTCGTCATCATCATACCAAGGTCAAAAAGCACTTTTATAATGTCAGACATCGGACGTTTTAATTTTTCTGCAAATTCATAAACACGAATATCTTCTGGAATTTTTACATGTGTCACAATTTCATCATCATGTGTTGCTTTTGCATATTTTTTTCTTTTATCACGAGAAACTCTTCTTCCACGTGGTGCTTGCTTTTTATTCGCATTTCTCCCAGCTGGTTTTGGAGTTCTTGGTTTTCTTGGTGCTTCTGGTTCTATTGGTGCACGCTCTGTTGAATTTAAATCAAGAAGAACAACCTGGTCATCAATGTCCATTGATACATCTGCCATTGAGCCGCCAAAAATATCAAGTCTTTTTCCTTGATCTTTTTTTGCAGTAGGAGATTGTCTAGTTGTCGATTTCTTTTTCTTTGCTAATTCTTCAAGAGCCGCAGCACTCATTTTTCCATAAGAAGATACAGAAGCTTGTTTTTGCGGTGCCGTATATATTTCTTCTACTTTTGGCTTTTTCTTTTTAACAATTTTCAGGCCTGATCTTTTGATAGCAGGTCTTGCAATTGGTGTAACAACTTTCAAAGTAGTTTTTGGGCTACTTTCTTTAATTGGTTTTTTGCTATCTTCTTCTTTTGGAGCATCCGCTTCAGTAGTCTTTTCTATTTTTTCTTCTTTTTCGACTACAGCTTCTTTTTGTAAAACTGTTTCTTCAACAACCGGCTCTTTTTCAGGAATCTCTTCTTTTATCTTTTCAGGAGTATCATCATTCACTTTTTTTGATGTCTTAAGTGTTACTTTTGGCTTTTGTGCTTCTGCAGTATCATCACCATTCATAATATAGTTTGCTATGTTCTCTGCTTGTTCCATAGTTACTACACTTTGTGCAGATTTCACTTCAAGACCCATTTTTTTTGCTTTATCTAAAACATCTTTAGAAGCTATTCCTAGCTCTTTTGCAATTTCGTGTACTCTAACTTTTTCTATCATCAGTGATGATCTCCTTTAGTTTATTCATAAGTTTATCTTTCTCAGGACTCTTACATTGACGCATAAGAGTTTTTAAAAGTTTTTTCTCTTCTTTCAGACAACTTTGACATAAATAAAAACTTCTTCCAAGACCGGTAAAAGAACTAATTTCCCCATTGAAACATTGAAGTCTCAATAGTTGAAATTGAACATCTCTTTTTCTACAAGAAACGCACATTCTTAGCGGTTGATGAAATTTTTTTGCCATTATATCTAAATCTTACTTTATTTAATAGGCTTTAACGCTCTATTAATAGCCCATTATTATCAAAATCTAAAATTTTCACACCAAAGTCTGGAAATTTCTGCTTCATTTTATTTGCAATCATAGCTGAATCATCATCATAAACAAGTGAAAAAAAGGTAGAACCACTCCCTGAGAGTGTACTCATCAGTGCTCCACTTTCATACGCAACTTTTTGTACGCTAAAAAGTTCTGGTAGTGTTTTCATTCTTGCTTTTTGATGAAACCTATCTTGTGCTGCAAGTTTTAACATTTCCCAATCTTCATTAAAAAATGCCGCTACACTTAAAGCTGAATGAGAAAGATTATACACAGCATTTTCTTTAGAATATGATTTTGGTAAAACTGTTCGTGACTTTGAAGTGTTCATTTGTTTATTTGGAATCACCACAACAGCTTTTAAATAATCTGGTAAATGTTTTTTTTGTGAAAATACTTTATTTTTTTCAACTGTAGCCACATTAAAACCACCCATCACTGCTGGTGTAATATTATCAGGATGAGGCTCATATACTAAAGCGTGATTTAAAATTCTTCGTTTTGAGACGCGAATTGAAGCTGCCTCATGTGCAGAAGCAATAGCTGAAACTATTACAGCAGAAGAGCTCCCAAGACCACGAGACATTGGAATTTGATTGTAAAAAGTAAATTTAAAATTTTGTTTATGCTTTGTTAAACGAGAATAATGTTCATTAAATATACTGATAAAAAGGTTATTCCCTTTTAATCGTGGATTGTTTTCACCCTCCCCTTTTATACTTACACTAAAAAACTTTGATGGATGAAATTCAACTCTATTTCTTAAATCTACTGCTAAACCCAAGGTATCAAAACCCGGTCCAAGGTTTGCAGATGTTGCCGGTACACTTATTGTCACTAATTATCCTATCCAACAGCACCTATCATATACAGTGGCGTTGTATTTGTACTAAACTCATTATAATCCAACACATTAGGAAGTGTAAAATCTCCCTTAGGTGCTACTTCTAACTTTTGAGTTTTTATTTCTTGTTCCATTTTAACAAAGTATAGCTTTCCCATCGCTTTGATTGGTGCATTTTCATTAAATTTAAAAGCATCCGTTGCAAAAAATGGTATTTTTTTTAAAATACTGAGTGACTTTAAAAATATATAAGCAACTTTAATCGCCATAAAACTACCTGGCCCCTTTGCGTACAATAATTGAGACACATCATATTTATTCAAAAGCTTTTTAAAAATAAGAGGCAAGACTTCTGAACTTTTTTCTTCACTTTGAATCACTTCTATAAGTTTATTATTTTCATAAACACCTATTTGAATGGGTGAAGTCAGTGTTATACATAAAATATCAACTTTAAGCATAAGCTTTTTCTAATTCCCTTGTCTTTTCTCCAACTAATTCCACTACTTCATAATTATCTGCATCTTTTAAAAGTTTGAGTGTCAATTTATGATTCAAATCATGGCTTCCTGCCAATGCTTCATAATTACCTATAAAATTCATTCCAATTAAACTCATATCTCCAATGGCATCTAAAATTTTATGTCTTACAAATTCATTTGAAAAACGTAAACCTTCAGGATTGAGTATCTTTTTTTCATCTAAAACCACTGCATTTTCAAGAGAACCCCCAAGGGCAAGTCCTTTAGAACGTAAATACTGTACTTCATGTAAAAAACCAAATGTTCTCGCACGGGCTATCTCATTTTTATAACTCTCTTTTGTAAACTTCAGAACGTATGCCTGTTCTTGGATGACAGGATGAGGAAATTTAATGGTAAAATCATAATTTAAATCAGGAGAAGGTGATAATTTAACATATTTTTCACCCTCTTTAATTTCAATCTCTTTTTTAATTCTCATTATTTTTTTAGGTACATCAAGTTCTTGTACGCCTGCTTCATCAAGTAACATACAAAAACTTGCGCTGCTTCCGTCCATAACCGGTACCTCATCAGCATCCACAATAACACGAAGATTATCAATGCCGTAAGCATACACAGCGGAAAGTAAATGTTCTATAGTCGATATAACATAATTATCTTTTCCAATCACAGTTGCCATTTTAGTATCTACAACATTCTGGGGAACTAAAGGAATGGAAACATCAACATCACTTCTATAAAAGACGATACCACTGTTAGATTCCAACGGTTCTAATTTTAATCGTACCGGAGAGCCTTTATGGAGGCCGATTCCAACAAGTTCCACACTTTTTTTAATTGTCGTTTGATACATACATCACCCTTTATTTGCCATCAATAATTTTTTTAGCACTCTTTATTATATCATCTATATTTAATTTTATCCACTGTTTATCCATCCATTCTTGAGGACGGACTTCAATTCCCTGTACCAACACACCAAAATGTAAATGATCCCCCATTGCATATCCTGTTTTACCAGTTTTAGCAATAATAGTATTTGGAGCCACAGTATCTCCCACAGCGACATTAAGACTCGAACAATGTCCATAGAGAGTATATAAACCTAAACCATGAGAAATAATTGGTGAATTCCCATACAAGCCATTAAAATCTGCAAAAACAACTTTCCCACCATTTTGCGTCTTTATAGGAGCCATTGCATGGCTGGCCATATCTAAACCTAAATGATACGCCTCACTAATAAATTCACCATGATAATAATATTTTCTATGATCGCCAAAATGTGCCACAACTTCAGCATTTTTAAGTGGATACATTCTTTTTATTCTAAAATTTTGTACCCTATCTTGTGGAACAATAGATGTGATTTTATGAATCAATTTTTCATTTTTTGCTCGGACATCTTCATTAATAATTCTAAAACGTTTCAGAGGCGCTTTTACACCTTGTGTTTCATCAAATTCTTCTGCCAATTCAACAATTTTACCATTTAAAAACTTATCTGAAAGATTGATTTTTGACAATCTATACTTTTTATTTTTCAAATAAAGAGGCACATAAGATTTTGTTACATTTCCTGCTTTATCTGTTGCCACAACTGTAGCTCTAAAAGTATCATCTTGTACAGGCCATGCTAAAAGTGCTATAAAATAACCTTTTTTATAAAATGGTACTGCTTTAAAGTGTTTATTATGATTTGACTCTATATATAAATCTTTTAAATTCTCATCTTCAGCATCAAAAATCACTAATGCAGCACCACCACGAGAAATTTTATAAGAGTTGTTTACGATATTTACTTGTGGTCTTTTTTTATCAACTACCAATGTATAAGATTTTTGGGCAATATTACCTTTAAAAAAGTTCCACTTACTTACATCTCTTGCCTGTACAATAATTTGTATACTTTTATCTTTTATAGCATAAGAACCCCTTGGTGCTTTAAGTTCCAAGTCAATTGATTTTTGGGGAATCAGCAATTGGTTATAAAGTAATTCATTATCTCCATTCGTAGTTCTAACTATAACTTTATATGATTTAATTCCGCTATCATCTTTAAGTGTAAGCTTCAATGGTTTTTTAAGATTCCAATATCCATTATTTTGTAAGCTCACTACAGGAGCATTTCTCTCAAACATCGATGAAAAATAAACATAAAGCCCAGCTCCAACGAATAGTAACATTACAAATAGTACACCAAATGAAGATTTATTTCTTCTGTTTCTCAAATTATATTTCCTTAATTGATTTTAAAATTTTATTTTTTTCATCTCTTTTATAAAGTAGCACATTCTCTACATGTACAATATTTAGAGCTTCTTTCATTATGTACTCAACATCTTGTTGAGTTGCACCTGTAGCAGTCAAATCTTCATCATTCATGTACATCTTTAGCACAGTGGCATCAGCACTTAACAACATCGTTTTATATAGTAGTGCTTTTAAACGAAAAAGCGCCAAAGAGTCTCTTTTAAATAAAAAATTATTACACTCTTTATATTCTGCGTTAAGTTGTATCAGTTCACTAGCTACAGCAAGAACTGTGCCGTCACACTTATTGCTTTGAAAAGCATCATATTCCAGCAAAAGCCCTGCATACAAGGATGTGGCCATTTTTGTATTTATTTTAGTATCACTATTTTTTAAAAAATTAAAAATGGCAAGAGTGTCATTTAAAGCTTTTTGTACATCAATAGTAAGTTCAGCCGAAGCAGGAGCAGTTTCTCTTTTTTTGTCAAACCAAGGCAAAAAAGAAAAATGCACATCAAGCTCTTCCATACATACCAAAGAAACTTTTTTATGCTTACTCAAAACATAAGAGTAAAGAGCATTTGCATTGGCAAATGTTTTATTATTTGTAACGATAACAATATGCTTTGCATCATCTATTTTATGAAGAACTTTCAAATATCTACTTTTTAGATAGAATTATATACTATTTTTTATTCATATTGTAAATGTTCAACTTTTGTGAGAATTAGGTACTCTATTTTGTCAGATTTCCAGCTTTTTTTCTAAATTTACCTCTAAGTCCAAGTTTGTTGGCTACTTCTTCTAAAGAATAAACTTTAGCCTTTCCATCTTTGATCTCGTCAATACGTTTATCTGAAATCATTTCATCTAATTGTATCTACGTTATACTACAAATTTTCATAAAGTTCAAGATGAGTCTAACGGTGGGAACACGCTCAGTGTTCAGCCCTGCCGATATGCTCATAAAATTAGTGTTTTCCTGAATTCATCTTGTAAACATAAGCCAGAACTTCTGCTACAGCACCGAAAAGTGCCTCTGGAATAGGCTTGTCAACATCCACTTCTTTATAAAGTGATCGTGCTAATGGAGGATTTTGAACAATATGCACATGATTTTCTCTGGCAATCTCTTTAATTTTTTGGGCAATAGTATCCATTCCTTTTGCCACAACAATAGGTGCATGGGACTTGCCTTCATCATATTTTATGGCAACAGCGTAATGTGTTGGGTTAGTAATGACAACATCAGCATTAGGGACTTCTGCCATCATTCGTTTTCTCGATGCTTCCATTTGAATTTGACGAATTTTAGATTTGATTAATGGATCTCCTTCCATATTTTTCATCTCATCTTTAATCTCTTGTTTAGACATTTTAAGCCCGTCAAAGTATTGTTTTCGCACAATAATAACATCAATAATTGCAAAAATAAAAATAATAAAAAGCATTACAAAGGCAATAATCAACATTTTATCTTTCAGCCACATGAGTTGATCATGGAGTCCAAAAAGAGCAACAGTAGGAAGTTCTTCAATA
>Ga0256829_1001156_pt1 | contig 22652 bp, 15 predicted proteins | sample 131447metaG_FD_185979 | JGI IMG/M metagenome (GOLD analysis project Ga0256829, IMG submission 185979) | Hydrothermal vent microbial communities from Lau Basin, Pacific Ocean - 131-447 | ecosystem: Environmental > Aquatic > Marine > Hydrothermal vents | place: Pacific Ocean: Lau Basin | collected...
ACCTCTGGCTGAATCTAATAGGCTGTGTCTTGGTTATTCTTATCGCAATGCTGATTCAAAGCCTTGACAATAGGCCAAAAAAATAGGGGCCTAATCTCTCACTGACCGACCCCTTGCAAGTTAGGCTTGCTTTATCTTTATTTAGCCCCCCATTCTTTGAGTGACTTCTGATTGAGTGCAATATAATCTTTATTTCCAGCTTTTTCTGCCAACTCCAAAGAAGTTTTTGCTGCAGCTATTGCACCTTGCTTATCTCCCATCTTAGCATGGATCAGAGACTTCTGACGATACATCCAGAAAGCAGGGTCCTTGCGCATAGAAATGGCCTTGTCGATCCATTCTTTAGCTTGTTTCATATCCTTACCTTCTTGTAAGTAATACACTGCCGCAGCGTAATAATCATTACCGCTTGGACCGGCCATTGTACGATCTATACTCGCCATTACCGCATCGTCTGTAGGAACCTCGATAGTGGCACGCACATAAGTGTTCTCCCAAATAATACCAAGATTCACGGCATTGTTGGTCAAATCGTCAAAAGTTATAGTAAAGGTCTCTACCGGCATTTCGATAGGCCATACTTCTGAGGTCACGCTGGCGGCAACTTTAGACTCATCCCAATTTTGTGGGTTACCCCAATTACTAGCATCACTGTAAAAAATGATCTCCCAGCTACTAGCACCTGGCTTGCTATACAAGGCATAAGTTCCAGCTTCTACTTTTTTACCTCCTATGGTAACGGCTGTACTAAAGCTGATCTTGGTATTGGCATTTGCTCCCGTTCTCCAAACTGGTCCGAATGGAACGAGATCTCCAAATACTTTCCGCCCCTTCATACTTGGGCGAGAATATTCTAAGGTAATATCGGTTAAACCAACTTTCTGTTCCACTTTTTGAAATGGACTCGGTGCTGGTGTATTTACTTGTGCCCAAGCCGATCCGGCCAAAGCGAATAGAAATAAGAAGAAATAGTTTTTCATGTTAATGAATTTAGTGTGCTTACGAAGGTAATTCAATCGAAACCTATTGAAAGTTAAGATTTCCTTAAAACACTATGGCTTACTTAGTTATATGCTATAAATATTTGTAAGATTTTTCTATGTACTTGACTTTTAAACGATTATTTTATTATTTTTATCGATGTAAGCAACCCAAATTTACAGTAACCCCGCAAATCTAAACCTATGGACACTACTATGCATAAGTTCTCCAACGGTGGCTTAACAGTGACTTTTGATCCAAAGAAATGCATTAACGCTGAATGCTGTGCGAAAGAACTTTCATCGGTATTTAGAACATCCGTTATTCCTTGGATCCATTTAGAAGGCGCACCGGCCGAACAAATTGTAAGACAGGTTAAACGCTGCCCTTCTGGAGCCTTGCGATGCAGTATTAAGGAAACTCAACCGCAATCTGCTTAAGGAAAAACCGTCTTTCGTCGAGAAATTTAAAAATTCATACAAGAGAATGCCTTCTTTAGGCGTTCATCATGTACATTTACCGCGTTAGAAAACTAGCAATTATGAATCCCGCATTAAAAATATTCGCTTTTATCCTATTGCTGAGCAGCTCCCCCCTATTTGCGCAGCAAGCTCCTAAGACACTCGACGAGCACTTTACAGACGTTATTGATAAGTCTAATAGATACGAAGATTACAAGGTTGTTAAACGTTATAAACTGGACAACCTAAAGAAAGCTGTTAACGACAGTATAGCCGCTTATAAAAATGAGGTGAATGCCTTACAGACCACTGTGAGCGGTCTGGAATCTAAAGTTGCATCCTTAGAAGGGCAACTACAAACCCTACAGCAGAATCTGAGCAGCTCCCAAGAGGCAGAAAATCAGATGAGCCTGTTTGGCACTCAAACCAGCAAAGGCACTTATAATACCATCATGTGGAGTATTATCGGTGGTCTGCTATTCTTGCTATTGGTGTTTGTATTTCGATTTAGAAACAGCAACGCTGTTACTCGTGCTGCTAAATCCAAACTCACGGAGGTAGAAGAGGAATACGAAAGCCACAGACAGCGCAGTTTAGAGCGCGAGCAACAGATCCGCAGAAAACTTCAAGACGAGATCAACAAGAACAGAAAACAGCAGTCTTCTTCTGCTAAGAGTTCAGGCGCGTAATTTTAGCCCCTATAGCTCGTAAACGCTCATCGATCCGCTCATAACCGCGATCGATCTGTTCTATATTGTTAATAATACTCGTTCCCTTGGCAGAAAGTGCCGCTATTAACAAGGAGATCCCTGCACGGATATCTGGAGAAACCATGGTGGTAGCTTTGAGGCTAGATTCGAAGTTGTGCCCAATTACCGTTGCGCGGTGCGGATCGCATAAAATGATCTTTGCCCCCATGTCTATTAGCTTATCTACAAAGAACAAGCGAGATTCGAACATCTTCTGATGGATCAAGACCGAGCCTTTCGCCTGGGTACAGACCACAAGCACTATACTTAAAAGGTCAGGAGTAAAGCCTGGCCAAGGTGCATCGGCCACGGTAAGAATGGAACCGTCTATATATCCTTGGATCTCATATGACTCCTGAGCGGGAATATAAATATCATCACCTTTTTTCTCTAAAGTGATCCCAAGCTTTCTAAAAGTATCGGGAATAAGCCCTAGATTTTCCCAGCTAACATTCTTGATCGTGATCTCCGAGCGGGTCATAGCCGCCAAACCGATCCAACTACCAATCTCGATCATATCTGGTAAGATACGGTGCGTGCATCCGCCCAAAGCGTCAACACCTTCAATAACCAAGAGGTTAGATCCTACGCCACTGATCTTGGCGCCCATGGAGTTGAGCATCTTACACAATTGTTGTAGATAAGGCTCACAGGCTGCATTGTATATGGTAGTGGTTCCTTCTGCCAGGACAGCAGCCATTACAATATTGGCCGTTCCGGTAACTGAAGCTTGATCTAAAAGCATGTAGGTGCCTTGGAGTCCGTTTGGAGCTTCTACACCGTAAAAACGCTCTTCTTTATTGTAGCGGAACTTGGCCCCTAAATTTATAAATCCTTCAAAGTGCGTATCCAAGCGGCGGCGTCCGATCTTGTCGCCTCCAGGTCTTGGAATATATCCTTTGCCAAAACGCGCCAAAAGCGGGCCAACAATCATGATGGAACCTCTTAGCGAGCTCCCTTCTTCTTTGAATAATTCTGATTCTAGGTATTTCAGATTAACATCGTCTGCTTTAAAGGCATAACGGCCTTCTCCTAGCTTCTGAATCTTAACACCCAGGTTCCCGAGTATGGTGATGAGTTTGTTTACATCGCGGATATTGGGAATATTCTCAATGATAACTTCTTCTGGGGTGAGTAAGACCGCACAGAGAATTTGTAGTGCTTCATTCTTGGCTCCTTGAGGCTGGATCTCACCTTGGAGGCGATGACCTCCTTCAATCTGAAATGTACCCATTACGGCGTGTAGGTTTTAGTGGCGTTTTCTACTTCTTCCTCCCTTTTTTCCGGAGGATTTCTTTTGGAATCGTTTTTTGGTCTTTAACAGGTCGCTGGAATCGCTGAGATCTTCTTCGGAGTCCTTAAGGTTGAATTCTCCCTCCGACAACTCATACAAGTGTTGAAAGATCACCGAGTCTTCTACGGTGTCCTTGTTCCAGTTCAAGAACGATTTCTTCATGTGGTTGGCGATATTGATCACCAAGGCGTTCTTCATATCGCCTTCATCCCATCCACGTGCAACATCGATCATGCGTTTTATGTTGTTTCCGTAGAAACGATACTTCGGATGGTTTTGAGGATATCCCAGCGGTTGTGGTCTTTCGCGAAGCTCTTCTATGGATGGCTTCGGATATGGAGAATCTACATCCAATTTAAAGTCCGAAATGATAAAAAGCTGGTCCCAAAGTTTGTGTTGAAAATCAGGGACATCGCGCAAGTGTGGGTTCAGATTCCCCATCACTGCAATGATGCTCTTAGCACATTTGTTGCGGGCTTCTTTGTCTTCTATGGCCAGACAATGGTCTACCATTTTTTGTATGTGACGGCCGTATTCGGGTATGATCAAATGCGGACGCTCTGTGTTGTATTCTAACTGGTCTATCAAAATTAAAGGCTTAGTAAGTAAGGGTAAGTCCTAGCGTTTGCAAAATAGTAAATTATAGGGAAATCACCCCTTCTACTTTAGAAACTTCTAAATATTTTTCTATCACGGCATCTGGCGATTTCATGCGGACTTTTACAGAGACACTAGTAAAGGTTCCTTTAGAAGATTCCTTGGTTTGCAGATTCGCTGAAGTGTCTGCAAATATGTCTTTGATGGCCGCCACTTTAGCCGGATCAGATGGTACAATAAATTTATATAAATAGGTAGAAGGCCAACTAAAATTATCTTCTAATTGGGCTTTTAAACGCTTGTAAAATTCTTCTGTTTTCTCAGAATTATTCATGAATGTGTAGCAGTATTTCTGTACCGACAAAGATACGTCTTTCAGATCGAAAAAATTATCTGCAACTTTGCCTGAGTTATGGATCGATATTTGCCTTGTTAAAACCAAGGGATTCCTTTACTTTAAAACACATGGAAAAACAAATCCACAGGATCGTTATCACCGGGGCGCCTGGAACAGGTAAAACCGCTGTAATAGAAGCACTACAAGAGCTTGGATACCATATCTTCCCTGAGGTGATCCGCGAATTTACGTCAGAAGAGACCGCCCTGCAGGAGAGCCCGCAAGAGGCGACCAATCCGATAGTGTTTGCAGAAGATTCTGAGGGTTTTAACCGGCGCCTACTCCGCGGCAGACAAAAACAGTATTTAGACGGTAGCGCCTTAGCGCAACCGCTCTTTTACGACAGAGGGCTCCCGGATGTCTTGGCTTATATGGATTATTTCGAGCAGTCTTATACGGAAGAATTCGAGCGTTACTGTCTGGATCACCGCTACGACCTTGTTTTTATAATGCCACCTTGGGAATCGATATTTCATGCCGATGGTGGCCGTTTCGAAACCTTCCAGCAAGCCAAAGAACTACACCACAGTCTTATGAGCAGTTATGAGCGATTTGGTTATCCGCTCATCGAAGTACCTAAGAATACCATAGAAAAAAGAGTCGCTTTTATCTTGGAACAACTCAATCGCTAATGAATCCGAAGGAGCTCTTACAGCAGTATTGGGGCTATGAATCCTTCAGGCCTGGTCAATTGGAGCTTATTACAGCCTCCATACAAGGGCGCGATGTTTTAGCGATCTTACCTACCGGAGGCGGCAAAAGTCTATGTTATCAATTACCTGGCATCGCTTTAGACGGAATAACTTTGGTTGTAAGTCCTTTGGTGGCGCTGATGCAAGACCAAGTATTTAGGCTCAAAACCCTTGGAATCAAGGCAGTTGCTCTAAGCGGCGGACTCAGTTATGAAGCAGTAGACCGCACCCTGGACAATTGCATCTATGGAGATTATAAGTTTCTCTTCCTCTCGCCAGAAAGACTACAGCAAGACCTTGTTCAAGGACGGATCAAGCAAATGAAGGTAAACCTGATAGCCATAGATGAAGCCCATTGCATCTCGCAATGGGGACACGACTTTAGACCCTCCTATGCAAAGCTAAGTGCATTGCGAGAACTGGCCCCAGAGGCTTCAATTATTGCCCTCACAGCAACGGCCAATTCTCGTGTGGTTATGGACATACAGGAGCAACTAATGCTTCGTGATCCTTTGATCCATATTGGCAGCCTTGAAAGAAGCAACCTAAGCTATTCAGTTCTTGCTACTCAAGACAAATACAAAGGTTTAGAGGCTATGCTGCACAAACATCCTGGGTCCGGCATAGTGTATTTACGCAGCAGACGAGCTTGTGAACAATTGACGCAATGGCTAAATGCTGCTGGGCATCAGACCTTTTCTTACCACGGAGGTTTAGACGCTAAGACCAAAAAGGAGCGCCTGGAGGAATGGAAGCAAAGTGATCAGGCTGTTATGATAGCTACAAATGCCTTCGGAATGGGCATAGACAAGGCCGATGTTCGCTTAGTGGTTCATTTTCAGCTTCCGGATAGCTTAGAGAGCTATTATCAGGAAGCAGGGCGAGCAGGGCGAGATGAATTAGCGGCTCAGGCGGTGCTCTTGTACAGTGCCGACGATATCCAAAACGCCAAGAGTATGTTTTTGGAACAGCTGCCAGATCTTAAATTCACAACTACCGTTTACAAAAAACTCCAGCAACAATTGCGCATTGCCTATGGAGAGGGAGCTTTTGAAAGCTATCCACTAGACTTTGCCGGCTTCTGCGCAGATTACAACCTGGCTTACGGAAAGACCTATGCCAGTTTCCAAATGATGGATCGGCTAGGAATACTCCGATTAAGCCCAGTTTTTAGCAGACAGACCAAGGTACAGTTCACAGCTTCAAACCAACAATTACTCGACTTTTTTGAAAGTAATCCACAGGCCGGTATGCTTGGCCAAATGTTATTGCGACTTTATGGCGGCATTGCAGAAGTTTCAACAAGAATTGCATTAAAACCCCTTGCCAGACAGTTAAATAGGCCGGAACAGTTCCTTGTAGAACAATTGGAATTTATGGAGAAACAAGGGATCATTAGTCTAGAACTACAGGCGGCAGACAGCAATATCACCTTTATGCAGCCCAGAGAAGATGAACGAACCCTCTACCCTTTTGGGAAACATATCGAGCTGTATCACAAGCAAAAGACCAAACAGTTTGAAGCGCTATTAAACTATATCACAGCAGCTTCTTCTTGCAGACAGCAATTATTAGCCGCTTACTTTGATCAGCACGATCTTGCGCCTTGTGGTATTTGTGATCTTTGCCAAAGTCCAAAAGCATCTGCCAAAAACAGTATGCCCAAACACCGACAGGTATTAGATCTTCTTAAAAAGGGACCTTTGACACACGATCAACTGGCGGAAAGCCTTAATTTTGCTCCTGTAGCAGTGGGCGAAGTCTTACAGCTGCTCTTAGACGAGGGCTTGGTCGCCTTAGATCACAATCAAAAATTTAGAAGTATATAAGCGATGCGTATAGTCTTTATGGGTACTCCGGAATTTGCAGTGGCTTCCTTAGAGGCCTTATTAGCAGCTAAAATGGAAGTTGTTGGTGTTGTCACTACTCCGGACAAGCCTGCAGGAAGAGGCCGTAAGCTGAGAGGCTCCGCAGTAAAGGAAGCCGCACTTAAGCACGATCTGCCAATACTGCAACCAGAAAAACTCAAAGATGAGGCATTTCTAGAAGCCCTGCGCGCATGGAAACCCGATCTTATTGTAGTTGTTGCATTCAGAATGTTGCCAGAAGCTGTATGGAAGCTACCTGAGCTAGGCACCTTTAATTTACACGGCTCCCTTTTACCAGAATATCGGGGGGCGGCCCCGATTCATTGGGCAGTGATCAACGGAGAGACAGAGACTGGAGTGACTACTTTCTTTATAGATGAACAAATCGATACTGGTGCAATAATTGACAGTCGCACTATGGTCATCGGGCCAAATGAAACCACCGGTGAGCTTCACGATAGAATGATGCTTTTGGGAGCAGACTTGGTCGTTGAAACATCAAAGGCCATAGCTCAGGGTGAGGTAACGCCAAAAGCACAACCCAAGGAGAAAGCGTTTAAACCGGCTCCAAAGCTAAATTCCGACAATACGCGTATTGATTGGTCTCTGGCCCCGGAATATATATATAATAAGGTAAGAGGGTTGAATCCCTTTCCTGGCGCATGGACTACTATTTATAACGGTGACGAGGAAATTGTAGCTAAATTATACGAAGTGTCCTTTCAAGCGGGCCAGCACGATTTGGAAACTGGGACTTTGGTTCACGATAAAAAGAACCTAAAAGTGGCCGTTGAAAAAGGTTGGATCTCCATTTTAGAAATCAAGTTGGCGGGCAAGCGAAAAATGACCGCTTCTGCCCTTTTAAATGGATTTGAGTTTAAGCCGCAAGCCAAAGTCCATTAAACCCCCGTCTGGTCTGGGCTGCATGAATTTTATCGATAAAGTGTTCGCTTTATTAACAATGCCTTCGAGTTATTAACAAAAACCCCGATTTCCCGCGCCATTCCTTGCGTGAACCGATAATCCGATTAAATTTGTAAGGCAATAAAATAATAACGTTTAACCACTAATTTAATTTAAAGTTCAAATTATGAATAAATCAGATTTAATCGACGCAATGGCGGCCGATGCTGGAATCACTAAAGCAGCAGCTAAAAAAGCTCTAGAGTCTTTTTGTGGAAATGTAGAAGGAGCTCTTAAGAAAGGAAATAGAGTATCTCTAGTAGGATTCGGATCTTGGTCTGTTTCTAAGCGTTCTGCTCGCGAAGGACGTAACCCACAAACTGGGAAAACAATTAAAATTGCTGCTAAAAACGTGGTAAAATTCAAAGCAGGTTCAGAATTATCTAACTCTGTGAACTAATCACAAACGCAATAAAATTAAGGTAAAACCCCGCAATTCGCGGGGTTTTGCTTTTTAAGGGATTTATTTCTAGATTTACTTATGCCAACACTCAAACCAACTAAGGGAGTTCTGCTGATAGCCGAACCTTCTATACTCACAGATGTTTCATTTAATCGTTCTGTGGTACTGTTGGCGGAAGTGAACGAGGCCGGTGCTGTAGGTTTTATACTCAATAAACCCTTAGAATTTACCCTCAATGATCTAATTCCTGAGATCGATTCCGAACTAACCGTTTATAAAGGCGGTCCGGTAGAGCAAGACAATTTGTACTTCATTCACAAGATCCCGGAGCTGATACCTGATAGTGTTGAGATCGCTAATGGTATTTATTGGGGTGGAGACTTTGATGCCGTTATGACACTCTTGGAACAAGACAAGATATCCAATGATGATATTCGTTTCTTTCTGGGGTATTCCGGTTGGGCCAGTGAACAATTAGAAGACGAGCTGGAGATAAACAGTTGGATAGTCATGGAGAACCCTTATGCCAACGGGGTTATCGGAATGAGTTATGACAATTTCTGGAAGGAGAAAATGATCGAATTTGGAGACGACTATGCCTTATGGTCTAACGCTCCGGAGAATCCACACTACAATTAAGACAATCTAACCCGTGCATTGAGTTTCCCAATAAGGTCTTTGGCGACCTTATTGTCGTACTGCTTTTTGCGGTATTTGGTAACCGGTTGTATCCCTTGGACCACATTGGTCAGAAACATTTCGTCTGCCTTTTGCAACTCAAATGGAGAAACAGGCCCCTCCTCTATCAAATAATCAGGTAATTCGAGTAAGAGTTTTAATATCTGCTTGCGCATGATGCCGTTCAAGCAACCCGAAGCTATTGCCGGTGTTTTTATGCGGTCTCCCTTGACCAAGAACAAGTTTCCGTTTAAGGCCTCGACAATTTCTTTGTCTGTGTTTACAACTAAACAGTTCTGATAATCGTTCTCTCTGGCGTAAATACTACCCAAAACCTGTAAGGCCTTATTATTGGTCTTTAAAGTTGATAACAAAGAAGGACTCAAATAATGATCTTTGTACAATTCAACCTCATATGGCGCTTCGTTTAAGGTATAAAAAGGACTCTCGATGGCTCTTAGGCTCATAGTATATTCTACTTCTAAATGCTGCGGGCCATATAAGCCGCCGGATTTGCGATATACCAGAAGTTTAACCACAGCAGTCTTGGCCATGAGCTCATTGGCAGCTACCAAGGCTAATATTTGCTCACTGAGCTGCTCCGGAGTGAATTCCATTGGTATCTCCATACGCATAATACGCATGGCCGACATGAGTCGGAAATAATGATCTTCCCAGAAAAGGATCTTTCCCTGCTGCACACGCAGGGTCTCAAATACGGCGTCTCCGTAGTTGAGGCCTCTGTTGTCAAGTGTTAACGCGGATTGATCTGCCGTGAGTGTTCCGTTGATATTGTACATAAAAAAACTCCCGATTATTCGGGAGCAAAGATACCTATAATTAGAGGGTTTTTAAACCGATCCTAAAATATGTTTTAGTTCTGAGATCATGTTGTCCCAGAGCATTTTACCTTCTTCCATTTCGTCATCTTCGGCAAAGTCGGTAACCATAAGAGAAACGTCTTTGGTGATCTCATCTACTTGGATGCGTAATTCAAAATAATAATCGGTGTCTTCGTCTTCCATCCAACGAAACTTGACGCGCTCGCCACTTTTCTTGCTGATCAGCTTGGCTTGTTCCTCGCTGCCATCCCAAATGAAGGTAAAGAGTTCTCCTCTGGAATTGACATTATCTGCGTACCACTCTGAGAGTCCGGATGGTGTTGAAAGGTATTGGTAAAGAAGGGATGGAGACACATGGATTGGGAACTCCATTTCATATTTCACTTTGTCGCTCATTGCACTTTTTAGATTGGAACGCTCCAATATATATATTAATTTGATAGTACAAAAGAATTGCTTTGGAATTAAAAAAATAAAACAAAAATTGATCGCTTTATTTGGCTTGAGCGGATTTGTTGTTATCTTTGCTCGCTGTAAAAAATGGCGAGGTAGCTCAGCTGGTTAGAGCGTCGGATTCATAACCCGGAGGTCGGGAGTTCAAGTCTCCCTCTCGCTACAAAAGCAAACCCAAATACCGCAAGGTATCTGGGTTTTTTTATGTTCTGAGCTGAAAGCTTGCTTTCAAAGCGAATGGACGTGAAAAAAGACAGTAAAAGCCCAACGGGCTTTTGGGTTTGTATGCTTGTTCCTGCTTCCCTCTTAAGACTCAGCGAGCCAAAGGCGAGCTAAGTCTTTATTCATACCAACGCGGCAGCCTGGCCCCTTCGCTAAAAATGTCCACAGGACATTTTCTCAACGCTCGGTCCTATGCTTGATACAGCTTCCCTCTTAAGACTCAGCGAGTGATAGCGAGCTAAGTCTCATTGTAATCGTTCTTTCCGCTTACGCGGGTACCTCTCTCAAATATCCACTGGATATTTGGTTTTCTTTGAAAACTTCGTTCGGTAATGTTCAGGCTTCCCTCTTAAGACTCAGCGAATGAAAGGAGCTAAGTCTCAAACAATTCCCCCGCGACAGGGATAGAGCGCATGTTTGAGCTCTTTGCGAAGCAAAAGCGAGTAGCGATAGCCCGGTGCCGAAGGCAGGCGCCCAAAAAACAAATAAAAATGCTTTCCGCTTACGCGGGTACCTCATACAAACATACCGAGAACATTTCATCAGCTGGCAATACCAATTAACAGCATATATTTATAAATCCTGAGCTTTTGTTTTTGATGCATTGTATTTAAATAACTAATTTAAATTTGGGTGGGGTTTAGACTACCCCATGGTCAAAACTAAATTTTGTTCAGGAAAATCTAAAGCCCAGTCGATCCTAAAGGGGTTCTGTAGAACTCAGCAAGTGTCTTCGATCACCGTAGGTTTAGCGAAGGTGATAGCGAGTAGCGATAGCCCGACCCGAATGCAGTGAGGGTGGCGCCCGAACTACTATTACCCAAAGATCACCAAATAAAAGCTGGAGTGACACCTTAGGCAGCGAGCGCCCAAAACCAAAGACTTACTTAAATTAAGGTATACTATACACTACCCTTCCTCTTCCTACAAAATTCAACTAACAATTGTTAATTCTATAGCCTTAAAAACATCGATGAAATGCACTTTTTTGCAGTTAAAGTGCAAATTATCATGTTTTTTCTTGGTCAAATGGATTTTAATACACATTTTTGTCAGCAGCTGAATTACAGCTAATAACGTTTCAACTAAACCGTAACCCCGAATCGAATATGAAACCCCCGTATTCTTCATACCGACTTCGCGCCTACTTAACAGCTCGAATCTTTGGCCTAAGAATTACTTCGATTTCTCACTTGTGTTCGATCCGTAACATGAACAAGCCAATGACTATTGGCGCCCTAATTCAATGATTATGAACCCAAAACTACCTCTAAAGGCTATTACCTTTGTGATGGCTCTGTTTGTTTCTGCCGGGCTATTCGCTCAAGAAACTGCTAAAAGAATTCAGATCGACAACGTATCTCCTACGCTGTCTAAACTTTTGGTCGAGAACGGAATTGACCTGCGCTGTGGTGTTCAGCACACCCACGAGAAGCTCCAGTTAGAATTGCAACCTACCGAATTGTCGGTATTGCAATCTTTGGATGTTGACTATACCGTACTTATCGATGACCTGTATGCGCATTATCAGGAAGTTGCTGCCAAGGAACTTCCAAAAGCTAAAGCGCAATTGGCACAAATGAAAGCTATTCAAGCTGCGGAAGCTGCTGCTAAGAGCTCTGTGAGTAGTGCCACTCAAGATAACTTCTTGCAATACACAGGATCTTCTGAGGTAGCCTGGGCTATCCCGAGCAATTTTCATTTAGGAGCCGGTTTTGGCGGCTGTTTGACTGTAGATGAAGTCCTTATAGAGTTAGACGAGATGGAGGCATTATTCCCAGGTCTTGTTTCTGCTAAGCAAGATGCTTCCCCTAGCGGCGAAGTTACTTGGGGTAACAACAGTTCCGGTACAGCGAATGACTGGGCTGGGCAGACTGTTTACTATGTGCGTATGACAAGTGATCAGGCTTCTGCAGAAGGTACTAAGCCTGCTATGCTCTTTACTTCTATGATCCACTCTAGAGAGGTTAGCTCTATGATGAGTAACATCTACTTTATGTGGTACCTGCTTGAGAACTACGGTGTTGACAACCGAGTGACCGAGCTTTTGGACAATAACGAAATTTACTTCATTCCTATAGTGAACCCTGATGGTTTGCGTTGGAACGAGACCATTACACCTTCTGGTGGAGGATTGCAGCGTAAAAACCTGAATCCTTCTTCTGGTAACAGTACTGTAAGTTCATCTAACACCAGCCGTGGTGTGGACTTGAACAGAAACTTTGATTACTTTTGGGGATCCGCGGGTTCTGGATCTTCAGGTACTCCTAGTTCTGATTCATATAGAGGAACCAGCCCATGGTCTGAGCCAGAATCACGAATTTTAAGAGACTTTATCATGTACGATGGTGTCGGAACTTCTTTTCCATTCTCTGGAAGCCCAGTTCGCGACTTTAAGATCGTACTAATGAACCACACCTTTGCCAACAGTATTCCTCACCCATACGGTGGTAACCCTACTAACGTTTCAGGTCGTGAGGACGAAATGCATGCTTGGCACGCGGAAATGACCCGTTACAACCGTTATGTTTCTGGAGCGACCATCTTTACTCCTGCTAACGGTATCGCAGACGACTGGATGGTTGGTGGACCAACTGATGGTAATGGATCTGTAGGATCTGGCATCAACCTATTGGGAACAACTCCTGAGATCGGTGGCAACGGATTTTGGCCTCCATCTACAGAGATCACTCCTAACGCCCAGGCTGTAGTGCGTCACTTCTTTGCCTCTATTTACTACGGAGGTAAGTACGCGAAGTTCCACGACATGACACAATCGGACATTACTAGCCTTAGCCCTACCCTAACTTTTGCTATTGAGCGTGTAGGACAGACTGCTAGTGACTTTGACCTGGTAGTCACACCAGGAACCAATATGACAGGATCTGCTGTTACTTTAAGTGCAAACGGTCTTGGTATTGTAGGATCAAGTGCTTGGACAAACCTAACAACCCCAGTATCACTAGATACAAATATTCAAGCAGACGACACTTTCACGTATACGGTTTCTTTGCGCAACGATGACGGAAACGTAATCTACGAGGCAGAAATTGAAAAAGTATACAACCCAACGGTTATCTTCTCTGATAACCCGGATACAGACGGACTGACCAACTGGACGGCAACGGGAGCATGGAACAACTCCTCTTTAGACGGTTTCACTGGAACTCGTTCTTTAAGAAGCTCTAGTACCATTCCTTATGTTAACAGTTCTAATGGAACACTTACCTCTGCGGCATTTGATATTTCAACTGCGGGAGAGACTGTGATCCAGTATTACACCAAATACGATATTGAACGCAACTTCGACTATGTTGAAGTATTAGGTTCTACTGATGGTACAAACTGGGTAGCCCTTAGCGGACGCTACACCAAACCAGAAGCTACCTCTTCTACTAATGACCACAATGCCAAAGGAACAACAGACGAAGGGCACCAGAGCGGAAGCTCAGGCTTGATCTATGATGGTGATACCTTTGATCAATGGGTGATGGAGGAGATAGTGATCAGCTTAGGCGAGAACACTTCTTTATTTGGTTCTAATAGCGTTCAGATTCGTTTTAGATATTCTAACGATTCGAACAACCGTGGTGAAAACTACAGCTATAACTATGACGGATTCTTTATCGATGACTTTAAGGTGATCCGTACTAGCACCGAAGTACAGTGTAACTTTGATCTAGTGAACACCTTTCCTTATACTGAAGACTGGGAAAGTGGTCGTGGACTTTTCAAAGAGCAAGCTGGAGATGACGGTGACTGGAGTCTTAACACTGGTGGAACTGTAAGTTCTGGAACTGGACCAAGTCAAGGAAACGATCCAGTTGCACCAGACGGTGGTCAATACCTATATACAGAGGCTTCTACTTCTGACTTAGGATTCAATGCCAATGTTATACTTACAAGTGGATGTATCGACTTGAGCAATCACTACGGAGCTTCAATAGCATTTGATTATCACATGTTCGGTGCCGCTATGGGAACAGTAGCCTTAGAGGTTAGCGAAGACGGTGGTATTACATGGTCACAAGCGACCAGCATAACAGGACAGCAGCAAACTTCCAACGGTGCTGCATGGCTTACAGAGAATGTAGACCTAAGTGCCTTGAATTACGACGGTAAAGTGATCCGTGTTCGTTTTAACGCGACTACTGGTACAGACTTTACTTCAGATATCGCTATAGATAACTTTGTACTTAATGCCACAGAAGTATGTAGTGTTACTACTACTTGGACTGGAAGTTGGGACAACGGAGCGCCAACAGCAAACGTACAAGCTGTTATTGCTTCAGATTACGATATGAACAGCCTACCGAGCATTGAAGCTTGTGCTATTACTGTACAAAGTGGTGCTACCCTAACTGTTGCTGCAGGAACTTATGCCAGCTCAACAGGAGATATCACTGTAGATGCTGGAGGAAACCTTGTGGTAGCCCACGAAGGATCTGTGGTTCAAACTGACGATACTTCTGCAGCTACCAATAACGGAAGCATTACAGTTTCTAAAACGACTCCTACCCTAGGATTCAGAGAGTTTAGTGTAATGTCAAGTCCAATGTCTACTTCTACTAGAGATGTTGCATTCTCTGGTGCCTTTAGAGCTTTTGGTCACAATACCGCGAACTTTGACACCAATGACGCAGTAACGGCAATTGTTGGAGACGCAATCAACTTTGTGGATCAGACCGGAAACGACCGTATTCCATTGACAGGATCTGAGTCTTTAGATGTAGCTCGTGGTTATATCGTTGTGCCATTTGGTCCTGGACCAGGTGGAACCTACACGGCAAACTATACACAAGGAACCTTGAACAACGGACAGATAACTAAATCATTGATCTACAACGGATCTCCAGAAGAAAGTGCTAACCTAATTGGTAACCCTTATGCTTCTGCTATCGATGCCGATCTGTTCTTGGCCAACAACCCGCATATTCCTGAATTGTATTTCTGGAATCAGAACACTGCACCAGCGGCAGGTCCTGGTTACCTAGCTTACAGCATGGAAGATATTTCTCAGTACAACTCTTCTGGAGGTATAGCTGCGGCTTCTGATCCAGGAAACATTCCAGATCAATTTGTACCATCCGGGCAAGGATTTGGTGTGAAGCCAACCAGTAACGCAAACGCTGTATTCTCTAATACTATGCGTGTAACTGGAAACAACACTGGATTCAAGAGTGCTCCGGACGCTACTGCAAGACCAAACCGCATTTGGTTGCAAATGAACAATGCCACTTATACGGAGTCTACCAGTACTACTTTGGTTGCTTTCTTAAGCGAAGCTACAGATGGCTTTGACCTTGGATACGACAGTAAAAGAATCGGAACCTATGTTTCTCTTTTCTCTACTGTTGACGATCTAGAATTAGGAATTCAAGGACGCGCGGCCTTTACCGAAGACACTAAAGTTCCTATGGGCTTTAGAACACTATTGGAAGAAACCACTGCCTATACTATTAGTATTGCACAGTTAGAAGGTAATGAGATCAGTGGTGCCACGGTGTACCTAAAGGATCTTCAAACTGGAGTGATCACAAATCTAAATGAGCGTGATTATACCTTTACCGCAGATCAAGGACACTACCCTGATCGTTTTGAACTGTTCTTTAAGAATGAATTACTTGGAACTGAGGATCTAGGATTTAGCGATGCGAGCGTACTGCTCTACCCTAACCCTGCATCTTCTGCCTTCACTATTCAGAATACAAGCAATGAGGTAATCGAAACAGTGACCCTTATCGACATTCAAGGTCGTGTAGTTTTCACTGCAGATATGAACGGACAATCTCAACGCGATATTTTTGTAGGACAACTTCCGGCTGGAGTCTATTTAGTTAAACTGCAGACTAGTAACCAGGAAGTGATCAAAAGACTGATCAAGAATTAATTATCACTAGTTTAAACTTTAAGAAAGCCTTCCTGTAAGTGGAAGGCTTTTTTTGTGACTATATTCCTACAGTATTTGCCTCCTAAAACCCATTTTAACCGTCAAATACACTATATTTTCGACAAAGTGTATGATTTACTTGATTAACGGTTTAACCGTAACCGTTCAAATTGTATACTTTTGAACCGCAAACAATTATAAACTTAACCTCACTCTTTATTATGTTCATTTTAAATGCCCCCAGAAATGAAAACAATTACTTCAAAGAGTTTTATCGTATTTCTAATTGTAGGAATACTATCCCTCTCATTTACTAAAGGATTTTCACAAACAGTTATCCACACCGCCGGATTTGAATCCGGAACGGACAGTTGGACACTTACCGGTAGCGGAGCTGCTAGAATTTCAGATGCTAGTTACGCTTATGCAGGAAACTGGAGCGTACGTCTGCAAAGAAACAACACTGAAATGGTTTCTCCTGGACTAGCCCTATTTCTATACGATAAATTGGAAATTAGATTCCACTTTACCAATCGTGGGATTGACACTGGTGAAACATTAATTCTTGAATACAGGCCAGATGCTATTTCATCTTGGACTATATTGAATGAATATGTCTCTGGCGTTGTAGCTAGTAAGAATGCTGATTTCCAATTCGATGCCACCTCTGGTGTCAAGTACTCCAAAGCATTCAGTATATTCAAATCAGATTATACTTTTCCAGTCGCGCCGACTGGTCAGTTCCGTTTGCGCCCAAATGCAAATAGCACCTCCGACTATATTCATATAGATGCGATAACCATAACAGGTACCACATTTAACACTATCTCTACCGGTCCTGGTGGAGTTACCGGAAACTTGGAACTATGGTTGCAAGCCAACAAAGTAGACGGTTCTGGTGTAGTAAGTGACAATACCAATATTACCACTTGGGAAGACACGGGTAAAGGGAATGATGCTAAGACAGTAATTAATTCGCAAGCCCCAACTTTCAAGCATAACAGCACTGACAACATTAATTTTAACCCAGTAATAGAGTTTAGTAATAGCTCTGCTACTTCGAGTTCGGATATGACCTATCTCACAACTCGAGACGAACTTTCCGGAACAGGTGGTTTTTACAGTCACGATATCTTTGTGGTGGTTACTCCCGACGAACCTATCACGAATACCATGATACCTCTGGATACCTTCACAGGTAAAGATCCAACAGGGACAACTGCACAAGAAGATGTGACTGGATTCGGTTATGGGGCATATACTAACCGATTTACCAATGAGTACTTTGCATACTGTATTGGTACCACCTCTGGTCCGGGGAATGGTTATGGTCGTGGAGACCTTACCTTTAATGTAGACCTTAATCAAGTAGGTATTGTAAATACCAGACACAATGCTACTTCTGGGGCTACAGGTCAAGATGTGTTCTTCAATAATATTGACATTGGAGACAGCGAATCAGATGCTCCTGATTTTGCCGAGATCTCTAACCAAAAATACTATATAGGACGTAGCCAGTACTGGAACGGAAGTTTCGGTGGGCGCATCGCTGAGGTCATCACCTACTCTGCTACCAATGCAGACGGTTCGGCTTCTGATGCCAGAAACCGTATTCAGTCGTATTTGGCTATCAAATACGGAATCACACTGGGTATCAATGGTGTAGCTCAGGATTATGTTGATTCTAGTGGAAATGTAATCTGGGATCAATCTGCCGATTCAGGTGCCTTTAATTATGACATCGCAGGAATTGGACGTAGTGATGCTGCAGGTTGGCAACAAAAGCAATCTAAATCGATAAACAGTGGTACTATAGTAACCATGGGTATCACCGAGATTGCCGCTAGTAATGCCGATAACAGCAACAACATCCCTATAGATGAAAGTTATTTAGTTTGGGGTAACGACAACGGAAGTATGGCTGCAGCACCGCCGGTTAATGTAGACCTAAGTGCTGGGATTGGAGGATTATCTACTCCTGTAGATTTTACCTCTGTATCGAGAACCTGGAAAGTTGTGGAAACTGGTGGAAACGTTCCAACAGTAACTGTTTCTGTTCCTGAAACATCACTATCAGCTACCCTGACCCCGCCGGGTAGCTACCTGATGTTCATTTCTAACACCCCATCGTTTAGCCCAACTTCTGAATACCGTATCATGACTTTGAACGGTTCAAATTTGGAAGCTACCTACGATTTCGACGGAACCAAATACATCACTTTTGGTTATGCACCACAGTATGTATATGAAAGATCTATTGATTTTGACGGTGTTCAGGATTATATGGACGCTGATGATATTGGAGATCTAAGCGGTTCATTCACAATTTCTGCTTGGATCAAGTCAGATTCTGGAAATGTAAACGTTGATATAGTTTCAAAACGAGATGCAGCTCCATTTACACAAGGATATGCTTTGCGAATCGATGGTAGTGGTTACCTTCAAGGTATTTGGAAGAATAATTTAGGTGTTAATCAAATTATTACCTCTAACACCCAGATTTCGACATCCGTAAATATCTGGAGACATGTTGCTCTTATCTATGACAGTGGATCTTCTACGGCAAGCCTTTACATAGATGGTGTTCTCGATAATACAGCAACATTGAACGGGCCGACATCAAATGCACAACATTTATTAATTGGAGCAGGTGATTATTTATCTCCTACAAGTTTCTTTGATGGAACGATTGACGAATTAAGATTGTGGAATACCAATTTATCAGTTGATCAATTGAGATTTATCATGAATCAAGAGATTGAGGAACATACAGATAATACTGTAACCGGAAAAATCATTCCTCAAAACATTACTCTTAATGAGGTTAGCTCTATAGATTGGCCAGAACTTATTGCCTATTACCCAATGAACGTTTACACCTTTACCAATGTGAACGACAATTCCGGGAATAACAATGTAGCGGCAATTAAGAACTTGGATACCGTTGATTATCAAACGGCCCCGCTTCCGTATGAAACAACTTCAGACGGAGACTGGCTAGATTCGGGAACTTGGCTGAATAAAAGTGTTAACTCATTCCCTAATGGAGTATCTATCGTTGACGGATCAGATATTAACTGGAACATTGTTCGAATCAATCACGATCTAACATCAGCAGATAATACTACAGTTTTAGGTGCTATTATATCGGCTGGTTCAGAGTTGGTACTAGACAACGATAATAAAATCGAGATAACACACTATTTTGAACTGGATGGATTCCTAGATCTACAAGGAGATTCTCAATTGGTCCAAACACAAGGAAGTGACCTTGACACCAACAGTACCGGTTATATTGAGCGTGATCAGGGCGGTACAGCCGATGAATACACTTACAACTATTGGGGTTCTCCGGTAGGAAATCTATCTGGAGCAATCAACAACCGTCCGTTCCCTATCAATAATAGACTGCGTGATGGTACAGATACTGACAACCCACAATACATCAACTGGATCTCTGGTTTAGACGGAGCTCCAACCGACCCTATCTCGATCTCAACCTATTGGTTATTTCAATTTAAAAATGGACCTATTGGTGACTATTCAAGCTGGTCTAGTATTGGACCATATGCTCCGATTAACGTTGGAGAAGGATTTACCATGAAAGGTTCAGGAGCTGGAGGAGTAACTGATATCCAGAACTATATTTTTACTGGTAAGCCAAATAATGATCAGACTGGATACCAAATCCAATTGAGCATCAATGCTGGTAATAATTATCTTGTTGGGAACCCATTCCCTTCTGCCCTAGATGCTGACGACTTTATCGCAGATAACCCGCACCTAGATGGTACTTTGTACTTCTGGGAGCATTGGGGAGGCGGATCGCATATCTTAGGTGAATACCAAGGAGGATACGCCATGTACACGCTTTCTGGTGGAGTTCCGGCTGTAAGTCACCCTGATGTTAGTTCTACCGGTAGTGGATCTAAAACTCCAGGAAGATATGTACCGGTTGCACAAGGTTTCTTTGTGGCTGCCGATAGCGATGGTACGATCAACTTCAACAACAGTCAACGTAATTTCGTGAAACTTGGAGGATCTTCTGTATTCATGTTCACTGACGATACATATGCTATGCCTAGTGAGACCGAAACAGCAACTGCATCTGGTGAAGTGCGTGATGATACGCAGTTCGATGAGCCAGATACAAGAACTAAGATTAGAATTGGTTTTGATTCGCCAATTGGTATGCACAGACAATTGTTAGTTACTTTCGACGAGAACACCACTCTAGATTTTGACAGAGGTTACGATGCTAAAGTATTCTACGAACAATTGGAGGATATGAACTTCTTGATGGACGATCAACGTTATGCCATCCAAGGTATTCCGCCGATAAATAGTGAAGCTAGCACACGTTTGCCGCTTTACGTGAAGATCGAAGAACACGGCGAAATGAAGATTGGCTTGGATGCTGCGGAGTTTATGAGCGAGAAGCTTGTTCCTTACCTGCACGATAAGCTTACCAATACTTTCGTCAACCTAAGAACAGATTACTTTACTACGGTTATAGAACCAGGAGTATATGACAACCGATTCGCGATAATCTTTAGAAAAGGAGAGCGTCAGGTAGATACTCAGATAGCCAGCAAGCAAGTTGCCACTGTAGGCGCACTTCACAGTAAGATCGCTCAAGAAGTGACTGTATTTGCCAAAGATCAAGAATTGACTATTAGTGAGGTAACAGTTTATTCTATCCTTGGGCAGCAAGTTGGAACATATCAGTTTGCGGGTGATGCTACTCAAGTAAGCTTCCCTTCTGCTCATTTGAGCACAGGAACTTATGTGCTACGCATTCAAACCGAAAATGGTATTCAAACCACAAAGATCATTATCGATAAATAAAAGCTAAGACAAAAGAAGTAGTTTTTCCTAGCGAAAAGGGGAGTCTTGTATTGAGACTCCCTTTTTTTATGCAAATACACTATGTAAGAAATCTCTTAAATTTTTACGGTTTAAACGGACAAAAACACCGTTTATCAACACATTTTTTCGATGAAATGCACTTTTTTAAGTGTTAAAATGTTAAAACGAAAGGTTTTTTTTATAGATTTGTTTCAAGAATATGTTACAGAAGACCCCAAATCGACCTGTGGCTTAATCTACTAGCTTATGGAAAAAACTACTTCGATCAACCGAAGCGTTGCATGGGTAACGCTTATTATCTGCTTGACCTTTACGCCCCTATTGTCGGCGCAGACCGTAATCCATCAGGCGACCTTTGAATCTGGAACCGACGGCTGGGCCCTTACGTCCAATGCCGCCAGAGTGAACAGTGCTCTTTATGCCCCAGAAAACAACTACAGCCTTAGAATTCAAAACAATAACGGAGAAATTAGGACTCCAACCTTTTCCTTAAACGCATATGACAAGGTCGATGTATCATTCCGATTCCACAACCGGGGATATGATACTAATGAGACTTTTGATGTGGAGTACCGTCCTAACAATAGTACCTCATGGACAGTTATAGGAAGATTCGTCGCGGGAAGTGTTGCGGGAAAGTCTGCCGACTTTCAAAGTGGTTTTCCCGGAATAGACTACGCCAAGACCGTTACAATTTTTAAGACCGACCACACCTTCCCAAGTTCTGCTACGGGACAATTCCGTTTTAGCAGTAACTCCTCCTCCAACTCCGATGATATGCATATCGACTATGTAACTATCACGGGGACTACTTATAATTCGATCTCAGAAGGTCCTGGAGGGATTGACAGTAATTTGGAATTGTGGCTCAGAACTGACCGCGTAGACGGAACAGGTTCTATTGCAGACAACACTGCCCTAATGACCTGGGAGGATTATGGTAAAGGAAACGATGCCAAAGTATTAGAAGCTTACCAGGCTCCTACCTATTACGACAACAGCACAAACAATATTAATTTTAATCCTGTTTTGTCTTTCAGCAATGACAATAACCTGTCTGGAAGCGATATGGATTATTTGGACAACAAAGATGAAATGGCAGGAACCGGTGGTTTCTATAGCCATGACATCTATATGGTAGTTACTCCGGATCAGAACATTACCAATGGAATGATTCCGCTGGATACCTTTACTTCTACGGACCCAACAGGAAATACTTATGCCGAAGATGTAACTGGTTTTGGTTATGGAGCCTATACACAACGTTTTACCGGGGAGTACTTTGCCTACTGT
>Ga0256829_1001157_pt1 | contig 22642 bp, 17 predicted proteins | sample 131447metaG_FD_185979 | JGI IMG/M metagenome (GOLD analysis project Ga0256829, IMG submission 185979) | Hydrothermal vent microbial communities from Lau Basin, Pacific Ocean - 131-447 | ecosystem: Environmental > Aquatic > Marine > Hydrothermal vents | place: Pacific Ocean: Lau Basin | collected...
GGTAGTGGTCAAGTAGTAAGTGATGCGAGGGCGTGGCGTCGTTCAAGGTTGTACTCTGTGATAAACCACTTGAGCACGATGTGATGATAAACCTCGGACTTGGAAAAAGAAAGCGTTTTCCGAACAAACCGGGCAAGCCGTTGGCGCAAGGTGTTATACCATCGCTCCATGTGAGCCGTTTCGCCTGTCTCTTTACCAACGGAACGGTGAGTCTCTTTGGGAAATACCTTCTTGTAAGCCTCCCAGAAATCGCTGAAGGAGTGAAGTTCACGATACTCAGCGGGCAATCGTTGCCACAACCGTCGGCAGGTTTTCTCGCTCCGATCACCAATTACAAAAGCCACTATTTGCCTGGTTTTGCGCGAAATCGCCGTCCAAATCCATCGTTTGTTGTCTTTTTTGAAGACAAAAGACCACATTTCGTCCAGTTCCAGAACATCGTCGCCCTGGACTGGCAGAAGCGTTTCCTGTAGTGTTGGCAATTGTTGTGCCCGTTCTCTGAGCCAGGACAATATTGTGATGCGGCTCACATGGAAAACCCGCTCTAATCCTCGCAGGCTCGCCCGCTCTTTGTACACCTTCAGGACTTTCTCTTTTGTATCCGAAGTGTGCTTGCGCTTTGGCTCCAAAACACGGTGGGCATGGCAATCCTTGCAATAATACTGCTGACTGCCACTCTTGTTGTGCCCGTTTTTCACAATATTGGTGCTTCCGCACCGACTGCATTTATGGGTGATGATGGTCTGTATCATGCTCTTATCTTACCCTACCTCATCACTTACTCGCTACCACTACCCCTCCTCTTTACATTTTTCTACTCCCCTTATGCATTCGTTTCAAATCGCACTGCCTTCTACAAAATCCTGCACCCCGAAAGCAATCTCAATATAATCCATCCCCCCATAAAAACCCCATTAACAACAAACCCGTAATTCAAGCCACTTCCAAGTATAAACCATAATCCTGTCAATCCTAACCACGCCAGTAAAACACGCCCTTTCTTTTCTCGCCGCGCAAAGAAAAGCAACAACAGAGAAAACACTATCAAAAGCCCTCCATAAAAAAGCCCTCCCACGGATATTGCAAAACAAGAGTCTCCGTTAGGAAGACGACAAGTCCCTCCTCCCGTCACCAAAACCTGCCCCACAATCGCAAGGGCAACGCCAATATTCCCGATGATTGAAAAAAGCAAAATCCTTTGAGAGAGTTGAAAACAAAATTTGCACTTGTAGGGCATTCTCTTCCCCTTGTATAAAATACCCATGGGCAGGGTGTCCCGGTGGTAAGATGGAGAACATCTCACCGGAGCGGCCAGGGCAAGGAAAGTCTCCTCTTCCCTGCCGGGCCTTTAGAGGACAAGGCCACGTCTACGAGAGAAAGACTCCCAGGCCCTTGGGGGTGAATGGCTGACACGCACCCTGCCCGTTTCCGGCAGGAGCTGCGAGGGAGCAGCTCGCAGGGCGCCTCCTCCCGGTTTCAGGGCTCATCTTGCAAGGTTGCCACCTCAAGAGCCCATCGGGATACCCCGCCCGGCCTCTGGGCTGCCTGGGTAGAGTGAACCACCAGCCAACGCTGGGCCACGCCGCCGTAATTACTGGAAACTTCTCGATAGGCATACCCATTTTCCAGAGCAGTCATGGTTTGCAAATCAGTTTCCTCCATCAGGCGTTTCGCCTCGGCAATCGTAGCCGGAACACGCGTCAGCCAGCGTATCTCTTCAAGGGTTTTCAAGTTGTCGGCGCTGTAAAGCGCACTATCCACCACAAAGAATGGTTCTTCCCCTTCCTCTACCTGCTTGCGAAATGCCTGAATAGTTTTGGGAAAACTCGCTCGGTCGCTTTGATTACCGCTCAAGGCTTCCATCCAGACCGGCAATTGGGAGCGATGTGCGGTGATCAGGTTGACCACCACCTGCTTGAGATCCGGACGATGGTCTTTGGAGTACCCGTAGGCGATTTCTATCAGTGCTGGTTGGGCAGTGGTCGCTTCCTTACTGTTCTCTTCTGCGTTACTGCTTTCTTCCGCATTGCTCTTTTCCTGGTTGTTCTCCTCATGCTGTTTGTACTGCCCATGAACATGAAAGGTGGTGCTATCCAGGTGATAGAAACGGGTTTCAATGCCGTAGACATTCAACGCCTGTTGGGCGACGCGGGCAAAGACTTCCGTTACGCCGGTTTCAAACAACTGGTCCAGGCTGCGCCCCAGGGTGTCATCGTTGAAGTCTTCCGCCGTGAGCCCTGGTGCGATCAACAAGTCTACCGGTTTGTTGTTTAGATATTGAGGCATGAGATACAGCGCCCGGCTGCTGAACCCCAGTGCGTTCAAGACCATGGCTTGTACTGCTGCCCCGCAACTCACTTTGCGCCCTGTAGAACCTACGGCTTCATCAATGGCACGAATTAGCCCGATTTCATGGCATATCCCTGCCACAATCCCCAGATGGTCAATCCGTTTGCTTTCAAATCGTCGCTCGGTGTTCATGCTCCAAGGTTACCCGAAATTCCTCTTTTCCGCTACGTCGGGGTGCGGAATGTGGGTTCATCTTACCCCGGTAACATTTTAGATGACAGAACGCGTGAAACTTGCCTTCCCCACACCGCTGTGGTAAACTTGCGCCCAACAACAGAACAGGATGAGACCTCATCCAGAGAGGTGGAGGGACCGGCCCTGTGAAGCCTCGGCAACCAGGCGTCTTCGGCAACGAAGCGCCCAGGTGCCAATTCCGGCAGGCCAACGCGGCCTGGAAGATGAGGGTTGAGATGTTTTTCAGCCTTCCGCTTCCAGGAAGGCTTTTTCATTGTGGTGAACGGTGTTCTGTGAACAGTGACCCGCGCGCCCAAACCATAAATCGCAAATCTTAAATCGCTACTCGCAATTCGCAACTCCTAACTTCCTAACCTCCTATCCTCCCCAATCCCCCTAACCTGCCTATGTCTTCCTCCCGCCCCTACACCAACCGCCGTTACCTTGACGCCCTCGCCGAGCGTGTCCTCATTTACGACGGCGCGATGGGCACCAACATCGAAGCCCAGCACCTCACCGTGGACTGCTACGGCGGCGAAAAGTACCGCGGCCTGAACGAAATGCTCAACCTGACCTGCCCCCAGGCCGTGGAACGCGTCCACCGCTCGTTTCTTGACGTGGGCGTGGATGTCATTGAAACCAACACCTTCCGCGCCAACCGCATCACCCTGGCCGAGTTCGGCCTTGCCGACAAGGTGCTGGAAATCAACCGCGCCGCGGCTTCCCTTGCCCGCCGCATCGCCGACGAGTATGCCGCCAAAACCGGCCAGCCCCGCTTTGTCGCCGGTTCCATCGGGCCTTCCGGCAAACTGCCCTCCGCCGACGACCCCGACCTTTCCGACATTTCCTACGATGAACTCGCCGACGTCTTCCGCGAGCAGGCCGTCGGCCTCATTCAAGGCGGTGTGGATGTGCTCCTGCTGGAAACCTCGCAGGACATTCTGGAAGTCAAAGCCGCCATCCACGGCATTTTGCGCGCCTACGAGGAAACGGGCGAATGGCTGCCCATTCAGGCGCAAATCACCATGGACACCACCGGCCACATGCTCCTGGGCACCGATGTGGAAACCGCCCTGACCATCCTTGAGGGCTTGCCCATTGACGTTATCGGCATGAACTGCTCCACCGGCCCGGAGCACATGCGCCCTTCGGTGGAATTCCTCGGCGGCCACTCCCCCCTGCCGATTTCCGTCATTCCTAACGCGGGGCTGCCCATCAACGTGGATGGCGAGGCGGTTTACCCCTTAGAGCCGGAACCCTTCGCCGAGCAACTGGCCGAATTTGTTGAAAAGCACGGCATCAGCGTGGTCGGCGGCTGCTGCGGCACCACCCCGGCGCACCTCAAAGCCCTGGTGGAACGCGTCCACGGCAAGCGCCGCCCGGCGCGCCCCATTTTGGACATCCCTCGGCTGGCCTCTGCCGTGCGGGCGTATTCCATGCGGCAGGAGCCGCCGCCCCTGCTCATCGGCGAGCGCTGCAACGCACAGGGAAGCCGCAAGTTCAAGCGCCTGCTCCTCGCCGAAGATTGGGACGGCATCGTCGCCATCGCCCGCCAGCAGGTGGAAGCCGGCGCGCACGCCCTGGATGTTTCCGTGGCCGTCACCGAGCGCCCCGACGAAGCCGACCTGATGCGCACCGTCGTCCACAAACTCACTTCGGCGGGCATTGAGGTGCCCCTGGTGATTGACACTACCGAGCCCGAGGTGATGGAAGCCGCGCTCAAGGCCGCCCCGGGGCGCTGCCTGCTCAATTCCACCCATCTGGAAGCCGGCCCCGAGAAGGCTTCCCGCGTGCTGCGGCTGGCGAAACTGCACAACGCCGCGGTGATGCTGCTCACCATTGACGAGCAGGGCATGGCGAAAACCGCAGACCGCAAGGTGGAAGTCGCCAAGCGCCTGTACGACCTCGCGGTGAAGGAGCAGCACGGCCTGAAGCCCGAAGATTTGGTCTTTGACCCCCTGACTTTCACTTTGGCTACCGGCGACCCCGACCTCGCTGACGCCGCGAAAGAGACTTTGGAAGCCATCCGTCGCATCAAAGCCGAACTGCCCGGCGTGTTCACTTCGTTGGGCGTGAGCAACGTCTCGTTTGGGCTGACCAAGGCGGCGCGCCCCGTCATCAACAGCGTGTTCCTCTACCACGCGGTGCAGGCGGGGCTGGACATGGCGATTGTGAACCCCGCGCAAATCACGCCTTACGCCGACATCCCCGCAGAAGAGCGCGGCTTGGCAGAAGACCTGATTTTCAACCGCCGCCCCGATGCGCTCCAGCGGGTAATTGAATTTTACGAAGGCCGCTCCGCCCGCCCCTCCACCCACCGCGACCCGCTGGAAGGCCTTTCGCTGGAAGAACGCCTTTACCAGCGCATCGTCCACCGCTACAAGGAAGGCGTGGAAGCCGACATTGACGCGCTAATTGCGCAGAAAATCGCGGAGGCGCCCCCCTCTCCCTCTGGGAGAGGGGTTGGGGGTGAGGGCAAGGGCAAGGGCGATAAACACTACACCCACCCACCCAAAACCCTGATTGCTAAAGCCAGAAAACTGCGTCAGGAAATGACCGACGCCGAGCAACTCCTCTGGCGGCTGTTACGCAATCGGGGCGTGCACAATGCCAAATTCCGCCGTCAGCATCCCATTGGCCGTTACGTGCTGGATTTCTATTGCCACGAAGCCAAACTGGCTATAGAACTTGATGGTGGGCAACACGCCGAACCGCAGCAAGAGGCTTATGACCGAGAGCGTACGGCATGGCTTGCCCAACACGGCATTGAAGTGTTGCGTTTTTGGAACAACGAAGTGCTTCAGCAAACCGAAGCCGTTCTTGAAAGCATTTGGGACGCTTTGGAGCGCAGGCTTCCTGCCTCTCAAGAGGAAAGCGCCCTCACCCATCCCCCAACCCCTTCCCTCTCCCAAAGGGCGAGGGAAGGGGAGCCGCTCCCCTCTGTCTCTGGGGAAAAGGCCGCGGGGGAGAACGAACCACTCCTCTCTCCCCCCGGGAGAGGGGCCGGGGGTGAGGGCGTTCAATCTGCGAAATCTGTGGTTGCCACCCCCGCCACCCACGAAGCCGCGATCCACATCCTCAACGAGGTCCTCCTGCCTGCCATGAAAGAGGTGGGCGACAAATTCGGCGCGGGCGAACTCATCTTGCCCTTCGTGCTCCAGTCCGCCGAGGTGATGAAAAAAGCCGTCAACCACCTGGAACGCTACCTGATGCGGCAGGAGGGCGTTTCCAAAGGCACCATCGTGCTCGCCACCGTGTACGGCGACGTCCACGACATAGGCAAAAACCTCGTCAAGACCATCCTGAGCAACAACGGCTACACCGTGATTGACCTCGGCAAGCAGGTGCCGGTGGAAACCATTGTCAAGGCGGCGGAGGAGCACAACGCCGATGCCATCGGGCTGAGCGCGCTGCTCGTCAGCACCAGCAAGCAGATGCCCGCCGTGGTCAACGAACTCCATCGCCGCGGCCTGCATTACCCCGTGCTCATCGGCGGCGCGGCCATCAACCGCCGCTTCGGACGCCGCATTCTGCTCACCGAAGACGGCCATTTTTACGACGCGGGCGTGTTCTACTGCAAAGATGCCTTTGAAGGGCTTGCCATCATGGACGCCCTGCAAGACGCCAACCGCCGCGACCTCATCATCCGGCAGGTGCTTGACGAAGCGAAGCGCGAACTGGGGCAGGAAGGGGCAGCAAGCGGCGAAAAGCGCGCCCCGCGCCCGCGCCGCCGCGTGCCTCCGGCGCCCGACATCCCCACGCCGCCGTTTTGGGGTGCGAAGGTGGTGGAAAGCATCTCCCCCGAAGCCGTGTTCCCGTTGCTGGCGAAGCGCGAACTTTTCCGCCTTTCGTGGGGCGCAAAGAACACACAGGGCGAAGCGTGGGAAAAACTGCAAGCCGAATTTGAAGCCCGCCTCGCCCAAATGCAGCGCCAGGCCCTGCGGGAAGGCTGGTTCCACCCGCAGGCGGTGTACGGCTACTGGCCGTGCCAGGCCGAGGGCGACCGGCTGCTGGTTTACGACCCTGCTTCGGTGGAAGCAGGCGAGCCGCGCGTGCTGGAAACCTTCACCTTCCCCCGCCAGCGCAGCCGCGAAGGGCTGTGCCTCGCCGACTACTTCGCCTCGGTGGATTCCGACGTGATGGACGTCGTGGCGTTCCAGGTGGTCACGGTGGGGAAGGAGGCGACGGCGCGCTTTGACGCCCTGCAGGAAGCGGGCGAATACACCGAAGCCTACTTCTTCCACGGGCTTGCGGTGCAGACCGCCGAAGCCACGGCGGAATTCCTGCACCGCCACATCCGCCGCGAACTCGGCCTGCCGCCCGACCGCGGCAAGCGCTACTCATGGGGCTACCCGGCCATCCCCGATTTGGAAGACCACGCCAAAGTGTTCCGCCTGCTGCCTGCGGAAAGCGCCCTGGGCATGAGCCTCACCGCGGCCTACCAACTGGTGCCCGAGCAATCCACCGCGGCGATTGTGGTGCATCACCCCGAGGCAAAGTATTTTGCGATTTGATTTTGGAGTGCGGCGACGAGTCGCCGCTTTGGAAAGCGGCATCACGATGCCGCACTCCAAAGGAGGCTGCGATGAAACAATGGCTTTGTTGCCCCCGCCCGCAGGATTTGCTGGCCGGGAATTTGTAAGGTGATGGCCGCGATTGGTTCCTCAGATTTCCCCTCTGGCCGCACCGGAGCAATTTTGGAGTGCGGCGACTCGTCGCCGCTTTGGAAAGCGGCATCACGATGCCGCACTCCAAAAGAAGGCTGCGATGAAACAATGGCCTCATGCCCCTGCCCACTGGATTTTTCAGCCCGGAATTTACATGGTGACCGCTGCCACTTATCGCCGACTTCCCCGTTCGGCCTCTCCGATGCAATTTTGGAGTGCGGCGACGAGTCGCCGCTTTGGAAAGCGGCATCACGATGCCGCACTCCAAAGGAGGCTGCGATGAAACAATGGCCTCACGCCCCCGCTCACTGGACTTTCCAGCCGGGAATTTATATGGTAACTGCCGCTACCTATCGCCGACTTCCCCATTTGGCTGCCGAGGATCGCAAGAACTTATTCCAAAACGCCTTGTTCGCCATCGCAAGCGAATTCGGCTGGGAACTCCACGCTTGGGCTATCCTCAACGAGCATTACCACTTCATTGCCCGTTCTCCGGGCAACCCCGCTACACTTCGGCGCTTCATAAGCAAATTGCACATGACCACTGCCAAAGCCTTCAACCGTGAAGATGGCACGCCCGGGCGCAAAGTGTGGTTTCAGTATTGGGATAGCCAAATCACATTTCAGCGCTCGTATTTGGCAAGACTTCGTTACGTCAACCAGAACCCGGTCAAGCACGGCTTGATAGAATTTGCCGAAGCGTATCGTTGGTGCTCCGCCCAATGGTTCAACGAGCACGCGCCCCCTTCTCTTGTGGAGACGGTGAAGACTTTCAAAATTGACCGTGTGAAAGTTTATGAGCCGGTTTAGGGTTCGCGCGGCGTCAGTACCAGCAAAATCCCCGCTAAAATTTGCCGCACCCGCCGCGGGGAAAGCGCGCCGATGTAATCGCCGAGTTGGGTTTTATCTACCGTGAAGATTTGCGAAACATTCACCACGCTTTGCTTCGGCAGGTTGGCTTCGCCCTTTTCCAAGAGCACATTGCCCGGCGCTTCTGCCCGCTTCAGGTTGGAGGTTAGCGCGCACACCACCACTGTGCGGATGCGGCTTTGGTTGAAGACGTCGTTCTGCACCACCACGCAGGGATGCCGACAGCCCGGCTCCGAACCGCTTGGTTCGCCGAGGTCAACCCAATACACATCGCCCTGCCGGATTTCCATTCGTCGGCAACCTCTCTCTGAATGCGCCGCATGGCTTGCAACAACGCCCGCTCTTCGTCGGTGGGTTCATCGGCGTAAGCGCGGTTCAACGCGTCCAGCAATTGGCGGTTTTGCCGCCGCACGATGAATTCTTCCAGCGCCATGGCAAACACCTGACTGCGGGAAACCCCCAGTTCCTTCGCCAGTTGTTCCACCTCGGCGAACAAATCTTCACGAATGGAAATTGCCGTTTTGACCGTCATTTTGACGCACCTCTTGCAAGTGGTTATACCAAGAGTATAACCCGCTTTGGCAAGGAACGCAAACCGCAAATCCTAAATCGCTAATCCTAACTCGCTAATCGCAACTCGCCACTCCTAACTTCCTATCCACCTATCCTCCCACCATTACCCCACCATGCCCACTCCCCGCGAACGCTTCTTCCAACTGCTTGAAAACGCCGACAGGCCCATTTTGCTTGACGGCGCGATGGGCACAATTCTGCACGAGCACGGCATCGGCTTTGATGCGTGCTTTGACGCCCTCAACCTGACCAATCCCGCGCTGATTGCCGACATCCACCGTCGCTACATTGACGCCGGCGCGCAAATCATCCTCACTAACACCTTCGGCGCGAACCGCTACCGCCTCGCCGAGCACGGCCTGGAAGACAAGGTCGCCGAAATCAACCGCGCCGGTGTGGAACTCGCCCGCCGGGTGGTGCTGGCTTCCTTCAAGGACGTGCTGGTCGCCGGTGATGTCGGACCCTTGGGCGTGCGCCTCGCCCCCTTCGGGCGCGTCCAGCCCGAAGAAGCCCGCGATGCCTTCCGTGAGCAAATTGCCGCCTTAGCCGAGGCGGGCGCCGACCTCATCGTGATTGAAACCATGAGCGACCTCTACGAAGTGCGGGAAGCCGTGGCCGCGGTGCACGAAGTCGCCCCCGACCTGCCCGTGGTGGCTTCCCTTTCGTTCACCCGCGACGACGTCACCCTGCTGGGCGACCCGCCCGAAAAGGTCGCCGAGGCGCTGCTTTCCTACGGCGTGGACGTGCTCGGCGCAAACTGCTCCGGCGGGCCTGCCCAGTTGCTCCGCATTTTGCGGCGAATGCGCAAGGTCGCCCCCAATGCGCGCTTCTGGATTAAGCCTAACGCGGGCTGGCCGGAACGCCTGCCCAATGGCCGCATTGCCTATCCCGCAGGGGCAGACTATTTCGGCGAATATGCCCGCTTCTTTGCCGAGGGCGGCGCTTCGTTGGTGGGCGGTTGCTGCGGCACCCGGCCGGAACACATCGCCGCGATGCACCAAAACCTGGCCGAACTGCCGCCCGTGCTCTCGCTGGAATGGCGCCCCGCACAGCCCCAGGAAGAAACTGCGTCCGAGGCCGTTGCCGAGCCTTCCAGCCGGCTGGCGCAAAAACTGGCCGCCGGGGAATTCGTGGTGGCGGTGGAAGTGCACCCGCCGCGGGGCTTTTCTGCCCACAAGGTGCTGGCCGCAGCCCGCCTGCTCGCCGATGTAGGCGCGGACGTGCTGGACGTGGCCGACAGCCCGATGGCGCGGATGCGGATGAGCCCGTGGGCGGTCTGCCACCTCATCCAGCAGGAGGTGGGCATTGAAACCACCCTGCATTTCCCCACCCGCGGGCGCAACCTGCTGCGGGTGCAGGGCGATTTACTCGCCGCGCACGCCCTCGGCATCCGCAACGTCTTCGTGGTGATGGGCGACCCGACCTCCGTCGGCGATTACCCCGAAGCCGCCGACAACTACGACCTCGTGCCTTCCGGCCTGATCAAACTCATCAAGCAGAAGTTCAACGCCGGGGTTGACCACGCGGGGAGCACCATCGGCCAGCCGACTTCCTTTTTCGTGGGCTGCGCGCTCAACCTCAACCCCAAAAACCCTGCCCGCGAGATGAAGGTGCTGCGCCGCAAAATCCGCGCCGGCGCCGATTTCGCCCTTACCCAGCCGGTGTTCGGGCCCGAAAAAGCCCGCCGTTTTCTGGAAGATTACGAGCGCGCATTCGGGAAACTGGAAATCCCCGTGCTGGTGGGGGTGATGCCGCTTTACAGCCGCCGCCATGCCGCCTTCCTGCACAACGAAGTGCCGGGCATTGAAATCCCGCCGGAGGTAATGCGGCGCATGGAGCAGGCGGGCGACCGCGCCCCGCAGGAGGGGGTTCGTATAGCCCAGGAACTGGTCGCGGCCCTCCGCCCGTGGGCGCAGGGCATTTATGTCATGCCCCAGTTTCGGCGCTATGAACTCGCGGCGGAAATTGTGGAAGCCGCCAAACAGGGCGGCTCATAAAAAACACGGCCCCGCGCGCAGCGGGGCCGTGGGTTAGAAGCATGGGTGAGAGGCAAGCAAGGCAATTACACACTCAGCAGGTGCCGACGCAACACCGGCAGGCGTTCCAGCCCGCGGGAAGCGCCGATGACGGCAGCATGACGGGGCTCATCCACCAGATAGGCCGGAACGCCGAGTTCTTTGGTCATCAGGCGGTCTAATCCCCGCAGCAGGGCGCCGCCGCCGCACAGGGCGATGCCGCGGTCAATGACATCGGCCACCAGTTCCGGCGGCGTTTTTTCCATCACCAGCCGCACCGATTCCACGATGGCGTGCAGCGGTTCCTGGAAGGCTTCCACCACCTCGCTGGTGGTGAGGGTGATTTCCCGGGGCAGCCCGGTGACCTGGTCCTGCCCCTGGACTTCGGCGCTCATTTCTTCATCTAACGGCACGGCGGCGCCGATTTTGAGTTTGACCTGTTCGGCCGTGGGCTGACCGATGACCAGCCCGTACTTGCGGCGGACGTAGGTAACGAGGGCTTCATCAAGGGCGCGGCCGCCCTGCCGCAGGGTTTCGGCAGCTACCACGCCATACATGGCAATGACCGCCGCCTGGGTGGTGCCCGAGCCGAGGTTGACAATCATGTTGCCCGCGGGGCTGCCCACCGGCAGGTCGGCGCCCAGGGCCGAAGCCAGCACGGTGGGAATGAGGAAGGCTTCGCTGCTGCCTGCCTGCAAGATGGCTTCGTGCACCGCCCGCCGTTCCACGCTGGTGACGCCGTAGGGCACGGTAATCATCACCTTGGGGCGGAAAAGCCACGACGCGCCGCCTGCTTTCCGCAGCAGAATGGCGAGCAGTTTTTCCGTCAGTTCGTAATAGGCCACCACGCCGTTTTGCAGCGGGCGGATGACTTCGTAAACTTCGGGCGTGCGGCCTTCCATTTCGGCGGCTTCTTCGCCTGCGGCGACCATCCGCCGTTCGGCGACGGCAATGGCGACCAGGGTGGGCTCATCCAGCAGCACCTGGTCGCCTTCGGCAATCCGCACGCGCTCGGTGCCCAGGTCGATGCCCAGGTTTCGGGAAAAAAGAGCCATCAGCGGCCTCAGTCCTCATCCTCAGCGGGGCCGGACTGGATTTGCGGGCCTTGCTTGGGGCGGAAGCGGCGGGCGGCTTCCAGGCGGATGCGGGCGCGCTGGAGCGCCGCCTGCGCTTTAAGATGCTCGGCTGCCGTGGGAGGTGTGGTCTTGAGCAGTTCTTCGGCGCGTTTGCGGGCTTCCTCGGCGCGTTGGATGTCGATTTCGGTAACATGCTCCGAGGCATTGGCGAGGATGGTCACTTTATCGGGGCGTACCTCTACCACACCGCCCGTCACCGTGAAGACTTCCTCTTCGCCGTCGTGCGCTACTTTGATGAAGCCGGGCTTGAGGGTGGAAAGCAACGGCGCGTGGTCGGGCAGAATGCCCATTTCGCCGCTCGCCCCAGGCACCACCACCATATCGGCCTCACCGGCCCATACCATGCGATCCTGGGAGACGATTTCACAACGGATTGGCATAACGCCTCCTACGCGGCTTCGCTCGCCATCTTTTCGGCCTTCTCGACGGCCTCGTCAATCGTGCCGACCATGTAGAAAGCCTGCTCGGGGATGTCGTCGTGCTTGCCATCCAGAATTTCGCGGAAGCCGCGGATGGTTTCCTTGAGCGGCACATAGCGGCCGGGAATGCCGGTGAACTGCTCGGCCACGAACATCGGCTGGGAGAAGAAGCGCTCAATCTTGCGGGCGCGGCTCACGATGAGTTTGTCGTCTTCGCTCAGTTCTTCCACGCCGAGGATGGCAATGATGTCTTGCAGGTCCTTGTAGCGCTGAAGCACCTGCTGCACTTCGCGGGCGGTGCGGTAGTGGTCTTCGCCCACGATTTGCGGGTCCAAAATCCGACTGGTGGAAGCCAGCGGGTCCACCGCGGGGTAAATGCCTTTGGCGGCGATGGAGCGTTCCAGGGCAATGGTGGCATCCAGGTGGGCGAAGGTGACGACCGGTGCGGGGTCGGAGTAGTCGTCTGCGGGCACGTAGACGGCCTGCATGGAGGTAATGGAGCCCTGTTTGGTGGAGGTGATGCGTTCCTGCAGTTCGCCCATTTCGGTGGCCAGGGTCGGTTGGTAGCCCACGGCGGAAGGCAGGCGGCCTAACAACGCCGACACCTCGGAACCGGCCATCGAGAAGCGGAAGATGTTGTCAATGAACAGCAGCACGTCTTTGCCCTGGTCGCGGAAGTATTCGGCCATGGTCAGGCCGGTCAGGGCGACGCGCAGGCGCACACCGGGCGGCTCGTTCATCTGGCCGTACACCATCACGGTGTCGGGCATTACGCCCGATTCCAGCATTTCGCGGTAGAGTTGCGTGCCCTCGCGGGTGCGCTCGCCCACGCCGGTGAACACCGAGTTGCCTTTGTGCACTTTGGCGATGGTGCGGATGAGTTCCATGATGATCACGGTTTTGCCCACGCCCGCACCGCCGAAAATGCCGGTTTTACCGCCTTTGGTGAAGGGGGCGATCAGGTCAATGACCTTCAGGCCGGTTTCAAACACTTCCACGCTGGTGGATTGCTCTTCAAAACTCGGGGCAGGGCGGTGGATGGGGTAAACCGTGCTTGCTTTGACGTTTTCGCTGCCGTCCACGGTTTCGCCGAGGACGTTGAAGATGCGCCCCAGCACTTCGGGACCCACGGGCACGGAAATCGGCGCGCCGGTGGCTTCCACGGTCATGCCGCGCTTCAGGCCGTCGGTGGCGCCCATTGCCACGCAGCGCACCCAGTTATCGCCGAGGTGCTTTTGCACTTCCAGCACCAGGGGTTGGTCATCATCACGAAGCACCTTGACGGCTTCGTAAATTTCCGGCAATTGTTCGGCGGGGAATTCCACATCCACCACGCCGCCCAAAATTTGCACTACTCGGCCAGTTGCTTTCGCCATGCTTGCCTCCAAAATTCGTGGTTCGTGATTTGTGATTCGGTAATTTGTATTTGCGGTATCCACCGATTACACAGATTTTCACCGATTTTTGAAACCGCAGATTTTGCAAATTACACAGAAAATCTGTGTAATCTGTGGTTTTTTACTTCTCAGCGGGTCAGGCAGCGGCCTTGCGCGCTTCGGCGGCCATGGCCTGGGCAAGCGCTTCCGCGCCGCCGGCGATATCCAGCATTTCGCTGGTGATGCTCTGCTGCCGGGCTTTGTTGTATTCCAGTTGCAGCGCGTCGGCCAGTTCGCTGGCGTTGTCGGTCGCGTTCTTCATCGCCACCATGCGGGCGGCGTGTTCGCTGGCCTGCGATTCCAGAATGGCGTGGAAGACCTGCAACTGGGTGAAGCGCGGCACGATTTCGTCCAAAATCTCGGTTTCGTCGGGTTCGTAGATGTAGGAAGCCACCACTTTGTGGCCTGCGGTGGGGGCGAATTCCTGCACCCGCTCGCCGCCGTCCACTTCCAGGGGCAGCAGTTTTTTGCGGGTGGGGTTCTGCCGCAGCATGTTGATGAAGTCGGTGTACACCAGGAAGACCTGGTCGGCTTTCCCGTTGAGGAATTCTTCAACCAGCAGGTGGCCGATTTGGGAAACATCGGCAAACTTGGGGCGGTCGGGAATGCCGCTGAAGTCGGCCACAATGTGCTTGCCGCGGCGGTGCAGGATTTCGCGGCCTTTGCGCCCCACGGTGACATAGTGCACCGGCACCGGGTAATCGTCAAAGTGGCGGAAGGTGTAGCGCAGCACGTTGGTGTTGTAGGGGCCGGCCAGGCCGCGGTCGCTGGTAATGAGCACCACAAGGACGTTTTCAACTTTGTCGCGGCGGGTCATCAGGGGGTGCATGTGTTCACGGCCGGGCTGCATGGCGACGTGCGTCAGCACTTCCCATGCTTTGGTGGCGTAGGGGCGGGTGGCTTCCACCGTGGCAATCGCCCGCTGCACTTTGCTGGCACTCACTGCCTGCAAAGCGCGGGTGATTTGCGCGATGTTCTTGACGCTTCGTATGCGGAGTTTGACTTCTCTCGCGGTCGCCATAGGCTTCTATCCCTTAGCTCCAGCCGGCCATAAACGCATCCAGGGCTGCTTTGAGTTGTGCTTCGGTTTCCGCGGTGATGCGCCCCGCACTGATGATGGTGCGGCCGATTTCGGGGTGGGAAGTGTCCATGTAGCGGAGCAGGTCTTGTTCCCACTGGCGCATTTTGTCCAGCGGCACGCTGTCGGCGTAGCCGTGGGTGGCGGCGTAAATCACGATGATTTCGTGTTCCAGCGGCACGGGCGAGTATTGCGGCTGCTTGAGGATTTCCTGCATCCGCAGGCCGCGGTTGAGCTGTGCCTGGGTGGCTTTATCCAGGTCAGAGCCGAACTGGGCAAAGGCGGCCAGTTCGCGGAAGGCCGCCATATCCAGGCGCAGGCGGCCGGCCACCTGCTTCATGGCCTTAGTTTGAGCGTCGCCGCCCACGCGGGAAACCGAGATGCCGACGTTGATGGCCGGGCGGATGCCCGCGTAGAAGAGGTTGCTTTCCAGGTAAATCTGGCCGTCGGTAATGGAAATGACGTTGGTGGGGATGTAGGCGGAGACGTCGCCCAGCAGGGTTTCAATGATGGGGAGGGCGGTCAGGGAGCCGCCGGTGCCGCGCACTTTGACGACCTTGTAGGCGTCGGCGTTGTCCATCGCTTTGCGGGCTTCTTCGGCTGCGTGTTCGGCAATGGGGCCGTCGTACACTTTGCCGTCGGCGCCGTCCTCGGGCGCGGCGAGGCCGTCTTCGCTGGCGTAGTCCGAGGGCACGATGACGTATTTGTCGGCCATGCGGGCGGCGCGTTCCAGCAGGCGGGAATGCAAGTAGAAAACGTCGCCGGGGTAGGCTTCACGGCCGGGGGGACGGCGCATGAGCAGGGAGACTTCGCGGTAGGCCCAGGCATGCTTGGAAAGGTCGTCGTACACGATGAGGGCGTCGCGGCCGGTTTCCATGAATTCCTCGCCGATGGCGCAACCGGCGTAGGGGGCCAGGTATTGCAGCGCCGCGGGTTCGTCGGCCGAGGCCACCACCACGGTGGTGTATTCCATCGCGCCGAACTTTTCCAGCACGGCCACGGTGCGGGCGACCTGCGCCTTTTTCTGGCCGATGGCGACGTAAATGCAGAGGACGTCTTTGCCCTTCTGGTTGAGGATGGTGTCGATGGCAATAGCGGTTTTACCGGTCTGGCGGTCGCCGATGATAAGTTCGCGCTGGCCGCGGCCGATGGGGATCATGGCATCAATGGCTTTGATGCCGGTGAGCAGGGGGGTATCCACGTCTTTGCGCTCGATCACGCCGGGGGCGATGCGTTCCACCGGGCGGTAGTGGTCGAATTTGATGGGGCCTTTACCGTCGATGGGTTCACCGAGGGCGTTGACCACGCGGCCGATCAGGCCGTCGCCCACAGGCACCGAAGCGATGCGCTTGGTGGTGTAGACTTTGGTGCCTTCTTCAATCTCGGTGTAGTCGCCCATGATGATGATGCCGACATTGTCCTTCTCCAGGTTGAAGGCAATGCCCATCACCCCGTTTTCAAAGCGCACCAGTTCCTGCGAGCGGACGTCGGAGAGGCCGCTGGCGCGGGCGATACCGTCGCCGGCTTCCAGCACGACCCCCATGTCGCGCACTTCCAGTTGCGGCTCGAAGGCCTCAATTTGCTTTTGTAAATCGTCTACGATTTGTTTGATGGGTTCAGCCATTTCGCCTCCAGGGTACTCACCGCGTCAATGCCGCCACCGTGTCCGCATCCAGGCGGCGGAGCACGGCTACCAGCAATTGCACGGCCTGATCAAAGTCGTCACGATGGATTATCGCGCTGTGGGAATGGATATGACGGGCAGGAATGCTGAGCACAATCGTAGGCACGCCGGTACGGTGCAGGTGGATGACTGCCCCATCGGTCGCGCCGCCTTCCACAAAGGAAATCTGCAGGCCGATGCCGATTTCCTTTGCCGTTTCCAGGAACAGGTCCCGCAGCCCCAGGTTAGGGATCATGCTGCGGTCGTAAATCAGCAAAGAAGGCCCCTGGCCCATTTTGGCGGGGGCCTGTTCGCCTTTGACGCCGGGGACATCGCCGGCAATGTCGGCTTCCAGCACAATGGCGAGGTCGGGGTCTACCGCCCACACGCCAGTATGTGCGCCGCGCACGCCCACTTCTTCCTGCACCGTGGCGACAGCATAGACGCTGTTGGGGTGGCTTTCCTGCTGCAGGGCTTCCAGCGCCTGAATCATCACCGCCACGCCCACACGGTCGTCGAAGGCTTTGGAGAGGTAGGCCTTGCCATTTGCTAAAACGACAAAGTCGGCGCGCGGCACCACGGGGTCGCCGGGGCGCACACCGGCTTCTTCAACTTCCTCCCGCGAGGTCGCGCCGATGTCGATGTACATATCCTTTTTCTGCACGACCTTGTTGCGCTCGTCGGGGGGGAGCAAATGGGGGGGCTTGGCGCCGATAACACCGACCACATCCCCCTTGTTGGTCTTGATGATGACCCGTTGCCCCAGCAGCACCTGGTCGAACCAGCCGCCCAGGGGCAGGAATTTAATGAAGCCCTCTTGGGTAATGTGCTTGACCATGAAACCCACTTCGTCCATGTGGGCGGCCAGCATAATTTTTGGGGCTTCGGCTGTGCCGGGCTTGTAACAGATGAGGCTTCCCAGTTTGTCTTGGGAAACCTCACCGAGCGGCTCCAGATATTGCCGAATTAAAGCACGCACGGGCGCCTCAAAGCCGGGGACGCCGTGCGCCTCAGTGAGGTGTTGCAAAAGGGTTATGGTTTTATCCATGCGCGCGCAAGTTCCTTGTTTGGGGTGCTGCGCCGACAGGTGGCGCAAGAAAACTTCCCCACTGGCCTGTGCCAAGCCTGATGGGAAACGCTAAAATGATACCCGAAAGAAGGAATATTGTCCAGTTTTGGGTTTGGGTCGGGAAAAATGTAACTTGACCCCCGTGTACCCCTCTGGTAAAATTTGCCCGCTTGCCCCCATCGTCTAGTGGCCCAGGACGCGGCCCTCTCAAGGCCGAAACCGGGGTTCAAACCCCCGTGGGGGCACAGTTGCGTAGGCAAACTTTTCCCCGAGGGCGGGGTTTCAGCCCTCGGGGCGCTTTTTTAAGTCTGGGGATGGCCATCGGCAGGCCGCCTTCCCCCGTTTGCAGCGCGTGCGAGGCTGCGCCCAGGGAAGCCGCTCGCCTTGTGCGTGAAAGCACAGGAATACGGGGGAAATTTTGGGGCACCGTAATGGAAAGGATCTCTCGGCTTGGATAAGGACGTTTGGCGCTTTATTGAGTGACAATCGTCACTAACCATCGTTAAAGGGCGGGAGTATTATCTTAAAGCGATGTGAGAAGCATTATGTGTATAAGTGGATAGGTGAATGCTCTCAAAGGATGGCGCACATGCTTCCCCCCGAACAGCAAGAGGCGTTTGCCCCAATGCAGGCCGAGGTTTGCGCGGCGCTCGCGCACCCGCAGCGTATTTTGATGCTGTGTGCGCTGGCCGAACAGCCTTACCATGTCAGCGGCCTGGCCGAGCATCTGGGGCTGAGCCAGCCTGTGGTATCTCGCCATTTGCGCATCCTGCGGGAGCAAGGGTTGGTAGAGGCAGCGCGAAAGGGCACGATGATGGAATATCGCCTTGCCGACCCGCAATTGCTGGAAGCGCTGGCAGTATTTCGCGACATGCTGGAAAAGCGTTTTGCCCGGCGCGCCGGTTTCCTGGCGGCTGCTGTGGCTGCAGAGCATAGTCCGCAACCCTGACGTTTATAAGGAGAAGGCTATGGACAAAAAACCAACATGGTTGCTGGGCGCGGTTCTCACCCTCCTGGTGGTCATTGTACCCATTTGGGTGTTGTGGCCGAAGCCCGCTCAGCCCCAGGGTGATCCATGGGCTCATTTGCCGAAATATCAGCCCCATGTGGATCACTCGGCCATCATCCAGGGGACTTTTGAGACGGGGCAGGATGTTACCAAGACCTGCCTGAAATGCCACCCCGATGCGGCAAAGGATTTCATGCACACTTCTCACTGGCAGTGGCTCAGTGAGAAAGCCTTCAACATTCCCGGCCACGACCAACCCGTGCGGCTGGGAAAACTGCATTCCATCAACAATTTCTGCATCAACACGGAAGGCAACCAGAGGGTGTGCATGAAGTGCCATACCGGCTACGGGTGGACAGAAGAAGCCCCCACCGATTTCTCCAACCCCAACAATGTGGACTGCCTGGTGTGCCATGCCGACCCCAGCAAATACGGGCGTGGCGAATACGGCAACCCGGCCAAAGGTGTGGACCTGGCAGCGGCAGCCAAGAGCGTGCGCAACCCCACCCGCGCCAACTGCCTGACCTGCCATGCTTACGGCGGCGGCGGCGATAACGTCAAACACGGCGATATCAGCAGCGCGCTGTATCACCCCGACCCTGACCTGGACGTGCACATGGGCAAGTACAACCTACAGTGCACCGACTGCCACCGCACTTCGCATCACGAAATCAAGGGCAAACTCATCAACCTGAACTATACGGTGGACCCCAAAGATCAGGTGCAGTGCACCGACTGCCACAGCAGCGCCCCTCACGAAGATGCCCGCCTGAACGAGCACGTCAAATCGGTGGCCTGCCAGGCGTGCCATGTGACCGAGGTGGCCGAGAAAATCCCCACCAAAGTGTACTGGAACTGGGCCAGCGCAGGTCAGGACCGCCCGCAAAACCACTTCCATTACCTGAAAATCAAGGGCGACTTCCGCTACGTCAAGAACCTCATCCCGACTTACATCTGGTTCAACGGCAACGAGGCCGCACGCTACGTGAAGGGCGACAAAATTGACCCCACCAAAGTGACCTACATCAACAAGCCCGCCGGCAGCATAGACGACCCCACGGCGAAGATTTTCCCCTTCAAGATCCACGTGGCCATGCAGCCCTATGACAAGAAGTACATGTATCTCCTGCCAATTCTCACCGCAGGCGTGCCGAACGGCTTCTGGACCAAGTTTGATTGGGACCTGGCTTTCAAGGAAGACGTGCAACACACCGGCCTGAAGTTCAGCGGTGAATATGGTTTTGCGGAAACACACATGTACTGGCCGTTGACCCACATGGTCAAGCCAAAAGAACAGGCGCTGCAATGCGTGGACTGCCACGGCCCCAATGGACGCCTGGACTGGAAAGCCCTGGGCTACCCCGGCGACCCGATGCGATGGGGCGGCCGCTTCGACACCAACCCCTAACGGAGTGTAGCCATGCAGCGGAAATTCATCTCCTTGTTGCTCTTCACGGTGCTCATTGCCCTCGTGGCCGCGGGGATTGCCGTGGGCGTGCGGCAAGCGCTGGCCGAGGATGGGCCTACCCCTCAGGCCGCACCCTCGCCCATGCACCCTGCTTATGCCCTGCTTGATGCCGATGGCAACCCCGTGGCCAGGAGTGGCCAACCCGCCGATTTGATGAAAACCTGCGGGCAATGCCACGATACCGCCTTCATCACCTCGCACGCGACCCACCAAAAGGCGGAGAAAATCCCCGAATTTGCGGGCATGACGGCATCCTGTTACCTTTGCCACAGCACGGCCCCCAACGGGGAAGCCCGCAAGGCAGCCCTCGCCGGCGGCGATAAAGCCTGGGCCGATAGCGCCGTGTTGCTGGGTTCCGGCATTTTGCAAAAAACGGCCAACGGCTGGCAGTGGAACGCTGCCGCTTTTGACGCCGACGGCAGGCTCAAACCCCAATATGTCAACTTGCACCAGCCGACCAACGCCAACTGCGCCCTCTGCCACGGCGCGGTGCAAACCGACCCCAAAACGCCGCTGGTGCTCAAAGACCTCCACGCAAACTGGACGACCCTCACGACCGGCCAGGTGCTCTCGCCGCAGCGCATTGCGGCCTCGGGGATGAACATCGCCGGGAAAGAAAAAATGCTTTTTGCCTGGGATGTGCATACCGAGCGCGGCGTGCAGTGCGTGGACTGCCACGGCAGCATCAACTCACCGGCCACGCGGCGCGATAACGAACTGCCGCCTTACCTCACTTATGAGCCGCGCCGCCTTTCGCCCGGTGAATACCTGAAAAAGCCAAGCCACATTTTGCACGAGCAAAATTGTGAATCGTGCCACGACCCGACGGCGGCTCACAAAGACTGGCTGCCTTACCTGGACCTGCACATGTCGAAAGTGGCTTGCGAAACCTGCCATGTGCCACAATTACATGCTCCCGCGGCAGAAACCTTTGACAAAACGGTTGTTTTGCCCAACGGCACAACGCCCACGGTTTATCGCGGGGTGAGGTCGGCCGGCGCGGCTGCCCCCGGCGCCGATGCCCACGAGCCGTTTACCGTGTCTCACCAGGTGACGGGCTTCCTGCCGGTGCTGTTGAAGAACGCCGAGGGCAAAAAAGCCCCCTACAACCTGGTCACGACCTTTGAATGGGTTTACAAGAAAGACGGAAAAGATGTTGTGGTCAGCATGGCCGACCTGAAAAAAGCCTGGATGCCCGACGGCAAATATGCGCCCGACATTGTGCAGGCATTTGATGCCAACGGCGATGGCACGCTGACGGCCGACGAACTGGCGCTCAATACGCCCGACAAGGTGGCGCTGATTGCCAAACACCTCGGCGCGCTGGGGCTGGATAGCCCGCATATCGTTGGGGTGGTCAAGCCTTATGCCATTCACCACGATGTGGTGCAAAGCGACGCTGCCCTGAAAGACTGCAGCGCCTGCCACGGCGCCGATTCTCGCATCGGCCGTCCCATGCGGCTGGCAATCACTGCTCCCCCCGGTGTGCAACCCGTTTTCGCGGCCACGAAAGAGGTCAAAGACGAAGGCCGTGTGGTGGCTCAAGGCGGAGCGTTGTATTACGAACCTGAAGAAGACCCCGACCTGTATCTGGCCCGCCGGAACCACATCCGCTGGATTGACCTCTTGGGCGCGGTGGCTTTCCTGGCTACCCTGGTGGGTGTCACCCTTCACGGCACGCTGCGGCTGTACTACGGCAAAAAATTTGCCCCTCAGGCCGCGGAAAGCGCCACGAAAACCGAATACCTCTACACTTTCCCGGAGCGTTTCTGGCACTGGCTTCAGATGATCACGGTGGTGCTGTTGCTCATCATCGGCCTGATCATTCACGAACCTCAGTGGCTGGGCGCATTTTCCTTCCGGTATCTGGTGTTGCTGCACACCATTCTGGGCTGGATTCTGATCGGCAACTTCGTTTTTGCCCTGTACTACTTCCTGGCTTCCGACTACTTCAAGCAATTCGTGCCGCGCCCCGAAGGCTTCTTCACGCAGCTGATGATGCAGGCCCGGTTTTATACCTGGGGCATCTTCCGGGGCGAGCCGCATCCCTTCAAAAAGACTTTCTGGGATAAACTCAACCCTCTGCAGCGGCTGACCTACTTCGCCCTGATTGTGGTGTTGCTGCCGGTGCAAATGGTGACCGGCGTGTGGATCTGGGCTGTGCGCGTCTGGCCCGGTGCCGCCACCTTGTTTGGGAAGGCCACCATGGTTTGGGTGGTGGGCGCTCACACGCTGGACGCCTGGCTGATTGCTTCCTTCGTGGCCGGACACGTTTACCTCATCACGACCGGCCCGCGGCCGCTGGCTTACCTTGAGGCCATGATCACCGGCTGGGAAGAAGTAGAAACGGACGAGGGCGATTCCCCCGCAGCCTGAGCCTCTGAGGCCTAAGGAGTGTTGACGATGGCTGAAAAGAAGAAATCGTGGTTCCAGAAACTGATCGACCGGCCGAGGAAGCCTTACGCGAACCCTTATGTAGGCGGTTTACTGCTGGGCCTGAGCCTGTTCTTCTCGCTGCTGCTGACGGCGAACGGCCTGGGCGCCTCGGCCATCTTTGCCCGCACAAACGGCTTTCTGGTCAACCTGTTCGCGCCGCATCATGTTGACCGGGTGCCTCAGTTGATCAAAGTGGCCGGCGGGGCGAAAAACCCCTTCAACAACTGGATTACCTGGGAAGTCATCGGCCTCATTTTGGGCGCCTTTGCTTCCTCGGTCA
>Ga0256829_1001158_pt1 | contig 22634 bp, 17 predicted proteins | sample 131447metaG_FD_185979 | JGI IMG/M metagenome (GOLD analysis project Ga0256829, IMG submission 185979) | Hydrothermal vent microbial communities from Lau Basin, Pacific Ocean - 131-447 | ecosystem: Environmental > Aquatic > Marine > Hydrothermal vents | place: Pacific Ocean: Lau Basin | collected...
CAGCTTTCTTGAATTCGATTCAACGGGGCGGTTTTTTGACATGCTCCATTCCACCTTTCGTTCGATTGAAGAGGGCGAGAACATGGCCGCGCGCGCCCTTGGCCGGGATGAACTGGCCTTTGAATGGGATGCGGTCGAGCTGGTGATCACCCGCTATGACGAGGCCCAGCAGGCCGAGCTGGCCAGCCTGATGCAGGCCTATCTGGGCCGTGCCCTGTCCCCTTACCGTCAGGATTTTACCGCACTGATCGGGCAGGCGGGCGAGCAGGTCAACGGAATTTACGAGGCGGATTACCGCGATTTCAACCGCGAGACCTATATCCGGGGCCGGGAAACCTTTGATATGACCTATGCGGCGTTCAAAAAACTGCTGCTGGGGGTGTGGCGGCGCGATGAGCTGGCGCAGGACAAGGCCAACGAAGCGGCAGAGGCTGTCGCATGAGACCCCGGATGCGAAAAACATCACCTTTAATGATTTCAATGGGTTACGGTGCAAATGTTTCGCGCGCGAAACAATTTAGGTATTATGATACCTCAAAATGCGGGCCCCGTACGCTGGGGCAGGGCAGAATTAACCTTTTTGGCCTATCCCGACCGGCAAAGGAGAACACAGATGGCCAAACGTAAGCGACTGACCCCGGCCCAACCGGAATACCTGCATGCGCCGCTCGAGGTGAAATCCGCTGCCCCCGGCGCGGCCCCGATTCCGACGCCACCCATTGCCCAGGTGGCCGGTGAGGCCGCAGCACAGGCGGCGCTGGCCGAGGTCAGTGCCGAACTGCAGGCGGCCCGCATCGAAGGGCGGATGGTGCAGAAAATCCCGCTGGAGGCGATTGATGCCGAATATCTGTCGCGCGACCGGATCCTGTCGGACGCCGAAGACCTGACGGCTCTGGTGGACAGCATCCGCGCCCATGGCCAGCGCAGTCCAATCGAGGTCATGGCGTTGAAGGACGGCCGCTTTGGCCTGATCTCGGGTTGGCGACGGCTGAGCGCGCTGGAGTTGCTGTCTCAGGAAACCGGCGAGCCCCGTTTTGGACAGGCGCTGGCCCTGCTGCGCCAGCCCGAGGGGGCGTCAGAGGCCTATATCGCCATGGTCGAGGAAAACGAGATTCGCGTTGGCCTCAGCTATTATGAACGGGCGCGAGTGGTGGCGCTAGCGGCACGCGAGGGCGTATTCGTCCACGAAGGCGCTGCCCTGACCCGGCTGTTTGCCAATTCCAGCCGGGCGAAACGCTCGAAAATCCGGGCCTTCCTGACGCTTTACAATCGGCTGGATGAGGTCCTGCGCTTTCCAACCCAGATTGGTGAGCGCCTTGGCCTGTCGCTGGCAAAATTGCTGGAGCAGGACGCGACCTCTACTCTGGCCGACCGGCTGCGGGCCGCCGATGTCCGCACCCCCGAGGATGAGCTGGCGATTCTGGCGGAGGCTGTGGCGCCGGGGGCAGCACCCGCCCTGCGTTCATCGCGCCCGTCGCCAGCGCCGCGACGGGGGGATATCTTGTCCGACAGGGATGAACCCCGTGAGGCGGCAAGGGCCCCGACAAACCAACCCGACCCGGTGGCGGGGATCGAACTGCGCCCCGGGGTGTTCCTGAAAAACGAGGGCGGATATTTGAAACCCCGCCTCGTGATTGCCGGCCCGAATGTCGATCGCCGGTTTCAGGAGATGTTAGAGTCATGGCTGAAGAATCAATCGTAACAACCGAAAATCACACGGTTTACACGGTTCAATCCCGCCCGTCTTTGAACCCCTTGGCCAAACGATAGGCGGTTGATCTGCCGATCCCCAATTGTCGTGCGGCCCGGGCCGGGTTCATGCCTCCGGCCAGCAGGTTTTGCAGCGCCAGAACCGTCTCGGGGCTCAGGGACGGCCGCCCGGGATGGCGTCCTTGGGCGCGGGCGGCGGCGATCCCGTCCCGGGTGCGCTCGGCGATCAGGCGGCGTTCGAAATGGGCGATGGCGCCGAAAACATGAAAGACCAGCTCACCCGCGGCCGAGGATGTGTCCAGCTTTTCCTCAAGGCTGATCAGGTTGATGCCCCGGCCCTTCAGCGTATCGAGGGTTTCCAGCAGCTCTTTCAGCGAGCGGCCCAGCCGGTCCAGCCGGATGATGCAGAGGCTGTCATTGGGACGGGCAAAATCGAGCAGTGCATCCAGCCCCGGCCGCGAGAAGGTCCGCCCTGAAATCACGTCGGTGAACACCCGGATTGCCCCGGCAGCGGTCAGGCGCTCGACCTGAGAGCGGGTGCTCTGCTCGGGGGTCGAAACGCGGGCATAGCCCAGAATATCACCGCTGCGGGTCGGGATACTGGCCATGGGGCGGCGGGGCTCCTTGCGTTTGAGGCGGGCGGGCGTTCGAAGCTGTCTGGCACCGGGTCGGGGCCATCAGGCCCGGGGATATGCCCGGGGGGGGATGGCGGAGACGAAGGGATTCGAACCCTCGATACCGTTCCCGGTATACTCCCTTAGCAGGGGAGCGCCTTCGACCACTCGGCCACGTCTCCGCTGGTGCGTCTATCAGGAGAGGCGATAGGGAAACAAGGGCAAATTTCTGCGCCGGCCTTGGAACAGGAGTCTCTTAAACGGTCGTTTTCAGGACGGGTTTGGCCCCCCCGACGATGGGCCGGGTTTCGGGCGGCGGCAAGTGTCCTTTTATCAGTCTCTTTATTGTAACTGGTCCCAAAACAATTTTGCAGGGTTTCGGGATTGGCCGGTTGCTTGCATCAAATTAAACGCAATCGCCAAGAAAAGGCCATATTTGCGCACGGGCAAAGGATCGCAGGACGGGCGATCCTGTGGGCGTGGGGGCGTAAGCAGGGGTGTTTGCGTGGGGAATATCCGTCTTGTCACGATGCTGGACAGCACGTCGTTTACCTTTGTCTCGGGGATTTCGGATTTCGAGGTTTTGCGGGTCAGCGACGGTTATGTCCTTTATTCCGCCAGTGTGGCGCTGAATGGTCTCAGCCTGTTTCACCTGTCCTTTGGCGGTGGCGCGGTCACGCTGGCCGGTGAGCAGGGGTTGCCGCCCCGCAGCAGTCTGGCACCTTTGGATCTGGCGCTGGTCAACACCGGCGCGGGCACGACGCTTTGGGCCGAGCCGTGGTCGGCAGCGGGGTTTCGCGCCTACGCGCTGAACGGGGCGGGGCATCTTGGGGCTTTGCTGACCAACCCCGGCCTGCCGGTTTTGCAGCGCGGGGTCGTGCATTCACTGGAGGTCAATGCTCCGGGCCCGGAAAGCTGGGTTTACGGCGGGATATTCGGCACCAGCGGGATTGTGCGTATGACGCTGGATGCGCAGGGTGGGCTGGTCTCGGCCACCGCCCTTAGCGGCACCGCGCATGAGGATGTTGCCGCCCTGACCCATGCCAATCTGGCCGGCGGCTCATTTCTGTTTTCCGCCAGAAGCACCCAGGCAGCGGTGACCAGTTGGCATATCGAAAGCAGCGGAAACCTGACCAAGGTCGGGACGATCGGAGTTGCGCAGGGGGTCGGAATAGCGGCCCCGACGGGGTTGGAAATCGTTGATTTTGCCGGAGAAACATTTCTCGTTCTGGCGGCATCGGGGACCAGTTCATTAACCGTGATCGGGGTTAGCGGCCTTGGCGCGCTGGAGGTCCGCGATCAGGTCAACGACAATTTGCACACGCGCTTTGCCCATGTGCAAGCGATGGCGGTGGTCTCGCATCAGGGACGGGTTTTTGTTCTGGCAGGGGGTGCCGATGACGGGCTGACGCTGCTGCAGATGCTGCCCGGCGGGCGGCTGGTCACGGTGCAGAGCCTGGCTGACACCAATGCCATGACGCTGCACCATGTCAGCGCGGTGACGGCGATTTCGGATGGCGCGGATATCCATATCTTTGCGGCCAGCGAAACCGAGCCGGGGCTGACGCAGCTGGTCTATCACCCAGACACACCCGGGGTTCTGAAAACCGGCGCAAGCGGTCATGTCACCGGCACGGCAAACGCCGATATTCTGCAGGCGGCGGCGGGCGGGGTGGTGCTGGACGGCGGCGCGGGCAATGATATCCTGATTGATGGTGCGGGCGCGGATGTTCTGAGCGGCGGCGCGGGTGCGGATCTGTTCGTGTTCAGCCCGGACGGGATGCTGGACACGGTCCGGGATTTTCAGCGCGGGGTAGATCGGCTGGATCTGGGCGCTTTTCCGTTCATGCACGGGGTGCGGCAGGTTCGGATTGCGCCGACAGCGGATGGGGCAATTCTGGGTCTGCAGGGGGAGGAGTTGCAGATCCACTCGGCCGATGGAGCCCCACTGAAGGCCAGTGATTTCAACGATGCGAACCTTGTTGCCTCACCCCGGTCGGTGCAGCCGCCGGCCGGATTCATGAACAGCCTGCACCGCACCGGAAGCAACGCAAACGAGACGTTTTCAGGCACCGCCGGGGCCGATGTTCTGGATGGTTGGGGCGGGCAAGACCACCTGTCGGGGGTGGCCGGCAATGACCATCTGGCGGGCGGCGCGGGCAATGATGTCCTGAATGGCGGCGCGGGCAACGACACGCTGAATGGCGGTGATGGTGCCGATACCCTTTATGGCGGCACTGGCAACGACACGCTGAGGGGAGGTGCGGGCAGCGATCTGCTGTTTGGCGGGCCCGGTGCGAATACGCTGCAGGGCGGCGACGGCAATGATTCACTTTATGGCGGGGCCAACGCCGAGACCCTGCAGGGTGATCTGGGCAATGACCGTCTGTTCGGCTATGGCGGCAACGACACACTGAACGGCGGGGCCGGCAATGACCGCGTGGTCGGAGGGGACGGGGCCGATCATCTGCTGGGTGGCGACGGCAGCGACCATCTGTTCGGGCAGGTTGGCAATGACACACTCAGCGGCGATCAGGGCAATGACACGCTGAATGGTGGGGCGGGCAACGACCTGCTTTACGGCGGCGGCGGCATTGATCACCTCTATGGCGGGCTGGGAGACGATGCACTGCGCGGCGGGTTGGGCAACGACCTGCTTTACGGCGGCGGCGGGGTTGATTTGCTGCAGGGCGGTGACGGCGTGGACCGCCTGTTCGGAGGGGCGGGCAATGATACGCTTGGTGGTGATCTGGGCAATGACCTGCTGTTCGGCAATGCGGGCAACGACCATCTGGACGGAGGACTCGGCGATGACCGGCTTTATGGCGGCGATGGGGCCGATGTCCTGACCGGGGGCGATGGAGCCGACCGGCTGGGAGGGCAGGCGGGCAATGATACGGTCTCGGGAGGGGCCGGCAATGACCACGTCGGCGGTGGCGCGGGCAATGATACGCTGTCCGGCGGGCTGGGAGCCGATATCGTTTCCGGCGGATCAGGCGATGATCTGGCCCATGGCGACGCCGGGGCGGACCGAATTTATGGTGGCGCGGGCAATGATGTCGTTTATGGCGATCAGGGCAATGACTGGCTGTTTGGCAGCGCCGGGCTGGACCGGATTTACGGTGGTGCCGACAATGATCACCTGTTTGGCGGCTCCGAGGCCGATCAGCTGTTTGGCGATCAGGGCAACGATCAACTGTTTGGCGATCAGGGCAACGATGCGCTGTCTGGCGGGGCGGGTGATGACCGTTTGTTTGGTGGCGCGGGCAACGATGCGTTGACGGGCGGCGCCGGGGCGGACTGGTTATTCGGCAATGCGGGCAACGACCGTCTGGACGGTGGCGCGGGCAACGATCTGCTGCGCGGTGGCGCCGGGGCGGATACGTTCGTTTTTGACGGTGGCCATGATTCAGTGCTGGATTTTACCCTGAGCGAGGATCATCTGGTTCTGAGTGCTGGCCTCTGGAGCGGCACATTGAGTGTGGCGCAGGTCTTTGCCCGGTATGCCAGCACCAACGGGACCCATACCTATTTCGATTTTGGCGGCGGGGTGGACAAGCTGTGGATCAGCAATGTTTCGGATCTGGCCAGTCTGCAACATCTGACCCAGATCGCCTGAGCGCGCGGCCCAGTTCGGCAATCTCACCGGTGGTGGCCGGTCCGCTGCGTCATGTCAGTCGCCCGGTGCGGTGCCGATGTTGCGCTGGTGCTGGGCGATGGCCTCTTCGACATCGTCATAATAGGTCAGCCGCCCGCGCTCAAGCACGGCGCCGGCGGTGCAGAGGGCGCGGACCATCGCGGTGGCGTGGCTGATCACGATGGCCCCGCTGCCCTGCATCCGGTCCTGAAAAAAGGCGCTGGCCTTGCGTTTGAAGGCCGCGTCGCCGACCGAGGTAACCTCGTCCACCAGATAGGTGTCAAAGCGGATCCCCATGGAAACGCCAAAGGCCAGTCGCGCCCGCATCCCCGAGGAATAGCTGTGAAACGGCAGATGATAATGGCCACCAAGTTCTGAGAACTCTTGAACAAAATCAACCAGTTCAGAGGTGTTTATACCATAAACCCGGGCGATGAAGCGAACGTTTTGGGCGCCGGTCAGATCTCGGTGAAAGCTGCCGGCAAAGCCGACCGGCCAGGAAATCGAGCCGGTGCTGGTGATGCGCCCGTGATCTGGATTAAGAAAGCCAGATATCATCTTGAGAAGACTTGATTTTCCAGCACCATTCCGACCAAGAAGGGCGACGCTGGTGTGGCTGGGAAAGGTGATGTTGATACGATCGGCCACCTGTTTCCTCTGTCCGCGAAGAATATATGTTTTTGATATATTCTCAAGTTTTATCATGGTGTTATCGTCTATCTTTAATGCTGTATGCGACCAGTGAAAGGATCGACCAGATCAGGAAAAGGAACCCGGCGAGCAGGCTCAGGATCAGGCCGCGGCGGGGGTATTCGGCGGTTTGGGCCAGCGTGGGTTCGACATAGGCGGCGAGATAGCGGCTTTGGCGTTGGGCCTCGGCGCGGGCGCTGTCAAAGGCGGTGCGGGCTGAGAGATAAGCGCGCTCGGCAAAGTCGCGCTCGACACTCAACCCTTCGTATCGGCTGAGCAGGACCGAATAGCCGTCGCCTCTGCGGGTGCTGTCGGCGGGCGTTGTCCGGGTCGGTCCAAGGCCGAATTTTTTGCGCTCGGCGGTGATCCGGCGCTGGATGACGCCAATGCGGCGGCGGGCCTCGGCGATGCGCGGGTCGTTGGCGCGGGTGGTCTGGCGCAGCATGTCCTGCTGGATCAGCGCCTCGGCCATCTGCTGGTGGAGGGTGTTCAACAGGCCCATCTGCCCGCGGATGTCGGCCTTGGGATCAAGGATGCGAAAGCGGCTGCGAAAGGCGGTGATCTTTTGGCGAATGGCCTTTAGCCGGGCAGCGGCGACATCGAGATCCTTTTTGGCGTAGCGCGTCGCGTCATCCCGGGCGATGGCGCTGAGGTGGTTGATCATGCGCGAGCTCTGGCTGAAGATCTCGCGGGCAATGGTGCGGGCATCCCGGGGGTCAAAGGCGGTGACGCGAATGTCGATCAGCCCGGTGCCGGCGTCATACGAGACCTTGACCATGCGCTGCCAATAGTCGCGCAGATCCTCGATCGAGCCGGTGGGGTCAAAGGCAAACAGCGGATCGCGCGCCGGTTTGGAAAACAGCCGCCGCAGGTTCAGCCGGGCATCGACCCGCTGCACCATCTCCTGGCTCTGGATGAATTCGTAGAGGATGTCGGAATCCGTCGCCCGGCCCGAAGAGACGCCCGAGAGCCCTCCCAGCAGGTCGATGGCGGGTGAGCTGCCCTCCTTGCGCACCGAAAATCCCACCCGCGAGGCGTATTGGTCGGCAGCGCGTGTCTGGAGATACCAGAGCGCCGTGGTAGTGGGCATCAGGACCATCAGCAAAAAGCTGAGCGCCAGCCCCCAGTGGCGCGGCCGGAGCGCGGCCGGTGACGCGGGAGGACGCAGTTGCGGGGTCACGGAGGCCGGGGGGGCACCTTTATCAGAGGTTGTTGTAAGTGGGGTTGACTCAACCGCACGTATTATCGGAAACTTGTCCTGCTGTTTGCGGATCTGGGTCACAGGGAGGCCTTTCGTCACATACGGGCCGTTTGGGGCCGGGCAATGCCCGCAGCATAGATCGAAAGAGTAAATTCTGTTTGAACCGGAAGGGCAGGCCCCATGACCCATCATCTTCCATCGCAGGTGCCGCCGGGGGCACTGTCGGCCCGCCGGTTCCGGGCGGTGCGGACGGTTCTGGCGCTGGTTTTGCGCGAGGTGGCCACCAGTTTCGGCCAGTCTCCGGGGGGGTATCTGTGGGCGGTGATCAAGCCGGTGGCGGTGATCACGGTGCTGACGCTGGTTTTTGCCAAGGCCTTTCGGGCGCCGGCGCTGGGGACGAATTTTCCGCTGTTCTATGCCTCGGGCTTTCTGCCGTTTTCGCTGTATGGCGATATGGGTAACAAGATATCAAAGGCGCTGGTTTTTTCGCGCCAACTGCTGTTTTACCCCGGGGTGCGCTATATTGATGCGATTCTGGCGCGCTTTTTGCTGACCCTTCTGACCCAGCTGGCGATCTTTTTGCTGGGCATGGGGCTGATTCACCTTTTCTATAGGCTGAATCCGATCCTCGATGTGCCGGCCATCGCGCTGAGTCTGGCGATGGCGGCGGCGCTGGGGCTGGGGATCGGGACGCTGAATTGCTATCTGAAATCCGCCTTTCCAATCTGGGAGCATTTCTTTGCCATCCTGACCGCGCCGCTGTTCATTCTGTCGACGATCATCTTTACCTTTGAATCCGTGCCCCGCGATTGGCGCGGGGTGCTGTGGTACAACCCGCTGGTTCATGTCGTCGGGATGATGCGGCGGGGTTTCTATCCCAGCTATGATGCGCCCTATGTCTCGCCGCTTTACGTGTTCGGGGTGGCGCTGGTGACCTTGGCGCTGGGGCTGGTGCTGTTGCAGCGCTTTCACCGCGATATTCTGAACATGTAGCCCGGAATGAAGGTCATTCTGTTCATCGGCCACCACAAGGTGGGGTCCAGTTCGCTGCAGCGGTTTCTGGCGCAAAATCAGGGGGCCCTGCTGCGGGCGGGTATTCTTTATCCCAGTGTCGAGAGTCAGGGCTTTTGCCAGAACCTGAAAACCGCCCTTGGCGCTGGCGGGCCGGGGCCGCGGGCGCCTCTGAATGTGCTGGAGCCGCATAATGCGCTGGCTTTTCGGATGCTGGCGGATGCCGGGTGCGGGCCGGTGCCGGCCTATCATCCGGGCCTGCCGCACAGCTGGCAGATGTGGCGCGCGATTGACAGCCAGATAGCTGCCTTTTCCCCGCGGGCGCTGATCCTTTGTGCCGAGGTCTTTGCCAATTTCCCGGCCGCTGGACCCCAGCCCTTGCAGGTTCTGGCCCGCGCCCTGTCCGGGCGGGAGGTGCGCATCCTTTGCACCCTGCGTCGCCCCGATGATTATCTGGTCGCCTGGCACGGGCAGCGGCTGAAATTCGGTCACCGTTTGACGCCCCTGCGGCAGGGGGCGCAGCGGCAGTATTACAAGACCGTGCATTTTGATTACGCGATGATGCTGGCGGGCTGGCGGGCGGCGTTTCCCGAGGCCGAGATCCTGCTGCGCTCATATGACGAGGTGCGCGCGGCGGGCGGGGCGATTGCCGATTTTTTGGACCGCGCGGGGGTGCGGTTTCCGCAAAACCTGCCGCGGCCGCCGGATGCCAACCGCTCTTTGGCGCGGGCGTTTTTTGAGGTTGCGCGCCGCGCCAATCACGAGCTCAGCGCCCCGGCCGCGCGGAGTTTGCGGGATTTTCTGCTGGCCCTGCCGAACATGCCCTTTGCCGGTGAGGATCGCCAGACCGAGATGTTCGGGGAGCAAAACCGTGCCGAGCTGGTGACCCGGTTCGCCCCGGTTGAGCGGGCGCTGGCGGAGAGCTTTCGCGCCGGAGCGCCGCTGTTTGGCCCTCCCGAGGCCATGGCCACGCCGCGCCCGCACCCTGAAATGCTGGTGGCGCGGGCGGCCTTGGCGCGTCTTGCGCGGGTGCTGCCGAGCCAGCCGCTGGGGGCGGAGGAGCGGGCGTTTCTGGCCGGGCTGGATCTGGGCTGATGGTCACGCTTCAGCATATCCTGTTTCCCGCCGATGGGCCCGGGCTGCCCGGATTGACCGGAGCGGCCGGGCGCGACCTTTACCTGCGTCTGACGGGCGATGCGTGGTTGACCGAGGCGCGCCGCGGGGTTCGGTTCAAACCCGGGGGATCGGCAAGCTTTGACAGTTATTTCAACGCGTTGGCGCTGGAGAAATGGCGGCAGAACTGTTATCTGGACGGTGTTTCTCTGGGGCTGAGCGGGCGGGGAAGGTTTGCCCTTGGCCTCTGGCACGCGGGATTTGACGGCGCGAGAACCCGGTTGCTTTGTCAGCCGGTCGAGCTGTCTCCAAAGGCCGAATTGCGCCTTGATCTGTCAGCCTGTTGCCAGCGGGCGGGGCCGGGGCTGGTTTATGTCGAACTGACCGCCGAGGGGGGGGGTGCCGAGCTGACCGGCGGGCGGTTTTTAAGTGCCGCCACCCCCCAACGCTGGCCCGATCTGGCGGTGGTGATCACCACATACAGGCGCCCGGACCAGCTGCGCGCAACGCTGGCGCGGCTGAGGGCCTATCTGGCCGAGTCGGTGCTGGGGCCGCGGATGCGCGTCATTGTCGTTGACAACGGCGGGGATGTGACGCTGGCGCAGGAGCCGGGGATCACCTATCTTTCAAACCGCAATCTTGGCGGCGCGGGGGGGTTTGCCCGGGGGTTGCTGGCGGCCGAGGAGGCCGGTTGCAGCCATTGTCTGTTCATGGATGACGACGCCGGGTTCGGGATGGAGAACCTCCACCGCAGCATGGTGTTTCTGGCCCTGAACCGCCACCCCGAGGCGGCGGTGGCCGGAGCCATGATCAGCACCGCGCGCCCGACGGTTCTGTGGGAAAACGGCGCGGTGTTCTGGCGGCGCTGCCATCCGGTCTCGGGGGGGGCCGATCTTGGCGATTTTGCCGCCGTCTGCCGCCTTGAAGGGCGATCTCTGGGGCCAAAGCCGATGGGGTTTTACGGCGGCTGGTGGTTTTTTGCTTTTCCGCTGGCGGCGTTGCGCCACCATCCGTTTCCGTTTTTCGTGCGCGGGGATGACATCAGCTTCGCGCTGGCCAACCGCTTTCGCATCTCGCCGCTGCTGGGGGTGGTCTCGTTTCAGGATGATTTTGCCGACAAGGAATCGCCGCTGACGCTGTATCTGGATCTGCGCAACCATCTGGTGCAGCACCTGACCTTGCCGGATCTGGCGATCGGGCGGTTCTCATGCGCGGGGATTGCGCTGTGGTTTCTGCTGAGACATGCGATCCGCTTTCAGTATGAAACCTGCGATGCGCTGCTGCTGGCCTGGCGGGACGTGATTGCGGGCCCGGGGTTTTTTCGCCGCAATGCCGATATGAAACGGCGGCGCGAAACCATCGCGGCCCTGATGCGCGATGAGCGGTTTCGACCCTTGCCGGAGCGCTCTGTGCGCCGGGGCGAACAGGATCCGGGGCAAGGGATCTGGGGCCCAATCCAGCGGCGCCGACGTTACGCGCCGCTGCGCTGGCTGTTGAAAGCCAGCCTGAACGGGCATTTTCTGCCGTTTTACCGGCTGTGGGCGGGGCGGATGGTGATTCCGGCCCGGGCGCGCAGCCAGACCGGTGTGATCTGGGGCTGTGCCGAGCTGATTTATCTCGACCCCACCGGCACGCGGGGCTATCGGGTCAGGCTGTCGCAGCGGCGCTTTTGGGGGGTGGTGCGGCGCGGGTTTGGCCTGTGGCTGTGTTTTGTGCTGGGGTATGGCCGGCTGCGTCGGGCCTATGGGCGGGCCTATGGGCCGATGACCTCGCGCCAAAGCTGGCGGCGCCTTTTGGGGCTGAGGCGGGAATGAGGCCGCTCAGCTGCATCACCACCTGTTTCAACGAAGGGCCGCTGCTGGCGCGGGCGGTCAAATCGGTTCTGAGCCAGAGCTTTGAGGATTTCCAGTATATCATCGTTGACGACGGTGCCGACCGGGCCACGCGGGCGGTTCTGGCCGAGATCAACGACCCGCGGGTGCTGTTGATCCGCCAGCCGAATGCGGGTCTGTCGGTGGCGCGCAACCGGGCGTTGGCGCAGGCCACCGGCCGCTATGTGTGTTTTCTGGACGGGGACGACAGCCGTCCGGCCTGGGCGTTTCAGGCGCTGCTGGCGGCGGCTTGCGAGGGGAGCAATGCGCACCGGCCGGCGGATCTGGTCCTTGGCCGGGGTGTTCTGGCGACGGCGGACGGGCATCTCGGGCGGTTTTACGATGATGCCCGGTTTGCCCGGATCGCGGCGCTGACGGCGGCCGGACGACAAGGCACGGCGCGGGCGCTGGCCGCCCTGATCGAGCCGCAATCGGCCAACAAGCTGGTCCGTCGCAGCCTGCTGGAGCAGGGCACCATCGCCTTTCCCGCCGGGCGCTGTTTTGAGGACATCCATTTTCATGTCGCCACCCTCTCGTATGCCCGGCGGGTGGCGTTCCTGCAGACCCCCTGCTTTGCCTATTACCGGCGTTACGGGCGGGCGCAGATCACCGCTACACGGGGTGCGCGCCTGCTGGATATCCTGCCGGTGGTCGAGGGAATGCTGGCGCTGTTTGCCCGCCGTCCCGGATTTGTCGAGCCGTTGGCACGGGCGACGGTTCTGGCCGCCGGGCTGAAGATGATGGACTGGTGCGCGCGCCGGATCGCCCCGTCGCTGGGGGCCGAATTTCGCCGCCGGGCAACCGGGCTGCTGCGGGCCCTGCCGCCGGGGTTTGCCGACGCCCTGCTCGCGGTCGATCCGGGGCTGGATCCGGCCTTGCCTCTGGCGCGGCGTGCGTTGCTGGGTTGGCGGCCCGAGTTGGCGGTCCGGTCATGAGCTGCGGGGATCGGATCGTGTTGCGCGCCTTTGGGCAGGAGATGACGCTTGAGACCGGGGGGGCGGCGTTTCTGGCGCAGGACAGTCTGTGGCGGTTGGAGACCATCTATCAGCCGTTTCTCAGCGCCTCGGTGCTGCCCGCGCAGGGGGTTCTTTTGGATATTGGCGCCGGGTTTGGCGCTTTTGCCCTGCCCTTTGCGGCCGCGTTCAGGGGCTGGGAGGTTTGGTGTTTTGAGCCTGATTTAGCTGCGTTTTCAGCCCTTTTTTGCAATATTCACCGGCTGGGACTGGACAATCTGAAGGCCGTCAATCTGGCGGTTAGCGGAACCGGGGGCCGCATCTGGCGCCGCGGGCGGCTGGCCCGGGCACTGGCGGCGCGCGATCCGCTGGCGCTGGGGCGCGGGGCGGGCAGGGCGCGGTTTGCCCGGCACGGTGAAAAACCCGGCTATCTGCAGGCGGGTCCGGCGCGCGGGCGGGCCTTGCATGAGGTCTCCCTGCCGGTTCTGCCCGCCGATCTGTTGCCGGTTCTGAAGCCAACCTTTCTGAAGCTGGTGGCGCCGCTGGCCGAGGCCGGGATCCTTGACGCCCTGACCCCGGCGCCGTTGGACCATGTCGTCGGCGAAAGCTGGGTCGATCTTTCGCTGGCGCAGGTTCTGGGCGCCACGCCACGGGTGGCGCATCTCTGTCTGCCTCGCGCCGGCGGGGGTTTGCGCCTTTACCGGCGGCGCGAGGGGGCGAGATCCCTTGGCGCGGCGGAACCGGGGCTGGATATGATGATTGCCGGCAGCAGGGTGCATGAGGTTGCCGCCCGCCTGACCCCCGGGGCCGGTCCGGTGTTGCCGATTCGCCTGCATCCGATGCCGCCCGGCAAACCGCATGAGGTCTTGTCCGGGGGCTTGTGGGCCAATGCGGGGCGGGCGCTGTGCAGTCATGTCGCCTTTGTCGGGGCGAGCGATGATCTTGACGCCGCCAGTTTGCCGGGGCTTCGCTGGCGGCTGGAGTTGGCCTGTCAAAGCGGTGCGGAAACGGTGCTGGCGTGTCGCCCGGTCAAGGCCGCGGCGACCCGATCCGGCCAGCTGTTCGCGCGCCCCTGGTGTGAGGCCGCTGGCGGCGGGGTGCCGGTTGACAGCCCCAGCACCGGGGGCGGTGTCGGGGTCAGCCTGTCCGGCGCGATCTTTCGGCGGGATTTTCTGGATCACGTCAGCCGTGGGGGGTGCCCGTCTTTTGCCAAATGGCCGACGTTTCTGGCCCGGGCACTGGCGGCCAGCCCGCGGGTGCTCTGGCCCGCGGCACTCGGGGGGTAAAATTCAAGGCGGCGAGCCGTGGAATCAGAGAGCGGCAAATTCAGATTTGCCCGCTTAGAATGAGAATATCGATTCTTATCAACCATTGGTTGACAAAATACGGGATATAAGGGCTGATATGATGCCGATCGTCAAAGGAGCGGACCCGATGCGCCAGCCGCTGAAATCCGAAGCCCTGCAAAAGCTGCGCGAGCTGCGGGTGCCGGTGGGCTCGGTCATCGATGTCGGGGTGCTGAGCGGGACCGAGGCGCTGATCGCCGCCTATGGCGATTGCAAGCACCTGTTGATCGAGCCGGTGGCGGAATATGCCCCGCGAATTGCCCGCATCTATGGGTAGGCGGGGATTGCGCATCAGCTGCTGACGCTGGCCGCTGCCGAGACCGATGGCGAGATGACCCTCAGCACCTCCAGCGTTGAATCCGGAACACCGATCACCCATGCCCGGCTGGGTGGGCAAAACGGCGCGGCGGGGGTTGAACGGCGGGTGCCGGTCCGGCGGCTCGACAGCCTGCTGCCCCGGCCAGACCTGCCTGCGCCCCATTATCTGAAGATCGATGTTGACGGTGCCGAAGCCGCCATTCTGCGCGGGGCGGCGGGGATGCTGGCCTCCTGCAGCGTCATCGAGGTCGAGGCCACCATTGCCGATTTTGGCCCCCGCGTGGCTCTGATCCTGTCGGCGGGGTTCCAGTTGTTCGATATTGTCGAGCCCTGCTATTACGACGGGCGTCTGGCCGAGGTGGACCTGATCTTTTTGAATGAGCGGATCATTTCCGAGGCGGGTCTGGGGCTGTTTCAGAACGGTTTTGACATCGCCAGATGGGAGGCTTATCGCGCCTATAGCGGCGCGCACTCATAGCCAAAGGCCTGAAAATCCCGGGCATAGATCCGCGCCACCAGCGCCTGACAGGCGGGGGTATAGCTGCTGCGCAGCCGCCCCGCCGTGCCGCTGGGGGCAAATTTGATCGCGGCCGGGCTGGGGAAGGGAACCGGGCTTTTGATCTGCGCCAGAATATGGTCCGCGTCCTGCGCCAGCGTCTCGAAGCGGCCGATAAAATCGAACCGGACGTGACCAAGGCACAGCAGATCGACCTGCGGGCGCCAATGCTCGTCCTGGGTGAAATACGAGCCCGCCTCCAGCCAGCGCAAAAACACCTCAAACGTGATGGCAGGGTAAAGGTCCGAATCAAGGCACGTTTGGCGAAAGCTGTCGATCTCGGCCACGATGCGGCTGAAATGATCGTTGAAAGCGGCGCCGCGATGGCCGGGCAGGCGGTGCTCGATCTTGTTCAGATAGGCGGACAGGGCACGGGCGCGGGGATGACGCACGCAGGCAAATTTGCGCACTGAGCTGTCGTTGAGGATGGCCTCCGGCGCGGTCTGTTGGTCCAGATATTGCAGGCCGCTGCGGCGGCGGTCATGGGCGCGGGCGCTGTCCAGCCAGTCGGGCGCGCCGGTCAGAGCCCGCAGGACACATTTCCAGTTTGTGCAGGCGACCTTTGGCACATAGGCAAAAACCAGACGATGCGCCGGATTGTAGATAAAATTTCTGTATTTCGTGCCCATTGTCCCCGTGGTTTCCCGTATTTATCCGTGTCCTGTTGAAAAATCGTCAGAAATCCTGTCCGCTCATCTCGATTTGGGAAAAATTGTCGGACAGCCGCAGCGCCAGTTCCGAGAATGAGCTCCATGAGCTGCCCAGCATTTTCCGGCACTCTGCCAACAGCAGCACATCGGCCAGCGCATATTGGATCTGCTCGCGCGAGCGGTCATAGAGCGGGCGCTCCAGACAGGCCAGACGCGGGCCATAGCGGGCCTGAAATGCCTGATAGGTTTGTGCCGTATCGGCGGCCAGAAACAGCGTTTCGATCTCGCCTGTGGCGATCAGGGTGTCGATCCGGGCCATGAAACGGGCGTAATGGCTGCGGCGGCGCCAGTAATGCAGCTGTTTCTGCCCCTCGGGAGTCCAGTTTTCCACCCGGTCATAGCTGTTGTGATCGCTGCCGGGGGCGCCTTCCATGCGCACATGGACCCCAAGGGCGTTGTGGCGGCGCACCCCGCCCAGCAGATCCTGCACCGCATCGACCACCGTCAGCCCCTTGAGAAAGGCATTTGCTCTGTCCCAGTCCGTCCGTGGGCTGTTCAGCGGATAGGCGCTGCGGACATAGATGTCGCGCCCCGGGGCGCGGGTAATCAGGGCATCCTTGGCGCTGTCCGGCTCGGCCTCCATGTAATTGTAAACCACCATTCCCTCAGCCCGGGCGCGGGGCAAAAAGCTGTCCTCGATCAGGGCGCCATCATAGGCAAACAGGTCCGGCAGGCGGCATTGGCAGTGGTGATCGGGTTGCCAGATGACCACCAGTTCGCGCCCGTCCTGCCGGGCCAGCGCCGCCGCCGAGGCCATCGCCCGCAGCCGGTTGCCCAGCCCGTGCCGGGTATCCACAAACAGCCGCGGACGCTGCAGGCCAAGCGCCGGGGCGGCCAGCGCGTCCAGCCGGGGGGCGGCGGCCAGCCGCTCGTCCAGTTGGGCGCGGGACAGGGAAAAGACCGTCTCGTCCCCCAGATCCCAGGACAACACATGGCGCGCGGCATAGGTTTTGGCGTCTTCGCGGATGGCGGCGGGCACCGGATCGGGGTGATCGGGGTCGGATTGCGCCTCCAGAACCCCTTGGGAGAGCGCGCGCACCCGAAACGGGCGCATGGGATGGTGGGCCCCCCAGCGCGGCATCAGGCAGCAGAGGATCCGGTTGGTTTCGATTAGAAAGCGTGGACTGGAAAACAGCGCTTCGCGGGCATTTTCCGGGGGGTTTGCGCGCTCCAGACGGGCGCTGTCGTCATGGGGCAGGTGGTGGACATGGGCAACGGACAGGTCCCGGCGCTGCAGCCCGGCCGCACCAAGGCGCGCATAAAGATCGTCGTCATCCCAGCCATAGCTGGTGATGAATTCGTTAAAGCCGCCGATTTTCAGAAAATCGGCGCGGGCGAGAAAGACCACGCCGTTGATATATTCCTGCCCGGCGGCCGCCAGACGCCAGTTGCCGGCCACAAAGCCGCCGGGTTTTCGGGGCAGGGCGTCGAAAAACCCCTCTTTCAACTGGATGTCGGCGTCCAGTTTCAGAATCATCTGGTGCCCGGCGGCGCGCACCCCGGCGTTGAAGGCCTGCGCCAGAATCCAGCGCTCTGCTGCGGGAACCTGCAGGATTTTCAGGCGGGGATCCCTCAGCCCGGCCTGCCTGAGGCCGATGCGGACCGGCGTGTCCGAGCCCCAGTCGACAATCACCACCTCCGAGATTTCAGGGCAGGCCAGCCAGCCGGGCAGCACCTGTTTCAGGTTGTCCAGCCGGTTGCGGCAGGCGGTGACCACCGAAATCCCGGGCCGGGGGTGGCGGATCAGGTGATCCAGATCCACCTCGGCCCCATCGCCGGGCAGCGGCGCGGACAGCTCGGGGGGGATAAGCCGACCCCGCACCACAAGCGCCTTCAGGAGGCGGGTCGCCCACCGTGCCAATCCTCGTCGTAACAGACCCCGGCGCTCCCGCCCGATCCGGCGCCGGGCACCCTGAACGCGCCGAATGGCCGCCACACCAAACCCCGCCCCGGCCCGCAGAGCGGCGCGCGTGTCGCTAAGGGTAGTCCAGATCCCGATGATCCGTTCTGCCACCACGCCGCCCCCTATGTTTGGGTCACACGGGGATGGCGCAACCCCCGCAGCCCGTCGCGGATCGCCCCGCCCAGCAGGCGGTAATAGCGGCGCTTGTCGGGACCGTAATGCCGCCCGTTCAGCAGCCATTTGGGCAGCACCACCAGCAGCACCGGCCAGAAAAACAGGGGGCCCGCGGTCTGCCGGTACAGGATCAGGCCATTGCGATAATTGTAATAGACCTTCCAGAGCGGGGTATAGATCCGGGCCGGGCCGTGAAATGAGCGACAGTCGTGCTGAAAGCGGATTCCGGGATCGAATTGCAGGTGCAGGCCCTGCCCGGTCAGCCCCAGCGTATAGATTGCATCCTCGCCGTAAACGAACAATTGCCCGTCTGGATAGCCCGCTCGCCGGATGGCGTTGCGGGACAGAAACAGGCCGACGAACGAGGCCACATCCACCGCCCGCGTGCTTTCGCGATAGGCGCTGTCGGGCAGGTGAAATCCCATGCGGCCGTGCAACAGGGTTGTCAGCAGCAGATGCTTGTGGCGAAAGGGGCTGCGCGAGGGGCGGTTGATCTCGCAGATCCGCCCGTCGGGGTAACGCACCGCGGCGGCCAGCGCGTCCACCCCCTCCAGATCGCCGGCCAGATCGCGGGCCAGAAACCGCCCGAGGGCACCGGGGGCAGGGCGGGCATCGTCATCCATCACCACCAGCCAATCCGGGTCATAGCGGTCCACCGCCAGACGCATGCCGGTCTCAAACCCCCCGGCGCCGCCGAGATTGGCGGCCATCAGCACCGGATGCAGGCGCGCCTCGGTCTGGGCCCGCAACCAGTCCTGCGTGCCATCGGTGGAGGCGTTGTCTACCACCACGATTCGATCGACGGGCTCGGCCAGCAGGCGCTTGATTGTGGTCTTGATCTGGGCCAGACGGTTGTGGGTGGCGACCACGGCGACCAGACGCGCGGGCAAATCGGGGCGTTGAAAGCTCATGCCGCCACCCGTCGATAGGTCTCGGCCAGGGCCAGGGATTCGCCAATGCAGCGATCCATGTCGAGATACCGATAGGTGCCGAGACGGCCAATGAAGGTGACGTGACGTTCGGCCCGGGCGCGGGCCTCGTAGCGGGCCAGCAGGTGTTTTTCCCGGGCCAGCCGGACCGGATAATAGGGAATGTCGCCGGGTCTGGCGGCGCGGGGGGTTTCGAGGGTCACGACCGAGGCGCTGTGCTCTTCCCAGGGGGCGAAATGCTTGTGCTCGGTGATGCGGGTGTAGGGGATATCGGAATCGGCATAATTCATCACCGGGGTTCCCTGAAAATCGCCGGCGTGAACAAAGCTCTGAAACTCCAGCGTGCGGTAGGGCAGGCGGCCGAGATCATGCCCGTACCAGCCATCCAGCGGGCCCGAGTGGAACACATGCGTAAAATCCGCCGCCATGTGGCGCTTGGCCCGGCAGTTCAGATACAGTGTGATTCCCGGATGATCGAGGATGCGCCGGACCATCTCGGTATATCCCTCTTCGGGCATCCCCTGAAACCGCTGGGAAAAATAGCTGTCATTGTAATCAAAGCGCAGCGGCAGGCGTTTCAGGATGCTGGCGGGCAGGGTGTCGGCCGGGCAGCCCCATTGCTTTTCGGTGTAGCCCTTGAAAAAGGTCTCATAGAGCGGCCGGCCCATCAGCGCCAGCGCCTGCTCTTCAAAGGTGCGTGGCGCACGCGTTGCCGATTTTTCCGCACCGCCCGAGATCCGGGCACGGGCCGCCTGCGGGGACAGGGTCGTGCCGAAAAACTGGTTGATGGTCAAGAGGTTGAGGGGCATGGAATAGACGCGCCCGGCAGCGGTGCTGAGGACCCGGTGGCGATAGGGGCGAAAGCGGGCAAAGCGGTTGACATACTCCCAGACCCGGGCGTCATCGGTGTGAAAGATATGCGGGCCGTAAACATGCACCAGAACGCCGGTTTGCGGATCGCGCCTCGTGTGGCAGTTCCCGGCAACATGGTCGCGCATTTCCATCACGCTGACCCGGTGTCCGGCGGCGGCCAGTTCGCGGGCCAGAACGGCGCCGCTCAACCCGGCTCCGGTCACCAGAAAATGTGCTGCACCCATCAGGAGACCCTTCTCTCAAATCCCGATTTCCCCAATGTCTTACGGGGGAAATGGTTAACAAATGAGAAAGGGCGCCGGATTAAAATCGTTATTTAAACCGTTGCGACGTTTCCATCGCCAAACGCCCGCCGAGGTCAAAGAGGGGGCAGGGTTTGGGCCACACGGGTATTTTGTCGAAACGCCCGGAGCGTGGACCCGGGGCGAAAATCACCTCTCTGCGCGAGCCTTCAGCCAGCCAAGAAAGGCGCCGTCCGGGCTGCGCAGACGCACATGCCCCCGCTGCGCCCATGTCTCGCGCCATTGTGCCTCGAGCGCATAGACATCCAGCCCCGGGCACATGGCCCGCGCCGCCGTCAGCGTCTCGGCCCGCAGGGGGGGCAACCCGGACGGCGCCAGCAGCCGCTCTCGCAGGGTAAAACAATACAGATCCCCGTCCTCTTCGCGGATCTCGTAATCCGGCAGGTGATCGGCCCGGATCATGTCCCGGAGCATCTTGCGAAAGACCCGGCGCGGGCTGGTCGAACCGGATTTCTTCAGCAGGGTTTCCAGCCCCACGCGCCAGGTGCCCTGACGGCCGCAATGTTTGCGGGCGATTTCATAGATGCGCCGCTCCAGCGGCTTGCGCAGGCGGAAATAGTCGCGGCTGAGGGTCAGGACCGATTTGGCCAGCACCGCCCGAAACAGCCAGTCGCTGAGCTTGACGCTGACGCTGACCATGCGTCCGGTGCGGCTTTTGCGCAGGATCTCCCAGCTTTCGATCAGACCAAAGCCGCTGGTTACCTCGGTATCGCCGGTGGGAATGGTGGTCACGATCCGGGTCCCGGCCAGACGCTCAAAGGCCTCGCGCAGGCGTTTGTAGCCGTCCCCCGAGGTCTCGCGGTTGGTGGCCACCAGCAGGTCATGCGCCTTTAGCTGCAGCTGCGGAGCGACGGGACGGCCAGCATTCAGGGCCGCCATCAGCTGGCTGATACAATAGATTAGGATGTCCTTGTCATGGATTGTCGCCAGCCCCTTGACCGAAGGGGTGATCTCCAGCGCGCTGTCACCGTGGCGATAGCGCAGGATGCGCCGGTCCGGGCGGGTCGAGAGGGAAAACAACGGATGCTCCATCGAGGCCATATCATCCTTTGGAATGGCATCAAACACATCGCATATGAAAAAATCCGCGGTCGGGTGGCGGTCCGGCAACAGGCCCATCCCGCCCCGGGCGCGCGGGGTCTGATCCCCCTGTTCTGTCCGGCCGGTTACAACGCTGCTCACCCTGTTTTGACCCTGTCATTTTGCCCGGCGTTTGCGCCGCTTTTTCCCCGGCATCTGCTGTGGCCCCCCCCGTAAAGAAAGCCGCCGCAGGTTTCGTGGTTTCAATGACACCCAGCCTAGAGTTATCCCCAAGCCGAGACAAGTCTTGGCAACGTGGTTCTGGAATCACTCCAGCGTGGCTTTGGAATCGCTTTATCGTGGTTCTGGAATCGCCTTTGTCAAAAAACACCCCGATTTTTCCATCGAAAACAAACGCTTCCCGAAATCGAGAAATCCCGTAACACTCATTAACACGATTCTAACACCAGAAGAAAAATAACCCGGCGGGTGCAAACTCGTGAAACCGCGGGAAAATGACTCAGAAAAACCGGGTTTATCCTCATAATCCTTCCATGTGCGCTCTTTTGTGCTACATTGCAAAAAACCGCGCATATCAGGAGCAATTCATGGCCAGTGCTGCCCCCTCGGGACCGCCCCCCTACGTCAATATCGGACCGGATCAGGCGCTGGCCGAACTGGCCGCCCCCACTGGCACTCCCGGGTTTGCCGAGATTGCCGCCGCCTGTGCCAAGGGCCGGGCCGATCTGGCTTCGCGCGGGTTGGGTGAAGGCGGGCAAAAGACCCTGCGATTGTTTTCCACTTGGGAAATTACCAAATACCTGATCCCGGTGGCAACGGCACATTTCCGGCGGGTGCTAAAGGCCAATCCCGAGCTGCCGCAGGGGCGCAGCGAAACCCCGGGCGGGGCCAAATGGTTCACCCTTGACGAAGTCTTGCGGCTGCGGGCGCATTTTGCCGCCGAGGGCTCACGCGCCAAGGAATACCTGCCCTACCGGCCCAAGGGGTTACCGGCCAAAATCACTGCTGTGGCCAATTTCAAGGGTGGCGTAGGCAAAACCAGCACCGCAGCGCATCTGGCGATGTCGGCGGCTCTGGATGGCTATCGGGTGCTGGTGATCGATCTGGATTCGCAAGGTTCGATGACCTCGATCTTTGGCGGCACGGTCGAGGATGAATGGCAAACCGTATTCCCGCTGCTGGCGCGTCATTACGCCGGTTATCTGCAGGCCGAAAACCGTCAGCGCGCGGCGCGGGGCGAGGCGCCGCTGCCACTGGACGAGATGCTGACCGATGCGCTGAAAACCACGACCTCCGATGTCATCCAAAACACCCACTGGCCGAATATCGACCTGATTGGCAGTCAGCTGAACCTCTACTGGGCCGAATTCCAGATCCCGGTCTGGCGGATGCAGGCCCGCGGTTGGAAGCTGTGGGATGCGCTGAACGACATTCTGGCCGCGGACGGGGTGCTTGAGGCCTATGATCTGGTCATTCTCGACACGCCTCCGGCGCTGGGGTATCTGACCATTAACGGTCTGGCGGCGGCGGATATCCTGCTGGTTCCGTTGGGGGCCAGCTTTCTTGAATTCGATTCAACGGGGCGGTTTTTTGACATGCTCCATTCCACCTTTCGTTCGATTGAAGAGGGCGAGAACATGGCCGCGCGCGCCCTTGGCCGGGATGAACTGGCCTTTGAATGG
>Ga0256829_1001159_pt1 | contig 22634 bp, 21 predicted proteins | sample 131447metaG_FD_185979 | JGI IMG/M metagenome (GOLD analysis project Ga0256829, IMG submission 185979) | Hydrothermal vent microbial communities from Lau Basin, Pacific Ocean - 131-447 | ecosystem: Environmental > Aquatic > Marine > Hydrothermal vents | place: Pacific Ocean: Lau Basin | collected...
ATTGTAAAAATTAATGAACACGAACCCCTAAACTAGGGACTCTTTAACACCCGTTCTCTCAAACGAGGACGAAATTATATACAAACGATGCTTAGAGTTTGCTTAGAGTTGGAGGGAAATTTGAAATTTATAAAATATGCACATAACCTGTCTCTGGTTCTATTGCAATAGAAATATTTTTGGTACCATTTGATAGAGTTATATTGCAGGCCACAGTTAATAACTTATGATAACCTGGAGTTGCTAATTCGTAAGGAATAGCTCCAGGAAAAGAGTTAGATGGTCTACCTAAATAATCAAAGTTAATATATTTCATTGTTGACCTGCACCCACCACTAAACACAATATTAGCAACTCCGTATTTTTCACCTAACCTAAGGTCTTTCATTGATTTATCATCTTTCACATGTAAAACATTGTTATACCCACCACTTAAATATTGATTTGTATTTAGTGGATTTTTTGCCATACCTGCAAGGTCTGGTTGATGACTAGCGTAATTTGGTAGATCAGAGTAAATAGAATATGTCCAAACATTATTATATGTTCCTGCTGGGGGCAAAGAAGAACTATAAACCAAGTCTTGTTTTAATCTCAAAGTCCATCTTCGTTTAAACCAATTTGGATCATTAGGATCAAACTTATCATCCATCATTGCCAAATGTTGCGTGTATCTTATGTGGCTTATCAACTGGTCGGCTGCTTCTCTTAAACTATTTCTTTGAAAATTTGGCGCTATCATGGCTGAAAGTATTCCAACAACAACTATCACAAAAACTAACTCCATCATTGTAAATGCTTTTTTCATGGTTTACTCTTTTATATAAAATCTTGCAACTATTGTACCATAATATACGATTTTTATCATATCTGTTTTTTTTGTATCAAAACTGTTTTGCACCAAAATCTTATCTCCACTATTTGTTATGCCGTAAAATTTTAGTCTTTTTGCTAATTTTGTATTTATAATATTTATTTTATATAGTTTTTTACTTTTTAATTCATTTGCTAGTTCTTTAACTATTTGATTTTTGTATGCAAAATGCCTTTTAGGGTTTTTAAATAGTGGATAAAGAGGTTTGTTTACAAAAGTTAAAAATGTATTTAACATCAAAAATAATAAAACAAAAACAGCTACTGATTTGTGCCATTTTCGAAACTTTGGCAATCTAACTCTATAGCTGTTAAAAAAAACACCTACCATCAAAGGAATTGCTAAAGTTGTAAATGGTGCAAAATCTTCAAGATATACTCTTTGTCTAATGGACAGCAATAGTGAAAATGCAAATGCTACAAAAGATATATACCAAAGCAGGTTTTTATCTTCTTTAATTAATATCCTATACAATGAGTAGATATAGTACAAAAATAAAAATGGAGAAAAGATAGCTGCGTATAACCCAAGCGTATCAACAAAATAACCTTTAGGCTTACCACCACTATCAAAACCATACATGTACATAGAAATTCCAAATAAAATCAATGAAAATATCAATAACTTATTGTTTTTCCTAGACATCGCATAAAAAATAAGTGATAAGTATAATATAGAAAATGAGTTATCAACAAAAAGTACAAATACAAGTACTGCGTACGATGTGATTTTGTAGTCGTACATGTAGAGGTAAATAAACAATAGTGTCAAAAATATGACTAATGCAGATGAGTTAACTAAAATAGCGGATGAGTTTATACCTGGCAAGAGTGCAAAAATAGCAACTGAAAAGATTCTATCTATTTTTCTCTTTAAAAATAATTTTCCAATCTTATAGATTAGAAAAAGTGAAAGGATGTTTAATATTATAAAAGGGAGCCTTAGAGCTAAATCATTTTGCCCTAAAAGTCCGATAAATAGATGCGATACATAGTGGGTAGCACTAGTTCCATCAAAAAATATCTGGGCTTCATTTGCTGAAATAGATATTGAATTTGTTTCGAGCACTAAAAAAATCGAACTTAACAATAAGATAAGTGCTAATTGAAGATTTTCTTTCATATCTTTAAAAAATTATCCAATATCTCATATCCGTATTCACTAAGGATTGATTCTGGATGAAATTGTACTCCATAAATATTTTTATCTTTTATTTCCAATGACATTATTTCTCCGTCATCTGTACTATAAGAAGTTGGAATCACAACTTCTGGTAAGTTTTCATTTTGCACAACTAAAGAGTGATACCTTGTCATCGTAAACTCTTGCGGTAAGCCATCGAAAATACAAGTATCTTTGCTTTTATGTATGGTTGAAGTTTTTCCGTGCATCATATTTTTTGCTTCAACAATTCTGCCACCAAATACTTGTGCGATGGCTTGGTGTCCCAGACAAATGCCCAAAATTGGTAGTTTATCTTTAAAATATTCTATAACCTCAAGACTAATCCCAGCTTCATTTGGAGTGGCAGGTCCTGGGGAGATGATGATTTTCCGAGGATTCAGAGCTTCTATCTGAGGAATATTTAGTTCGTCATTTCTTATCACTTTCAAATCAGCTCCTAATTCTAGGCAGTACTGAACTATATTGTAAGTGAAACTATCATAATTGTCTATCATTAAAATCATATAAAAATCCTTTGATAGTGATATTATATCGAAAAAAAAATTTTAGAAAAGAAGGAGTTAATACTCCTTCTAGATTTATTTGTAGTTATCTATCTCAAAGTCCCAGAAAAATTCTATCCACTCAGTTGCAACTCTAGCCTTAAAATCAGGATGCAAAAGTGCTTTGTCTTTATAAAAAACAGCTGCCACTTTTATATCAAGGTCTGGATATTTGCTAGTTATGACTTTTTTGATTTCAATCATAGTTTCACCACTATCTATGATATCATCGACTATGACTACTCTTTTTGCCTTAGACAAATCTGGAATATTAAAGATATTTATGGTGTCGAGCTTTCTTGTTTCCTCATAATGAATAGAATTTATAGAGTACAAATCCCTCATCTCCAAAGCTTCGGCTAAAAAATGCCCAAGTGTCATACCGCCTCTTGCGATTGCTAGTATGACATCTGGCTTATATGGTTTTATCTCATGAGCCAAGAGATTTACATCAACTTTAAACTCATCATAACTATAAAATTTCAAATCAATTCCTTAGTGAACTATAAATACAATAAGGCTTATAACGCCCAACGATATAACACCTATATTTATATCATCAAATTCTCTTTTTAACAATTTTATCAAAAGGTATGCCAAAAAACCAAATGCCAAACCGTTTGTTATAGAATAGGTAAGTGGCATCATAATAACAATCAAAAATGTAGCAACTGCGATAGCTGGGTCTTTAAAATTTATATTTGAAAGTTCAGTAAACATCAATACTCCAACCATAACCAAGACAGGGTAGATTGCATTTTCAGGAATTGCTGAAAAAAGAGGCATCATAAATAGTGTTAAGATAAAAAATAAGCCTGTAAAAACTGCAGTCAATCCTGTTCTTCCACCTTCTTCAACACCAGCAGCACTTTCTATAAAGCTTGTAGTAGTTGAGAGTCCAAGAAGTGAGCCAGCAACTGTAGCTGCTGCGTCAACTTCTAATGTTTTTTGAAGTTCTTTGGAGTCATCTTTAAATAAACCTGCACGAAAACCAACGCCTGCTAGAGTTCCAAGAGAGTCAAACATATCTGTTATTAAAAATGTGATTATAACAGGAAGCAATGAGAGTTTAAGAGCTGACATAACATCTAGGTGCATCGCAATTGGCGATATAGAAGCAGGAAGAGATAAAAACTCTGTTGGATATGGAGCGATGCCAGAAACCCAAGCCACTATCGAAGTAGCAAGAATAGCCAAGATAAAAGCACCTTTTATTTTCCATGCGTAAAAAGCAAAAACAAAAATCATACCTAAAATGCCTAAAAGAAGGTGAGAATCTTTAAAGTTTCCAAGACCAACAAGAACGGCATCGTTATTAACAACTATACCCATTTCCTTTAGCCCTATAAAAGCGATAAAAGCTCCAATACCAGCACTTATGGCTCGTCTTAAATCATAAGGAACACTTTGCATCACCCATACTCTAAATTTTGTAAATGATAGAACTAAAAACAAAATACCGGAGATAAATACAATTCCCAATGCACTCTGCCAAGGAATTTTCATGCCAAGAACCAAACCAAATGTAAAATAAGCATTAAGTCCCATACCAACACTCATCGCAATCGGTGTATTTGCCCAAAAACCATTTAATACTGTTGAAAAAATTGTTATCAAAGCAGTTGCTGTGATAAGCGCCCCCATCGGCATACCAGTTTTGCTCATAATAATGGCATTAACTGGAACTATATACATCATCGTTAAAAATGTTGTAAAACCTGCTGTAAATTCTGTTTTCACGGTTGTTCCGTGTTCTTCAAGTTTAAAAAAACCCACTCTTCTCTCCTTTAGTATGTTTCTATTTCGTTGTATAAGCTATCTCTTTGAACTGGTACAAAACCACTTGTTTGAATCAAATCCAAAAATGTTTGTAGTTGTAACCCGCCACTGCTTTTAGCTCCTGCAGCTGATTGGATTGATTCTTTTTCTATGGTTCCATCTAAATCATCTGCTCCAAATTCTTGTGCGATGAGAGCTAGATTTATAGTGGATGTTGCCCAATATGCCTTGATATGAGGTATATTATCTAGCATAAGCCTACTTATCGCATATGTTTTTAGGATTTCTACTGAACTTAAAAAATCTTCTACATGTAGGTAATTATTGCCTCTTTGGTAAACCAAGGGGATGAAGGCATTGAACCCACTACTTTTATCCTGCTGGTCCCTTAGGCGAAGCATATGGTCAACTCTATGTTCTCTTTTTTCCACATGCCCAAATAGCATAGTGGCATTTGATTTTTTCCCATGTTTATGCCAGATATCGTGAATCTCCATCCACTGTTTTGAGCTAACTTTGCCTTTGCATATATATTCTCTGACTTTTTCATCAAATATTTCGGCTCCGCCTCCTGGCAGTGAATCTACTCCGCTTTTTATCATCATCTCTATAATTTGCTCATAACTCATGTTATATTGGGTTGCTAGAAAATTAATCTCAGCAGCAGTTAAAGCCTTTACATGTAAGGATGGAAATTTCTGTTTTATCTTTGAAAACATTCCTATATACCACTGGAGTCCTGCATCTTGATTATGAGCTGAAACGATATGTACTTCTGTTATATTGTGAGTTATAGATTCATCAAGAATTTTTAAAATCTCTTCATGAGTCATAGTGTATGGATTTGGATTTTTTCGATTTGCACTAAAAGCACAAAATTTGCAGATATCTTTGCAGATATTTGTGGGATTTATATGTCTGTTTATATTAAAAAAGGCTTTATTTTGATATAAAGCCTTTCTTTTTTTATTTGCGTATTTACCTAAAGTAAAAAGATCAAGCTCCCAAAGCGCTACACCATCTTCATAGCTTAGCCTTTTGCCACTTTCTAATTTTTCTAATAAATTCATATATTACTTTCTAGATAAGTTTAAAAAAGACATTTTATCTAATGAAATATTATATACTCATAAAACTTTATAGATAGTTTTCAGGTGGATATGCTTTTTCTACAAAATCTATATCTTTATCGCCTCTTCCACTTAAATTTACCAAGATAGATTCATATGGTTTTTCTTTTGCTAATTTCATCGCATATGCCACGGCATGAGCACTCTCAAGTGCCGGTATAATGCCTTCATACTTACATAAATCATAAAATGCACGAATTGCTTCATCATCATCAATTGCGACAGCATGAGTTCTATTTTCTCTATTTAAATAAGCTTGTTCTGGTCCAACAGAAGGATAATCAAGTCCACTTGCAACTGAATGCACAGGAGCAGGAGAGCCATCTTCATTTTGAAGCATTATGGAATTAAATCCGTGCAAAACCCCTTCTTTCCCATAAGTCAAACTCGCTGCATGTTCGCCTAGTTTTGTTCCTTTTCCTAAAGGTTCTACTGCATAAATTTCGCAAGGCTCTTCAATAAAAGCAGAAAAAAGCCCCATGGCATTACTTCCGCCACCAACACAAGCTACTAGATTGTCTGGTTGGTTTCCAGTCATCTCAAAAAACTGCTCTTTTGCTTCAATACCAACTATGCTTTGAAAATCTCTCACCATCATAGGAAACGGATGAGGACCAACAACAGAGCCTATGGCATAAAATAAATTTTCAGGGTCTTTCATGAAAGCTTCAAAAGCACTATCAACTGCTTCTTTTAAAGTTCTTCCACCAAAACTAACTGGTACTACTTTTGCACCTAGCATCTTCATTCTAATCACATTTGGATGCTCTTTTTCTATATCTACTTCACCCATATGTATCTCACACTCAAGTCCAAAATATGCAGCTGCTGTAGCTAAAGCAACACCGTGTTGTCCTGCTCCTGTTTCTGCTATTAGTTTCTTTTTGCCAAGATAATTTGCCAAAAGTGCTTCACCCATACAGTGATTTAATTTATGGGCTCCAGTGTGGTTTAAGTCTTCTCGTTTTAGATAAATTCGCCCACCTCCAACATACTCGGTCAATCTTTTTGCATAATAAACCGGGGTTGGTCGCCCTTGGTAATGCTTTCTGATGTCACGAAGTTCCATTATAAAATTATGAGAATTACCAATAGTCAGATATGCTTTATTTATATCTTTGAATTGCTCTATCAGTTCAGGAGGCAAAAATGCGCCACCGTATTTTCCAAAGTATCCTTCGGAGTTTGGAAAAGTTTGCAAGTAAGGTTTTTTATTCATATTTTTTCCTTAAAAATTTTCGTTTATTATAAAATATTTTAACTTAAATAGCACAATTTTATATAAAAAATAACTATCTTATAGTATGATATGGTATGAAATTAGAACAAAAAATAGAAGAATTATTATATGAAAAAGCTAATGACTTTAATATATCTAAGGTTATCAAAGAGTATATTAGAAATTATCTTGACTCACTAGATGAAATCTTTGTAAAAAACCAAGGGAAAGATTTTTTGGTTAAACATACAAGGACACTAGATGGTTTCATAAATACTATATATAGATATGCACTGCGAAAGTATTTTGGTAACTATATGCCTTTTGTCAATGCAATTCCTATCACTCTTGTTGGTATGGGAAGCTATGGAAGGGAAGATCTTTGTGTTTATTCTGATATAGATTTGATGATAGTTTATAAAGATATTCTCGGATACAATATAGAGCCAATCATAGAAGACATCTTGATGCTCTCATGGGATGCTGGGATGAAACTAGGTCACAGAACTCATAAGGTAAATGAGCTTTTTGATGCAAGCAATACTGATTTGAGTATAAAAACTGCGTTGCTTGAATCTAGATTTTTATGTGGTTCAAAACTTTTGTGGATTGAGACACAAAATGAGATAGAGAAGATTAGAAACTATCATAAAAAAGAAACTGTCTTACAAATCCTAGAAAATTATAACAATAGAATCAAACAAAACCATATAAAGATGGAACCTAATATAAAAGAGAGTGAAGGTGGGCTTAGGGATGCAAATACCCTATTTTGGCTTTGTAAGATTATATTTGGCATAGAAAAATTAAAAGATTTATCTGATTTTATTTTAAATGAAAAAGAGTACAAGGAGTTTAGAAGCTCTTTAGAGTTTTTATATAGAATTCGCTCAGCTACACATCTAAGTGCAAAGAAGAAACAAGATGTCTTGATTTTAGAATTTGTACCAGATGTTGCAAAAAAACTGGGCTTTAAAGATAAAGTTTTAAAAAGCGCACAAATGCAACTCTCTCATCGAACATTGTTAGCCATGAATATTTTAAGCATAACAAGTCAAATATTTATAAAAAAAGTCACTTCTTCGCTTTTGTCAAATCAAAATAATTTTTCAAATCTAAAAAAAGCTAGAATTGAACCACAGTTGTACTTACTTGATGGGGTTTTATATTCAACTTTTAAAGACAGAAGCATTAGCTTAGAAACTGTACTCTTGCAATTAAACAGATTTGGGCAAGGGCAAATAAAATTTGACATTAGTTATGTAAATTTCATCAGACATTGCACTTTTATGACTCACAATAAAATAGAAATTTATAAATTATTTAATAAAATTCTTCATAAAGATAATGTATATGAGATATTTAGGACTCTGGATAAAGCAGCTTTACTGCAACAATTGGCAAAGCCCTTTAAAAGTGTAAAATTTTTAGCTCAATTTGACGGATATCATCAATATCCTGTCGATAAGCATACGATTAGGTGTATATATCATCTTGAAAATATAGAAGATAAATTTATTTCGTCACTATTTAACAAACTATCAAATGACGAAAAAGCTCTCTTAAGGCTTGTTATTTTCTTTCATGATATAGGTAAGGGAAGAAGAGGAAATCATAGTGAATTAGGTGCAAAAATCTTTCGTGCTTATGCCAAAAAATTAGAATTTTCCAAGCAAGGCATCATGACTGGCACAACACTTATAAAGATTCATACCCTTATGAATAATACTGCTAGTAGAGAAGATATATATAACGAAAAAATTGTATTGGCATTTGTTTCAAAAGTTAAAAGCATTAATGCTCTTAATATGTTATATATTTTAACTTATGTTGATATAAATGGTGTTGGCAAGGATGTATATTCAAATTTTAATGCTAATTTACTAAAAGAGTTATATCAAAGATCTCTTAGAGTTTTTGAAAAACCAGAACTTATAGATGAAGTTGCTAGTAGGCTAAGACGCGAAAATATACTGAAAAAAAATGAAAAATTTCAAGAATTTTCACCTACTCTTAAGCGAAAAATACTAAATATAAGTTCAAATTTTTTCTTCTTGAAACACAAATCTGAACAAATCATAAAAATTACAAAACTAGCTTTCGAAACCCAAACATTTATATATAAAATTCAAACAAAACCATATCTCACTATCGAAGTAATCAAAAACAAAGATTTTAATATAGGTTATCTTCTTGGAAAACTTGGATTCATAAACTTGGTAAACATGGAAATATATAAACTATTTGATGAAAAAAAATATTTTAAACTTGAATTTGATGAAGATGTGTATGATGATGACATAACTCAGATAAAAGAATTAATAGAAAATTCATTTGATATGAGCAGAAAAACAAAACTCATCAAGCCTATGATTTTGCCTGATGATATAGATTTGGATTGTGAACACTCTATGACTTATGCACAAATGCAAATAAACACAAAAGACCAAAAAGGGCTGATGGCTTATGTTATGAGCAGATTTGATGAAGAAAATATAGATATCGTTATGGCAAAAATTCAGACTATAAAAAAGAGGACAAGAAATCTTATCTTAATCGAAAAAACATTATACTTATGTGAAAATAAAAACAAAATACTTGAGGGTTTAATATGTGTGGAATAGTTGGGTATATCGGAGAAAGAGAGAAGAGAGAATTTCTACTTGATGGTTTAAGAGAACTAGAATATAGAGGCTACGATAGTGCCGGAATCGCAGTTCTTCACCAAGGCGAGATAAATTACTTTAAAGCTAGTGGAAAACTTGATAATCTAATAGAAAAAACAAAAGATTTTCGCTCTATCAACTTTGGTTTAGGAATCGCTCATACAAGATGGGCAACACATGGAAAACCAACGGAAATAAATGCTCACCCTCACTGGGGAGAATTCTCTTTTTTGATTCATAACGGTATCATAGAAAATTATATGGAGATTAAGAAAGAGCTTCAAAGTGATGGCGTGGTGTTTTTAAGTCAAACTGATAGTGAAGTCATCGTTCATCTTTTTGAAAAGTTTGTTAGATTAAATTTTACGCCCAAGGACGCATTTAAAAAAACTATCGAATCTTTAAAGGGGGCATTTGCTGTACTTTTGATTTCTAAAGTATCACCTGAGACAATATTTTTTGCAAAAAATGCTGTACCTTTAATAATAGGTAAAAATTCTCAAAATGAGATATTTTTTGGTTCAAGTGATGCACCTTTGATTGGGTTTGCAGATGAAGTATCATATCTTGAAGATGGAAGCTTCGGTTGGGCAAGCAAAGAGGAGATAGAAATCTTTAAAGACGATACTAAAATAGTACCAATTTTTAAACTTTTAAATTCTAGTAAGATATATGCTCAAAAAGATGGATTTAGATTTTTTATGGAAAAAGAGATATATGAGCAATCAACTGTAACAAGCGAAACTCTCATGGGCAGAATCAAAGATGATAAAGTATATCTTGAAGAGCTTAGTGGGTATGATTTTAGCGATATAGATGAGATAAAAATCTGTGCATGTGGCACTAGTTATCATGCAGCTCTTACTTCAAGCTATCTGTTTGAGAGGATTTCTAAGATCAGATGTTCAGTTGAGATAGCAAGCGAATTTAGATACAAAGAGCCTCTAATGGATAAAAAAACACTCTTTTTAGTCATCAGCCAAAGCGGAGAGACGGCGGACACTCTGCAAGCTCTAAAGATGGCAAAAAAAGCTGGGTTAAAAACACTTTGTATATGTAATGTCGATAACTCTTCGATAGTGCGAATCAGCGATGCTACAATCCTCACAAGAGCAGGAATAGAAAAAGGAGTGGCAAGCACAAAAGCATTTGCCACGCAAGTTCTAACACTTTGGCTTTTGTCTCTTTATGTTGCTAAAAAAAGAGATAAACTAGATAAAAAAATGTGCGAAACAGAGATGAAAGCACTAAGAAGCATACCCTCTGTTTTAAAAGTAGATGAAGAGATACACGAAAAACTTCATAGGCTCTCCAAAAGATACCTTCATGGTCACGGGTTTTTCTTTATAGGGCGAGATATTTTCTTTCCACTAGCTCTTGAGGGAGCCCTGAAATTAAAAGAGATAAGTTATCTTCACGCTGAGGGCTACCCTGCAGGAGAGATGAAACATGGTCCAATCGCTCTTGCCGACAGCACGCTCTTTACGATAGCACTCATGCCCCAAACCATGCTTTATGATAAAACCAAAAGCAATGTAGAAGAGTTAAGTGCAAGGGATGCCACCATACTTGCCATCAGCCCCAAAGAGTTTACTTTGGCTGATGATTTTATCAAAACACAATCCTACGAGCATCCAATGTCTGAATTTTTCGAGATGATGGTCATCACTCAACTGCTCGCACTAGAAATCTCAATAAGATTGGGAAATGATGTTGATATGCCAAGAAATCTAGCAAAATCAGTAACTGTTGAATAAACCTTCCATTTGAAATAGAAGGTTTATATTTACGCTATATTCGAGATTTAAAACTCATCTGATTTGCGATATTTACAATATGTGCTTTATGATGTATATTATTGTCTCAGTAGGGCATATAAATAATTATTCCATAAAAACATTGATAAGATGGCATTTTGATTCCTCTAAATTAGGTTAGACAATTATGTCAAAATATCTTACTTTTTAAAAATATATACTATTCTGTCCGAGATTGTTAGGCTTAATTATCCCAATCAAACACAATATCCGCTCACCATTAATTATTTAATATATTTTTCAAATGGCTTAACAAATTTAATTATCATTGAATCTGCTCTTCTTTTAGCTTGTGTTACAAAGTGTATAAGATACTCTTTTGCCCACTCTTCCATTGTCCCCGAAAAACTTTGTTCTAGATCAAAAACATGAAATTGTATTTGCATTCCTGAAGCCCAATTTATATATAAGTCGTCTGGTTTAGCTTTAAATAAATTTGCAATATGGGCATCTTTACAAACTAATTTATCATCTTCTAACAACCAATCTATTTCAAAATAATTAATTGTAAATGTATCAAATTCTTGATTATCTATCATTTTAGCACAAACCTGTGCTAATTTATAAGATGAAATAATATTTGGTGCTTGTGCTTTTTTAGATATATTTCTTGTTTTTATATCAATAATATCAAAAAATTCATCTTTTACAACGAGCATATCAGCAGTATCATTTTGCTTTTCTTCAAATTGATTTTCTATACTCCATTTATCGGTAACATCTTTACCACGACTTAACAAAAACATTACTGTTGGTGAATTAAATAAAGTTTGTCTTGCTTTAAAGCCTATCCTATCTGAATTTTTTGAATATAAGTAATTTAAATATTCATACTGCCTAAATGTTTCATTTGGAAACTTTATCTTAATATGAGAATATACATGTTTGTCAAAAGGCTCTCCTGCTGCATGTCCTGATAATGTTCCAGAAAGTGGCTTTGGTACACTTGTATTTATAACTTCTTTTTTCAATTCTTCATAGTTAACTAAACTCATTATCTTCCTTATTTAAACAGTTGATTTATTTTATCATTTAATTCTAATAAACAATCATTATTTATATGATTCTTGCATAGTTCTACAATCTCGTCATGTAACAATACTTCTTTTTTATTATCCCAGTCAATAGCTCTAAAAGGTATGCTTGAAATTGGTTTTTCTGAAAACTCTACAATATTACCTTTTACTACACCATTATTACTAAGCCAATCAAAAACTCTTTTATTATTTAATAAGGCAAGTATATAGTAGATACTTTCATTGACATTTTCTTTTTTAAATAATGCAGTTACATCTTGAGTTGGATATAAATTATTTTCTACTAATGCAAATCTAAAATAATCTTTATTTGATATTCTTTCTTTACATGGTACAAAAATCCTATTTTCATCTTTTGAAAAAAGCTTAAAATTTCTTAAAAATACCCATTCCCAATATGGTATATCTCTATTGTATTTATATCGTTTATCAAGTTTTTCTTTAAAATCTTTAAAATGATTATAAAAATTAGGAAAATTATCTTTTAATTCTTCTTCATTTTTTATATCATACAGATATATATAATTTGTAATATTTTCATAAGAGTAAGGTTTTAAATCTTTTGCCTTAATGACTTTTAAAATGTGTTTCTTTTCATTCCTATTCAAATTGTCAATATTATGTATTTGAAAAGCTTTATCTAGCCCACTCACTAAACCATTTCCAATATCACATATATCACCCATAGTATGAAATTTATTTGTTTCTATATCAAATAAAGATGTTTGTGTTTGATTTTTAATCGAACAATGATTTTCAAATATTTTTAATTCATCTTTAATTTCATCAGAAGTTAATAGCCATCTTTTATCTTCCTCAAATTGGTCAATTTCTAAATATATTGTATCTTTTTGATTAACCTTATTTTGTATATTTTCCATTATTTCATTTGTTAATTTACGGTTAGCATAATATTTTATTAATTTAATTTTTGAATTATTTTTATCTTTTGATTTAATAAATTTAAAAATAATCGTTGAAACTGTAGCTTTTTCAAATATAGGTGTTTCATTAAAATGTGTAATTTGTTTAAAGTATCCATTTTGAACCATGTAGTTACGAAGAGTTAATGAATATTTTGTATTTAACCAATATTCTGGTGTAATAAAAATTAACTCTCCACCATCTTTTAGTAACTCTATTGATTTTAGAATAAAGATATAAGAATAGTCACACAAGCTATTAAAATATTTATGCCACAGTGTGTGATTTTTCAACTCTTCTTTTAATTCGTCTTCTAAATTTTTCCAACGAATATATGGAGGATTACCAATAATTAAATCAAATTTGTCATTTATTTCTGTAGTTACAAAACTTTCATTAATAACAAAATCTTGATTTTGACATAATGTTTTATCGACCTCATATCCTGTAATATTCCTATAACCATTTTTATATAATGTATCAATGAATATTCCCTTACCACTTGATGGTTCTAAAATTAAAGAATTTTCATAAATATTAGATATTGAAATCATATAATCTACAATTAATTGAGGTGTAAAATATTGTCCATATTTATTTTTACTATTTATAGATATTGGTTTTGTCAAAATCACTCCAATTTTTAATTTCTCTATTTTATCTAAAAAACTATAGAATTCTGATAAATTCTAATTTTATAACAACTGACATCTAATGGTCGTTTAGCGGGCACAAACAACGGTTGTCGTGAGCAATAATTTTCCCGCTAGGGTAGATAATTAGTCTCATCTTATTTGCTACATGCGATATTCAGTTAGTTCCAAATACCCATCGTCTTTTAGTTTTTGCCTTAGTTCCCCCGCTTCATATATATCCGCATTAAGAAAGTTAATTAAAAATTCTACCCAAGAATCTTGATAAACATAATCACCATGCGTTTCATCATATAAACAAAATTCAGCTTTAGTCTCAAATGGATCTTTAGCACCATTCGTAGGTCTAACTTTAAATAGTTTATATAAAACAACATGTAAATTTTGTGTCATAATTTTCTTTGTCAATGAATCATTAACTTTTTTAACAACTTCCGATGCTTTTAATCGTCCAACATTTGAAGCTTCTACTCTGACTGTTTTATCTTTAACCAATACAGTTAAACGTTCATAAGATACTTTATCGTCTTCATTTAATATATCCCATTTTACAAATTCAATGGCTGCATCTGCTCTGTTAGTATTAGATATTTTTGGTATTTGAATTAGTTTAATGTTATATTCTTGTGAATTGTAAGTTGTTTCATCAAGTGTATTTCTGTATCTCTCTACAAAAGCAATTATATCTGATAAGTCTTTAGATAAAGCAGATTTATTTGCTTTATCTTGAGTGCTAGTTCTTATTTGTGAGAATTGTAAACTGTAAACAAGTGCTTCATTTATTGAATAGTCTTCTCCAAATAGTTTTATTAAAGTTGTTTCATAATTGTATAAAAAAGATTGACACTCACCAAAAATTAATGTATCGACTTCTCTTTTATCAATATGTCTATGTTCTATTTTATTTCTTAACTTAATGAAAAAAATTAAATTACTTTCTGTAGCAGTATCTAAATCTCCAAATTTTTTGACACAAGTTGCTAGCTCCCAAGCTTTTCTTTCGCCATCCACAAGTTCATATCTATTTTTTCTTTTTATAAAAATATTTATCACCTATTGTTACATTAAAATAAGCATGAAATAATCTAGTCCATGCAATTATCATCATTGTAATAAAACCTTCACTACGAAAAGTTGTTCTTGGTTTATTGTATATTTCCACAGCAAGCAAAGCTGAATCAAGTGATGACTCTAATATAGATTTTGTTTTTCCTTGTCGTAATCCCAATCAAACTCCTTATGACATGCAACGGTCGCGTTAAGGTACACGCTAGTATACTCAGTTTGAACAACTATTTATTAGTGGATATTATAGCACCTTTATGGTTCATTTCAATACAAGATCTCTGTTTATTTGTACCAATTATGCGGTATTTTTTTAAATTTTGCTTAGATTTCTATACATGTTGCTTAAAATCTAATGTATTTAAAAGTTTGGTGTTTCACTCTATAAAGCAATTTTAGTACAAAATATGTACTGCAATCCTCTAGCGACAATTCAGAGCTTGGGCTGGAAAATATTTGTAAAAAGATAGTAAATATTTATGGAGTGGAGAACTCAAAAGATATATTTGAAAATGTCGAAAAAGGCATCTTAAAAGAACTTGTACACAGATGCCAAAATATATCCACCCTCGCTAAATACATGAATATCTCAAAAAACACTTTAAAAGCAAAAAGCAAAAAATACTTTACATAAACCCTCTACTGCAACATACTCCACAATGCCTCAGACAAAGTAGGGTGAGCAAAAATCATATCTTTTAAGTCATCTTTTGTTAGTTTTGCATTTATGGCGATTAAGATTTCATGGATCAGTTCTGTTGTGTCATTCCCTATCATCGCACATCCTAGTATGATTCCACTCTCTTTTTCGCATAATAGCTTGATAAATCCTCCATCATCACCTTTTATCTTCGCTTTTGCATTTGATTTAAAGAAGCTTTTTATCACTTCATAATCTATATTTTGTTTTTTAAGAGTTTTTTCATTTAAACCAACGCTTGCGACTTGTGGGTGACAAAAGGTTACAAATGGGATTATTTTGGATGGTTGGTTTTGTTTTTCATTTAGTATGTTATTTGCTACTACTTTTGCTTCATTGTACGCCACATGAGCTAAAGCAGGTGTTGGAATCACATCACCAAGTGCATAGATATCTGAATTTTCCGTTTTTAGATTTTCATCTACGATTACAAATCCTCGCTCACTCTTTACGCCAACTTTTTCAAGTCCAAGGCTTGTAGTATTTGGGGCTCTTCCGATGGAAACTAATACCAACTCATAATCTTCTTGGGTTTCACCTTTTTGAGTATTCATCTTTATATCTACACTGTTTTCATTTTTAGTATAACTTGTAACATTTGCCCCTAAAGTTACTTTTATGCCTTTTCTCTCCAATTCTCGCTTGAGTGTTTTTGCTACATCTTCATCTTCTGCGGGAACTAGATTTGGAGTAAATTCCGCTATGTGAACACTTGAACCAAGAGAGTTAAAAAATGTAGCAAATTCACACCCTATCGCACCACCTCCCACAACCAAGATGGAACTTGGAATTTTTTCTAATTCAAAAACTTCATCACTTGAGATAATCTGCTTTTTATCAACTTCCAAAAGTGGATGTGGTCTGTGGATAGAGCCCGTTGCTATGACAAATTTATCTGCTTTTATGATTTGCTCATTTACGATTATAGATCTAACATCAACAAATGAAGCCATACCAAATATGCTCTTCACTCCCGCTCTTTTTATATTTGCTGCCGCTCCTTTTCGTATCTGTCCTAACATCTCTTCTTTTTTGTTTTTCAAAGTTGGCATATCAAATGAAACATCTTGCATGTCCAATCCACAACTTTGCAAATACTTCTTTTTACCAAGATAGCTCACGCTTTCAAGATAAAGTTTTGCAGGAATACAGCCTTCATTTAGACAAGTCCCACCTATATGATTTTCATTTTTTTCAACTAAACAAACTTCTTTACCAGCCTTTGCCAAAGCGATAGAACATCTCTCACCTGCGGGTCCACCACCAATCACCACTACATCAAATTTCATTTTTTTCCTTTAAAGTATTCATGTGCCATATACGAACTTCTTGTATATGGCGAGCTTTTTACAAACTCAAATCCCATCCCTTTTGCCATATCACCAAACTCTTCAAATTTTTCTGGTTTTATATACTCTTTTACGCTTACATGTGACTTGCTTGGAGCTAAATACTGTCCCATAGTAAGCAAGGTGCAATCTGCATCAAGTAAATCTTGCAAAACCATTCTAAGCTCATCTTCTCTCTCACCAAGACCTAGCATCAATGCACTTTTAGTTTTGACTTTTGGATTTAAAGATTTAAGAGTTTTTAAAACCTCCAAAGAGCGGGCATAATGTGCACCTTTTCGCACTTCATAAAGTCTTGGCACTGTTTCCATATTGTGTCCGATAATCTCAGCTCCGCAGTTTGCCACAACTTCAAGTGCTTTTATATTGTTCTTCAAATCAGGTATCAAAAGCTCAACCGTAATCTGCTCATCCATATTCTTGATAGCTTCAACACATCGCCTAAAAATCTCAGCTCCACCATCACTCAAATCATCTCTTGTCACACTAGTGATCACAACATGCCTAAGACCAAGAGCTTTTACCGCGTCAGCTACCTTTTGAGGCTCATCCAAATCAAGCTCATTTGGTTTGCCCTTGTTTACATTGCAAAACGAACATTTTCTTGTACATGTATCGCCTAAAATCATAAATGTAGCATTTTTATTTGAGAAGCATTCAGAGATATTTGGGCACATCGCCTCTTGGCAAACTGTATGAATCCCTATGCTTTTAAGCTTCTGCTCTACATCTTTTTTTTGCGTAAAATTTAGTTTTTTATGTAGCCACTCTGGTTTTCTTTGTACTTTTGTCATCCTATTAAAGACCTTTACTATTTTAGTTATGTTAATTTTTTTGGTAAAAAGATAGCTAAATTATCATTTCTCCATTTTTAGTTTTTCTGACTTTATCTATCTCAAAACAAGCATTGGCAATTTTTCTTGGAGTTACTTCAAGATATTCGCTTACAATTTTATGTATCGTTTTAAGCTCATCTTTTGAGAAAGGTGTATCATCAAAATCTTCTTGCATTTTTATAAATTTAAGCTCAACAAACTTATCTTTTGTATCTACTTCTATATCCAAGTACTCCAAAAGCTCTTGGATAAGATATAGTCTTTCATCATCTTCATCCAAATCTTCTTTTTTGGCGATGATATCAAAAAGTTCTCCCAATATCTTTGGTTTTGGGCTTCTTGAGTCTTTTGTATACTCGTCATTAAAAATCTTAGTATTGCAGTATTCAAGATGATTATAATCCATCAAAAAAAGCATTATTGAAAGCTTTTTTTGATTTAAATGCTTGACTTGCTTATGCAACATATAGAGAATTACATTGGCGATTTTTGTTATATCACATGGCATTTGAATCCTTATTTTTAAGTGCACAATCTTAGCATTAAAAACTTAAAGTGTTGATAAAATATATACATAAAAGATATCTTGACAAATATTGCACTTTGTCGTATAATCATAAATATATATACGACAAAGGATTTTTATGAGTACAAAAATAACACTTTATTCAGAGCCTCATTTGATAAGCAAAATGAAACAATATGCAAAACAACACAATACTTCTGTATCAAAAATAGTAACTAATTTTTTTGAAAAAGTTCTTGCAAAAGAGAGCAAGAGGAAATCAGCTCATTCAGAAAAAATATCAAAACTATATGGAATATTAAAGGATACAAAATCTGACAAAGATGATTATGTAAAATATTTAGAAGAAAAATACCTATGAAAATTTTACTTGACACAAATGTCGTTTTAGATCTTTTACTCGAGAGAAAACCTTTTGTAGATTTTGCAGAAGAGATATTTATTATGGTTGAAGAACAAAAAATAGAAGGATTTTTATGCCCTACATCCATAACTACCATCTACTATCTTTTAAACAAAAATTTAGATAAAAAAAGATGCAATGATGCTATAAAAACCCTGTTGAATTTGTTTAGCATAGTAGAACTTAATAAAAATATATTGCTAAAAAGCTTAGAAAACAGTGGAGTCGATTTTGAAGATAGTGTGATATACACAAGTGCTATTTTTGAAGACATTGATATCATCATCACTAGAGATAAAAAAGGATTTAAAAATTCAAAAGTAAAAGTTTTATCTCCTAATGAATTTTTAAGTGCACAATCTTAGAAAAGGTTAATTTCTATTTAGCATAAAATCATCAAAACTTTTTTTCAATCTATCTTTTGTTTCTTTTTCGCTTAACTTCATTCCTAATTCTTCCAAAGAGTATCCGCTATGTTTTCTTTTGTCTTTCCGCAAGGGGATTGAGCCGTGCTGGAGCATAAGATTTTTTGTTCTTTTTTGGGCGTTTCCACCTATTTTTTTGCCTTTGATTATGATGTCATAAGGCTCAAAACCCTCTTGACAAAATGGGCTCTTAGATAAAGAGTTTGGTAACACATCCTTTGCCCATGCAGGCTCAAAACTCAAATCTTTATAAAAATTTAGTATAAATTGGCACAAAAATTCGTAGCTCTCTTTTACGCCTCTTTTCCCTAGCTGATTTATCGGCAAAACCATAGAGTAAGAAACATCAAATCCATGCAGTAAAAGACCGCCACCCGTCATGCGTTTGGCATAGTTAGTGCCAAATCTCTCAATATTTTGTATCTCTTCAAGCTTTTGAAATCTTCCTATCGTAAAAGAGTTATCTTCCCAGCTATAGAGTCGAAATGTAGGTATGCCGTCGAAGTTTTCTACCAAAGATTTATCAAAGTCCATATTGGCCTTTGCACTCATTTTTGGACTATCGATAAATCTCCACTCATTTTTATGGTTTAGCATGGTATGTTGCTTAAAGTCTCCAAAGCTATATCTATATCTTTTTGCGTTGTTTGCCAGTTTGAGATAGAAATCCTGAGACAAGGTTGATTTTTATACAGACTTGGAGTGATAAAAATCTTACCTGTTTCTTTAACTTTGTTGATAAACTCATTGATACTTTGGATTGTTGTGTTGTCTTGACTTAAAGTAAATAAAACTCCATTTAATATCACCTCATGCAAGAGTGTAAATTTCTTTGAAGTTTTAATTTTTTCACCTAAGTTATGTGCTAGAGTACAGTTTCTCTCGACTATCTCTTCATAGCCTTTTTTACCGTAAGCATTGAGCGAAAACCATACAGGCAAAGCCCTCATCCTCTGTGAATTTTCAGGTGTTAGGTGTACATAATTGTTATTTGAAAAATCTGGGTCTAAATAGGCTGCAGCATTTTTAAAAACTTCAAATTGCAATCTTAGATGCTTTGTGAAGTGCATTGCACTATCATAAGGGACATTGAGCCATTTATGCGCATCTATAGCGATAGAGTCAGCATCTTCTAGATTTTCTATCAAGTGTTTATATTTTGTTGAACACCTAGCAAATCCACCAAATGCAGCATCTACATGTAGCCAAAAAGTGTATTTTTTTCTGAGTTTAGATATCTCTTTCAGGTTGTCAAAACTAACAGTATTGACTGTCCCGCAATTTGCAATAACGATGCAAGGCTTGTCGCCTTGGACTTCCAAATGTTTTTTTAAATCTTCTATATCGATTGATTCACTTTGCGTATATGTTTGGACTTTTTTCAGTGATGTTTTACCTAGTCCCAACATAGATAACGATTTGTATATGCTAGAGTGTGGGCAAGCACTATAAAGGTTGATAGGCTCAGGCAAGCTTTGTAAGCCATCATTCGCGATATCTTTACCATAATGTTTTCCGATCCACTGCCTTGCAGTTGCAAGCCCCACAAAATTTGACATCGTAGCACCACTAACAAAAACCCCATCAAACGCATCATGTAGTCCAAATAGATTTTTAAGTAGATGCAAGGTTTCTAGTGTGATATGGCTAGAGCTCGACTCTTTTAAGTTTGCTACATTGTTATCATATAGCGTGCTTATCCAATCCCCGATGAGTGCTGCAGGAGTAGAGCCACCGGTTACAAAACCAAAATACCTAGCTCCCATGCTAGCACTCAAATACTTTTCATATCTGTTTTCAAACTTTTCTAATGCATTGAACAAGCCAAGACCCTTATCACTAAGGGGCTCTATATCAAAGTCTATCTGCTTTACACCTACGCCTCTCTCATCAAAATGAGCTAATTTCTCTTTTGAGTAGTTGCAAAAGTAGTCTATGATGTCATTTATCTGATTTTTGTCGGCTTGTAATTGTTCATACATAGGTAAAACCTCAGATTAATCTTGCCATCTTATATTTAAACTTCTTGCTGCTTTTGTTTCATCTGCTCTGCTTATCGGCAGAGTTTTTGGAAACTCTTTAAAAGCTTCTGGATTTGTTTTGGCTAGCTCCACTGCATCTATAACTTTTTGACAAAAATAATCCATAGTATCTATATTTTCAGTCTCCGTTGGCTCTATCATGATAGCTTCATGCACTATCATTGGAAAGTAAATAGTCGGTGCGTGTAATCCAAAATCCAAAAGATATTTGGCGATGTCAAGTGTGCTTACATGATGCTCTTTGTACAAACTTTGTGCACTCAAAACGCACTCGTGCATACAGTATGCGTCATAAGGAACATCTAGGTAATCTTTTAGTTTTGAAAGTATATAATTCGCATTTAATACTGCTTTTTGGCTGACATTTATCATGCCCTCTCGACCAAGAGTTTGCATATAAACCAAGGCTTTTAATGAAACCATATAATTTCCAAAAAATGGAGAAACTTTTCCTATAGTGTCGCTACTTGGCTCTTTTATAAAGTATCCACTTTCTTGTTTAAAATCAACTCTAAGGTCAGGTAAAAATCGGATTAAATGCTCTTTTACTCCAACAGGTCCACTTCCTGGACCACCACCACCATGAGGTGTCGCAAAAGTTTTATGAAGATTTAGATGAACAACATCAAACCCGATGTCGCCCGGTCTTATCAAACCCAAAATCGCATTTAAATTCGCCCCATCATAATACATCAAAGCATCATGCTCATGAGCGATATCACAAATCTCTTTAACTCCTGGATTAAAAAGCCCAACGGTATTTGGCACTGTCATCATCACAGCTGCCACCTCATCATTGATAGCTTCTTTAAAAGCCTCTACATCCATGCCTCCACTTGCATTTGATTTGACAGTGATTACTTCATAATCAACCATCGATGCACTCGCAGGATTTGTGCCATGTGATGAGTCAGGGACTATGACAAATCTCTTTTTGTTTCCTCTTTTTTTATGATAGGCACCGATAGTCATGATTCCTGTCATCTCTCCATGAGCTCCTGCTTCTGGGGTGAGAGTAAAAGCATCCATGCCTGTTATCTCTTTCAAATCATCTTCTAAGATTTTTAAACTCTGCAATGCACCTTGCATAAACTCTGGTTTGTTATTTGTGATGTGATGGGGGTGGAGGTTTGCAAAACCATCAAGTGCCCCTACTCTCTCTTCTATCTTTGGATTGTACTTCATGGTACAACTTCCGAGTGGGTAAAAGTTTGAATCTATAGAAAAGTTTTTCTTTGAAAGATTTGTAAAGTGTCTAACCACATCAAATTCGCTAAGTTCTGGTAGTTTTGCTTTTTCACTTCTAAGAAGCATTGCATCCAAAGGCTTGGTATCTCCAACTTGTTGTTTTGGTAGATTTATACCACTTCTTCCAATACTTGATTTTTCAAATATAGTCGCACTCATGATAAAATCTCCTTCACGCTAGCTACAAAGCTATCCATCTGAGCCTTTGTTCTTT
>Ga0256829_1001160_pt1 | contig 22631 bp, 17 predicted proteins | sample 131447metaG_FD_185979 | JGI IMG/M metagenome (GOLD analysis project Ga0256829, IMG submission 185979) | Hydrothermal vent microbial communities from Lau Basin, Pacific Ocean - 131-447 | ecosystem: Environmental > Aquatic > Marine > Hydrothermal vents | place: Pacific Ocean: Lau Basin | collected...
ACGCCAACAAAAAAGACAAAAAAGAACAGTAATCCTGTCATTCCTGCGGCACTGCTGGCGAAGAGTTCTTTCATTGTGCACCACCTTCAACATTTTTCGCGGCGTCAAAATCAACCATAGTGCCCAAAACCTGAAGATAGGCAATTAAGGCATCCATTTCTGAAATCATGTGTGGCTGACCATCGAAATCACGAGCGATAACTTTATCGCCGTAACGCGCGATCAGGCCTTCTGTGTCAGTGCGCGCTTCGCCAGTTGCCTGTGCTTTTGCATCTTTTTCGGCCCATTCGATCATTTCATCGCTGTAAGGAACGCCAACGACGCTCAGGGCTTTCAAGTGTTTCGGCAAGTCATGAAGCTTCGCACCATTTTTCATCAAAAAGCCATAAGATGGCATAATTGATTCAGGAACCAGATCACGTGGCTCGATCATGTGGGCAACATGCCATGCATCAGAATATTTTCCGCCAACGCGCGCCAGATCAGGGCCAGTACGCTTTGATCCCCATTGGAATGGGTGGTCGTACATGCTCTCGGCTGCCAAAGAATAGTGACCGTAACGCACAACTTCATCACGCAAAGGGCGGATCTGCTGCGAGTGACAGTTATAACATCCCTCGCGCAGGTAAATGTTATATCCTGCCAGTTCAAGCGGCGTATAAGGACGCACACCTTCAACAGGTTCGATCACAGTTTCCTTACGGAATAAGGGAAGGATTTCAACAATCCCGCCGATCGACACGACGATAATGACAAAGGCCAGTAACAGCAGTGAATTTTTTTCTAAAGTTTCGTGTGTAAAGCGGCTCATGCTGCAGCTCCTTGTAGTTGTGTGTCTTCTTTAGGATTGACGTCACCGCGAATAGTGCGCCAGAAATTGTAAACCATGATCAATGCGCCGCTTAGGTACAGCACACCACCAAGCGCGCGGATGATGTAAAATGGTTTCATCGCCATCACTGTTTCAACGAACGAGTATGACAAGAAGCCCATATCATCATAAGAACGCCACATCAGACCTTGCATGATCCCAGACACCCACATCGCCGCGATATAGCAAACAATACCGATTGTCGCGATCCATAGGTGAAGTGAAACCAACTTAGTTGAGTACAGCTTCTCGCGGCCCCATAGGCGTGGCACAAGATAGTAAAGCGCACCAAACGAGATAAATCCAACCCAGCCAAGCGCACCAGAGTGTACGTGACCAATTGTCCAGTCAGTATAGTGTGACAAAGAGTTCACTGCGCGGATTGACATGAGTGGGCCTTCAAATGTGCTCATCCCATAAAACGCAACCGCAATAATCATGAACTGCAATACTGGGCTTTCGCGCAGACGATGCCACGCACCAGACAATGTCATCACACCGTTAATCATACCACCCCAAGACGGCATCCACAGCATAATAGAAAATGTCATGCCAAGTGTTTGCGCCCAGTCAGGCAAAGCAGTGTAGTGCAAGTGGTGAGGGCCAGCCCAAATATAGATAAAGATAAGTGACCAGAAGTGTACGATTGACAAACGGTACGAATAAACAGGGCGCTGTGCTTCTTTAGGAACGAAGTAGTACATCATACCAAGGAAGCCGGCAGTCAAGAAAAAGCCAACTGCGTTGTGACCATACCACCACTGGATCATCGCGCTTTGTACGCCCGCCGCGACCGAATAACTCTTCGCGCCAGTGAAATCAACAGGCAATGAAATGTTGTTACCAAGGTGCAAAACAGCAACCGTAATAATAAAGGCCAAGTAGAACCAGTTCGCAACATAAAGGTGTTTCTCGCGGCGCTTAATCACAGTAACCAAGTAAACCAGTAAGTAACATACCCAAACAATTGTCAGCCACAAATCAGCGTACCACTCAGGCTCGGCATATTCTTTACCTTGCGTAACGCCCGTTACGTAACCAAGCGCGGCAATCACGATAAAGGCCTGATAACCCCAGAACGTAAACATCGCCATACCATCATTCCAAAGGCGAACGCCGCAAGTGCGCTGTACGACATAGTAACTGGTTGCAAACAGCGCGTTACCACCAAAGGCAAAAATAACGGCCGATGTATGCAATGGACGCAAGCGACCAAAGTTTAAATAAGGTTCGATATTCAAATCAGGAAAGGCCATTTGCAAGGCAATAAAGACCCCGGCTAAAAATCCGACAACGCCCCAAAAAATGGTAGCCAGCGTAAAGAGCCGCACAACGTCATAATTATAATTCGGGGATGTTTTTACTGTATCCGATGTCATTGTTCTTTCCTTTTAAAATCCCTTTTTAAAAAACCAGTGTTCCCGCAAGAACAAACAGCCAAATACCGCTCAGCGCCATTGCGCCTTGCTTGATATAGGCGCTTGCGCGCGGGAATTTATTTTGAAGACTGCTAGCGCCAAGCGCCACCATGATTAAAGCAGGCATAGTGCCAAAAGTAAACGCGCCCATCGCTATGGCGGCATCAAAAATGCTTGGCGCGCTGGCCGCCGCCATCAGCGCCGCCATCACCAAACCGCAGGGCATAAAACCAAGTAAAACGCCCATACCATAGCGTTTAACAGGGGTTTGATCGTTTGATAAATGTTTCATCATGCGGTTCATAAATGCATAAGGCAGACGCAAACGAATGCGCGCGGCCCATGGAAAAAGACGCGCCAGTTGCGGAAAGGCCGTGACAAAAAATAAAACCCCCGCCAGCATCAATAACGGCGCTGCGATCAGGCCTTTCATATCCGAATATAAGAAGGCCAGGTTGACGAAACCGTTCAATGCAACGGCCATGGCAACATAGGTTGTCATGCGCCCTAAATGATACGGCAGTAACAGTGATTTTTTTGTGCGCGTTAATGTTGTGCCACCTTGTGGCGCCTGTGCAATGACAAAGGGCGAACACATACCGGCGCAATGCGTCACGCCGCCCACAAGTCCGCCTAAAAATAGGCTGGCAGGCAGGCCGTAAGACGTGCTGAAATCATGTATGCATTGTGCGATATACATTAAAAAACCCTAAATTACTCTGTATAGCCTCCATATTTTCGGAAATTTCGAAGGATTGCTCCTTGACCGATGTCAATTGAGTGGACTAAATAAAGTAACCTCAAGAGGGATCATGTCAGAAAACGTCGAATTTTTAAAGACTAACGCCTTATTTAAAAACGCATCGCCGCAGTTTTTAAAAGACGCGTCGGCTGCGATTTCGGTAAAACGTTTTGACAAAAACTTTGTCTTTTTCATCAATAGCGACGAAGCACAATCATTTTATTTTATCAAACAAGGCTGGGTAAAACTGTTCCGCGAAACGCTAGACGGGTCGCAGGCTATTGTCGATATATGCACCGGCGGTCATATTTTCGGTGAAACGGCCATTTTTGAAAATAACCAATACCCCTACAGCGCCGAAGCTGTCGAGCCATGCGAAATTGCAACTATTCCATTGGATCTTTTGAAAACAGAAATTGAAACCAATAATAAATTCGCGCTGGATATGATGGGGTCGATGGCACGTTACCGCCGCCAACAAGACCGCGAAATTGAACACCGCGCCTTGCAAAATGCACCGCAGCGCATCGGATGCTTTTTATTACGCCTAGCCGACCAAACGGCCGATGGCGGTGTAACGATTCAATTGCCCTACGATAAAATGCTGGTCGCATCGCGTCTTGGCATGCAGCCCGAAACATTTTCGCGTGCGCTGAATAAGCTCAAAGAAAAAACAGGCATGGAAATTAAGGGCGGAACGATTAAACTTGATGATCTTGAAAAGCTGACTGATTTTTCATGTTCTGCATGCTCTTCATCATTCCCATGTAATGATTTGCAATCGTGTAAATAGTAAACAATTGGCGCACGCGTTATTCGCTGACCCATCCCCAATCAAGCATCGCCGGATTTTGAATGTAATGTTCTGGGGCGCGCATAACCTTTTGCAAATAATCATAGGTAATATCCCACTTTTTATCGCACTGGCAATCCTCGCACGCATCATGGGGTTTGACATGCAGTCCCTCATGATCCAGCGTCATCGCATAGGATAGCGGTTGTTCCGCGCCGATGATATTGACCTCTATCACTTTGCCGCATTCGTGACGCTGAGCCGCGTCAAAAATTTGCTTGAAAGGAAATCGTTCACGGTTAGAAGCCATCGCGCGGTTACAGATATTCAGATATCTAATCATGATTGTGTTATCTATGGGCGCATTTCCAGTCATAAACGCAGTATGCAAGAAAAGACGAGCCAATGAATTGATACTGGTCAATTACTTAGGCAAAGGGCATGACATGATCCTTTGAAGAGTACGATTTTTGTGGGTTGATGAAATAAAACGACACGAGATTTACGCTTTTTTTACCTTTACATGTGTAAAATGATAATACGCTTAATGGAGATATAAATGCCAGCGCTTGAAACCGAGCAATTAGAACAGGAAGAGATTGTCACTATTCAACAAGGGTTAGTTGAAACAGGGTATGACATTGGCCAAAATCCAGATGGTAGCCCCGAGATTAATGGTGAATTCACCCATCAACTGCGTATGGCAATTGAAGAATTCTTAGAAGATTTTGGTATTGGTGCTGGCAATGTGACATTACAAGAGCTCTTTGCTAGCCTGCAAAATATGGTAGAAACACAGCAAATCGCTCAACAAATGGATATGGGCGGCGCCGATGTTACCATTGCGGGTGACTCAGGGTTTATCCAAGAAAATGTGGCTGCAATCGGTGTTCCTATGCCAGAACCACAACAACCCGCTCCAGGGGTTGCGCCGCAACAACCACAAATGGGCACGCCCGGTCAGGTGGTCTAAACAGGGTTTTATCGTCCCGCGAAATACAGTAAGATCGATAAAGACGTAAAAGGGCTTGTTGTATGGTTGATATATCCGAAATCGAAGACGTTTTATTGCCTGCGCTAACGCAGGAAATGCGCAGTTGTATTATCACCAACAGTCAAGGCGACATCGTCATCATGCATGAAAAGGGCACGCAGTCCAATGTGCAGTGGGTGGAATACGACGTGTCATTAAATGCCTTATCCATTATCCATGACGAAGGCCGCTTGCAAGATTTAGGCATTAAAATTGATAAGGCCATGCAAGAGAATTTATTGCACGCGCGTGAGGTTGTTTTGATCAAGGCGAAAAAGGGTAAATTACTGTCCCATCAAAAGGCCGTCTTGGTGAATAAAACCTATTAATGAAATCTGCGCTGCCTTATTTCAGCTAATCTAAATGCACGGTAATTTTATCAATAACGCCTTGCGCAAGGGCGCGCGCATCATCTGTGTTCGCCGCGCGTGCAAGGGCAACGCCCATGCGGCGCTTTCCTGATACGGCAGGTTTCCCAAATAAACGTAAATCTGTATGCGGCGTGCTAAGCGCCGTGTCCAGACCGCCAAAACGGACGTTATCGCTATGCCCAGACACAAGCAAAACCGCTGAGGCTGATGGGCCATATAAATCAATAGTCGGAATCGATAGCCCCATAAAGGCGCGCACATGCAGTGCAAATTCAGATAGATTTTGTGAGGCCATCGTCACCATACCCGTATCATGCGGACGCGGGGAGACTTCACTGAAATAGACATGATCCCCTTGAATAAACAGCTCAACGCCAAAAAGACCATACCCGCCAAGGGCATCTGTAATTGTGGCGGCGACCTCTTGGGCTTTTTCATAGGCAGTTTTAGACATGGCCTGCGGTTGCCATGATTCCTGATAATCGCCGTCTTCTTGGCGGTGGCCAATAGGCGGGCAAAAACTGGTGCCATCCTTATGACGCACCGTCAGCAGCGTAATCTCGTAATCAAAGGTGATAAAGCCTTCGACAATCACGCGCCCTGCGCCTGCACGCCCGCCCTCTTGGGCGTATTGCCAAGCGTCTTCAAGATCTGCATCTGATTTCAGGGTACTTTGCCCTTTACCAGAGGAGCTCATAATCGGCTTCACAACGCAAGGATAGCCAATCTCTTTGACGGCGGCTTGTAGCTCTTCAAAACTATCACAGAAATGATAAGGCGATGTCGGCAGGTTAAGCTCTTCCGCGGCAAGCCTGCGAATGCCTTCGCGGTTCATGGTCAGTTTCGTCGCCAGCGCCGTTGGCACAACATTAAAACCATCGCGTTCCAGTGCAACCAATGTATCTGTTGCGATGGCTTCAACTTCGGGGACGATATAATCGGGTTTTTCCAGTTGGATAATCTCACGCAGGCGATCACCGTCCAGCATCGAAACAACATAATGACGATCCGCAATTTGCATGGCGGGCGCGTTTTGATAACTGTCCAGTGCAATCACTTCGGCGCCAAGGCGTTTGGCTTCGATCGCGACTTCTTTGCCGAGCTCCCCCGCCCCGCAGAGAAGCACTTTCGTTGGGTTTTTGGAAAAAGGCGTGCCAAGTGTTGTCATAGTGAAAATGTCCTTCGTTAACGTGTATGGTGATATGAGGGATTAATGTTTAATACTATCAAAAAAGGCCTGCACTTCGTCTTTGAGACTGCGCGTTTTCTCTAGCAGGTTATGGGATACTTGCCCCAGATCCTCTGATGCGGTGTCTGTGCGCTGGGCACTGGAATAGATATGCTCGGACGTGCCTTTCAAATTATTAGAAACGTTCACCGCATGGCGCGCATTGGAGGCAATGGTTTGGCTGGCCTCGTTTTGCTGCGCCATTGCATCGGATACTGCGTGCAAGACATCTTCCATATTGGTAATAACTGCTTCAATATCTTCGATCACCGCAACCGTGCTCGCGACCGAGCTTTTGACAGATTCAACTTGGGCGCTGATATCCTCGGTGGCATCCGCCGTTTGATTGGCTAGCTTTTTCACTTCGCCCGCAACCACAGAAAAGCTTTTTCCTGCCTCGCCTGCGCGCGCGGCTTCGATCGTCGCGTTCAGCGCTAGCATATTGGTTTCATGGGCGATTTTGTTAATGAGGGTAATTACGCCTGTAATTTCATCGGCGGCGCCTTGTAATTGTGTAATAGATGCCGAGGCATCGCGCACCTTGCCCGTGGCTTGTTTGGAAATGGTTTCAGATTGACGAATGCGCTCACTGACCGTGGCAATGGATTGCAACATATCTTGCGCAGATTGGGATACAAGCTCGGTATTGCTAGCCATATCTTGGGCGGCGCTTTGCAAGGTTTGGGCGTAATCAAGGCCGCTTTTCGCGACATTGCCCAATCCGCCAGAGGTATCAGATAAATCTGTCATTGATCCCTGCATATCGTGCATAAACCTACTAACGCGCTGATCAAAATCGGTAATCGCAGTTTCCATGGCTTCGGCTTTGGCCAGTTTAATTTGATCGTCTTGCAGTTGCTGATCATTCAGCGCCTTGTTCTCGATCAGTTTACCGCGAAACATATCAAGCGTCCGCGCCATGTCGCCAAATTCATTTCGGTGCGTCTGATAGGGAAAATATCCAAATTATGGTTTGAAAGCTCAACCATCGCCGAGGTCAGGCGTTTAATCGGCTGCGTTAGATTTTTGGTCACAATAATAACGGCGGCGACGACAACGCACGATGAAATGACCGCCAAACCAATTGAGCCAGCAAGTTTAAAAAATGCATCTTGGGCGTGATCAATTTGATATTGCTCCCACACGGTGAACATCAAGAGCAAATTTGCAATCGTGCCAGTCAGAACCAAGCACCCCATGGCCATAAAGAGTAAATCGCGAACTTTAATTTTGGTCATATTGGTCCCTGTTACAAAGATGAGGAAGGATCTTATGTGTGCTGATCAACGATAACACGATACGGAATTTACCGCCTGTTTTCAATCAGGATTTGCGCGCCGCCGAAAAGAGGCTACCTGCCGCGTGATTGTTTTTTGCTTTTGTTTTGACCGCAGCTAGGATAAACCATCGTTATGGATCAGCAAAAATTATACGATATCGAAGCCCTTATCACCCATCAAGAGCAACAAATCCAAGATCTCAGTGATATGGTTGCCAAGCAATGGGACGAGATTGAGCGCCTTAAACGCCGCCTTAATCGCACGCAGGAAAAACTGAATGTCGTGGAAGAGGTCGCAAATTCAGCCACAAAATCGGATGGCGGCGCCAGTGTTAGCGACATTGCCGCTATGGAAAAGCCGCCGCATTATTAAGGGCATGCGCCTGCATGGGTGCGCCTTATTTGAGGGCGGATTGAAAATCGCGCGCGGCGCTGATTAATCCGTTAAAAATATTGCGGTACTTCGCCTTATAAATCATAGCCTCTGGATGAAATTGTACGCCCAGCATAAAAGAATGATCTGGGTCTTCAACGGCTTGCACAACGCCGTTTGATTCCTGCGCGCAAATGCTCAGGCCGCGCCCTGTACGGTCAATGGCTTGTTTGTGCATCGAGTTCACGCGGGCATGCGCGCCGCCTAATAATCGCGCCAGTAAACTGTCATCATGGATGGTGATGTCTTTGCGGAAGAAGATATTTGCCAGTAAATGCGAAGGGTATTTTGCGCCCTCATGCGATTTTTCAATATCTAAATGCAGGCTGCCTCCGCGCATGACATTTAAAATCTGCGCCCCGCGGCAAATGCCCAGCACCGGCATGTTGAGCACATCTGCACGGCGCAGCCACTCAATCTCCAGCGCATCGCGATCAGGGTCGTATACATAGTTTTCTTTGGGCGTAAGATCAAAAAGCGACGGATCAACATCTGTGCCGCCCGCAATGATGAGCCCTGATAAATTCGTGTCATGGCGCGGATTTTTGGGGTAAATGCGCACAGGCACGCCGCCTGCCAAACGAATGGCAATATCAATCAGCCATTGCAAAGGATCCCACGCATAATTGCGGGTGGTATAGCCAATTTTGGGTTTTGAATTATGCGCGTGCGTTGTCATGACCATTTAATTTCGGGCGGCAATGTCCCGTGTTTGATCAGTGATCCTAAAATAAACAAAACGCCCAGACCGATAAACGGGTCATCGTGTGCATAGGAAATGGCTTCGCTTTCTTTGGCTTCTTTGCGCAAGGCTTGAAACGCGCTAAAGGCTTTTTCAATGCTGAGCGTGTCTTGCAGTGCATCTTTGAAAATGGCGCCTGCAGCCTTCAGGTCGTGATCTTTAATAGATTGTTTGATTTTGGGCCATTGCTCTTCCAAGGCGTCTAAATGGATGGTTTCGGCAAAGAGATGCTCGATCCGCGCCATCGAGGCCAGCCCAGGTAATTCTGTTTTATGGCCGATCTTGGCGTCGAAGTCCCCTTGCACAGGCGTGCCGGTAAACTGACAATACAAAAGCCACGGAAAATCCACGTTCGATCGCATCGAATGATCCAGCCCCGCCCAAAATCGCGGGTTAACCTCAATCATCATCGGCGTTGTCTGGTCATTGCCATCCCACATGAAATCAATGCCTGCCACGCCATGCCATTGAAGGGGCTTCATCAATTGCTCGGCCAGATCATCAAAATGTTTGCTGGATACGGTTTCGCGCACAACGCCCTGTCCGGCCTCGCGCGGGAATTTTTCCAAATTGTGATAGACCATACTGGCCTCAAGCGTGCCGTGGTTAAACAGACCGCAAAAACAATAATCAACACCCTTGGCAAGCTCTTGGATCAGGATTTGCTGATCGGGGTAGCGCTCCTGTAAATCAGCAAAGGCCTTGGTTAAATCATCAGCATTTTTAATCTTTGAAATGCCGCGTCCGCCAACATCATCTGGTGGTTTAATAAAGACGGGAAAGGTAATGTCAGGCAGCACATCTTGTAAAGCCTGACGATCCTCGGGCAGCCATGTCTGAGGGCTAGGGACGTTGTGCTTTTGCGTGGTGCGGGCAAAGGCATCTTTATGATCAACTTGGTCGATGGAGTCAAAATCAGGGCATGCAACCGTGATCAACCCATCAAAGCGGTCTTTGTGGCGCGCGATAATCTTGGCATCACGAAAGGCCGGAATAAGCACATAGGGCATATCCGTATCAGGCGCATGATCGCGCACAATTTTCACCAGATCATCAATAAATTGTTCTTCATTATCTTGTGCGGCGGTATAGACACAGTTGTCAGAAACATACTGGGAAAAGGACAAAACTGTCATGCTGACATCATCGCAGCCAATGACATCAATGCCCCGCGAGCCCAGTGATTGCGCAATCATCAGGGCAATTAAACTGCGTCCATAGGTGACAATGGCGCGTCCGTTGTGTGATTGAGTGTTCATACCTATTAAGCATACCGTATTTTCCTTTTATTTCAATGCATTTGTCTGGATGGTACGGGCCCGCCCTTGCCTTGCATACGCAGATGCAATTATACTGATGCAAATAAACTTGCGCGCAACCATGGTGTCGATGCCCTTAAAGCTGATTGTTTTTACCGATTTAGACGGAACATTTTTAGATCATCACTCTTACGGATATGAGGCCGCGATGCCTGCCTTGCAGCGTTTGCAAGAGGATCAAATCCCCATCATTACAGTAACCAGTAAAACACTGGCCGAGCTTGATCATCTCAACCTGCCGTTCGGCGGCGTCGCGCGCATCACAGAAAACGGCATGGCAATCGAAATGCCTGTCCAAGGCGATCAAAAAACCGCGCAGCATCATTACCCATCAGGAAAAACATACCGCGACATTTGTCAGTTTGTGCAATCCCTGCCATCCGATCTGCGCCGCGGGTTAAACGGGTTTAACGATATGACCCTACAAGAGGTTATGCAGCATACTGGCCTGCCCGAAGAGAACGCCGCCCGCGCCAAGCAGCGCATGGCCAGCGAACCTTTCTTATGGAGCAGCGATAAAGCAGCCTTGCAGCAATTACGTGATTTGGCGGCCGCGCAAGATTTACAAATCCTGCAAGGCGGGCGTTTTTATCACCTGACGGGGTTGGGCGGAAAAGACCATGCGATTGGCTGGTTTTTACGTCATCAAAATATTGCGCCAGACGTGAAAACAGTCGCGCTGGGTGATGGGCCAAATGATGCATTGATGCTGGCCTGCGTTGATTATGGGATTAAGATTCCAAACGCCAGCGGCGCATCCTTTGATATTCCATCGCCAAAAGGCCGCATTATGACCGCACCTGCCGAAGGGCCAAAAGGCTGGTCAGATTCTTTGAACAAGTTACTGGACGAAATGAAATTATCTGTTTAAGGTAACTTTCGTAATTATCATAACTAAAAAAGCAGGTATATGGCAGATTTCCATCAAAATGGTGTAATTTCCACGTTACACAAACTGGGCAATCGTCCCGTCGAAGAACTAGAAGAACGATTAATTGAATACGCAAAAGAGCGCCCGATGACTTTGGTCTTACCGTCTCTTTTTTCCGAACTTCAGGGCGATGCCTTAAAAAATATTGTCGAGGAACTGAAATCCGTTCCATATCTGAATAACATTGTCATTGGTCTGGATCGCGCAACTGAAGACGAATTTAAATACGCGAAAGACTTTTTTTCTGCCCTGCCGCAAAAGCATGCAATCCTTTGGAATGATGGGCCGCGCCTGCGCGCCATCGATGCGCAGCTTGAGGCGAACAACCTATCCGCGGGGCCGCCAGGCAAAGGGCGCAATGTATGGTATTGCTTTGGCTATGTCTTGGCGGGATGCCCTGAAACGGAAATTGTCGGCTTGCATGATTGCGATATCACAACCTATGACCGCAGCATGCTTGCGCGCCTGATGTATCCGCTGGCAAATCCGCATTTTAATTACATGTTCTCGAAGGGATATTATGCCCGCATTGCCAATGACAGTATGAATGGCCGTGTGACGCGTTTGTTGATTACGCCGCTTATCCATGCGCTGCGTCAGGTCTATGGCTATGACCCGTATTTGAATTACCTTAACAGTTTTCGTTATCCGCTGGCGGGGGAGTTTGCCATGAATGTCAGTATGCTGTCAGATCTGCGCATCCCTTCAGATTGGGGGCTAGAGGTCGGCATACTGTCGGAAATTCGCCGTCATTATTCAACCAAAGTTATCTGTCAGGTTGATATCGCCGATGCCTATGATCACAAACATCAAGATGTATCTGAAAACGATAAGACCAAGGGGCTATCGAAGATGAGCATCGACATCGCCCTATCAATTTTTCGCAAATTGGCTATCGCAGGTAATGTTGTTTCGGAAGAGCGCATTCGCACAGTAAAGGCAACCTATCTGCGCTGCGCCCTTGATTTGGTTGAGGTCTATAAACATGACGCGGTGATTAACGGCCTGAAATACGACGTTCATAAAGAAGAAAACACAGTCGAATTATTTGCATCCAATATCGTGCAGGCAGGGGCACATTTCATTGACGAACACGAAGAAACCCCTTTCGTGCCGCGCTGGAATCGTGTGCGCTATGCCATCCCTGATATTATGGAGCAAATCAAAACCGCCGTCGAAGAAGATAACGCCTAACGCTTGTTATCAGGGTTGCCGGTCAACATTAGTGATCCAAAGGCTTTGATACGGGTGCATGACCACGTCTGTATCACGGTTTTCAAAGACATTTTCCGCCAGCAAGTCAACCCAGTGCACACCAGAATGCAAATTCAAATGGTGCAGGGGCAATGTGCGCTCTTTGTCTGTCAGATTGGTGATGCAAAACATATCTTGCTTGCGGTCAAGGCTTTGACGCCAGAACCCGAAGAACCCTTCAGGCAGGTGCAGCGTAAATTGCGTTGCATTCGGGTGGAAGCATTTTTGCTGCACGCGAATAGACAGCAAACGTTTCATCTGTCCAAGGATATAGCTTTGATCGCTTTGCGGATCGCTAAGCAGGTCGCTTAACTCCTCGAACGACCATTGGTGGCGATTAATGCATCGTTTATGACCACTTTTGCGAAACTTCTCATAGTCATTGGCCGTTGCCAGCAAAGAGTGAATATAAAAGGCAGGAACACCTTCCAGTGCCATCATAATCGTTTGCGAGGCCAAAAAGCGTTCGCGCTGCAGATCGTCTTCGCCATAGATTGTCCCTTTCAGGGCATCAAATAACGACACGTTCATTTCATAGGGACGCTGTTCACCATTTTCTGTGCTGCGCATGCTGATCTCGCCGCCGAACATGCGCACTGTGCGGATCATTTCTTGCAAATCCTCTTCCAGCAAAATACCCGAGGCAGGGCGCAGACCAATGCCGTCATGCCCCGCAACAAAATTCAAATAGGCACACCCCTCGCGCGTAGGCGGTAATTCCATCATCCATTTCTTCAGGTAATATTCACTACCCGTCAGCAGCGCCTGAATCAGCAGTGGCGGCAATGCAAAATTATAAACAAGATGTGCTTCGTTTTGGTTGCCGAAATAGGTCAGATTCTCGTGGTGCGGCACATTGGTTTCGGTGATAATCAGAACATCTTCTTTGTAAAAATCAGTCAAGGTGCGCAGCAAGCGAATAATTTCGTGCGTTTGTGGCAAGTGAATGCAAGTTGTGCCAACCTCCTTCCATAAAAAGGCCACCGCATCCAAACGAAAGATCCGGACGCTATGATCCAAATACAGGCGCATAATGCGAATGACCTCTAGTAACACCTTGGGATTGGCAAAGTTCAAATCAATTTGATCTGCGCCAAACGTGCACCATAAGTGTTTCAGCCCTTCCGAGGTTTGAAATTCGGTTAATAACGGTGAAGGGCGCGGGCGTGTAACCTGTGATAGATCATCATCAGGGGACGCCGTAAAGAAGAAATCCTTATAGGCAGGATCACCGCTGAGATAACCTTGGAACCAATCCCCGCGCGATGACGCATGATTAATCACCATATCGGACATTAATTGATAATCCGCGCCAATCGTGCGGATGTCATCCCAATCGCCTAAATCATCACGAACGTTGGCGTAATCCATCACGGCAAAACCATCGTCCGAACTATAGGGAAAGAACGGCAAAATATGTACGCCGCGAAAGATGCCTTGCAGATGTTCATCTAAAAAGTCTTTGAGTGTTTTCAACGGGCGCTCGTTCTTTTTAACGATGCTGTCACCATAGGTAATCAGGATGCTGCTCGCCTCGGACCAGGCGTCTTGATCAGGCAAATGTGGTGCGTCCAAAATGACACTGGTTTCACGCGGCCAGAAAATATCGATAATCTCTTGCGCCAAGGCGTCACAATCCTCGTCAGGGTAAATCAGTGTAAGATGTTGGATCAGGCGCTGGGTAAGATCAGATGACATAGATTGCTTCACAGTTTGGGTTAAGAGGCCATAGGCGCGCTGGGCGCTGTGGCTTCGGGGAAGATTAAAAAGACGCGGTAATCATTGACATTTGTATGGCTGGGGCCGGTTTTTACCAGATCGCCCAGCGCATCAAAAAAACCATAACTATCATTACGGGGGAGGTAGCTTTGCGCATCTAATCCGCTTTGCGCCGCGCGGGCCAGTGTTTGCGGCGTGATGATGGCGCCTGCGCTATCGGCGCTGCCGTCGATGCCATCAGTATCACAGGCCATGGCATAAATGCCAGCATGCCCGTTCAGCGCCACACAAGCCTGCAACATAAATTGCGCATTGGGGCCACCTTGACCATCGCCAGTGACTTTCACCGTTGTTTCGCCGCCCGATAATATCGCCAAAGGACGGCGCGCTGGTTTGGCAGAGCCATTAGCGAGCATAGTTAAAATTTGCTGCACATGGCGGGTGGCCGCATCATTTGTATCGCCCGTAATTTCGGGATCTAAAATATGGGTATCGAACCCTTGCTGCGTCCAAAATTGCGCCGCCGCATTCAACGATTTAGGGCCAGTTGCAATCAGGCGGTATTCATGATTTTGAAAGAGGGGACTGTCTGGCTTAGGCGTTTCATTATCTGCGTTTATAAGGGCATCTAAAATGCTGCGCGCTGGGCTGAGGTCATAACGCGTTAAAATATCGCGCGCTTGATCAAGGGTCGTCGGGTCGGCAACTGTTGGCCCCGAGGCAATCGTCGCAGGATCATCACCAGTCACATCAGAAATGGCCAGCGTAATAATTTTGGCCTGCCCCGCCGCCTTGGCAAGGCCACCGCCCAGCGCAATATTCAAATGCTTGCGCACAGTATTGATTTCGGTAATGCTGGCGCCGCATTTCAGTAAATCATTGGTCAGTGCCTGTATCTCGGCAAAGGTAACGCCTTGCACCGGCGCCGAAAGCAGCGCCGATCCTCCGCCAGAAAGCAAACAAATAATCAGGTCATCTGGCCCTGCCTTGGCCAGTAAGTCGATAATCTCACCTACGGCGGCCTGTCCTGCCGCATCGGGGATGGGGTGTGCGGCTTCGCGTACGGTGATGTGCTGCGTTGGGACGCTGTGCCCGTATCGCGTTACGACAATGCCGCGCATATCCCCGCGATAGCTGCGCTCGAACGCGGCGGCCATCGCACCTGCGGCTTTGCCTGCGCCAATCACATAAGTCATTCCAGAGGGAGGGTTCGGCAAGGACGTAGGCAGCACTGTATCGGGGTGAGCGCTGCGCGTGACCACATCAAAACTGTTTAGAAATAAGGCTTTAACATCTTGTTTCATACCCTAACAGGGTCTAATGAACGCCGCGCCTTGTCAATAAAAAACGCTGCGCGCTCTGGCCGGTTCTTGATAACTTGAAATTATCCGCAAGTATCTAAATTTGTGCATAATTTAAACAAGCCCGCAACGGCCTCATCCAGTGTTATAAACTTACTGGTTCCAGAACCGTTTGACGCTTGCGCAGCATCTGCATTTGCAGGAGAATTTTGTGTAGGGGGCTGACGCTGTTGCGATCTGTCTGTTTGCTTTAAGATTGTGCTACTGAGGCCGCCGCCGGAAACTTGTGCAGGTTGCGGTGAAAAAGCAAAACCATAACCTATGCCACTATCGGTCAAGCTGCCACGCGAGATGACAACGCTAAAGCCATCTGCGGTTGCTGCCTGTCTGGTGAAACCAGGTGATCCAGTGAACAGCTCTGATATGATGTCACCATTTTGTGCGCCAGTTACAGAATAAGGAAAGGCGTTAAAATTTGGATCGGGCGCTGATAATTCATAGGCTTCAGCGGTAAATGTTAAAATCGGCTGGTAGGCATACACAAAGCGATCACCAAAGCTGCTGTCAATGCTGCTCGGTGCATCATCTGTAAATGTTCGGTTGTAAAGGTTACCTGCCTCAATACCGCCTTTCGTAATGCTATCGACATCATCAAGGTACATTAGAAAGTGCCCGGTTCCCGCATCAATCGCATTACTGCCTGCGTTATTGGTAATGTGGTTGCCTGCAACCAAAACAATCGAAGCATCCGAACCTGTGGCGCTTATGCCTGCATCAAGCGTGATATCGTTTGACGCATGTAAAAGCAAAGAAGGCCCAGAATCGAAGTTTCCGGTCGTGTGAATGTCATTGCCATACACCTGAAGGTTATAACTTGTGGCGCTGAGATCTGCGTTGCCGAGTGTAATATTGCCTGTGCCGTTGGCTTGATCACCAATCGTGAGTGTATTTGCAGTAATGTTCGAGAGTTTTGTTGCGTTCAATTGTAGCGTCGTGCCAGAAGCATCCCCCAAGCCAATTGTTGTTGATGCTGTGTGCGGACGAATGAAAACGTTGCCTTGTGTTTCCATGTTCAAATCACAGCAACCAATAGAATCGCTGATGAGAGTAATATCACCTGTCATCGTGCTATTGCCAATTAGTGTTCCATCAAACCAGCCTATACCACCAGATGTGTTATCAATCGTAATGTCACCTGATCCTGTGGTTTGGATATATCCACCATGATGAAGTTGAAAGCCGTTGCTGACTAAAACATTAATATTGCCAGTTTGCGATGACAAAGATGAAGGACCGTTAGATCCAACAAGCAGCCCTTTGCGTGTACCTGTACCATGACCGGTGATAGAGATCTGACCGCTTGTCGTGTGGGCAAAGGCCCCGCCGCGTAATGCAACGCCGTATCCGCTATTGGTTGCGCCCATGCCACTAAAAGTAATATTGCCGCTGAGGGTTGAAATATGACTCTTTTCTAGATCAATGCCATTATCGTTATCTACGATACCGACCGCATAATCTGCTGTAGGATCAAGGCCTCCGCCCATAATGACATTGCCGCCATTTGTTTGGATATCCGCATCAATAAATTGAATACGGCCAGAGTTGTTATTATCGCGATCGCTGTTGATGGTAATATTTAAAGCGCCGCCAGTTGTTGTGATATCAAAACCATTATCTGTAATAGATTGATCTGCGCGCAGTGTTAATGTGCTGGCGTCTGCAACGGTTTTGCTGATTGCATCACTGATAGTTACGCTTTGTGCGTTTTGTGCGTGAGCAAGAAAATTACCAGCGCCAAGCGTTAGGCCGCCCAGGTCAAAAGCCCCGCCATAAATCTCAACATCATAGCCAGCACTAGATAAATCCCAGCTATCAACGTCAACGGCGCCGCTGCCATTTGCGCTGTCACCGAGGACAAGTGTGCCAGCAGTCACCTGCGCAAGTTCAGCGTCGGTTAGATTTAATGTTCCCAATCCGCCTGAAAGTCCGATTGTTGTTGTCGCCGTGCGCGGAGCAAAGACAACAGAGCCTGTTGTTTGAATGGCACTGCCCAGAGTTACGCTATTGGCATTAATCGTAATGTTACCAAGTGCCGATCCACCGCCGATGATGTTATTTGATCCATCAGTGAAGAGATCATCAAATTCATTATTACCCGTGGCTGTGATCGTAATATTTGCCTGACCGGACGAGATAATGCTCGCGTTATTTTGTAAGACCACGCCATGATGTAAATCATCATTGATTGTTGTTGCTGCGCGCGCTGTACCGGTGATATCAATATCACCTGCCACCGAACGAACCTGCGATCCTGTCCCGTCAATGGCAACGCCATAACTGGCAACGCGGTTAAACTCGCCAGTGCCAGTTAAGGAAATGCGCGCAGCTGTTGCGCTATCGGTGCCAATGGATGCAACTTGCGCACCATTAGCGATATAAATGCCATATCCATTACCCGACGGACTGTTGTGCGTTGTACCAATACCGTCAATTGTAATGTCGCCCAATGTTGATTCAACCAGTGTATTTGAATCGGTAATGTAAACAGCATGATTGTTAGGGCCGTTCGAATCGCCCGTTGTTAAAAAGTCAGCATCTAAATCAATAATACCCGTGCCAGTAGAGCGGACAATACTGCCTCCTGACATGTAAATCCCATTACCTCCGCCATTGCCGTTGCCATGAACGCCAGTGCCTTGAAGGGTAAGAGCGCCAGTTCCTTCTGATAAGATGAGCGCCTGATCCGCAAGAACAAGGCCGTGATTTAAACGTGATTGCGAGGTAATGGCACTGCCTGTAATTGAAATATCGCCATCAAAGGTTCGCACTTGTGTACCTGATCCTGTGACCCGTACACCGGCCTGGGCAAGGTTGCCACCTGCTGTCCCGTTCAGCGTAACCCCTGCCGCGCTAACGCCTAGCCCTGTGGAGCGTATAATGGCACCATTGCCGAGCAAAATGCCATAAATATCACTTCGCTGGTCAAGCGCCGGGGCTTGGCTTGAGCCCGTCAGGTTGATATTGCCATAGGTACTTTCAATGATTGTGCCGGCATCAACAATAGAAATGCCATGAATATCACGGCTGTTTGTTAGTGTGCCCGCGCCGCCACGGCCAACCAAGGTGATATCACCACTGGTGCTGTGTAGGTGTGATCCGTTATGAATATATAGGCCATGATCATCACTGCCAGAGTCTTCGCCTTCGCCGCGCAGGTTGATGCTGCCGCTCGCTGTTGATATGTCAGTGTTATCAAGGTCAACGCCGACGTCAAAAGATCCGTCAATGCCGCCATGTGCAGAGGTAGTGCTAGGGTCGGTGCCTCCGCCCATAATGACATTGCCACCTAATGTAATTAAAGATGCATCTGTAAGTGCGATTGCACCATTATCATCACCATTGCGGTCGGCGTTGAGGATAACGTGTAAGCTATCCGCATCGGTGTTTGCATCTGCATCACTATCACTGTTGGCGTCTGATGCAATGATATCAGCGCCGTTTGTGTTCAGAATATTTTGATCGGCACGAAGGTCAAGCGTAGAAACGCCATCAGTTGCGCGTGTGATATCGGCGCTAATTGTAAGGTCTTGCCCGTTTTGTGCGTGTGTCATGAAATCACCAGCGCCAAGCGTTAGGCCGCCCAGATCAACGGAACCACCATAGATTTCAACATCATAGCTAGCACTAGATAAATCCCAGCTATCAACGTCAACGGCACCAGTGCCATTTGCGCTGTCACCGATAATCAGTGTGCCGCCGGCATCAAAACTGCTTAACTCATTGTCTGATAAGGATAAATCACCTGTTCCGCCGCCAATGCCAATGCTTGCGGCGTCATTTTGTGCGCGGATAATGATGTCACCTGACGTTGAGATTGTGTTGTCAGAACTACTCGTGAAGTTATGGACATCAAAGACCACAGATGAATTCATGCCAGAGGTGGTATCAATCAGTGAAGCGCTGCCGAGGCTAAGGCCGCGATCAGTGAGACTGTTTATGGTCACAGATCCAGTGCCAGAGTGAGAAATCAAAATATCAGTAAGCAATCTGATATCCAAACCATTTGCACCACTATTTGTACCATTCAGCGTAATCGATCCAGTGCCGCTGGCTGACAGGTTGGCTTCATTAAAAATCAAAATTGCATCGTCACCACCGTGGTTACCTGATGTATATCCATTGAGCGTTAAGTCACCATCAACAACGGATACGCTGGTGCCTGAATTTTGTATCCGCACGCCGTCTGAATTATTTGTACCACTTGTCGAAGCTGTTCCCGTCATTACGATACTGCCAGATTGGCTTGCAGAAACGTTTGCGCCATAGCTCACAAAAACACCGTGATTAGTTGTTCCAGATCCGCCGCCTGTACCGACGAGAGAAATTGCACCATCAGCTGTGGTGACAATATTTTCAATTTGCAGGCCAGTGTTGTTATCATCGCCGTTACTGCCTGTGCCAGTAAGGGTTATGTCACCATTTTGCGAGCTAATCGTTCCATGTGCACGCAGTCCAATATTCCCGTCATCCTCTGACCCGCCTAATACAGCGCCAGTGCCAGTGATTGTAATATCCGCGGCATCACTTGTAGTGCCCGTCGATGTAATATTTGCGCCTGAATAAATATATCCACCGTTGTTGCTGTTGCTGTCATAAACATTGTTTGTGCCGCCCTGTCCGGTGATTGTGATGTCACCATCGACGGATGTAATGTCATTACGTATAACAAAGCCATAATTGTGATCCTTGGCGTCACCGCCAGTGCCGCTGAGTGTAATTGTTGCCGCACCAGCGCCAGTCCCCGTGGACGAGATTTCGCCGTTATTCAAGTATAGACCATGATTGTATGCCGATGTACTCACCCCAGACGAACGACCAGTGCCTGTTAATGTTATATCACCGTAGGCAGACGTAATATCACCACCCGAGTAAATACCGTAATTATCACGGGCGCCAAGGCCGCTAGTGCCAGTCATTGAAATATTTGCTGCGTCGGTGCCAGTGCCTGTCGAAGAAATGATAGCCGAGCTATTGTGATGGATGCCGTAATTATCATCCCCTGCGCCTGTGCCATCACCTGAAATGGTAATATCGCCGTCGACCGACGTCACTGTGCCAATGATATACGCACCATAGTTGTTATACTGCGTGCCGCCACCGGTGCCGTTTAGGGTAATGGTCGCTGCGTCGGCGCCAGTGCCCGTTGATGAAATCGTACCATCAGCGCGCACGCCATAATGATTAGATCCGCCGCCAATGGATCCGCCGCCCGTACCGTCAAGGACTACTGCGCCCATGACAGAGGTAATCAGCTGAGCGCTATTGGTGGAAATGCCGTAATTTGATCCATTGCCACCACCGCCAGTACCGTTGATCGTAATTGTTGCTGCGCTAGCGCTTGTGCCTGTTGATGATACCGTCGAGTCTGAAAGTAAAAGACCGTGGCTGTAATTGCTGCCACCATTGGCACGGCTACCACCTTGGCCATTGAGTGTGATGTTGCCATCAATAGACGTCACTATAGAAGATCCGCTTATGCTTAAGCCGCTATTATTATCGCCACCATCGCCGCCAGTGCCGTTCAGAGTAATGGTCGCGGCATCAGCGCCAGTGCCCGTTGACGAGATTGTTGCGTCGTTGTGTATTTGCAGGCCATAGTTATAAAAACTATCCCATGACCCGCGACTGCCACCATTTCCTGTCAGTGATATATTGCCATCAGCCGATGTAACTAATCCTGTAATCCAAATGCCGTAATTTTGATCTTTACCATCGCCGCCCTGGCCGTTGATTATGAGGCGTCCTGCACCGGGTCCTGTTCCTGTTGAGGAAATAGTTGCATCATCATTCAGGCGCAGGCCCATATTTGACCGACTATTAGAATTTCCATCACTGCCGCCGGTGCCTGTTAAGGTCATATCACCATTTTCAACGCGAACAAGCGTGCTTGATCCAGTAATAAAAAGACCGTAATTATAGTCATCACCATTGGCGCCAGTCCCATTCAAAACAAGGTTGCCATTCGCAGTTTTGACATGCGCGCCATTTGCAATATAAATCCCGTAATTATTGTCGCCAGTCCCGCCAGCCGTACCAGTGAAGGATTTTATGCCGCTGGAATAGGCATCTAGATTTGCACCGTTGATATAAATGCCATGGTTGCGATCGGCTCCGGCCCCGCCAACGCCTGTTGCGGTATAATTGCCGCTATTTTGTCTGGTATTCCCTGCGATATAGATGCCGTAATTTGCATCAGTTCCTGCGTTGTCATAGCCATGACCACGCAGTGTGATATTTTGTGTTTTATTACCTAACGCCGCATTAATTTCAATGCCGGCAGCTTGGTCGCTATTACCCCAAGCATAGCCTGTGCTGATATCACTGCCGCCGCCAATTGTAATATTCCCCAGTGAATTGTTAGTCGTTTTCGTCGCAGCATTGATTTGAACGTGACCACTGCCTGTATCTGCGTTATTAGCCTGTAAAATTAAATCAAGTGTGACGCCAGCCGCAGAATTGATGGAATGATCAATAATAATATTGCGGTAAGACGATAAAGTCAGGCTAGAGGCATTGCCCGCAGGTTTGTTAATTGCACCGTTGACCGTGATGTCACCTAAGTTAGGCGTGCTGTTGTTATAGGACTGCACAAGCACATCACCATCGCCCAGCGTCAGGCTGCTTAGTGTCATGTCACTGCCATAGACATTAATGTTCGGACTTAATCCTGAAAAATCAGCATCATCTAAATAAATATCGCCCGCCATGGACGAAGATCCAAATGTCACCGAATCGAAACTATCTTGAATGGCAGAAAGGCGCGCATTGTCCATTGTCCATGTTGCGCCGTGATTGACATCACCAATATTCATGGCGTCGTCTTGGCCGTATTCTAAGAAAACTAAAGAGGATGATCCGTCAATATTTCCTGAGATGGTCGAGCCTGCATAGTAACTATGCCGCGCTGTTTCAATGGAGATATCACCATCAGCCTGCAAGTGCGATCCATTAGTATATCCCAGAATAAGTTCATCTGCTGCGGAAATGTTCATGTTGCCGCCAACATTGACTGTTTGGTTACTATGCAATCCGAAATCCGCACGCGTGTCTGCGGTGAGGTTGCCACCAACAACAGAGCTTAGCATCATCACGCGCTGGAAATTATCCCATAGCACATCGCCAGCAATATTAAATGTG
>Ga0256829_1001161_pt1 | contig 22616 bp, 24 predicted proteins | sample 131447metaG_FD_185979 | JGI IMG/M metagenome (GOLD analysis project Ga0256829, IMG submission 185979) | Hydrothermal vent microbial communities from Lau Basin, Pacific Ocean - 131-447 | ecosystem: Environmental > Aquatic > Marine > Hydrothermal vents | place: Pacific Ocean: Lau Basin | collected...
ATCTACTATACCTCAAAGCTAAGAGAGAAGAACTTCATCAGCGATACACTCAGATTGATCAGAAGTGCAAAACTGAGTTAACCGGATCTGACACATCAGTCTGACCAGCCACTCTTACTACAAACGTTAAAATATAATCCGAATATAGGTGCGAAAGGAAATAATCGAAAGTGGCAGGAATGACAAGAATCGCTATTATCGGAGGCAGCGGAATTTACAGTCTTCTGGACGAGAAGGAACATCTTAAAGTGGTAACTCCTTATGGTGCCCCATCGTCACGTATTGAGAGAGGCTTAATAGGCAAAACTGAGGTTCTATTCTTGCCCCGACATGGGAATCCCCATCAGATACCTCCTCACGGAATTAATTACAGAGCCAATATATGGGCACTTAGAGAACTGGGAGCGGAGAGAATTGTTGCCATTAATGCTGTTGGTTCCCTGCGGGAGGATTACAGGCCTGGAGATATAGTCATACCTGACCAGTTCATCGATTTCACCAAACGGAGAGCCCTGTCGTTCTATGACGGGCCGGACGTGTATCACATATCAATGGCAGATCCGTTCTGCCCCCATATGAACAGGGTTCTTTACGCTAAATCAAAGGAGAGCGGTTACACCACCCACCTTGGTGGCACTTACGTGTGCATCGAGGGTCCGAGGTTCTCAACGAGGTCTGAATCGAAGATGTTCAGGCAGTTCTCGGATATCATCGGCATGACACTTGTTCCCGAGGTTAATCTTGCGGATGAGCTTGCCATGTGCTATTCTGTGCTGGCAACGGTTACAGATTATGATGTCTGGGCAGAGAAACCGGTGGATACAGAGGAAGTAGTAAGGATCCTCAGAGAAAATGAGGATAAGGTGCACACGATCCTGTCGAACACAGTTGGGATTCTCTCAGGTACCCGGGACTGTAACTGCTCACTTAGATTGGATGGAGCCAAGATTTAAACAGGATGATCAAAATGAAGATAAGATTTCTCGGCGGTGCTGAAGAAGTAGGGAGATTAGCAATAAAGATAGAGTATGATGAAGGTTCATTTATGGTGGATTATGGGATGATCCCAGAAAAGCCTCCGAAATACCCACTTCCACCCGAGAAGGTGGACGGTTTGTTTTTGACACACGCACATCTTGACCACACCGGTATGGTGCCTCATTATTTCAACAAGTTCGATGCAAAATTCTTTGCCACCCGGATGACAGCCAACAGCATAAAACCCCTGCTTGATGATGCACTGAAGGTAGCTCGTTTGGAGCACTACCCGCAATATTTCAGTGGAAGTGATATTGATAGGGTCTTCAGTTCGTGGGAGAATGTGGAATACGGAAAAAGCTTTGAATTTCAGGGGTACACGGTGACTCCACACAGTGCTGGTCACATTCCCGGATCCACCATGTGGCACTTCGAGAACGGGAGATCGCTGCTTGTTACGGGGGACATCTACACGAGTGATACAGAGATGCTCAAGGGCGCTGTACCTGTGAAGTCGGATGTTCTGATAATAGAGAGCACCTACGCCGGTAGAAACCACGAGAAGAGAGAAGAGGTGGTTAAGAGGTTCAGAGAACGTGTGATGGAGGTTGTGGATGCTGGTGGAAAGGTCATACTTCCCACTTTTGCCGTCGGCAGAACTCAGGAGCTCATAATGATCCTGCACGATCTGGGGTTAGATATAGCGGTTGATGGACTTGGCAACTCCCTGACCGGGATTTATCTCCACACTCCTGGATTTCTCAGGTCATTCAAGAAATTCAAGAAAGCGGTTTCCTCCACTCACGTGATCAGAAACTCACGCATGAGGGCCAACGCCCTGAAGAATGACGTCATAATCACCACATCCGGCATGATGGATGGTGGACCGGTTATAGGCTATGTCAACAGATTGAAAAACGATGAAAAGAGTGCCATATTCCTGACAGGATATCAGATAGAGGATACCAACGGCCGCTCTCTCCTAGAGAATGGAACGCTGGAACTTGATGGCAAGGTTGTTCGCCCTCAGAACATCGTGGAGTTCTTCGACATGAGCGCCCACTCCGGGCATGACGATCTCGTGGATTTCATAAACAGAGTTTCTCCCGAGACGGTCATTCTGTGTCACGGAGATAATCGTGAGAAACTGTTGCCGGATCTCGAAGATTACGAGGTAATCCTTCCTCGTAACGATCACGAATTTGTTGTTGAGTGACAGGCTAAAAATTATATCTTACCTGACCATGCTAACTCTGAACCCATATGGAAATGAAGGATCTCTACAAAAAGAGAATAGTTGAATGGCTTTCGGCTGAAAATGGTGGCGGGAAGAAACTTATCGACTTCAGGTGGAAGATCTCCGAAGAGAATGATGTTGTAGTTCTGAACAATGAGAAGGTGCCATTCACATTAAAGTTATCATTCGATGAGATGGCCGTTAGAATATTTGTTGATACGCTCATCGAAACGGCCGTACTCGATCTTGAAGAGAGGTTGAGAATCTATCGATCTCTGCTTCTCCTCAATTATCAGATTGATCTGGTAAAATTCATGCTCTCAGGCATGAATGAGAACATATTCGCCAGGGTGGATCTCGATCTTAAGGATCTCACTCGAAAGGAGCTCGGAGATGCTCTCGATCTCCTTCTCTCAGCACTCTTTAAGATGGTAAAGACTCTCGGGTTCGAGGATCAGTTCAACAAGCAGATAGTGGAGCGTATGATAGAAACGATCATCGATCTCCGTGAGAAGGGCAAAAGCAAAGAACAGATTGTTGATTACCTTGTCCAGAAGATCGGTTTCGTGAGGGATGATGCCAGAAAGATCGTTGGTGAGATTCTGGTCGGAGAAACCGGTAATATGGAAGGCATGTACAAATAAATGAAGTGATGATTTTGAAGATTGAGGAGATAAATGGTGAGACAACTGATATTGACCTTGTTGTGAAAATAACCTCTCTCAAGAAGAGGGAATCTCAGAATAGTACGGGAGCATCGAGCATCTTCTACTACGGGATAATCGGGGATGAAACGGGATCGATCCCGTTCACGGCCTGGCAGTTCCCCCAATCCATAAGGGAGGGTGACATTGTCCATCTCTCGCACTGCTACACGAAAACGTTCAGGGACTCCCTGAGGCTGTACGTGGACTCAAGATCTGAAGTCGTTCTCGTTCCGGATGAGGATATTGAAGTGAAGCGTACGTACAGAAATAGCACAATACGTGATATAAAACCCGGCGATCTTTTTGTAACGGTCGAGGGTCTGATTGAGGATCCCATCGAGAAAACCTATGAGAAGGACGGAGTTTCCAAAAAAGTTCTCTATTTCACCCTCCGGGACGAGACCGGTTCCATAAGAGTCTCCTCCTTTGGAAAGAGTGTGATGGCTAATCAGGTTGTGCGCATCGTGGGTGCCAAGGTCTCAGAATACAGGGGAAGGAAACGCCTCACCATATTTGAGAACACCCAGGTTATCCCCATCTCACGTGAAATAAGAAAGGAAGCCCCCCTCTACGACATATCGGAACTGTCAAACCCCATCGATTCTGTTGGAATATCTGGCCTGATCGTAAACCTCTCAGACAAAAGTGGCCTGATGAGCAGATGCAAAACGTGCAGGAAGAAGGTTATAGACATAAAATGCCCCGAGCATCCCGATGACGGGATCTTTTATGACCTGTTTGCCTCTTTCGTTGTATCCGACGGAACAGGCGAGATAAATGCGACTGCGGGAGCATCATCACTGGGACCCATCCTGGGCATCACGCAGGAAAACCTGGATCCGGAGACTTCAACGCTCACCAAGATGGAGGTTTTTACCCGCCTCAAAAGCACTCTGACCGGAAAGCCTCTGTATCTTGTTGGTGATGTGGTCCGCACCGACGACAGGGTGAACTTCAGGGCCAGAGAGATCCTGATAATGAACAAGGAGAAGCTTGCAGAGGTCCTAAAAAAGGCGGAGGAGGGGTATGAGATATGATCATGAAGCGTGAGGTAGCCAAGTGGATCCTGTCAAAGGAGCTGAGAGACACATCGGTCATCGAGGAACAGAGCCCGGATGAGAGAGGGCGCCCTTACATTATCTCGCCTATGGGAACGAAGATAAAGCGTGTTCTAATAGCAGGTTCCGTTGCATCCAAAAATATCCTGGAAAACTACACGAAGATCACATTGTCTGATCCGCTTGGCACTTTTTTTCTGTCTGCCTTTGCGACGGATTTTAGCCTTGAGGTGAAGGATGCCGCTGACGCACTCTCTGTGGGAGACAACATTGCGGTTGTGGGCCGGGTGAGCCCGTTCAAGACTGATGAGGGAATTCTCAGGATATCGATAATGCCAGAATCCATCTTCAGTGCTGCAGAGGACACAATTAACTACTGGAACTGGAGAACGCTTTTTATTACCAGGAGAAAGTATTACGCCATCCAGGAGATGAGGAAGAGGGAGAAACCCGATATTGAATCGCTCGTTAAGCTCGGATACACTCCTGAAGAGGCTGAATGCGCTGCAAATTCCCTCAAATATTATCCGGACTATAACCTGCAGGAATTCATGGAATCACTGTCATCCGTAACGCGTGTTTCCCATGCAAGTGAAAGGTTGGACAGCCTGCGCGATTTGGTTCTAAGGGTTATCAAGGAACAGGATGATGGAAAGGGTTGCAGGTATGAGAGTGTGGTTGAAGCCGCAGCAGAGGAGAATTTCGAGCAGAGTGAGGTCGACGAGGCCCTCAACGATCTCGGATCTTCCGGAGACATATATGAGGTATCTCTGAAGAGGTACAAGATCATATAGGGTGATATTCATGGAACCTGATCAGATAATGGAACGAATCAAAAAGGAGCTGAAATACTATCGCGTTAGAAACATACGCCTCGTTCAGGAGGTCGAGGAGCTGGAAAGTGTTGTTCAGCACAATAAGCAGAGGCTGGAAAAGATCAGAAAGGATAGGGATGACTCAGAGGAGATAGTCGACTACTTGAGAGGCCGAGAAAATGGAAATTGACCGGATTCTGAGATCGATCAACATATCCGAGGAAGATCTCAGGAAGGCAGCGCTCGCTCTCCCTGAGAGGGAGATATTGGAGCTTGGTGAGGAGATAGAGAGGTTCAAGCAGCTCATGCAGAAAAAGCTGAAGCTTCAGTCTGAATATGCAAAGATCAACTACCTCATTTACGAAACATACATGAGTGTGCATCAGAACGCCATCGTGATCTCCGCACTCTATTCTGAATCGCGCATCAAGATGGGTCAACTGGACCCGGGGATCGTTGATAAGATAGAGTACATTCTCGATAAGTATCTATTCTTGGGTGAATCGAATGAGGGTCAGGAGTTCCGGATTTAGCCTGGTCCGGATCACCATCTGAGGACCAGCTGTCTGGCAGCTCTAACCTCATCGAGTCTTCTTCTGTGAGTGTTGGATGGTCGCTGTTTGATCGACTCCTCATCCTCTTTTGCGGCTTTGAGAAGTACATCGGCATATCTATCGAGATCACTCTTGCTGGCGCTCTCGGTAACCTCAATCATGAGCGCCTCATGAACGATCAGGGGGAAGTAGATTGTTGGGGGATGCATACCGTTATCGAGGATGAATTTCGCAATATCCGAGGCTCTCTTGCCAGCAGAGGTGGCTGAGACAACCATCTCATGTTTCTTGGGAGCCGGATGAGATGGCCGGTAGGTCCCTGAGATCAGGTGTTCCAGATAGTTCGTATTGAGCACGGCCCTCTCTGATGCATGTCTGAGGCCATTTGATCCCATGTACCTGATATAGGCCCATGCCCTGAGAGCTACCAGAAAAGAACCGTAATGGGTTGCCATTGCACCAATACTCTCATTTCCGCTGTCAACGAGACTGTATCTTCTACCATCAAACCTCACAACCGGTGAAGGAAGGTAACCGCTGAGAAATTTTTTAACTCCCACGGGGCCAGAACCGGGCCCACCACCGCCGTGTGGAGTCGCAAACGTCTTGTGCAGGTTGAAGTGTACTATGTCAAACCCCATGAGGCCTGGTGAGGTGATGCCCAGTATTGCGTTGAGATTCGCACCATCGTAATAGAGCAATCCTCCCGCCTCGTGGATTTTTCTGGCGATCTCAACAATATTCTCCTCAAAGATGCCCAGTGTGTTGGGATTCGTTATCATCAGGGCGGCGGTTCTGTCCGATATGGCTGCATCAAGGGCATCAAGATCCACCATCCCCTTCTCGTTTGAGGGGACCTCCACCACATCGAACCCGGCCATGGTGGCGGATGCTGGATTCGTGCCGTGCGCCGAGTCGGGAATTATAACCTCCGTTCTATTCTCCCCGCGGTCCTCGAAGTATTTTCTAACTATTCGCATCCCCGTAAACTCCCCATGAGCCCCGGCGAGAGGCTGCAGGGAGACCGCATCCATATCTGAGATCTCCCTGAGGTACTCCTGCAGCTCATACATGATCCTGAGGTTTCCCTGGATGGTTGATTCCGGTCTCATGGGATGCACATCCCTGAACAGGGGATTCGCTGCAATCTCATCAGCAAATTTTGGATTGTACTTCATCGTGCATGATCCGAGGGGATAGATACCGTTGTCCACGGAGTAGTTCATCTCCGCAAGCCGTGTAAAATGCCTGGCAACGTCATACTCTGCAACACTCGGAAGGTTCAACTCCCTCCTCAGGAGTTTTTTAGGGATTTCTGCTGTTTCAGATTCCACCGATGGAAATCTGTAGGAGGTGCCCGATTTTATTTCCCTAAGCAGGGGCTCATCATAGGATGCCTGCTTATACATCATACCACCTCCTCAAGTGCCTCTTTTAGTTTCCTCAGGTCTTCATTTGTCGTCTTTTCGGTAACCGAGAAGAAGTATGCGCTGCTCATCTTCCCGCCTGCGTGGAGCAGAAGATCATCCGCTGGAATGCCTCCAAAGATCCTCTTTCGAAGGAGCAGATCGTTGAGCCTTTCTCGTTTCACATCGATCCTGATGGGAACATCGGAAAAGCTGGTTCCACTGAACAGGGATGCGTCCACGTTCGGGACGGAGGAGAGCTCTCTTCTGAGAGCTTTGCTTTTGATTATTGTTTGACCTGCTACATTCCTGATTCCCTCACTCCCCACCGTTGCCAGATAGGTCAGGGCCGCAACGGCCATGAGTGCCTGGTTGCTGCAGATATTGCTCATAGCTTTCTGTCTTCTTATGTGTTGCTCTCTTACCTGCAGGGTCATCACATATGAGTCTCTCCCGTCAGCATCAACGGTTTTACCTATTAATCTTCCAGGCGCCCTCCTTACGTACTCCTTTCTGAAGGAGAAAATTCCCAGAAATGGGCCACCAAAATTCTGGTGAAGGCCAAGCTGCTGCCCCTCTGCAACAGCGATATCAGCACCGTAGGAACCGGGAGGTTTTATGACTCCCAGACTCACAGGATCCACGTATGCTATGAGGAGGGCATTCCTCTTCATCTCCTCTATTTGCGTAACATTCTCGTCCAGTATCCCGTATGAATTTGGATTCTCAACAATTATGGCGGATGTGCCGTCATCTATTTTTTCTGATATATCGGCAAGATCAATGAACCCCGACTTTTCTTCAAATCCGTAGGGCTCGAACTCTATGCCAAGTCCATGGGCATAGTTCTCCATCACGCTCATCTTTCGCCTGTATATGTTCTCCGGATAGAGTACCTTTTTCTTTCCGTTGATCCTGTAGGCCATCCTGACGGCCTCTCCGAGTGCTGTGAAGCCATCGTACATTGAGGAGTTGGTTACATCCATTTCCAGCAGATCGGACATAACGCTCTGGTACTCAAAAAGCGCCTGAAGCATACCTTGCGATATTTCTGCCTGGTATGGCGTGTACGAGGTTAGAAATTCCGTTTTTGACAAAACGTGATCAACAATGGACGGAACTATTCTGTCATAGGTACCGCATCCAAGGAAATTTGAAAAACCATCAGCCCTGTTCAGTTCTGCAGTCTCACGCGCATAGTTAAGGAGCTCATATTCAGACAGCCCACCCGATATTTTAAAATCCTTTTTTCTTATTTCTTCGGGTATGTCAGAAAACAGATCATCGGTCGAGTGTTTTCCGAGAATCTCCAGCATCGCAGTCTCATCATTCACCTAACCACCATCACGTGATTACTGGAAGATATATAGAACTGCGGAACGAAAAATGGAAAAAAATTATATAAAAAAAGGGCGAAACAATCTCTTTTTGTTTACTTGTATTTGATCTTGCTTGATGCCCTGAAAACAAATTTCTCCTTGGCCGGCACTTCGATTATCTTCTTGGTCTGAGGGTTTCTGGCTTTTCTGGCCATCTGTTTCCTTCGTTCAAATATACCAAACCCAGCAAGGTTTATCTTGGTCCCAACACTGTTGGTCTCCTCAACGACGGTGTCCAGAAAAGCTTTTATGACTTCCCTGGCAACCTTCTGGGTGGTGCCGGTTTTCTTCGAGACTGTTTTGGACAACTCACTTATCCCTACCATAGTGCACCTCCGTAATAGATATTGCCATAATACTATTTAATTTTTGCGCCATTAAGATCTCAATAAACTCGTTTTTCACTGACTCATGAGATATATCGACATTAAAATAATTATAAAGTTCTTAAAAATGGATTAAATTTTACTTTGGAAAGGCAATAAAGAAAGTGAGGGAGGTTACTCCCCCGCTTTGACGCCTGCCGGTAGCGGTCGATGGCCCACGATGCGGGCAACGTATGTCCAGACATAGACGACAAACAGATTGATTGCCAGCGAAGATGCTGCTATATATAGCAGGCCGAAAGGAGTATTTCCAAGAGCCGTCTTGAGCACGGCAAAATGGTTTGCCTGAAGCATCAGGTAGATGCCCGCGATCATCCCGACAAACCAACCGGCGAGCAAGCCATTCTTGTTTAGGTTCTTCTGGTACAGGCCAAGGAGCATTGCGGGGAGGGTCTGCGCTATGAATACTCCCCCAAGGAGCTGCAGAGATATCGCATAGGTATCACTGCTCCCAAGTGCGAAGACAAATCCGAGAGCCAGGAACTTGAAAACCACAGTTGCCCATTTCACTATTCTCGTCTCAGTCTCGGGTTTCAGATCCTTCTTAAACTCCTTAATGATGTTTCTCACCAGCAGGTTGGACTGGGAGATGGCCATGACAGCCGCTGGAACAAGGCCGCCAATAAAAATTCCAAGCAGAGCGAAACCCACAAACCATGGTGGCATGGTGTATATGAGAAGTGCCGGTACCACCAGAGCACCGTTTCCTGTGGTTCTGACAAGGTTCAGGGCATCGGGAACGGCAAAGATCAGGACTCCGAAAAGCGTGAGCAGAAAGAGTCCGACACCGTACATCGGGAGAAGGGCGGAACTCAACCTCACGGTCCTGACGTTCTTGGCGCTCAGAACACCATTGATGGCGTGTGGATAGAAATACAGCGTCAGGGCACTTAGAATAAACAGGCTTATGTAGGCATTGGTAAGCTTTGGCAGAAGAGTCTCAACTCCTGTGAACATATGTGATTCAGCCTTAGCCTTGGCAAAAGCTGTCGAGAAACCACCGTGAATGGAGAGCGGAACTGCTATGACAACAACCACTACCGATATGAGGATGATGGCATCCTTCATTACGGCTGTGAGGGCCGCACCCCGGAGCCCACTCCAGAACGTGAATGCCGAGAGGACAATGAAGGAAATCAGAAGGGCGATCTCACTGACGAAGAGGTAGTTGGAGAAATACTGAACAAAAATGATCTCGAGAACGGCCTTCATTCCAACTATCTGCAACGCAATATATGGAAGTTCAGCTATGATCCCCGTGGCAGCAATCAGCATGGCAAGCCACCTGCTCTTGAACCGATCTCTGACGAAATCAACCCCGGTGATGTAGTTGTTTTTCCTCGACATCTTCCACAGGGATGCCATGGCAATGACGGCAATGGCAAAGGTTGTCATAACGTAGGGCGTTGCAAAGAGATATATGGAACCCTTTGCATACTCTGCGGACGGCACGGCTATAAAGGTATATGCGGTGTAGAGGTCCCCTCCAACAAGAAACCATGCCAGATAGGGGCCAAGGCGTCTACCGGCAAGAGCCCACTCAGAGAGGTTGTTCAGGTTCCCTTTTCTCCACCTCGATGCACCGAATCCAAGAATGGCGAAGATGGTGAAAAGACTCAGGAAAACTCCAAGCACAACGTTCATGTTTGTCATTTTTGAACCTCCTCCTGTTCGTCATCCTTGCTCAGCAACAAAACCGCAATAACATACATTACAGTTGCAATGAACAACCACAGTCCCTGAAACCAGTAGAAGAAGGGCAGACCCAGAAATTTCGGATCAGCTCTGTTGTACATAGGCACATCAAGAAGGACAGCAGTTGGGATAGCAAGAAGAATCCCGGATATGATCTGCCTGCGCTTCACACGACAATATGTGACACGACCTATATAAATTTTTTTAGCGCCTTTAAATTAGCAGGCAATACTGAAAAAGAATTGCTCCTATAAGATAGAGGAATGCTGAGTTCAGCACCGGTTGTAAAAAATTTCTTGTTGTGGTACCTGATAAGGATCATACCATTGCACATTCTTCTGATGGTTGGTTAACAGACAAAACGTAGGTACACTGCCATTAGACAGGCTATGTTGATGCAGGGATCACCAAATTGATGGCCCACAAAATGAACATCTCTAACTTCACACGGCCCAGCCACGTGCATTTTTTCTCACTAAGGATCTCAACCTCAGAAGAAGGATGATTGCCACAATAACCGAGATGGTGATCCCGTGAAGGCCGTTGAAAACCTCTTGCATCTCAGCAAGGATCATCAGGGGAATTATGGCTCCAGAAACATAGTAATATTTCCCTGCGGTAACTCTTCCGCCGTTGGACACTGACCTCACGGACAGGATAAAGAGCACCACATATGAGAGGATAAGCAAAATGGCATCAGCAACGGGTGGTATTATTCCCGTGCCATCTCCCTTCACCACGGTATACGAGAAGATAAAGTAGATGGGAAAAAGAAGGAACCCCAGGATAAAAGGTCCGGCTCTGCCGTTATGTCTGTTTAGCCCAACACGAAACGCATTCCGCGGAACCAGGAACGCAACAACGGCAAAAAACGCCGCCATAAGTGTGAAGATGAAGTATTCAGAGGGAGAGGGAACCGATCCAATATGGCTTGCCTCAATCATGATGTTGATGAGCAGAATGTCGGCAAGATAGATGCAGAAGGCGATCCAAATACCGATTCTGCCGGTTAACCTTTCGTTCCGGTACCTGGGATATGCAATAGAGAGAATGAAGATGGGAAGGGTGATGCTGTATATCGAATGGAAGAATGTTATGCCAATGGCCCATATCCAGTTCACTCCCATCGACCGTCCGTATAGGGAAAGCAGGCCAACGGGTTGACCTGAGGCCTGAAAGAAGGTGTGAACGGTGATACCCTCTTCCATTATTCCATAGGCTGCTCCAAGGAGAAGTATGGTCAGCCATCCCCTTCTGTATTTGATGGCCAGATCTCTTATGAGGATGGCACCCATCGTGTAGAGAGCAACATTGAACCCGAGACTGATGAAAAACTGTAAGGGATTTGTGAACAGATATATCACCGGAGTTGATCCGGTGAGATACTCAGGTATGCCCGGTGTCATCACCACCATCAGCAGAATCAACTTTCGCCGATCTTTCTTCGGTATCAATGAATTAAGAGAGGTAGGAAATATAAATTATTTGCTGTGATCAAACAGTTTTATGGGTCGTATCACACCGATCTCCAGGCAAGAAAGGGGATAACCGTATGGCAATTGGATACCCTATAATGGAATGTGGATTGGAACAGAAAGAACACGCTGGGGGGGAGATTCGAACTCCCGAGCTCAAAGAGCACAGGTTCTCCAGACCTGCGCCTTACCAGACTAGGCTACCCCAGCAAAACCTCCACTTTATGGTAAGAATGTATTTAGTTTTTCAGTCCGATATTCACATGTTCAGATGAAAAGTCATTTCACTAATTGGCACTCTGTCCAATACTTGGAGTTTTTATCCTTGAAATCAGGTAACGGTGCCATTTCACATATGACCAGTGGATCGATGGCCCAGAAAGGTTTGATATGATTGTCGATAACAGATAACGTCGGGGGGGAGATTCGAACTCCCGAGCTCAAAGAGCAATAGATCTCGAGTCTATCGCCTTACCGGGCTAGGCTACCCCGACACAGTTACCGGATATCAGAGAACATCATAAAAATTCCCACCGTCAGGAGGATGAGCCGGTACCCGAATTTGATAAAAGTCTTCTGTGCTCTTTCATGATGCACCTGTTCATTATTACTTTTGTACCGTGGCTTTCAGCAAAGCGTTTTGCATCCTCATTCACGACACCCTCTTGGAGCCACATTACAGGTATTCCAAGATCGACGACAGATCTCGAGATGGCTGTGACATGCTCGGGCCTTCTAAACACGTCGGCGATGTCTACGTGCCTGTTCACCGCCTTCAAGGATGGGAATGCAGGGATTCCTTTCCACTCGTCTAGCTTGGGATTAATGGGAATTATGCTGTAGCCATTTTCCATGAGGTACGTTGCCACCCTGTAGCTGTCCCGATCCTCTTTCTCCGAAATTCCTATTATGGCTATCTCTCTGCTACTCTTTAAAATCTCGAGGATATCCTGGTCTGTTGGACGCATATTTTAAGATAAATACATCACATATAAGGGTGTTTTGCATTTTCGGGATTACGAGGATCCACACGGAAGTGAATGCTTCCCACCTCGATTTTTAAGCCCTTGCTGAAGGTATCTTCGAAGGTGGGGAAAAAGTATCGCCGAGAACCTGCGCGGTTGTTTCAGAAATGTTTTGCAACGAACGTATGGCCATTCTCCGGTCAGCTATGTCTTATCCTTTCTCCCATCTTGAAGAACTTGCCACCGTTGTAGATAAGAGGTTTCTTAGTATCATCATAATATGCATTCAGAACCTCACCAATGAACCCCCTGTGGTCTCCAACATCGCATTTGTCAATAACCCTGCATTCAAAGCACGACACGGAGTTTCCTATGAGGGGGGCCTCGATGAATCTTGCCTTGAAAGGATGAAAATTGGCGAGTGAGAACTTATCAACGTCTTTAAGGGAATAATTTCCCGCAATGTGGGCAAGCTCACTCTGTTCCTCGGAACAGAAGCTGAGTCCGAACTCCCCGGAGCCATCTATGAGCTTGTACGTTTCTCGTTCATGGCCAACGAACACAGCCATCAGGAAAGGATCAATCGACACCCTCAGTGCCCAGACAGCAGACATCACATTAACCTTCCCGCCATAGCTTGAGGTTACAAGCGCCACGGCGGATGCGAGCTGATCGGACGCACCGGATTTACCCTCTTTGAGCATATTCTTTGCCATAGCACGAATATGATTAAATTTTCCCTATACAACCTGGGAAGTTTATGATGTGTTTTTTTAAGATCCGTAAATCAATCACATTGAATGATCTGGCTGTCAAACAGATCTGCTATCCATGAACCGGAAGGAGGCAGCAATTGCGTGAGATGTCACGGTGAGAACCGCTGAGCATGAGTTTGTTACTGTGAGGAGACCGGCCGATCCCCATGGGATCCGTATGATGTACTCTCTCAAGATTGGTCACATCAAACTCACCTGGTGACATCATTTTTCACAAAAGAGCGTTCAGGGGTAAAAAAGCAACGGTGATTTTGTGGCGTTGTCAATTTTTAGTTGATGGGAATGGCAAAATTTAGGGTGGTAAAATCTTAATGGTCTAATCAGGCCACACTTAAGAGTTGCCGCGGGATCATGATCGTTTCCACAAATCCTGCGGAGCCAACAAAGATTTGGCTATCTCGATTTTGTTTTAAGTTTAAATAGGAGATCAAAATATGTTAGAAATGTTTTGCGAGAAATGTGGAACGCTGATGACTCCATTAAGTGATAGATACATCTGCCCCTCCTGCCATCACGAGGTGCTCAAATCACAGACAACACCAGAAAAGAAGGTTGTTTCTAAGGGCGACGAAAAAAACCTCATCCTCATTGAGGAGGAGAAGATAGCAGAACCGCTTGATTCGGATGCCGTTTGCCCTAAGTGCCACCACCGCGGTGCCTACTACCTCTTGAAGCAAACCAGAGCAGCTGATGAACCCGAAACCAAGTTCTACACCTGTGAGAGCTGCGGTCACAGGTGGAGGGAGTACTGATCGAATGCCTTTATATCTCCTTTTTTAATGGTGTAGCATGGTTCTGGAAAGCTTCTCAAACTCTCTCAGAGAAACCATCAGGAGGGTGTCTGGTGCATCGTATGTTGACAGGTCTTTGGTAAAGGACGTTGTCAGGGATATTCAGAGAATACTCATCAGAGCTGATGTTAACGTAAAACTTGCCCTCCAGCTTTCAAGGGACCTTGAGAACCGCGCCATGAGTGAAAAGCCGCCTGCCGGAATGGCTCCGCAGGATTTCATAGTCAAGTTGATCTATGAGGAACTTCTAACAATTCTTGGAAGTGAATCGTCCCTTTCACTATCTCCGAAGACCATAATGCTGGTTGGTCTCTACGGGCAGGGAAAGACCACATCCGCCGGTAAACTGGCGAGGTTCTTCATGAAGAAGGGGATGAGCGTGGGTCTCATTGCCGCTGATGTTCACAGAGCAGCGGCTTACGATCAGCTTCATCAGATATCAGAGGAGGTGGGCTGCAATTTTTATGGAGACAGGAACCAGAAGGATCCCGTTAAGATATGCAGAGCTGCCTTGAAGCAATTCGACTCGCTGAAGATTAAGATAATAGATACCAGCGGCCGTGACTCACTCGATGATGAACTTCTCGAGGAGATCAAGAAACTCAAAGACGTAGTGAGGCCGGATGAAGTTCTTTTTGTTATAGATGCAAGCGTGGGGCAGCAGGCCGGGCCACAGGCAAAAAAGATCAACGAGGTTGTCGGTATAACGGGAGTCATTCTCACAAAGATGGACGGGACCGGAAAGGGTGGAGGTGCTCTGAGTGCCGTCGCAGAGGTAAACGCACCCATTTATTTCATTGGAACAGGTGAGCATCTGAATGACATGGAGATCTTCAATCCCAAGAAGTTCCTCTCAAGACTGCTGGGACTGGGCGATCTTGATGCTCTCCTGGAGGTTGCGGAGAGTGCCGAGATAACCCCGGAGGAGGCCGAGAAGTCGGTTACGAGACTCATGTCCGGAAAGTTCGATCTTATGGATATGTACGATGTCTGGGAAAAATTCTCAAAACCCGGCCTCATCAGGAAAATGATAGACGCCCTTCCACTCTCCAGACTCGGAGGTCCCGGCAAGATCGATGGAAGCACAATCGAAGGTGCAGAGGGGAAACTTAGACTGTACAGGACAATTCTGGATTCAATGTCCTACTATGAGATGAAGAACCCTGAAGTTCTTAACTCCTCCCGCATAGTAAGGGTGGCGAGAGGATCTGGAACCAGCGTGGAAGCCGTTAGATCCCTGCTTAAGGAGTACAAGGCGATGAAGAAAAACATTAAAAATCTCCAGGGTAACAGGAATTTCAAAAAGATACTGAAGGCTCAGCTAAGGGGCGGAGACCTGAGCCTTGAAAATATGTGATCAGAGGAGCTCCTCGAGCTCTGAGACCATTTCCGGATACTTCTCCTGAACCGCTTCGAGTATGGCCTGGACTGATATCTCCTTTATGGATGCATCAGAGACTATTTCGACAAGCTTGTCGAGAGTATCGTCTGAGAGCTGCCCCAGCTTCTCTTTCGCGAACCAGTTCCTGAGATGCTTTCTCTGGAATTTATCCTTGACGAGTTTCTCGTATTTTCTCATCATATCAAGGGAGTAATCCTCCTCCTCTATTGCCTCCTTTGCGATATTGGCAGCGTATCTGCCGGAGATGTATGCGTTTGCGATCCCTCCTCCCGTGATGGGGTCGATGAGCCTTGCAGCATCTCCCACGAGCATGAGCCCCGGGAGAGTGAATGTATCCTTCACCCTGGAGACAGACACTCCTCCTGTAACGAGTTGAATGGTCTTGCCCTTTGAAAAGCCTGGATGTTTTTTGATCCACCTGTCAAGGTAGTTCCGAACGTCAAACCTGTCCTTCATGTCCGTGATCGTCACACCAATACCCACGTTCGCTTCGTGGTCACCCTTTGGAAAGACCCATATGTATCCCTTCGGAGCCACCGATCCCAGATAGAAATCGGTAAAGTCGGTATCACTGTCAACATTCTTCATTCTGTACTGCACTGCGGAGATAATATCGTTCTTGGCGAGGATGATGGACTTCAAACCTGCCCAGCGCCCGAATTCAGCCTCGAACCCATCAGCAGCTATGACGATCTTTGCCCTCACTTCCTCCATTGAGCCGAGGTGCCTTATCTTCGCTCCCACGACCCTTTCTCCTTCCTTGATAACGGAGAGTGCAGGGGATTTAACCCATATGTCCGCACCCTCAGATGCGGCAAGGGCAGCCATGTCTTTGTCGAATTTGTCTCGCTCTATAACGTACCCAACCTCATTCCCTGCGTTTTCGGCAGTGAGTACTATGGGCTTTCTCTCAGATGGCCCGTATATTCGTGCTCCCTTTACCTCATCGGCTATCCAGTGGCTGTCAGGGCGTATGTCGCCCTCGCTCATCCACTGTTTTGAGAGTCCCTCTCCACATCTCACCGGTGAGCCTATGTCAGGTCTCTTCTCCACCATCAGGGTTTTCAATCCGTGCCTGGCCGAAAATCGGGCTGCAGAGCTCCCACCAGGTCCAGCTCCTATAACGAGAACATCATAGTTTAGCATGGAACCACTCCGCTGAAATGGCCCCCGTGGGGCAACCCACTATGCAAAATGCACATTTTATACACTTGTCCTCATGAATCTCAACAACCGTTTCATCCATAAAAATGGCATCTGTGGGACACATTCCCACACACGCTCCGCAATAATTACAGAGCGATCGGTCCACGTCCATTTCGCTTTGCACCTTGACTTCCACCATAGTGGATCACTCATATTACAGTCTCTATATAAATATTCATTCTTTACTTTAGCTAACATCACTGCGTATATACAGCGGCGGTGCTTCCAGGTTGCTCCACCTTGCGGAACTTTGAGATAGCACAGCGTCAGGAATGGCACTCTTCTGATAACCACCTGGCAGTCAATGAGAAACAGCCTCGAAGTTTAAATTTATGAGGTCAGATCTCTGTTGTAATTGCAGAACCGCCTGATACTGCATATGCTGCACCTAGGTTTTCTGGGCAGACATACATGCTTTCCAAATTCCACTAAAGCTGGGTTGAAACCGACCCACATACTTCTCGGAACGATCTCTTCCAGATCTTTCTCCACCTCGGCCGGATCGCCGGAGTCTGAAAAACCGATCCTGTTGCTTATTCTGTGAACGTGTGTATCCACTGCTATTGCGGGAATTCCGAACGCATCGGCAAGCACAACATTGGCTGTCTTCCTTCCAACACCCGCTATCTCTATAAGGGAATCCAGATCAGGGGGGACCTTGCATCCGTGATGTTCAGAGAGGAACCTCGCTGCCTCGATTATTCTCCTGGCCTTGACGCTTCTGAAGCCAACGTTGTGAATGAGCATCAAAACCTCATCGTAAGATGCCTTTGCGAGTTCCTCGCATTTTTTATACCTGATGTAAAGCGATCTGGCCGCTGAATCGGTGACCTCATCTCTGGTTCTGTGCGATAGCATGGCTGCCACAAGAACCCAGAATGGATCGGTGAACTCAAAGTGATGATCGGGCACCTGCGATTTTATATTGGCAAGAATCTCCCCCATGTGTTTTCTAAAGAATTCGGGAGATGTCATCATCTCCTCCTTTTTCTCCTGGACCGCAAGGCCATGGACACTACCGTTATCACTACCGCAATGATAACCAGGAAAACGATGAACTCAGGAATGGAAAAAGGCAGCGAGTTTTCGAATTTCTGAATGGAGGTGGGTTCGATCACGTTGTTGAAGTTGTACGCACTGGTGAATCTGCTCAAGGACTCATTGAGATGGTATGTGATGAAGAGTTGTGACTGAAAAGTTCCGGTAGGTGCCGACGAACTAACATCAACCAGAAATGTGACCGTGAAGCTCTGGCCCGGTCTTAATTCTCCCACCGTGAAATTGTAGGCAGTCAGGGCACCGAGAGGATTAGAGGAAGAGACGTGAACGCTTATCATAGATGGACTCACGAGGTAGAGGGTCAGATCGTAGAGGGTCTGGTTTCCGCTGTTTGTCAGTTTGAAGGACTCAAGAACATTCGACTGTCCGGGAACCGCAGGCGGAATATGGGACGTGATGGAGATCGACCCCTTCGATTTAATTTTCAAATGGATGGTGGTGGCCGAACTACCGTAGTGAAGCGTTACCGAGTGCATTCCCGGTGTAGTAGGAGCATTGAGAAGAAATGTGAAATTGAAAATCTGCCCGGACGGCCACAGCGGGATGTGATAGCCCGATCCGATCAGGCTGAAGGATGATGAGCTCGCGTTTACCGTTACATCGCTGGCAAAGGAATTCCCGGAATTGGCGAGAATTGCGATGAGCCTGATGAATTTCTGCCCCTGGTATATAACCGGAGGATCTGTGTAATAGGATACAAGAGATAGGTTGGAGTAACCCGTAACCGGAACGAAAAAGGACACATTTCTGCTCACACCAGAGAAGCTAACCGTGAGATCCTGCTCGAAAATACCATCATTCGATGAACGCGGGATGGATACTGTAAATGAAACGGGGGAGAATCCAAAGGGGCGTATGGCACTAACGTACGTGACCTGCGTTTCACCCGTGAGAGGGAAAGCTGGAGTGTATCTTACCGTTATGTTCTGAGCAAAGGAATTGCCAACGTTTTCAAGAATTACCGTAAGAGGAATATTTTTCATGCCAGGTGTACCGATTATGGGTTCTGATTGATAGCCAAAGAATGCCTGAGCGCCCACTATATTCACAGTACCAAGAACAGGAACAACAAAGGAGGTGTTTCCGTGGTACCTTGTGGTGTTGACGAAGAACGAATATTCAAGCAGAAGGGTGTAAAGCCCGGTCTTTGCGGTTGATGATATATTGAGGGGCTGCACTATCTCAAGGTTCTGTCCTGCAGTGGAGTACGAAATGTTCTCGATTATAACAGAGCTGGAGCCGTGTATGTGACTGTAGCTGAAGACCGTTGAATTGTTAAGGTTAACACTTACACTCAGATTTTCAACAGTTCCAAAGGCATTCGTGAATGACACAACCAGAGGAACATAGCTGTTTCCCGGCGCGACCTGTTCTGTTGAGTTCTGCTGGTACCACCATACCCCTGTAACCTTCATCTCTCCATTGAGGCTGATGCCTGATGCCTGATGCATCGGCGCCATCACAGAAAGCAGGAAAACCACTCCCATTATAGCGTATATCTTTTTCATCTTCTATTCACCTTCATAACTCTTAAATCATCCATCATGAGCGTAACCAGCACTCCTATGACCAGAAAAACCATGCCGATCAAGAATATATATGTGAATGCAGTCTGCGATGGGAAACTGTACATCACGGGGTAGATCCCTCCAGGGATCTGAGATAAGGGTATGGCTCCCACCATGACACCCGTCGTGAATGTGGTTTCCAATACTCCCCCTATGGCTGGGGCCATCACGCTTCCAATGTTTCTGAATACGGTGTTCATACCGGTTGCCTCTCCCGCTTTTGTGCCGGGAAGGGCTATCAACACCATGTTGATGATGCCCACAAAGATAAATGAGAGACCGATACCCATAATGATAGTATCCTCCAGGACGGCGAAAATGGAAGCCCTGTTGGTGAGGAGTGCCAGATATGATATGAAGAGTATCATGCTGCCTATGAGTATTGCTCTTTTTGGCCCATCGTTTGTGGTTATCATGGCCGCTAAGGGCGCGAACACCATGTTGAGCACGGAGGCGGGCAACATGATCAACCCTGACTCAACGATAGACGTTCCGAATCCTGAAGGCTCAGGATCCTGAAGCATCGGTGCGACGCTGTAAAATAGGAAGAATACCGAGGCCATCGCAAAAATGCTCACCAAATTGGATAGGAAGATATTCTTTATCTTCAGAAGTTTCATGCTGATGAATGGCATGTATGTTCTGCTCTCCTGGATAACGAATGCCAGAAGGAGAATACCTCCCAAGGAAAACATGAACAGTGTTGGAAAGGACAACCATCCCCAGTACTCACCCTGCGAGAGGGGAACCAGCACGGAAACGATACCTGAGGAAAGAAACGTAACGCCAAGGTAATCGATGCTCTCTTTCTTTCTTATGGATGTGTCTTTCAGCACAAAGGCTGCCAGGATTGTGAGGGTAAAGGCCAATGGTATTGCGGAGTGGTATGCATACTGCCAACCGAGGTCCTGGGTTATTACGGCACCTCCTACAAGTCCAACCGCAGCACCAGCCGAGAAGGTGGAACTCACTATTCCCTGTGCTAGGGCGAGTTTCTCCCTCGGAAGCTGCTCATAGAGCAGGGAAAAGGCGATGGGAAAGAGCCCCATACCAAGACCCTGAATTGCCCTTATAATGATGAATTCTGATAGGGTCTGAGCGAATCCACCCGCGGATATGGCAAAAGCGTAGACGACGGTGAGCATAACATATATTCTCTTCTTGCCGTAAGTATCCGAGAGCCTCCCGAAGAGGGCTGATGACGCCGTACCTGAGATAATGTAAGCGGTTATGACCCAGGACAGATTCGCGTAGTTCGTCTGAAAATCCTTCCTGAGTACCGGAAGCGCGGGTGTCACGAGGGTCTCGACGTATGTTATCAGAAGACCGGCGAAGGCCATGATAGCTATGGTGGCCTTTGCATGAGCACCGTATTGTGCGTTATTTCTTAACCGACCTTCCTGCAATAGCTCTCACCTTTCTGAGCAAACTGGAATACTTATCGTCCTGGTTGCTGCTTTTGTATTTCAGTGCCTTTCCGAGAATTTTCAAGAACAGATCGTAGTAATCAGATGTCACCTCTCTTGCAGTTTTAAGACTCTCAAGGTCTGGTACGATAGAGTCATCCAGCATGGCAACGTGGGCAAAATCTCTGAAAAGTCTTGCAACCACGGGACTCCTGAATGAAATAAACTCTTCAACATATTTGGATCCCTTCTCCGTGAGAAAGTAGAATATTCTTCTACCATCCCTGCTTGAGGATATGAGATCCTCTTCGGTGAGTTTCTTCAGGGCAGGATAGAGCGTACCGCTGCTCACCCGTCTTGCACCAAAGGATAGTTCTTTCGACAGGCGGTAGGCAGTCATCTGACCGGCCCTGAGAGACAGTAGTATCCGAAGGGCATAGGAGTACTTCATTGTCGATTTCGACATATTAGGGTGATATTAAACAGTTGTGGTTCTTGTATAATGTTTATAGCCAGGTATGGATGAATATCTGATAGGGAATATGAGGTTTGGATCTTGAGGTAAAATATCCTCGTTGAAGAGCATGAGTCTCCCTTCCCTCATCCAGTACCCGGATGGGATGCTCTTCAGGATCGTGTGAGTAAGAGTACACTCAAAAGATGGAGAAGAAGATAGTTATACAATTTATCTAGAGTGCATTATTCCGTTCCACAGAGGAATTCCGCGGGGGAATCTCAAAGCCGGATCTTCAATCACCTATTCCTTTAGTGCTAATGGATTAAAAAATTACCCCCAGTATGGTGAGGAGATCCAGAATCATTATGCAAATTGGTACAAAAGTTGTGAGCAAAGGCCCAGCATAGAAAATGTTGAGAGGACAAAAAATTCCAGCCTGAATTTATCTTACCGAGTCAATCACTGCTTGATTTAGAAACAAAAATTATGGATCTCTTCAGGATCGTGTGGGTAATTTAAATAAGTCCTCACATTTCTTTCCCTATGAATGAGAAGAAACTGTTCCGGATGGCACTTAACCTTTCAGCTCCGCAAGGTACGTCACATCAGTAGATTTTGATCAACCAAAAGGTAGAATCGATATTCACATAGATTTCCGATCAGGATCAAGATTCCTGTTCCCGGAATGATCTTCCGAATGTAAGGTTCATGACACAATACAGAGGGAGTGGAGGTAACTCAATTTCTTCCAGTATAAGGTCCACATCCATGCAAAGGAACCCAGGATAATATGCCCAAAACATGGAATAAAGGTGGTGAATGTACCATGGGCAAGGAAAGGATCAGGATTCACATTATCCTTTGAGGCAATGGTTACAATGCTATCACAGGAAATGCCCGTATCCTCTGTTGCAAGAATAGTGCAGATACATGAGGATTTGATTAACGTTTTAAGGGAATACATCACCGTATATATAAAAGACGACTATTGGTTACCATCTTATGAAATAATTGGAACTCTATAATGTTTATAATTCTTAGATCGTTTAAAATTCAATAAAACCTCAAACTCTGTACACAGAATTCATAGTAGCACCAAAGCCCATCACTGGGGATCTGAGATATTATGTCCATAAGGTGATATGGGTGGGAAACAATGAACTGAGCATGATTCTGACACAAACTCCTATTTTATCTTCCTCAGTGTTACCTTTCCATCTTCTAAATAAAACCCAACGAACTGCCCCTCTGAAACTGAAAGGGCTTCAGAGATATTCTTTGGGAGGGTTATCCGCA